>JAAIGE0101606314.1_pt1 | contig 19628 bp, 16 predicted proteins | sample 6487951 | NCBI WGS metagenome assembly JAAIGE01 (sample SAMN13974128, study PRJNA590717) | phyllosphere metagenome | biome: tomato field; feature: multiple bacterial spot infested tomato fields; material: tomato leaves; isolation source: leaves from tomato fields | host: Solanum lycopersicum ...
ATTCCACGGACAGGAGCAGGCACTTCGACTGTAATCGTAGACCGGTCGATGCTCCGTTCGTAAGCGCACAGAGGCGCCCATGTGGCCGGGGCCGCGTGCCTGTCTGCATGGGGAACCCGCTGACGGCGTCATGCGTGAAGGGACCCTCGAAACCACATGGCTGCGGATTCGCGTCCAGGTGGTAGGCGACGACATTTCCCAAGAACCAACGATCGACCGCTGGCGTATGGCTGCCGAAATTCTCATCGATCCAGGTCCAGTCCCGGCACGACGTCTTCGTGGAGTCTGGAATGCAGGAGGTCAGTGCATTGAGGCGTGTGCTGAGTCTGGTGCAATGGTACTGCTGGTTCCGGTTGCTGAAGTGGCCCTAAGACAATCCATACGGTGACGCTGCGCCATGACCATTTCCCGCGTCTCCAGCAGTGACCACGAGGATCGCCGTCGGGTAGCCGTGGATGATGTCGTTCAACAGGTTCGGTCGCATCAACAGGATGTCGTCATCGGGATGGGCGACGACGTAGACTGCGGACGAAGCCGGCACCGGATAGCAGGTGGTCAGTGCAGCTGCCAAGGCAATCTTCTTGAGATTGCGCACAAGAAGATCCTTGAACTCCGCTCAGCTTCCCGGAAGCTGATCCGACGAGCACCCTGCACGCCAGGCGTCCAGCGCCAGCTGCATCTTCGGCCATGTAAAGAAGCGCCTTTTCTCGTAGTACAACAGCCCTTCGTGCGGGCGTTCCAGGGTGCGCGCAGGGGCGACCGGCTGCAGCGCTTCGACGCCGTACACCAGGTAGTGCCACAGCACCGGTGGGAAAAGCAGCAGCCAGGTGGTCGCCTGGGAGGGATACGAGAGGCAGCAATGCAGATTACGCATGCGGTCATGCCAGGGAATATGCCTGGCAAGTACCCGGCCGTTGGCGGCGAGCGGCGCCAGCACGCGCGCCAGCGGAACGGACAGGCCGGCCGCACGGTAAAGTGAAAATTGCCAGGTGCGCTCCAGCAGGCCGCGCTGCTGGGCCAGCGCCACCGCCACCGCATGCAGCGCATCATGATCCTGGTGGCCGCCTTCCCAGGCCGGGATGTGAAGGGCGGCGACCGGGCCATGGGCATCGAGCCAGCGCGCGATCCAGGCATGGGCGGCGGCCAGCTGGAGTGGAAGGCTGGCGTCGGCGATGCCGAGCGCTTCGCCGGCGAAGACGATGGCGCGGGGCGCCACGCCGAGCCGGCCCAGCACGGCGCGCGACTCCGCATTGCGGCGCGCCGCGCGCGCGCGCCGCGCCTGGCCGTCGGTCAGGTAGGCGCAGGCGACCGGCACGCCATCCCGCCGGTAGTCGGCGATATGCTGCAGGACCCCGAATTCATCGTCCTGGTGCGCGAACAGGAACAGGGCGGCGCCGTCGGTATGCATCGAAGTCGGATGTGCTGGACAGGGACTGGAAAAGCGGCTGCAAGCGCGGCCGCGGCTCCCATTCTAGCGCGCCGTCCGGCGTCCCTTCAGCGCGGCACGATCGCGCGCACGCCGGGAATCGCCTGCAGGCCGCGCACCAGCACGGCCGAGATGGCGGCCGCGCACAGGGCCAACAGCGGAATGCCAAACCAGGGATTGACGTAGCGGTAGTCGATCCCCACCGTCTCCAGCACGAACAGCACCCAGACGTGGATCAGATAGACGCCGAAGCTGGTCGCCGCGAACCAGGCCACGGCGCGCATCCTGCGGCTGTCCGGCGGCGCCCAGGTCGCGCCGAGCGCGCGCAGGGCAACGAAGGCGGCCAGGCTGGCCAGCAGCACCAGCGGGCTCGAATAGGCATAGAAGGCTTCGTTGGCCTGGGCCAGGGTATGGCTTCGCCACCAGGTTGCAAGCGCAATGGCAAGCGCCAGCAGGGCCCAGGCGGCCCAGGCGCAGGCGAGGTGGAGTTGCCTGGGCACGGCCGGCAGGCGGTGGTACAGCAGGGCCCCCGCTGCCATATAGCCAGGATAGAGATGCAGCGCCGCCCAGTCGATGCCGGCCACCCGGCGTCCGGTCAGCGCAATCTCCAGCGGCACCACGCTGGCGGCGATGAACCAGAACAGCAGGCAGAACAGCTGGGTGCGCGGGGCGACGTGCTGGTGGAACGCGACCAGCACCGGGAGGAAGACATAGACTCCGGCCAGCGCGTACAGGTACCACAAGTGGCCGGCGACCGGCCCGTTCACGATCAGCGCCAGCCAATCGTCCTGGCGCTGACCGGTATGGCGGAACCACAGCAGGTACAGCAGCGACCAGGCCACCAGCGGCAGCAGGATGCGCCATTCGCGGCGGCCGATCGCGGTCACCGTGGGCGCGCGGGTCAGCAGCAGCGCGCCGCTGATCATGAAGAACAGCGGCACCGCCACCCGCGCCACGCTTTCCCAGGCATTTACGGCCCACCAGTTGCGCTCTCCCATCAGGCCGAACCCCTTGGCGCTGACATGGATGACGATCACGAGCAGGGTGGCGACCACGCGCATGGTGTCGAGCGCGTGGTCGCGTGGCGGGGCGGAGGAGGGCGTCATGGCGTCAGGCCTGATGGCGGAAGGTCACCGCCTTGTGCAGCGCGAAGGTCAGCACCGGACCGCACAGGAGCACCAGCGCCAAGCCGATGAGGTAATGCCAGCGCAGCGCCTCGGCCAGCGCCGACAGCGCGACCGTCAGCGCGAGGCTGAGCATCGATACGGCCAGGAACTTGCGGTAGCGGTTCCAGCTCGGCGGCTGCCTGAAGGTGAAGCGGCAGTTGGCGAAGAACGAGCAGGTGTTGGCCAGGGCGAAGCCGGCCACGTTGGCCGCGACCGGTCCGGCCAGCCCGGTTTCGACGAGCGCGATCACGGCCCCCGAATGCAGGAAGGTGTTGACGACACCGATCAGCCCGAACGTGACGAAGGCGTGGTGACGCGCCAGCAGCCGCCGGCACAGCTCAACGAGCTTCATCGACGTCTTCACCGGGATGCTCTTCGCGCACGAGGTAGACCGGACGGCGCTTGACTTCGTGGTAGATGCGGCCGACATACTCGCCCAGGACGCCGATGCCGATCAGCTGCACGCCGCCGATGAACATGCCGCCCGCCATCAGCGAAGCATAGCCGGGCACGTCGACGCCGTCGACCAGGGTGTCGAGCACGATCAGGGTGGCGTATATGAGCGACAGCAGCGACACGCCCAAGCCGATATAGGTCCAGATCTTGAGCGGGACGGTCGAGAAGCTGGTAATGCCTTCCAGCGCCAGGTTCCACAGTTTCCAGGCATTGAAGCTGGAGGCGCCGGCATGGCGCGGCGCCGGCGTGTAGGGCACGGTCACGGTACGGAAACCCACCCAGGCGAACAGACCCTTCATGAAGCGGTGGTTTTCCGGCAGCTGGCGCAGTGCTTCGACCACGCGCCGGTCCATCAGGCGGAAGTCGCCCACGTCGACCGGCACCTCGACCCTCGAGATCATGTTGTGGAAGCGGTAGAACGATACCGCCGACAGCTTCTGAAACCGGCCGTCGGTCGAGCGGTCGGTGCGGCGCGCCAGCACCACTTCGGCGCCCTGTTCCCACTGCGCCAGCATCTCCCGCAGCAGTTCCGGCGGATGCTGCAGGTCGCTGTCGATCGGCACCACCGCATCGCCGGTCGCCCGGTCGAGCCCCGCCGTCAGCGCGGCCTCCTTGCCGAAGTTGCGCGACAGGTCGACCAGGTGCACCCAGGGATACCTGGCGCGTGCCTCCTGCAGTTCGGTCCAGGTGGCGTCGCGGCTGCCGTCGTTGACAGCGACGACGTCGATCTCGTACTGCGGCAGTTCGACGGCGATCGCGGCGATGCGCCGGAAGAACTCGGATACATTGCCCGATTCGTTATAGAACGGAGCGACCAGGGATACACGTTTCTTCATTGTCTGTCGGTGTCAGGATGGGTACTTTTTCGGCACAGGAAAACGATGTCCATGTCGGCGCAGACGGCGCCCGGGCCGGCCAGCCGCTCGGCTTCCTGCTGCTGCCTGAAGTAATGCTTCTCGAACGCGATCGCAGTCGTGGCGGGCAGGCCGGCGATCGTGGCGCCGTAGTTGTCGCAGGCCTTGGTCGCACGCGCGATATACCCGGTGGAGAACGGATAGCCGTGCTTGACCGAATACGCCATCACGGGCAGAAGGCCATTGGCGCCCGCCGTCTCGTTGCAGCGGAACGGCGGATAGTAATGCAAGGCCCGCGTGTGCGCACCCAGGAAATCGTTCCAGCGCGCCTCGTCGATCGCTGGAACCGACTGCTGCGCCGCCACCTTGCGCACATAATGGTGGTGTGCCTGCAGGTCCCACATCTGCAGCGCCGTCACCGCCGCCAGCAAGGCCGCGGCGCGCCATGCCGGCACGTGGCGCGCGACGCCGATGACGGTGAACAGAATGACGGCATAGCCTACCGGCCAGAAGAACCGGCCGGAGGCGCGGAATGTGGTGGTCACGGTCTCCATCCATTCCGGAAGCTGCAGGGCGTACAGCCGGGCGTTGCCCAGCCAGACGATGTTCGACAGCGCGAACAGCCACAGCACAACCAGCACGCCCAGCAGGGCGCCATGGCGCCGCCAGAAGCCCGGATCGCGGCCTTGCAGCACCTTGTAGGCGACGACCGTCAGCATCAGCACGAAGACGCCGAGGTAGTTGAATCCCTCGCCCTGGCCGTCGTGCGCCACCGGATGCTCCAGCTGCAGCAGGTGGCCGCCATGCAGCGGTGCGAGGAGGTTCATCGAAAAATGGCCGAAGCCCCATTCGCGGCTGCCCGCGCCCGACGGCAAGGGGAGCACGGTGAGCCACATCGTCGCGAACAGCAGGCCGTAGACGGCCACCGGCGCCAGCAGCGCGCGTCCGAGCGTGGCGCCCGTGGCCGGGGTGCGCAGCAACTGGCGCAGCACATCGGCGCCGAAGATCGCCGACGCCATGACGAACAGATAGATATTGACGTAGAAAGCCGCCACCAGCAGCGCCATCCAGGCCAGCGTGTCGAGCCGGCCAAGACGCGAGCCGCGCAGGTAGGCCGCGAAGGCGAACACCAGGATCCATTGCGACATCAGGCTGGTGTGCGAGATGCGGAAGGTCAGCGCCGGGAAACTGGCCAGCAGCACGGCCAGCGCCGCCAGCGCGGCCCAGTTGCGCACGCGGGCCTCGCGGCAGATCCACCATGCGCCCACGCCCTGCAGGGTGAAGCACAGCGCGATCCACAGGCCGTACGGGTTCCAGTAGGGCGCGCCGTGGCGCACCAGCTTGAGGAACAGCGCGTACAAAGGCACCGTGTCGAGGAAGGTTGCGACCGTGCCCTCGGGGGTATTAAGGGTTTCGAATCGCAGCAGCGGCCAGCGCCAGGCGTCGCTGGCGTAGGCATTGAAGCCGGCCAGGTACTGGGTGATGTCGGCGTTGTCGCGCCACCAGAAAGGGGCAGTGCCGCGCAGCATCGGGTAGCCGTACAGCCACCAGGCGTATCCCAGGCCGAGCGCGGCCGCCATCAGCAGGCCGGCGGGGCCGTGGATGTCGAGCCACCAGTCGGCGCGGCGCAGGCCGGGCCGCGCCTGGAGGGCGCGCACGTGCTGCAGCGGCGTCATGGCGCGGGCGGCGCCGACGCCGGGTCCAGCAGGGCCAGCAGCGCGCGCGCTTGTTCGCGCCAGGTCATCCAGTGCATGCCCTGCGGCGTAGGATGGCGGCCCGCGGCGTGCAGCGCCAGCCATTCGCGCACCGCAGCGGCCAGGTCGGCGCCCTGCATGCCGGCGAAATAATGGGCATGATCGCCAGCCACCTCACGGAACACCGGCAGGTCGCGCGCCATCAGCGGCAGGCCATGGTGGGCGGCTTCGATGAGGGGCAGGCCGAAGCCCTCGCCCTCGCTAGGGAACAGCAGGCAACTGCTGGCCAGGTAAACCTGCTGCAGGGTGTCGTCATCGATCCCGTCCAGCCATAGCAGGCGGCGGCCCAGCTCCGGGCTCGCGCGCAGGCGCTCGAGGATGCGGGGCAGGGTGCGGCGGTCGGCGTCGGCCAGGCCTTTCCAGCCTTCGCGTCCGACGATCACCAGGTTCAGGTCGGCGCCCTCGGCCCACAGCTGCTCGAAGGCCTCGAGTGCCTGCAGGTGGCCCTTGCGCGGCTCGATCGTGCCCACCATCAAAAAGCTGGGGCGCGCGGCGACCTGGCGCACCAGCGGCGACTCGGCGGCCGAGGCGTGCGCCGCGAGCTCAAGGTCGGCGCCCAGGTGCAGCCCGGTGCGCACCTGGCCTGCGCGCGTGGCCAGGCCGCGTTCGGCCAGCCAGGCGTCGAGGTCGGCGCATACCGCGTGCGAAATGCAGATCAGGCGGTCGGCCTCGGCCGCCACGCATTCGAGCCAGGCCGCATGGGTGACATCGGCGTGGGGCGGGAAGAATTCGGGACGCAGCACCGGCAGCAGGTCATAGACCACGAAGTTGAGCGACACCCCGCGCGCGCGCCAGGCGGCGTACAGGCCGCTGCGCGCGGCTTCCATCGCGGCGTGCGGCGAGTGGTCGGCGCAGTAGTAGATGTCGCCGGCCAGCACGTCGACCACCGGATCCTTGCCCTGAAGCACGCCTTCGATGCCGAGCAGGCGCGCTGCGTAGTTGCGCGCATAGCGGTACTGGGGATGCTCGCCGCTGTTGTCCAGGTACACCGGCTCGACGCGGTAGCCGCTGGCGCGCAGCTGCAGCAGCTCCATCAGCTGGTTGCGCACCACGCGCTCGATGCCGGTCTTCAGATCGTTGCGGGCGATGGTGGTCACGTCCATCAGCAACTGGCGCGGCTGCAGCGGATCGGGCGCACGCGCCACCGCGCGCGCCAGGTGCTGCAGCATGGCGTCGTCGAGCTCGAGGCCGGGCGTGGCCAGCAGGGCGCCCTGCAGGGCGCGCTGGCCCAGGCGGCGGCGCACGGCGTCGCGTTCCAGCGCCGCCTTGTACATCAGGCCCACCCGTTCCGGGCTGTTGCGCGTGCCCATCAGGGCGAAGCCGGCGGCGGCCAGCGCCAGTCGGCGCACATCGTCGGCGCGCAGCGTTTCCAGCGCCTGCACCAGCTCGCGCTGCTCGAAGGCGTCGGGCAGCATCCAGACCGCGTCGTGCGGGAACTCGGCCATCGCGCCGTTGGCGTTGATGATGGTCGGCAGGCCGTAGATCATGCAGTCGAGCACCGTGCCCGAGGTCTCGCCGCGCGAGCCGGTGCGCAGCTGCACGCCGACGTCGGCGGCCTGGAGGTAGCGGAAATAATCCTCGTCCGAGGTCCAGCCCGAGATGCGCACCCGCCGGCCGCCAGCGGCGTCGATGGTCTCGCTCATCTGGCGGCCGTAGTCGCCGCCATGGTTGGCGCCGACGAACACCAGGTGGCACTGGCGGTCGGCATGCAGCGCCGACGCCAGCCAGGCCTGCAGCAGGGCCAGGCAGTGCTTGGTGGGCGCGATGAAGCCGAAATTGCAGACCAAGAAATCGTCGGCGCCGATGCCGAGGACACGGCGCGCGGCCGCACGGTCGTTCTCGAGCGGCGCCGCGCGCGGCAGCTGGGCCGGGCTCCAGTCGGCGCCGGCCTGCGGGCCGTACCAGTCGCGCGCCAGCCGGCGCGCATACTCGGAATGCACGATCACGTGGCTGGCGTCCTGCAGAATCTCCAGGTTGCTCGGCCAGTCATGCTTGGCCTGCTCCAGGCCATCCGGCGCCACGCTGGCCTGCACCGCGGCATAGCCGTGCGAATGCAGCAGGCTGCGGGTCCATGCGCCCGGCATCGCGCCGGTGATCTGCTCGTACGAGATCATGCTGCTCAGGTAAAAGTCGTGCAGCACCACCACGCCCGGATGACGCTGCAGCAGCGGCATCATGTGGCTGTGATAAGGACTGTTGCCGAACTGGTAGACGACGTGCTCATAGCGCCCGGGGTGCTGGTCGAGCCAGGCCGGCGGATGCTGCGGCAGGTGCGCCAGTTCGGGCGGCAGCGCCACCTCGGCCTGCTGCACGATCAGTTCCACCTCAAAGTGGGGCAGCAGGGTGGGCAGCACGCGCACCGCGTAATCGGCGATGCCGGTGCGCTCGGGCGGCAGCGGCGACAGGAAGGCGATGCGCGGCTTGCGCGCGGGCGCATCCTTGGTGGCGCCCTGCACCGCGGTCCGCGCCACCTGCGCCACATGGGCTTCCAGTGCGGCGATGGCGCGCTGCGCGCTGCGGTCCCAGCTGAACTTGCGCGCCTGGAGCGCGCCATGCGCGCGCAGGCGCGCCTGCAGCGCTGGGTCGCCCAGCACCTCGGCGATGCGCTGCGCGATGGCAGCCGGCTGGCGGCCGTCGAACAGGGCGTCGGGGTGGCCGATCACTTCCGGGATGCTGGTGCTGTCGGCGCCGACCACCGGCGCGCCGCAGGCCATCGCTTCCAGCGCCGGCAGGCCGAAGCCCTCGTGCAGCGACGGGAACACGAACAGCGCCGCGCTGCGGTACAGGTCGACCAGGTCGGCGTCGCTCAGGTAGCCGGTCAGCACCATCTCGTCGGGCGCCAGGCCGTGCTGGCGCGCCAGTTGCGCCAGGCGCTGGCGTTCGCCGTCGTTGATCTTGCCGGCGATGACCAGCTGGTGCGCGCCGCGCACGGGCGCCGGCAGCAGCGCCCAGGCCGCGACCAGGCCGTCGATGTTCTTGCGCGCGTCGAAGCCACCCGGGGCGCACATCAGCGCCGGACGATTGATGCCGAAGCGCGCGCGTAGCGCCGCCAGGTGGGCAGGGTCGAGTTCGGCCGGACAGAAGGTCTCGTCCACCGCAGTGGAGATCGAGACCACGCGCTCCGGATCCAGGCCGAGGGCATCGATGGCCTCCTGGCGCGAGTAGTCCGAGATCGCCAGCAGCAGGCCGGCCTGGCGCAGCGAGGCGATCTTGCGCTCGTAGTAGCTGCGCTGCTCCGGCTGGCGCAGGTACTGCTGGGGATTCAGGAAGGGGATCAGGTCATATAGCACGGCGGCGGTGGCGACGCCGTCGCCGAAACGGCCGATCGAGACCACTGCGTCGTCGACATAGCCCTCGAACAGGCTGGTGACCAGCACGGCGTCCGGACGCAGCTGGGCGATCGCGTATTCGCGCAGCAGTTCGCCGGCGCGCGCGCGCGGGGAATTGACCGGATGCGCCTCGGCGCTGGCGCCGGCGCCGTCGAACAGGCAGATGCGTTCGCGCGGCACCAGTCCGTCGAAGGCTTGGCGGATATCCTCGATCGCGCCGCCCAGGGCCGCGTTCAGGACCAGCCACACCTCGTGCCCGCCGGCGTTGCGCGCGACCCCGAGGGCCAGGGCCAGCGAATAGCGCCCGATGCCGCGATAGCGGCTTTCCGACTGGGCGCCCTGGAGATCAATGACTATCCGCATCGCTGGTCCTTGCCTGTTCCTGTTTCGATGAATGCTGCTGTTTCTGCAGCTGCTGCAGCTGGTGGTACACGCGCGCCGCGCGCGGCGACAGTTCGCCTGGTTGCTGGTCGACCACCACGCGGGCGGCGCCGCTGTTGTCGAGCATGAGCTTGTAGAGACGCGCCTCGAGCGCCGGCACGCGCCGCAGCGCGGCGCGCACGACGCGCTTCAGGCCCGGGCGGCGCAGCACGACGCCGCCGAGGCGGCGCGCCAGGCGCAGGCCGCGCGACTTCGCGGCGCTGCCCAGGCGTCCTTCGCGCTGCGCATTGCGCAGGCGGTAGGCCAGCGACATTGCGCGCCGCAGCGGCGCGGTGATGCGCCACGAGGTGCTCGACAGCAGGTCGACCACGCGCTGGCCCATCTCGGCCGCGTGGGCTTCGGCCTGCAGCAGCCGCGCCTCCTGGCGCGCCGCCTGCTGGCGCAGCTCGTCGAGTTGCTGCGCGAGCTGGGCCTGCTGCTCGGCCGCCCGGGCCTGGGCGCGCGCCAGTTCGCTGCCGTGCTTGCGTTCGTCGGCCAGCGCGATGGCCGTCTGCACGCCCTGTTCGCCGATCCGGCCAAGGATCTGGTGGATCTCGGCGTGCTGTGCCGCCAGCTGTTCCTGGTAGCGCTGGGCGAGCTGGCTGAGCGTGATGCCCCACGGCGCCTCGAAAGCGTCGTCGAACGGCGCCACCACCGCCTGCGGCGCGGCCTTCTGCGCCACCACCGCATAGTCGGGGCTGACGCCTTCGAGGACCGTGATCAGGCCCACCGGCGCGTCGGTATGCAGACGCGGGTCTTCCTGCAGGCGCACGATGCGCTGGCGCATGAAGCCTGCGTGCTCGGCGGCGAAGCCGAGCAGGCCCGGCGGCAGCGGATGTTCGTGCGACGGATCGAGATAGAAACTGGTGGCGCCGACGGTGAGATTTTCCGGGTTCGGGGTCTCCATCACGAGCAGCCCGCCCGGCTGCAGCACGCGCAGCGATTCGGCGATCAGCTCGCGCACCAGGTCGAACGGCAGGTGTTCGACGAGGTGGAAGGCCGACACCAGCGCCAGGCTGGCGTCGGGACGCGCGCGCAGCGCGGCGAGGGCGTCGTCGCGGCGCGCGGCCAGGCCGCGCTCGAGGCAGGCGGCCAGCATGCCGTCATCCAGGTCGACGCCTTCAGCCTGGAAGCCCTGTTCGCCCAGCAGCTCGAGCCATTCGCCGCGGCCGCAGCCGAGGTCGAGCGCTGCGGCCACGCCGTCCGGCCCGCGCAGCGGCGCGGTGAAGGGCGCGTAGGCGCGCAGCCGGTCCTTGATGGTCTCGCGCGAACCGCGGTAGCGGTCCTCGAAGGCGCGGTAGAACGAGGTCTGGTTCATCGTTGGATCTCCACTTGCGGTTCGAGCCAGCTGCTGCCGACGAATTCGCGCCGGTTCATGTTCATGACCATGAAGATGGCGGCCAGGTCGCGCCACTCGTAGTTGTCGGCGAGGTGGGTCTCGCTGCTGGTGAGCGCGGTGGTCACCGAATAGCTGCCCGGGCCCAGGTTGAGCGGGAACCGGAATCGGTATTCGATGAGTTCGCCGGCGCGCAGGCCGGTCAGGGCCTGGTCGAGGTAATGGGTGTTGGTGCCGAAGATCTGCTGCCCCAGGCGGTCCTTGATCATGTAGCCAAGCACCAGGCGCGGCACCGCCTTGTTGATCCTGACACGGATGCGCAGCTGGGCCGGCACGCCGACATTGAGCACCTCGAGCGCCTGGCCATCCTGGTTCTCGAGCGCCACCTCGAGCACGCTGGCGTGGCCGGTGCCCGACGTGGTCCGGACCCGGCCCTCGGGCGTGCGCACCTGTTCGACGGTGCTGCCTTCGCGCTCGGCGATCAGGGCGTTGTAGTAGTCCATCACTTCCTCTGGCGTGCCCTGCTTGGCCAGGCGGCCGCTGTCGAGCAGGATCGCGCGGTCGCAGATCGACTGCATGGCGGCGCGGTCATGGCTGACGATCAGCAGCGTGGTGCCCTGCTTGCGGAACTCGCGGATACGCTCGAAGCTCTTGTGCTGGAAATAGGCGTCGCCGACGGACAGCGCCTCGTCGACGATCAGCACGTCAGGACGGACCACGGTGGCCACGGAAAAGGCCAGCCGCATCTGCATGCCCGACGAATACACCCGTACTGGCTGGTCGATGTAGTCGCCGATTTCGGCGAAGGATTCGATCTGCGGCATCAGCCGGGCGATCTCGTCGACCGCGAGTCCGAGCAGCTGTCCCGACATGAACACGTTCTGGCGGCCCGTGAAATCGGGATGGAAGCCCATGCCCAGTTCGAGCAGGGCGGCGACCCGGCCATGGATCGCCACGCCGCCGGTGGTAGGCTGGGCGGTGCCGGTGATCAGCTTGAGCAAGGTGCTCTTGCCGGCGCCGTTGATGCCGATGATGCCGACCGCGTCGCCCGGCGCCAGCTGAAAATTGATGTCCTGCAGTACCCACTTGAGCTTGTGGCGTGGCTTGTTTCCGGGAATAATCCATTCGGCCAGCCGGCTCCAGCGGTTTCCGTATTGCTTGTAGGCCTTGCCCAGGTCCTTGACGATAATCGAGCCCATCAGAGTTCATCCACCATTTCGCCGGCGCGCTTGCGGAACAGGTGCATTCCCAGGGCGCACAGCAGCAGGGCAAGCACGGTGACTGGAAGCAGGCTCGGCCAGTGCGGCAGCTCGCCGCGCAGCAGGATGCCCTGGTAGGCCTGGACAACCGAGGCCATCGGGTTCCACACCAGCAGCGGCCGCACCTCGGCCGGCAGCGCGGTGACCGGGTACACCACCGGCGTAAACCAGAACCAGAATTGCAGCAGGATGGCGAAGAACTGGCCGACGTCGCGGAAAAACACGTTCAGCACGCCCAGCACCATGGCCAGGCCGATCGCGAACAGGATCTGGATCGCCAGCACCGGCAGCAGGGCCAGCGCGCTCCAGCCCGGGAAAGCGTCGGTGGCGACCAGGAACACCAGGAACAGTCCGAAGATGATGGCGAAGTTCACCAGCGCGTTGAGCACGACCACGATGGGCAGGCAGATGCGCGGGAACTGCAGCTTCTTGATCAGGTTGGCGTGTTCGAGGAAAACGTTCTGGCCACGCGTGGTGATTTCGGCGAACAGGCCCCAGGTCAGCACGCCGGCGCACAGGTAGATGCTGTAGGCGAAATTGCCGGTGCCGCCGGGAAGGCGGGTACCCATTACCTGCGAGAAGATCACGGTGTAGACCACGATCATGGCCAACGGATTGAGCACGGTCCAGGCGGCGCCGAGCAGGGAATTGCGGTATTTGGCCTGGAATTCGCGGCGCACGCTGCCCGCGATGAAACCGCGGTAGCGCCAGACGCCGCCCAGCATATTACGGGAAATCATAGGTGTGGGGCTTGATCATGATCAGGAATCGGGACGCGCGATGAGCGTCCTTATTCGGGATGGCCCCGAAGATAAGTTGCTGATTATAACATGATGCTGACTAGGAATTTACGAGTTACCAGTTGTTACTTTTGCCTTGTGGTAACTCGGAAGGGAGTCGTGCACGTGCGGTGGGCAGCATTCGGTCAGCCATTGCCCTCGATGAGTTTTTGGAGTTCTTCCGGCTTCATGATCGTGATGCTGTGCGAACCCTTCTTGATGATTCCCTGCTGTACCAGCGTCAGCAAGGCACGGGTCACGGTCTCGCGGCTGGTATTGATCATGTTGGCGATGTCCTGGTGCGTCGGCAGGTTTTCCACCACATGGACGTCGCCTTCCTTTTTCTCCTTGAGCAGGTTCAGGAAAGTGAAGATGCGGCGCGAGGTATTGTGGATGCTGAGCAGGGCGCGGAACTCCGAGTCGCGCTGCACCTTCTCGGCCAGGAAGCGCAGCATCTGATGGGCCACCGATGGCGAATGTGTGAACAAGTGCAGCGCGACCGCGCGCGGCAGCAGGGCGACCAGCACGGGTGTCAGCGCCACCACCGACGCCGAGCGCATGGCGCCGCTGATGACGGCGATCTCGCCGAAGAAGTCGCCCGGTTGCAGCATGCGCAGGCCAATTGCGCGCCCATCCTCGGTGACGTCGATGACCTGCAGCGAGCCGCTCAGCAGGAACAGCAGGCTGTCGCCCGGCGCGCCCTTCTGCAGCACGATGTCGCGCTTGGCGTACTCGCGAATGCGCAGGTTGGTTTTTACCCGCAGCATGTCCTCTTCATTGAGGTTGGCGAGCAAGGGGATCTTGCGCAGATGGATCTGGACTTCATGTTCCTGGGTCGCCGGTTCGTTGGCCGCGGGAGCGGCTGGCGCGGGCGTCAGGGCACCGGGAGCGGCGTCTTTTTCTGGGTCGTTCTTGCGGTTGGTCGACGATGTCATGCGGTTCTCAAATCACCTGTAACAGTCCGAACGCTGCGGTGGCGGCGGCAATGCCGGCCGTATTCGCTCCCATGTCGCGCCAGCAGAAACTGCGTCCCGGAACCAGTTTCTGCAGTATTTCGATGGCCAGTCCGGCCAGCAGCAAACCCAGCAGCCACACGGCACGGCGCGGCCAGGATGGCTCGATCAGCAGCGCCAGGGTGCTCAGTCCCGCGAATGCGATGAAGTGCAGCAGCTTATCGTGCGGAAGCAGCGGAAGCCAGCGCGCCGGCAGCAGGCAGCCGAGCGCGACGGCGCCAGCGGCCGCCACGAAGACAATCAATTCCCAGGACATATCGACCTATTGCTTGTACACCAATCCTGGCGTTAGAAATTATCCCAACGCAAACTCATCTGCAGGGCGTGACTATTATATTGGAACAGCGAGATGTTCTCGCGGTTGAGAGTGCTGCGCCACTCCACGATGACGCTGTATCGTGGATGCAACTTCCAGTTGACGGCGGTGCGCAAGGTCGCCGTGTCCTGCCGCCGCCGCGTGTTGATCAGTCCGGGAGAATACAGCGCCTGGCTGCGCCAGCGTTGCCAGGCGACGCCGCCTTCCAGGCTCAAGCGGCTGGTGGCTGCGCCATACCATTGCAGGCTGCCAAACCAGCCGTCGCGGTCACCGCCTGGACGGCCGTCGCTGCTGTCGTCGTGGAGGCGGGTCAGCGTCGCCTGCGTCAGGCTGCGCCCGCTACGGTATCCGGCTATGCCGCCGAGTTCGACGGTGGTGCCGTCGTAGGCGGGACGGGTAGGGTATTCAACGCGGCTGAGGTTGCCCGAAAAGGCGAATTCCGCACCCTTGGGCATCTTCCATGGTGGCGACAAGCGCATCTGCAGCTGCTTCTGGCGCTGGTACAGGATGCGGTCCAGCGTCACGTAGCCAAGCGCCGCCGTGCCGCGCAGCAGCCAGCCGCCCGGCTTCCACGTCTGCTCGAGAGCCCCCACCACCAGTGCAGTGTCCTGGTTGCGTTCCCGGTCATGCCAGCGCGAATAGGCCTGGACGATGGCGTTCGTGCCGCCAACGCCGAGGGGGTGCACGGTGGACAGCGTCAGCTGGCTGAAGTTGTCTTTCTTTGGCAGGAAGGACGGGTCCAGCTCGTACTCGGTCTGCGCACTGCCGGTGCCGATCGTGAACCTGGGATCGCTCGCGCCCTGGTTGACGTTGTCGTCGTGGCCACGGGTGGCCGCCAGCAGCCAGGCGCCGCCCTCGCGCGCGGTCCTGCTGCCGCAGCCGGTGGCGCGGTAGCGTGCGATCGTCTCCACGATCGGCTCGGGCAGCGCGAAGCGTTGCTGCAAGCCGGCAAACAGGCGCTCCGCCTCATCCGAATTGCCTAGTTCGCAATGGGTGATCGCGAGGTCGAGCCAGGCGCCGGCGTGGCGCGGCTGTGCGGCCACCACCCGCTCGAGCAAGGCCGCCGCTTCCTCGATCCGCCCGTCGGATAGCGCGCCCAGTGCCGCGCGGTACAGCGCTTCCTGCTGGTCCGTTTCTTGCGCAATCGCCGCTGGATCGGTGGCCGGGCCGTCCTGCGCCAAGGCGTGGCACGACCAGCACGCCGCCGCCAGCGCGACGCTTGCGACCAGGCGCCTCATTCGCCCTGCTCCAGTGTATAGACGCGCGTCGGTCGCCCCTTGCCTCGCAGCTGGCGTTCGCCCAGCAGTTTAAGGTGATGGCGCTTGGCCAGCGCGGCAGTCCCCTCGCCGACGATGACGTCGTGCGGATAGTCGCGCGCCGCCTGCTCCAGGCGCGCCGCCGTATTCACGCTGTCGCCGACGGCGGTGTAGATGCTGCGCGCCGCGGTGCCGTAGTCGCCGGCCATCGCCACGCCGCTCTCGATGCCGATGCGTACGCGCAGCGGCGGCAGTCCGATGGCGACGCGCTGGCTGGAAAATTGCGCCACTTCGCGCAGGATGCGCGCCGCCGCGTCGAGCGCCAGGTCGGCGTGCTCGGGATTCGGCAACGGCGCCCCCCAGAAAGCCACCAGGCCGTCACCCGTGTACTTGTCGAGGGTGCCGCGATGGGCCAGCACCGGGCGCGTGAGGCATTCCAGGAACTCTGTGGTCAGGCGCGACGCCTCTTCCAGCGACAACGCCTCGACCTGGCTGGTGTAGCCCTGCATGTCGGCCACCAGGGTGGTCACTTCCAGCCGCCGCGGCGCCAGCGGGTCCTTCAGGTCGCTGCGCAGCAACTCGTCGACGACTTCGCCGGCCACATACTGGCGCAGCGTACCGAGCAGTTGGCGCGAGCGGCGCTGCGCCAGTTCCCACTGGAATGGCACGGCCACCGCCAGCAGGTACAGGCAGCACAGCAACGGCGCCGCCGGCGCGAAGTCGGGGTCGCGCGGCGCCAGCAGCCAGGCGATGGCCAGCCACAGCAGGGCGCTGGCGCCCAGCAGCAGCGCGTTCGCGGCCGCCGAGATGCGCGGCAGCGTATAACCGGTCAGTAGTACGACGGCGAGCACGAAGGCGAACGCAATGACCTTGCCCGGCAGCGCGGCCGGCGCGCGGCCCTGCTGGCGGTCGAGCAGAGAGGTGAGCATCGAGGCATGGACCAGCAGTCCGGCGCTCGAGGCGCCCAGTGGCGTCGCGATGCGGTCGCCGATGCTCAGCGACGAGGAGCCGATCAGCACCAGCCGTCCGCGCGCCATGCCTTCCGGCATGTCTCCGGCCAGCAGGTCGGCCGCCTTGACGACGTCGTAGGCGGCCCAGTCGCGTGCGAAGGGCACGCGCTCGATTGCGCGCAGCGGTAGGGTATCTGTGGCATCACCACAACACTGCAGCAGGGCAAGCGAAAGGGTAGGGTAGACTCGGCCCCGGTAACTGGTAAACATGGGCAGGCGGCGCAGGGTGCCGTCGGCGTCGGGCAGCACGCCGATATTGCCGGCGTGACGTGACTCGGCCAGGCCGGCGTGGTTGGCCAGATAGCCGAGCGCAGGCAGGGCGCTGGCGGTCGCCGGCGCGGGAACGCCACCGACCAGGCGGCCGCTCGCCAGCGGCGCATCGGCGTGCAGGTAGTCGAACATTTGCGCGAGCACCACCGGGCCGTGGCCGGCCAGCATGGCCAGGCGCATATCGCCGCCGGCATCGGCAGGCTTTTCCATCAAGATATCGAGCGCCACCCCGCGCGCGCCATCGGCCAGGGCAAGTTCGACCAGGTCGGCGATGCGGGCGCGCGGCCAGGGCCAGGGAATGTCCGCCACGCTGCTTTCATCGATATCGATCACCAGGATGCGCTGTTCCGGCGCCGGGCTAGCCTGCAGCTGGATGAAGCTGTCGCGCAGCCACTCGTCCGCCGCCCTGGTGAAGCGCGTGCCGCCATACCATTGCAGCCATCCCGCCAGCACCAGGGCGACAAGCGCGATCAGGCCGCGCAGGACGGCTGAATGGCGCAGGTCGGTGCGCAAGAAACGGGGGAGCGGCATTGGCAGGACTGAAACCAGGAGTGTGCTGGGACAAGTAAAACATGCAGTATATCGGGTTGCATTCGCTGGCAGAAATAATTTGCCGTCCGCAAGCGTCGATATACATTACGTATTGTGATGAGCGTCACAGATTTTATCTGTTGACGCTGGACAATGCTAGGAATGGAGGACTCTATGTTGAAAAAAATCGCTATGGCTGTTGCTGTGGTGTGGTCGCTGGTCGGCAATGCATTGGCAGCCGAGGCAGGCCGCGTCGTGTTCGTCACCGGCGATGCCCAGCTCGGCCGTCATGCCGCCGTCAAGGATGCAGTGGTGGAAGAGGGTGACCAGATTTCGACCGGGTCTGACGGCTATGTCTATGTGCAGACCGTCGACAACGGTTTTTTGATCCTGCGCCCCAATACCGTCGCGCGCGTGGCGGCGTATGCGATCGACAAGAACGATCCATCGAAAACCCAGGTCAAGCTTGAGCTGTCGCAAGGCGTGGCCCGTGCGATTTCGGGCGAGGGCGTCAAGCGCGCGCGCCAGAATTTCCGTTTCAATACGCCGGTGGCGGCGATCGGCGTGCGCGGCACCGACTTCACGGTCTATACCGACCAGCAGACGACGCGCGTGACGGTGCTGTCGGGCGGCGTGGTGATGAGCGGCTTCGGCGCCGGCTGCGCGGCGGCGGGAACGGGTCCCTGCGAGGGACGCAATGCGCGTGAACTGTTCGCAGGACAGGATGGCATGCTGCTGCAGGTCGAGCGCGGCAACAGCATTCCCCAGCTGCTGGCGAATCCGGCGCTGGCGCCCGATCAGGCCGAGAAGCCGCGTGGCGACGAACCCGCGACCAAGCCGACCGCGGCGCCTCTGGCGCAGGTAAACCTGGATCCGCAGCGTTCGGCGCAGGCGCTGCGCAATGTGCGGCCGGTGCCGACTGCTCCTGCGCCGGCGCCGGACCCGACGCCGGTGCAGCCGGTGCCCCCACCGGTGACCGGTCCGGGTATCCCGCCCCCCGTGGTAATCGAGCCGCCGCGGCCTCCGGTGGCCGCCGTGCCGGAAGTTTTCTGGGGGCGCTGGCAGGCTGTGCTCAACCGGGCGCCGGCGATCGGCCGGATCGGTGACGCCGATGTCGATATTGCCACTTATTATGGGCCATATGCGATCACGCGCCTGTCCAATTCGGCATTGGTGATGCCAAAAGAAGGAACCGCGGCTTTCAGATTGATGGGCGGGGAGGCGATCATGACCAATTCGGATGGCGATCGATTCGCCACGATCGATGCGGGCCAATTGACGATGGATTTCGGAAAGAAAACATTCGCTACCTCGCTCGTGGTCAATGCCGATGGCGACCGCGCGAATGTCGTCGGCAGCGGAATCATGACGGACAAAGGCATGCTGTACGAGGACCGTAGCTCCGATACGATCATTCGGGGATACCTGGGTGGCGCGAATGCGGACCAGGCCGGATATATCTTCAAGAATTACGCCAATCCGGGCGTGGTCGTCAGCGGCGCTACGTCGTGGAGCCGCTGAAACTGAAAGATTTGTAGCCGTAATTGGTGGTTTTTTGAAAGAATTTGTAAAAAAGATGTATCGATAACGTAAAAAAGTTGGGCTTTGTGATGGCGATCACAACCTTGAACTCATAATCTGGCAATATACTTCGCAGTTCTGCAATAGCCCATAGGACACTCATCAGTATTGTCCTGTAGCAGACTTGGTTATAACCACAATCTTTAAAGGATTTAAACATCATGGCAGCTCAAGATTACACCGCCGTAGTACAACAACTGTACATGTCGTACTTCGGCCGTCCGGCTGACTTCTACGGCCTGCAGAACTTCTCGGCGCAGCTCGACGCAATGGGCGCACCGAAGACCTTCGCTGGCGTGCAGGCTGCCGTGGGCGCCGACGCCGCCGGCACCACCGCGCTGTCGAAGCTGGTGAACACCTTCAGCAACTCGGCTGAGTCGGTCGCGCTGTACGGCAGCGACAACAGCCAGATCGGCGTCTCGAAATTCGTCGAAGCAATCTACATGAACGTGCTGGGTCGCCCAGCCGACCTGGCCGGCTTCAACTTCTGGGTCGCCGCCATCACCTCGGGCACCCTGAGCAAGGCCAACGCCGCTGCCGCCATCTCGCAAGCCGCTACCGCCAACACCTCGGCACAAGGCATGCTGGACGCGCAGACCGTGGCCAACAAGGTTGCCGTCGCTACCGCCTTCACCGCCGCCCTGGATACCCCGGCTGAACTGAACGCCTACTCGGGCGACGCAGCTGCTGCTGCCGGCCGTGGCCTGCTGGCCGGCGTGAACTCGTCGACCAACGTGACCGCTTACCAAGCGACCATCAACTCGACCATCACCAGCATCGTGAGCGGTTCGCAGCCAGTCACGAACGTCGCGCTGACCGACACCGTGGACACCCTGGTGGGCACCAACGGCGCCGACACCTTCACCGCGCTG
>JAAIGE0100677219.1_pt1 | contig 19623 bp, 27 predicted proteins | sample 6487951 | NCBI WGS metagenome assembly JAAIGE01 (sample SAMN13974128, study PRJNA590717) | phyllosphere metagenome | biome: tomato field; feature: multiple bacterial spot infested tomato fields; material: tomato leaves; isolation source: leaves from tomato fields | host: Solanum lycopersicum ...
CTCATTCGCGGATTTAATTTTGCCCCGGCCTCGGAATTCGTCGGGGAATTCGGGATTATCGCCCGAGAAATGCTAAATGACTGAGAAAACAGGGAAAAAGCGCGGTCGACCGCGGGCTGAGGGCCCCAGGGACAATTCTGGGCGCCTGATCCGTCAGGAAAGGCGTCGGAATAAGGTCTGGGTCGAGCCGGTGAAGGCGGAGGAAGGCCCGGCGCTTCAGGTGGAGCAGATGCTGGCCGCCGGCGAGAGCCTGGAGGTGATCTCGACCGCCTTCGGATGCTCGGTGGCGGACCTGAAGCAGCAATTCCCGGACGCGCTGGAGCACGGGGCGGCCCGCCGGCGCGCTGAGGCGATCGATCTGGTGTTCCGGAAGGCTCGAGAGGGCCATCCGGCATCCATCAAGATGCTGCTGGAGATCACCGGGACGGCCGGCGCGGAAAACGAATTCCTGAAAAAGGCCGATCGCGATGCCGAGGAGGCGAATTCCGCCCCCGCGCCGCGCCGATACGTCGGGAAGAAGGAAATCGCCCAGGCTGAGGCCATGAACGCCGGCGCCGGGACGGATTGGGGTGACGATCTGGGCGCCCCACAGGAGACGCTGCAATGACCGAGCGCATGATCCGCCGCGAGCCCCGCGCCAAGAATGGCTGGGACAACGGCGATCTGGACGTGGCCTTCCAGCTTTTCTCTTGTGGGATGGTCTGGGACGGCAACCTCACGAGCAAGCAGTCTCGGGACCACTTCGTGCAGAACGGGTACGCGGTGCGCCACGATGGCATGCAGAGCCTGACGGGCCGCGGCATCGTGCATTTCCTCACCACCCCCGCGGTGTGGCGCTCGGCATGGCGCCGGCGGCGAAATTGGGGCCGCAACCCCCTGGTCGCCGACGAGGCGCGCATTCGCCGGGCCATGGAAGCATGATGAAGGCCTCCCTGAGCCTCACCGTCGAGGCGCTCCCGGGCGACAGCATCGAGGCTGTGGCGGAGGCGATGGTCCAGATGGCGGATCGGCTTGGGTGCTTGGTCCGGCTGGCCTCGTTCAACGGCGTGCCGCTGGTGGCGCAGCCGGGCGGTTCGGCTGAGAGGCTGGCGCGTTCCTACGGCGCGGTGCTGCACGCCAACCGCGGCGCGCGGGTCGCGACGAGCCGGGCCCCGATCGACGACATTCCAGTCTGATGGTGCCGAAATAGGGCTGGCCGGGTTTCGTCCCGGGTCCATTCCGCGAGAATACCGAAATCGGCAGGTGCGCTCGTCCTCACCCCCTCCTGGGCGGGTGCGTTTGCCGGCGGGGCTGGTGGGCAGCGGTGCCGCGCCAGTCCCGCACCACTTCGAGAGAGCGCATGCTGACAGGCAATCTGATCCCGTTCATCGGGCGCGTGATCACGCCCTGCGATGCCGACGGCAATCCGGGCATGACCGACGAGGAGGTGGCGAGCTGCCATTTCGAGTGCCGGGCGTGGGTCTTTGCATGGTTCGGTCGCGCCGGCATGTGGGCCTACGGTGAGGTGGGGCCTCGATTGGTCGACGAGGCCGATCCGCGCCGCTACGCACCCGGCGATGTCGCCAAGGGCATGATCTGACCCGACATGGGCGCTTGGTCGACCGCTGTCCCTGACTGGGAGGATCGTCTCCTCACAGGTCGGTCGCTGGTCCCGGATCTGCCGCTGTTCGAGGACGAGGCGGCGAAGGCGGTCCGGATTTTCGACCGGCTGCGCATCCCGGACGTGATCGGCACGCCGGCGATGGCCCAGGCCGCGGGCGACTGGGTTCGTGACATCGTCCGGGCGCTGTTCGGGGCCTACGACACCGAGGCGCAGCGCCGGATGATCCAGGAGGTGTTCCTCCTGGTGCCGAAGAAGAATTCGAAGTCGAGCAGCGCGGCCGCCATCATGGTGACGGCGCTGATCGTGAACCGGCGCCCCTCGGCGGAATTCCTGCTGATCGCGCCGACCAAGGAAATCGCGGACATCTCGTTCCGCCAGGCGTCGGGCACCATCAACCTCGACCCCGAGCTCGCCAAGCTGTTCCACATCCAGCGGCACATCCGCCTGATCACGCACCGGCGGTCCGGCGCAACGCTGCAGGTGAAGGCCGCCGACACCGACGTGATCACCGGGTCGAAGTCGACCGGCATCCTGGTGGACGAAACCCACGTGTTCGCGGCCCGGAGCCGGGCGTCGGACGTGTTCGTCGAGATCCGCGGCGCGCTGGCGGCGCGGCCCGACGGGTTCATGATGCAGATCACGACCCAGTCGAAGGACCCGCCCTCGGGCGTGTTCGCAACCGAGCTCCGGAACGCCCGGGACGTGCGCGACGGGAAGCTGAAGCTGCCCCTCCTGCCGGTGCTGTACGAGCTCCCGGACCGGATCGCCCGGGAGGGCGGCTGGAAGGATCGCCGGTTCTGGCCGATGGTGAACCCGAACCTCGGGCGCTCCGTCGACCAGGCGTTCCTCGAGCGGGAGTTGGTGAAGGCGGAGCGCGAGGGCCCGGAGAAGCTTCGGCTGATCGCCTCGCAGCATTTCAACGTCCAAGTGGGCATGAGCCTGCGCACGGACGGGTGGGTCGGGGCGCAGTTCTGGGAGGCGCAGGCCGACAAGGGACTTTCGTACGACGAGCTCGTGGCCCGGTCCGAGGTGGTGGTGCTCGGCATCGACGGTGGCGGCCTGGACGACCTCTATGGCGTGACCGCGATTGGCCGCGACCGGGAGACGAAGGACTGGCTGGCCTGGTCCTCGGCCTGGGCGCACCCGGTGGTGCTGGAGCGCCGGCAGAGCATCGCGACGGTGCTGCGCGAGTTCGAGGCTGCGCACGAGCTCACGATCACCGAGGAGAAACTCGCCGACGTGCTGGCGATCGTCGCCATGGTGCAGGGCCTGCAGGAGCGCGGGATCCTCGGTGGCGTCGGAGTCGACCCGGCCGGCATCGGCGCGCTGGTCGAGGCCCTGGCTGAGATCGAGGTGACCGCTGACAGCGGGCTCCTGATTGGCGTGCCGCAGGGATTCGGCTTGATGACCGCGATCAAGACCGCGGAGCGCAAGCTCGCCGACGGCACCCTGATCCATGCCGGCCAAGCGATCACCGCCTGGTGCATCGGCAATCTGAAAATCGAACCGACCGCCACGGCGATTCGCGCGACGAAGCAAAATGCCGGCGACGCCAAGATCGACGTCGCCATGAGCCTGTTCAACGCCGTTTTTTTGATGGCTCGCAACCCCTCCGCGGCGCCGACGGCGAACCTCTCGGGGTTCCTGTCGTCCCCCATCTACGCCTGAGAGATCCGCCGCATGGGACTGTTCCGCAAGGCGGTGAGTGTGCTCGCCTCCAACATGGGCCTGACCGACCCGCGGTTGGTGGTCGCCGTCGGCGGAGGTGTGGAGAGCCATTCGGGCGAGCGCGTCACCACCGAGGCGGCGCTGCAACTCGACGCGGTCTGGGCGTGCGTCCGGATCGTATCGCAGACCATCGCGACGCTGCCAATCTTCGTCTACGAGCGCCAGGGCGACAGCAACGAGGTCGCCTCCGACCACCCGCTCTACCGGATCGTCCACGACAAGCCGAACGCCGAGATGACGGCGGTCGAGTTCTGGACGGCGATGTACGCCTGCCGGCTGCTGTGGGGGAACGCCTACGCGCAGATCGTGCGGGGCTACCGCGATCGGGTGGTGGCGCTCCTGCCGATGCGGCCGGACTGGACCCAGATCGTGCGCCAGCCCGACGGCAGTGTGATCTACCGCTACACCTGGGACGGGCAGAAGCTGGACCTCCCCGAGGAGGACGTGCTGCACCTGAAGGGTTTCACCCTGGATGGGCAGGTCGGGCTCTCGGCGATCTCGGCCGGCCGGCACTCGCTCGGCAGCGCCATGGCGGCGGAGAAGTCCGCTGGCGCGATCCACAAGAACGGCATGCGCCCGTCGGGCGTGATGATGGCGCCGCAGTACCTGACAAAGGAGCAGCGGGCGGACGCCAAGGTGATGATGGCGGGCTGGCGCGGCGCCATGAACACTGGGCTGGTGCCGCTGCTCGAGGGCGGGTGGACCTTCCAGAGCCTGTCGATCCCTCCCGAGGATGCGCAGCTCCTAGAGACCCGCTCGTTCAACATCGAGACGATCTGCCGGTGGTTCGGCGTGCCGCCGGCGATGATCGGACACACCGAGAAATCGACCGCCTGGGGCACCGGCCTCGAGCAGATGAACCTCTGGTTCCTGACCTACACCCTGCGGCCGCACCTGAAAGAGACCGAGCAGGCGATCTGGAACAAGTGTCTGACGCCGGCCGAGCAGCGCGAGTTCTATGCGGAATACAGCGTGGACGCGCTGCTCCGCACCGACAGCAAGGCGCGGGCCGAGAATTACCGCACCCTGATCTCGACCGCGGTCATGACCCCGAACGAGGCGCGCCGGCTCGAGAACCTCCCCCCGGTGGAGGGAGGGGACGACCTCTTCATGCAGGGCGCCATGATGCCGCTTGGCGCCCTGGTGGCCCAGGCCGAGCAGTTGGTGGCCGCCGGCGCGGCCGGCGCTGCGAACCCCGATGGCGCGTCTGCTGCCGGGCCCGAAGAGGCCACGGACGAGGAAGTCGCCGCGGTGACCGACGACGAGGTGAAAAGCCTCTTCTCGGAGGATCTCCGGGCGTGAACATCAAGCTCCGGAAGCCGCGGGCGGGCTCGGCGAGCGCGCGTGTTGGCGCCACCGCGGCGGCCGCACGTTGGCAGGCGATCCAGCACCCTCGCGGCCCTCGCGGGCGGTTCCGGGACGCGCCCGATGCTGAGAAGCCGGCAGCGGCCACGACCGCGCCCCGCGCCCCGGCGCAGCGCAAGCCCACCGTGGGCGAGACGGCGCTCAAGACCTCCGGCGTCGGCCGGGACGACGAGATCCAGGTGTTGTCGAGACGGGTTCGGGCCTACGCGAACGCCAAGTCGGTCGGCGATTTCGTCGACAGCCACCCGAAGGGCCGGGCCTACGCGCTCCGCAAGCTGGCAGCCGACCACAAGAAGGGGGTGATCGGGTTCAAGGGTAAGGCGGAGGCGCCTGCGGCCGCGCCGGCGAAACCAGCGAGCGAGCCCAAGCCCGCCGCCTCGACCCGCAAGGACGGCGCCTGGGCCGGCACCTCCACCCGACGCGACATCAGCGGCGACGAGATGGTCATCACGCCGGAGGCGCTCCAGCAGGGGCTTTTCCGTACCGAGGCCGATTTCCGGAAGGCCAGCGAAGCCCTGCTCGCCGGCATGCCAAAGGGCGAGCGCCTGACAATCGCATGGGTGTCCGGCTCCAAGAGTTCCCTCGGCCTCGTCGCATCGAACGAGAGTGGCACCGTCAAAATCTCCCGGGGCTTCGTGAAGAACGAGACTGGCTGGACGGCCCGGCATCGGCTGTTCCAGCTGCCGAAGAAGTACCAGGGCAGCGGCAGCGCCCGCGCCATGCTCCGCTCCAGCGTCGAGCAGTACGATGCCATGGGCGTGACCCGGATCGAGACGCACGCCAACATCAACGTGGGCGGATACGCCTGGTCCCGCCTTGGGTTCGCTCCCGACAACCCCGCAGCGATCCGCCAGGCGCTTGAGAAAGCCGCCGGCAAGGCGCCCCGGAGCGCCAAGGGCAAGGCGGTGAAGCAGATCCTGGCGACGTCCAGCGACGACGACCTGATGTTCAACCTCTCGCGCGCCACAGGGCCGGACGGCGAGCGCCTGGGCCGCAAGATCCTGGGCCCTAAGACCGAGTGGGACGGCCACCTCGATCTGAAGAACGCCCGCCACCGCGAGCGCCTGAACGAGAGCTTCGGCTGATGGCCTCCACCGCGAAACCGGGCGACGAAATTGCCGTGATCGACGCCGAGGCCGGCGCCGCCCCGGCCGGCGCCTACGACATGAGCGACGAGCTCCTGCCCGAGGACGAGTGGTTCGGCGCCGAGGAGCGTGCCGAACGCGATGCCGCCGATGACTTCGAGATCGACTGGTCGGAAGTCCCCGTGAAACGAGACCCCGAGGCCCCTGCCAATGCGCCCTGACTTCGCCCTCGCCCCGACCGAGTTCAAATTCGCGGACGCGGCCGCGGGCTCGTTCTCGGGTTACGCTGCGGTCTTCGGCAACGTCGATTCGCATGGCGACATGATCGTGCCGGGCGCTTTCAAGGAGAGCCTCGCCGAGCGCAAGGCGCAGGGGCGCGGCGTGCCGCTCCATCTGATGCACGCGGTGCTCGGCGGCGATGGCCTTCCGGCAGGCGTCCTCTACAAGCTCGAGGAGGACGACAAGGGCCTCGCCGTCGAGGGCAAGATCTCCGGCATCAACACCGACCACGGTCAGCGCATCTATGCCCTAGCGCAGGACGGCGCTTTCGGCGGTCTCTCGATCGGCTGGTCCTTGCGCCGCAACGGCGCCGTCTACGGCAAGAATGCCGGCGAGCCGAAGCGCACCTTGAAGAACGTCAACCTCGTCGAGGTGAGCCTCGTCACGGATCCGTCCAACCCTCTCGCCGTCATCCAGGAGATGAAGAGCCGGGCCGGCATCAAGGCCGCCGGCGACGGGTTCGATGCAGAGGTGGGTTCCGATGGCGATGCCCCGGACGTGGACGACGCGATCGAATGCATTGCCGCGGCGATCATGCTGCAGGACCGCATCATGCAGGGCTACGGTGGCGTCGGCACGGTCAAGGACTGCGCGCTGCAGATGGACCACCTGCGTAACGCCTATGGCGCGCTGACCGGCTCGCGGACACCCGATGGTCTGCAGGGCTGGACGAAGCTCGCACTTCCCCTTCGCGAGGTCGAGAAGCTCCTTCGGGACGAAGCGAAGCTCTCTCGTTCGCAGGCAGCCGGCATCGCCGGTCGGCTGTTCAAAATTGCCCCGCGGGATGCGGAGCAGCCCCAGGCGACCACCTCCGCACCCAAGGTCAGCAGCGAAGTGAAGTCGGCACTCGACGACATCCTGAACTTCAAGCTCTGACCGCCTGATCCCTACAGAGGACCCGAATTCTATGACGAAGACCGTGATCGCGGTCGGCGGGCGCCACGCTGCGTTCCTGGCCGGCAACAACATCGGCGGCATCCGCGTCGCCCTGGCCCCCGAGGGTGCCGAGCACGCCGCCGGCACCGGCACCGGCGCTGGCGAGACCGAGTTCAAGGCCGCAGCCGCGCGCCTGAAGGAAGTCGGCGACGAGGTGAAGCGTGTCGCCGAGAATGCCATGCGCGAGGTCAAGTCGGCCCGCGATCTCTCCGAAGAGACCAAGTCGAAGTTCGACGCCGCCTTCTCCGGCCTGAACGAGCAGATCAAGGAGTTCGACGCTCGCCTCTCCGACACCGAGCAGAAGGCGGCCCGTCGCGGCGGCCAGGGCGCCCCGGTCGAGACCAAGAGCCTCGGCCAGATCGTCGTCGAGAACGAGAACGTGAAGAGCCGGCTGTTCGGCGGCTCGCAGCGCGGCTCGGTCTCCATGTCGGTCGAGACCAAGGCGATCCTGTCCAACGCGACCACCTGGGGCGCCCAGACCTCGATCAGCAACAGCCTCGTGCCGGCCGACCGCCTGCCGACGCTGCAGCTGCCGATGCGCGGCATGACGATCCGCGACCTGATCGCACCCGGCCAGACCAACAGCAACTCGCTCGAGTTCCCGGTCCAGACGGTCCGCACCAACAACGCGGCCCCGGTGCCGGAGGGCGCGCTGAAGCCGACCTCCGACTACCGCTGGAACATGAAGAACTTCCCGGTCCGGACCCTGGCGCACCTCGTCAAGGCCTCGCGCCAGATCCTCGACGACGCCCCGGCGCTGCAATCGCTGATCGACGCCGAGATGCGTTACGGCCTCGAGTTCGCCGAGGAGGCGCAGTTCCTCTACGGCGACGGCACCGGCGCCAACCTGCTCGGCATCATCCCGCAGGCGACCGCCTACTCGGGAGCCTTCGCCCTCACCGGCGAGACCGCGATCGATCGCATCCGCCTCGCCATGCTGCAGTCGGTGCTCGCCCTGCTCCCGGTCACCGGCACGGTCCTTCACCCGACCGACTGGGCCAAGATCGAGACCCTGAAGGACGGCATGGGCCGCTATCTCGTCGGCGACCCGCAGGGCCAGATCGCCCCGCGCCTCTGGGGCCTGCCGATCGTCGCCTCGATGGCGATGACCGCCGGCACCTTCCTCACCGGCTCGTTCCGCAACGCAGCGCAGATCTTCGACCGCATGAACATCGAAGTCCTGATCTCCACGGAGAACAACGACGACTTCGAGAAGAACATGGTCACGATCCGCGCCGAGGAGCGCCTCGCCCTCGTCGTGAAGCGCCCCGACGCCTTCATCACCGGCCCCCTGCCGGCGTGATCCGAGGGAGGGGCTGAGCCCCTCCTTCCCCCACCTCGCGCCAGGGAGATGATCGTGGCGAATTCCGACAACACCGTCCTCGCGAAGCCGCTGCGGTATTTCCGCGGGCAGGAGGGCGAAGGCGACGCCGGCGACGGCGCCGTGACCCCCGAGAGCAAGCCGTTCCGGGTCGACCGGGCGCGGTTCGCCGAGCTCAAGGCCAACGGCCTCGTCGAGGCGGCCAGCGATGAGCCCGCCACCGAGGCGAGCCCGGCCGATGCCGTCGATCAGGCCGACGAGACGGACGCTGGCGACGACTCCGCGCCGCGCCGCGGCCGCCGCAAGCTCTGACCCTACCTGGAGACGCAGACCATGTTCCGCACCTTCCTGGGCGCGCTCGCCCTCCTGACCCTGGGCGTGGTCGGCGCCTCCGCGCAGTCGACCGGCCCGGCCATCCTGCGGCCGCCCGGTGGGATCGCGCTCGACGGCGGAACGGGCTCCGCCAAGACGGCCACGGCCACCGCCGGCGCCGCGACGCTGAACAAGCTCTCGGGCAAGATCACCACCGAGGCGCTGACCACGGCGGCGCAGACGAACTACACCCTGACGGTGACGAATAGCACCGTCGCGGCGGCCGACATCGTGCTGGCCTCCTTCACGAACGGCACCAACTCGGCCGGCTCGCCGCACATCCAGCGGATCACGCCCGGCGCCGGCACCATCACCTTCCTGGTGCGCAACAGCGACGCCTCGGCGGCCCTGAACGGCACCCTGGTGGTGTCCTTCGTCGTCATCAAGAACTAAGGGGCGGCGATCATGGCGCTCACTGGAGTTCATGTCGCCTGCCTGTTCGTCGGCGGCGCTGGTGCCTCGCGGCAGGTGGTCGAGATCTCGGGCAAGGCTGCTTGGTCGCAGACCATGGCTTCGCCCGGCACGACCACGCAGGCGGCGGTCTCGAACAGCCAGACCTACGGCGATCCGTGCTTCGAGATCCGGTCAGCGGCAGATGTCTACGTGGCGGTCGGGAAGAACCCGGACGCCAGCCAGACCACAGGCACCGGCGACACGGCGCGGATCCTCGTCGCCGGCGGCGAGACCCGCAACATCTTCGCGTCGCCCGGCGACAAGCTGGCCTGGATCTTGGTGCCCTGAGCCATGGCGCTCAGCCTCCGGCGCATCCTGCGCCTCACCCGCCTTCGGCTGAGCGATGCGCCGGCCAAGGGCGGCCCCGTCGCCCCTCCCGGCTTCGTCCTCCTGACCCGTCCTGACGGCACGATCCTGACGCGGACGGACGGCACCATTCTCGTGCGGAGCGTCGCCTGATGGCTGTCTTTGATGTGCTTCGGGCGAGCGACATCGCAAGTCTTCTTGTCCCGCCGGGTAGTGCCGCCGCTCGCGCCCCAGGGGTCGTTGCCCAAGAGGCCAAGCGTTCGCTTTCTGTCATCAGTGGCAAAGGGAGGTTCCCTGACGCCCTGGGCGGGGGCGCATCAGACGCGAACAATACCAACTGCGATGTTAGGCTTGCATGCCGGAATGGCCTCGCCCCCGCGACCAACATCCGCCTCGCGTTTGCGAACGTTGTCGCGGCGGCTGCAATTGATGCAGATGGCCCAAATCCGATCACGGTCCGGGCTGCCATTGAGATCGCTGAAGCCCCAGGAATTACCGTCCCGGTAACCTTCGGCGGCTCGTTGAGTGCGACGCTTGACCCCAAAGCTGGGGTCGTCATCTCGGACCCTGTCGGGATCACCCTCGCCCCTGGACAACTCTTCGCTGTCCGGACTAATGTCACCGTCACCAGTGGGCAGCAGTTCCCCATCGGCTATGTCGTTCAAGCTGGATCTCTGGTAGGCTCAGAGGCAGCCGTCAGTGAGAACTCACTGCGCAACACGTCAGCCTCGGTCGTCTACAACACCGGCTTCTTCGCGGGCACTGCCGTCCCTGGGTACTCCCCCATCGCGATACTCGGAGAGACTGCTTACCCGGCCTCCTCGGTGGGGCTTTTCGGGGATAGCATTCTCAACGCTACCGGCGACAGCGTGTCGGTGGGGCTCATCCGGGGACAGAGCGCCGGCTTCGGCGCCCGCGGGCTTCTCCTTCCGAACGGCGGCCTCATCCCGCACGTCCAACTCTCTCGCGGCGGCCAGGGCCTCAACGGCTTTTCGACTGCGCTGGCGGGGCTCGACATCCACCGCCGCCTGTTCGCCGCGAACTACGTAACAGACGTGCTCTGCCACATGGGGACGAACGACATCGCCTCCGGGGCGACGTTTGCCGGGATGCAGGCGAGCTACAAGAAGTTCTGGGCACACTTCAAATACCGCGGCAAGCGCGTCACCCAGAGCCTCATCATGCCACGGGTCACGGGCACGTACACATCGGCCGCCGGTCAGACCCCGATCGCCGGATTTGAGCCGGGCGGCATCCGCGACCAGACCAACGCCTGGATCAAGACCCAGGTCGGCCAGGGTCTCTTGGACGACGTGATTGACACCAATCCCTACGTCGAAGACCAGGCGAACCCCGGTCGCTGGGCCTCGCCGGGTGGCGTCGCCTACACGGCGGACGGTGTGCATCCATCCAACCCGGCTCACATCGCTGCGGCGCAGGCTGTCCAGGCGTGGGCCGTGAAGCTGGCCGCCTAGCCCCCTCACCCCTACCGGCTGTCGATAGCAGGTATCCCATGGTGCAGACCTACGACACCGCCAACCCGGTCGTGCAGGCGCTGCGCGATGCCGTCGTGCAGTTGCAGGCGGTTTCGGGCGCCATGCAGGACAGCATGGGCGCCCAGCGCCTTCCGGGGAGCGGCACCTTCGCTTTCCGACGGACGACGGACCCCCTGCAGTTGCCGGTCGGGCCGCAGGCGATGCGGTTCGATGTTCCGGCAGGTTTCTTCGACGAAGGCGGGCCGGGCTACCTGGCGACCACCTTCCTCGTCGTGAACCCGAACGCTTGCTACGTGCGCCTCCGGGGCACGACGACCGGCGAGCACCGCCCGGTGACACCGACGACCGGCTGGCTATTCCCGCCCGGGTTCGTCGGCTGCTTCACGACGCAGAAGCCGATCTCGATGTCGACGCTGGCGGTTGCAATGCCGGGATTCCCGCTCCCCGCCGAGTACGTGCCGCTCGAACTGCCCTACGGGGGTGGGACATGACGGTCCGCAGCCCGGGGATGCGGGTGGCGACCACTGCGGATGCGCCGCCTGCAGTCGCCGTGCCGGGCCCGACTGGCGCCACAGGTCCGCAGGGGCCGAAAGGCGATCAGGGAGTGCCCGGGGATGCCGGACCGCGAGGAGACCAAGGGCCGACTGGCGCGACTGGGCCCGCGGGCCGCGATGGGGCGCCAGGAGACCGAGGACCAACGGGTGCGGCAGGAGCAACTGGAGCGCCAGGCGCAAAAGGTGATCCAGGCGCTACGGGAAGCCCGGGAGCCGTAGGTGCCACTGGCGCGAAGGGAGACAGGGGCGATGTAGGTGCGACTGGCGCCACGGGCCCCGCTGGCACACCTGGGCCAGCCGGCCCCACAGGTCCCACCGGGGCTGCTGGTGGGGCCGGACCGACTGGACCGAAGGGAGATACAGGCCCAGCAGGAGCAACGGGCGCGGCTGGCGCGAGCGGTCCGCAAGGTCTGACCGGCCCGGCTGGTGCGACAGGTGCAGCGGGTCCCCAAGGGCCTCAGGGCGCGGCGGGCCCGAAGGGAGATGCGGGGGCCGCCGGCGCCACCGGTGCTGCTGGACCCGCAGGAGCGACTGGGGCAACGGGAGCCGCCGGACCGCAGGGCGTAGCGGGCCCGACAGGCTCCACGGGGCCCCAGGGCGCGACTGGACCCGCTGGCATGCTGGCGACGGTCTCACCCTCCACGCCGGTGCGCGTGCTCGGAACGGCCTTCCAGCCGAACGCGACCAAGGCGACGCTGGTCACCTACGGGATCAAGACCACCGTCACGAACCCGCTCTTGGCCGGAACGTCCGTGGCGAGCGTCTCTCTCCTGAGCGATGCGGCCAACCCGCCGACCACGGAGCGCGACCGGGTCGAGGCGACCTCTGGTGTCGGCCTCTCCGTCACGGTCGCCCTGACCACCAGCAACACGGCCTCGGTCTCGTACATTGTGCCGGCCGGCCACTGGGTTCGGCTCGTCTCCACTGTGAGCGGCACCGGCTCCACGGCGATCGTCTCGCAGGTCGAGGAAACCCTGAACTGATGAGCCTGATCGTCCTCACCAAGGCGACGTCGAAGCGCCTGACCACGGTCGAGCGCGCCAGGACGATGCTTGGCTTCGGCGCCGGCGACACCGCGGCGGTCGGCATGATGCTCGACCAAGCGTGCAGCAGCATCGAGCAGTTCTGCCGCCGGCCCTTCGGAGTGGAGACGCTGCGCGAGCGGCCCCGGTATCTCGCCGACGATGGCGGATTCGTCCTGTCGCGCGACCCAGCCACCGAGATCCTGAGCGTGTCGCGCGGCACGGACGACGTGCTGGCGCCGACGGACTACGAGACGGACGGGAAGACGCTCTACCTGCTCCAGGGCGGCGAGCGGTGCTGCTGGTCGAACTGGTGCTTCGTCCACAACTGCCACCCGGACGGCGTCCGCGGCTTCGGCCTGACCGTCGAATACCGGGCCGGCTACACGCTCCCGTCCGACGAGGAGGGCGCCGAGTGGACCCTGCCGGCCGACGTCGAGCGTGCCGCGATCATGTCCGTTTCGACCATGCTCTCGTCCAAGGGGCGCGATCCGCTCCTGAAATCCGAGAACGTCATGGGGGTGGGGTCATTCACCTACGCCACGCCATCCGCCTCTACGCCCGCGGGCGGCCTCGTGAACGCCGAAGCCCAGGCCCTGCTCTGGCCCTACGTGCGGGCGGTGCTCGGATGAGCCCGGAACAGGCCATCGCGGCGCTCGACCGGCAGATCGCCCTCCACGGCGACGACGCGCAGATCCAGCGCGGCACCGGCGCGGCGACGCCCCTTCGCCTCTGGGTGCGGGAGTACCTGCCCCAGGAGCTCCAGGGCGGCGTCACGCAGGGTGATAGAAAGGTGATTGTGTCACCGACCGACGTGGCGAAGGCCGGGATCGGCGACCTCCGGAAGCTCGACAAGCTGACCATCGCCGGCCGGCGCACGAACGTCGAGTACGCCAACCCGACCCGGATCCGCGGCGCCATCGTGCGCTGGGACCTGAACGTCCGGGGCGGCTGATGGCCGGCCGCGTCACCCCGATCGCCCAGGAGTTCGAACTCCTGGTGCGCGATGCCTGGTCGCCTGAGGCCCAGGCCGGCTACGTGCGCGATTTCGCCCGGGAGCAGATCGCCAGCGCGGAACGGCAGAACGAGAAGGCGCTCGGCTACAAGCCGGAGCACCAGCTGTACGTGGACGGGACCGAGCGGAACGATCTCTCGGCCGTGACCGGGAATTCGCGGATCCTGGTCGAGTTCGAGATCCTGTTCGACGTGATCGCCCGGGTGGACGAGATGCTCCGGGCCGCCTCGCCGCGCGGCACGCGCACGAAGCTGCCCGGCCAGCGCTACGTCGAGAGCCACCACTGGTTCGCCGACGATCGCGAGTTCACGGACATCGCCAACCCGCCCAAGGCGGAGCAGTACATCGTCCTGAACTCGCAGCCCTACACCCGGCGCCTCGAGCGCGGGTGGAGCAAGCAGTCGCCGCAGGGCGTCTATCAGGTCGTCGCGACCATGGCGAAGCGGCAGTTCGGGAACATCGCCTACGTCGGCTTCACCTACCGGAGCTTCCCGCACGGCGCGATCGGGGCGTGGTCGGGCTCGGCCTCGGCTCGGAAGATGGCGCGCGAGGTCCGCGGCGGCCGGGCGTCGCTGCACGAGGAATGGCTGACCCGGCAGCCCTGCATCATCATCGACCCAGGCAGAGGCTGACCTTGGCCCACAAGACCGTGATCAATGCCGTCGAGGGGCGCCTCGCCGAGCGCTGGAACGCGCCTGATGCCGTGGCGGCGCGCGAGGCCGCCGGACTGCCGGCGCTCCCCTTCTTCGGCGAGAACACGCCGGAGGGCGCCGAGGTGCCCCAGGACGGCAGCGCCTACCTCGAGGTCCAGTACCCGTATTCCGAGACGGTGCAGGTCACCCTAGGGCGGGTTTACCGCGAGAGCGGCGGCGTCGCGCTATTCGTGAACTTCGAGCGCGGCGGCGGCGCTGCGAATGCCCACATCCTCGCTGACCAGCTGGCGACCCTGTTCCGCGACCGGCGCTTTGGCGGGATCCAGACCTTCAGCCCGACCTCGCCCGTGGTCGACGATCGAAATGAAGAGGGTCTCTATTATTCCCTCTCCATAGCCGTTCCTTACGAATACGTCTTTCGCGACGACAATTCGGGCGGCTTCTACGACTGAGGAGCGCGGATATGCCGAAGCTGACGAACAACACCAATCAAAGCATCGAACTCAAGGTCGGGATCAAGGACGGCGTGGTCCAGATGGAGGCCATCCCTGCCGGCGAGACCCGGAACGTGAACGTCGCCGCCGACGATATGAACCTGATCGCGCTGCTGAACGCCAAGGCCCTGTCCACCGAGGACAAGCGCGTCGCCAAGGCGGTCGAGGCTGCGGCCGCGCCGAGCGCCTGACACCCTTTCACCCCCTTCCACAACCCGCACCATCCGTAACCGGCAGCCGCCGGAGGAGACCACTATGGCCGAAATCGTCACCGCCTCCGGCGCGAAGATCTTCATCGGGCCGGCTGTGACCGGCACCACCGACACCACGGCGGAATTCGCGGCCCTCACCTGGACCGAGATCGGGCTCGTGGAGAGCCTGGGCGAGTTCGGCGACGAGAGTTCCGCGGTCAACTTCACCGCCCTCGGCGACGGCCGCGTGCGCAAGGCCAAGGGCGCCCGCGACGCCGGCATGCTCTCGCTGACCGTGGCCCACGATCCGACCGACGCCGGCCAGGCCGCGCTTGAGGCGGCGGAAGCGACCAACAACAAGTTCGCGTTCAAGGTGGTCTACCCGGATCGCCCGGTCCCGACCGGCACCGACGGCATCGACTATTTCCGCGCCCTCGTCATGTCGAAGCGCAAGAACGTCGGCAGCAACGACAACGTGATCCGGCGCACCTACTCCCTCGGGATCGACAGCCAGATCTTCTCCGTCAACGCGGCTTCGGCCTGATCAACGACGGCAAGGCAGGAGCGCGTAGCGTATGAAGCTCAAAGCCATCAAGGTGAACTCCGCCCGCTCGGAACAGGGCGGGTGGGTCAAGGACATCGCCGGGTTCCCCGGCATGCGGCTGTGCGTGCGGGGCTTCGAGAGCGAGGCGTTCAAGCTCGCCCTCTCCCGCCGGCAGCTGGCGATCACCAACGACGATCGCGAGGACGGCAAGCCGGACGGCCGGGTGAAGCCGAAGGTCACGGATCGGGTCTTCGGCCTGGCGATGGCCGACGCCATCCTGCTCGACTGGGACGGCATCGAGGGCGACGACGACCAGCCGGTGCCCTACTCGCGCGATCTCGCCGAGCAGTACCTGACGGATCCCGACTTCCGGCTCTTCCGGGAGGCCGTGGCCGAGGCCGGTGCGATCGTCGAGAGCGAGACCGACAAGCGGGTCGAGGCCGCCTTGGGAAACTCACCCTCTGCCTGAGGTGGCAAATGCACTTCGGCCCGATGCACGCGCATGTCGCGCGGCTGAGGGCCGAGGGGCGGAAGCTGCCCGACGGCTACGACGAACGGCCGGGGATCTCGGCCTTCAACCTGTTTTTCTGGGATGCGTTCTGGGAGTTGAGCACCGAGCGCCCGCTCGGGTTCGGCGCCGAGGGGCGGATCCCCGGATCGGCGATCGAGGCTTTCGCCGCCCGGGTCGGCATGACCAGTCCGGACGAACTGGCATTCTTCCGTGCCGTGATGCGCGGGATGGACGCCGAGTACCTGGGGCGGAAGCCGTGGGTCGCGACGATCGCGGCAGGCGGCGTCGCCATGAACGACCACAAGGGGCTGCGCGGGCTGCTCCGGCGGAACTCGAAGAACCCTAGCGAACAGTCCCCGGCGCCCCACGCTGGCCCTCCTGCCAGCGCTTGAGGGCTTCCTCCGCCTCGGCGCGTGACTTGATGCCGGACTTTTTCTCCCCGGTCTCGGTGTTCACGCAGGTGCTCTCGCGCGGGTTGAAACGCCCGCCGCGCTCCACCTCGAACCACAGGCCGCCCATGGCCTGCTGTGCCGCGAAGCACGCCTTGTCGGTCTCGAACGGCGCCGAGCCGCTAGTCAACCCGCCCGCTGGCGAGATCGCCACCCAGAGCAGCATCCACTTCATGGCCGCAACCTCCCGGTGGCGCCGTAGCACGGACCCGTGATGGCAACCAACCTCGAAACCATCCGCCGGATCACGATCGAGGCCCGGACCGCGGGCGTCGAGCAGGCGAATGCACGGCTGGCCGACACCACCCGGGCGATCGGGACGATGGAGGGCGCGGTTGCTCGCGTCAGGCGGTCCTACGATCCGCTGTACTCGGCCACCGAGCGACTGACCGCGGTCTCGCGCACGCTTGCGCTGGCGGTGGCCGCCGGCAGGTTGGAGCAGGAGGAAGCGAACCGGCTCTACGATCAGGCTGCCGCCAAGATCACGAACTTTGGGCGCGCGGTTGAGGGCGCGTCTCGCGCGCAGCAGCAGTGGAACGCGCTGAGCCAGGCCGGCCGGCAGCAGTTGCAGCAGGTTCAGGCAGCGTCGACGATGGCGGTTGCCAACCGCTCCGCCGGCGAGCGCCTTGGCTCGCTCAGCTATTCAGGCGGGTCCGCCCTCTCCGACGCGCAGAAGCGCGCCATGGCCTCGCAGGTCGACCCGCTGGCCGATGCGGCGCAGAAGCGCGACGCGCAGATGGCGAAGGCTGACGCGGCGCTGAAGGTCGGGGCGATCTCGCAGGAGCAGCACGCCCGAGCGGTCACCTACACCACCGCCACCTACAACGCGCAGGAGACCGCGGTCCGGCGATTCATCGCGAACACCGACGCCTCGGGCAAGGCCGCGAAGCTCTCCGCCTACGAGCTCCAGAACCTGGGCTACCAGGCCAACGACGTCTTCTCGTCGCTGTCGTCCGGCATCAGCCCGATGCAGACCCTCGCCCAGCAGGGGCCGCAGGTCTACCAGATCCTCGCTGGGTCGAGCGGCGGGCTTGCAGGTGGCCTCAAGGCTGCCGGCGCGGCCGCGGCCGGCTTTCTGGCTCCGTTTGCCGCGATCGGCACGACCGTCGGCGGCGTCGTCGCGCTTGGGGCAGCGTGGCGCTCCTACGTGGGCACCCAGACCGAGGTGCAGAAGGCTGTGGCCGGCGTCGGTGGCGCATCTCGCGCGACCGTCACCCAGATCAATGCGGCGGCTGCGGCCAATGCGGAGGCGGGTGGCGTCTCGGTGCGTGAGGCGCGGTCCATAGCGGCGCAATTCGCCTCCACGGGCCGGATCGGTGTCTCCATGTATGGCGACCTGATCCGGACGACGAAGGATTACGCAGCCACCACCAGCCAGGACGTGCCTGATGCCGCGAAGGCGCTCGCCCAGGCCTTCGCGAGCCCGGCCACCGGCGCAGGCGCCCTCGCGAAGCAGTTGGGGTTCCTGAATGGCGAGCAGCTCGAAAACATCGAGCGGATGGCTCGCCAGGGCGAGCAGCTTGGTGCCCAACAGGCGCTGATGGGGCCTTACAGGCAGAGCCTGACCAAGGCAGCCGAGCTGACCTCTGGGTGGTCAAGCGCTGTTGGCGGGCTCACTCGGGGGCTAAGCGACCTTTGGGACATGGCCGGCCGTGGTGTCGACAAGGCACTAAACGGCGGGACGCTCGACGAGCAACTGACCAACCTCGACGCACGTCTCAAGGCCATCAAGGAGAACAACGCCAACCCGGGCTTCTTCGGCCCGAACATGGCGCTGCAGGCGCAAATCCAGGCGCAGCGCGACGAGATCGCGGGCAAAATTGCCAAGCGCGAGCAGGATAACGCAGAGAAGGCGCGCAACCTGCGCAGCCTGGAGATCAAGACACTGGTCGACGGCTACAACCAAGCCGACCAGTTGCTGAAGAAGCTAGAGGATGACGCCAAGAACATCGCCAAGGCGCTGCGCGAGGGGACGCTCGACCCGAGCGGCAACTCCCAGCGGCTGATGAGCAACCTGCTCGCCCAGGCGCAGCAGTTGAAGACCGACATGGCGTCTGGCGGCGCGGCCTACGCGGACGCGCTCCGAGCGGCCCGGGTGGACGCCGGCAACGTCGGGGCGACGCCTTACGGCTCGTCGGCGTCGCAGATCCAGGCGACCGCCGAGAGCAAGCGAGTCGCGGCGCTGCGCGATGCGGCCTCGAACTCCAATTTTGACCAGTACGCCAAGGCGCTCGCCAGCATCAACGAGGAGGAGAAGATCCGCCTCGATACGCTGCGCCGCGAGCAGACGGTACAGCAGTCGCAGACAGGCGGCGCCTTCGCCCGCGCGCCGGCGAATATCCAGCAGCAGATCTTGGAGGCCACGGCACGCTTCCGGAACGTGTCTCCCGGGCTCGCCGCGGCGATCCTTGAGCAGGAGAGCAATTTCACAGTCACGGGTCCCACGCGCGTCCGCAACCCGGACGGCACGCCGAAGACCACCGCGTGGGGCCTGGGGCAGATCACCGATCCTGCCCAGACCGACATTCGCAAGATCCCGGGTCTGGAGAACTTCGACAAGAAGAATGTCGACACCCAGGTGCTCGGCTCGGTGGCCTACCTGTCGAAGCGGCTGGACTGGGTGAACCAGGACGTCGCGAAGGCGGTCGCCGGCTATGGCGAGGGCCCTGCCTATGCCGCCCAGGTTTTCCGGAAGATGGGCGGCATGGGCGACGTCTCGACCGAGGGTCTGGTCAAGACGCAGGACGCCTTGAGCCGGGCAGCCCGCGACGCCGGCCAGGCCAACGACAACCTCGCCAGGAACTACGGGAAAAACGGAGAGGCGGCCGAGATCGCTGCAGCGCGCCAGGCCAAATACAACGAGCTCATCGACGCGGGCCGGCCGGCGGCCGAAGCGGCTTCGATCGCCTTCGGCGGCTTGACCGACCAGATCGTGAAGCTCGGTCGCACCGGTAGAGAGATCCAGTTTCAGCGGGACCTCGACTTCGAGCGCCAGCAGCTCGGGCGGTCGAGCGCGGACCAGTCCATCTACAGCCAGGTCCGGAACCGCTACGGCGACACGACGAGCGACGAGGCGCGCACGAGCATCGCGAGCCTCCAGGATCTCGGGATGATGAAGGAGGTCCGGGGCACCTTCCAGGATACGTTCGGCGGGGTGGTCTCGAGCCTCAGTCGCGGCTCGACGGCGGCGCAGACATTTGCGCAGGCCCTGAGCCGGCTCGGGGACAAGCTCATCAACATGGGCAC
>JAAIGE0101570255.1_pt1 | contig 19571 bp, 17 predicted proteins | sample 6487951 | NCBI WGS metagenome assembly JAAIGE01 (sample SAMN13974128, study PRJNA590717) | phyllosphere metagenome | biome: tomato field; feature: multiple bacterial spot infested tomato fields; material: tomato leaves; isolation source: leaves from tomato fields | host: Solanum lycopersicum ...
GGAGTTACTGCGCGTTCCCTATGCTGACTTTAACTGCCTGGTGCTGCCGCCTGATGCGGTAGAAAAAGAGGAAGACTACGTTCTACTGTCCGACATCTTCCCCACCGGCTGGCATGCCACTGAACTGGCAGGATTACGCCCCGGAGAGAGTGTTGCCATTTACGGTGCCGGACCGGTCGGCCTGATGGCTGCACACTCGGCCCTGATTAAGGGCGCCTCGCAGGTGTTTGTGGTAGATACCCATCCGGACAGACTGGCGCTGGCCGAACAGATGGGCGCAGTGGCCATCAACGGCGTGGGTGATGAGGCCGTAAATAAAATTCTCGAATTAACCGATGGGCGCGGCACGGATTGCGGTTGCGAGTGCGTGGGCTATCAGTGCTGCAATAAACATGGCCACGAGGATAACTCTGCCACGCTGAACAGCCTGGTCGCCTCAACCAAGGCCACAGGCGGCATCGGTGCGGTAGGCGTTTTTGTTCCGCAGGATCCCGGCGGCGCGACCGATCTGGCCAAAGAAGGTAAAGTGCCTTTCGATTTTGGTAATTTCTGGTTCAAGGGTCAGTCGATCAAGACCGGCCAGTGTAATGTCAAAGCGTACAACCGCCAGCTCGCCAGGCTTATCCATCAGGGCAGAGCCAATCCGGCGCAGATCATTTCGCACCGACTCGCGCTGGCAGACGCAGCCGAAGGCTATAAGCATTTTGATGATCGTGATAATGGCTGGACGAAAGTCATTCTGAAACCCTGACAGGTCACTCAGAAGAGATAAGACACATTCAGGCGGTGGGAAGAGGGAGAACGCAAACTGCCTGTCTGTGGCTGGGGATGTTTAGTGCAATCATATCCTAAATATGAGAGAAGAGGAAAACAGCACGGCAGGCAATGAGATCAGAGATCCATAGCGATCATCGGCCCTTTATTTAACATAAATTACATTATGCGGATAGTACTTATTTGATAATATCACTTTTTGGCTAATTCATAATTTCACCCGTTTATTTCGTTTTCGCCACCTAACATGGGGGCAATTCTGCTGATGCTGGTGACCATGTCGAACATATAACTTCACCATATTCCCAGCATTCTAGCTGTTATTGAAGAACGCCTAAATCGCCGTAATATGGTCTCTCAATTAACTCTGACAGAGCACCATATCCATCAGCGGATTAAACTTTATCGCGAATCTGATACAGCCGATCTTATCAACGCACGACGCGGTATGCCTGCAAGACGCAATTCAGGCACTTTGAATAGTCTGAACATCAATCATTACTATACTAACGTTTGTTAGGAAAAGGGTTATTGAAAAGAAATAATCAGACAGTGCGGAATTAATTGATTAGTAGATTAAACGGCTGCGATAACTCATGGTCAGCGCCAGGCCGTCGCCCTCCTCTTCCAAGGAATACCGTCAGCCGTATTGTTCAATATCAATTGCGTTTTACTGTTACTCTGAATTCCTTCATTAAATAATCAGAAAAACATCAAATATGAAGCAATGAGAGATTGATGAACCTTTAGGAAAGGTTAATAAACCCTGCCGCTACTACCCCCAGAATGATCAGTAAAAAGTGAGTAATCATTAACTCACTCTGCTTTATATAATAGGCGAACCATAAACCGACGAAACTTAAGGAAAAACCCATCACTATAAATATAGCCAGACCATAATTACTCCATTCAATAAATGATTCAATTCCGGCAGGGCTGAATGCCTCACGAATTAAATTGGATACAGCAATTAAAAGAAGCAGCGCGCAGGAAAAATTAAACAATACCAGCACTGCCGCACCTAATTTATGCCAGAAAGGATGACCAACTCGGCGGTTTATTAAATTTGTAGAAACCGCGGGCGGTGCCTCAATCATTTCCATATTCATAGTTCTGCCAACCATTTTTTGCGCGCCAGTGAAATCTTTTACCAGCCCTATACCTTCCAGTAAATTCCATAAGGCAAGACCGGAGATAATAATTACTTTGATAACATTAATTCCACTAAGTGTTAGCATTGATTATTACTCCTTTCTGGTTTATAGCTTACATTATTCTCACTTATAGCGGTTTCATACCGGAAAAGGGATGCTCCCCATTTCATGCCTGTAGAAATAGTACTCATGACAACCTCTGTACCAGGAATTATTATCCCGCGCTGCATCATCAATCGAAATGACAACAGCGGATCGGCGCAACCTACATGCCCTAACTCCGATAACAAGCCAATATTACTTCTCTCAATCGGAATACCAACTCGGTTACATAAATTTTCTATGCTCTGTTTCCCTTCAAGAGTATGTAGTAGAAAAGGAGGAGTATCTCGGCTTATTGATTTCTCCAATACACGACGAATAACATTGATACTGTTATATTCGCGTAAAATTAAAAAATCCATTAAATCCTGAGACGAGAAACAATAATTTTCCATAATTCGGTCTCGACCTAATTTATCTTTTTTGCTATCTCTTCCTTCAGGTAGGAAAGGTAAGTGTCCACCACCATATTCTATGCGCATCATATCTACATAACGGCAGTCAGAAATATCTTCTGTAGATATATAACGCAATCCGGGCTGATCTGAATATGTGATTGCCTTTCCTACCACACAAGCAACTGCTCCATCACTTAACGCAGCATTCATAAGTCCGAATCTGTCCTGATGCGTATCGCTCATGCGCTGCGCCAGTACTACCAGCCCAAATTTACCTTCTGGCATCTCAGTACAAAGTGAAGATGCATGCTTCCAAACACTGACAGCCGTAGCACAACCCTCAACTAAGTTGAGTGTACGAATCTGATGACAATTTAGTTCTGCTCCAACCTGACAGGCTAAGTCGATACCAATAAAATCGGGAACTCCCGAAAACCCAGCGACTATAAACCCTACCTCTTCGGAAGATAAATTGAATTGTTCCAGTGCATTTCGTGCAGCTGAGGCAGCCATTTCCCGAACGCTCTGAGATTCAGTCCAGAATTGCTTATAACCCGCACGTTTGATCGCTTCTAGCTGTAACTGATTAGGATGATCAACTTCGTCAAGATGTGCGGCTCGCGATAATGTATGCCCTGTACTTAATATTTTCATTTACTTGCCCAGAGGTTTCAGTTCAATTTCGCCAATCTTACTACCCAGCAGTTGTGCTAACTCTATTTTAATAGAATATTTTTTCTGTAAATTATCCGTAATTACCATAGCCATGATTGAGTTCCCTCCTAAATCGGTAAAATTATCATCCATCCTGACGTCCATCTCTTTCAAAATATATTTAATTTCTTCAACTATAACTTGATGACCTTTCTGCTTACACTCCATAAAACTTCCTTTTTACCTCTGCGCGATCAGATTTTCCACGTGAATTTATTGGCCACTCATTTTGGGATATAATTAAATATTGTGCAGGCCTTAGCCATGGAGACATTGTCATGCAGGCGCGTCTAAGATCACGTGTACTTAGATTATTTCCTCTCGAAACGTTGACACAAGCTTTTAGTAGTGTCGGCGCTGTGGAAGATTCCTCCATCCATACTACAGCCTCAAATACACCTGGTATAGATTGCAGGAACTCCTCTACCTCCAGCGGATCAACTCGGAAACCATTTATTTTATAATAGCCTTCATTGCGACCTATATAGTGCCATACACCATCGTTATCGCTGCGGCAAATATCTCCCGTAATGTAACCAGCAAGTATAGGGTCGCGGCCTTCATAACCAGAAAAAACCTGCCCCCCTTGTAATACTAAATTCCCACTCCCTTCTTTCCTGCATTCCTCTAAAGAAAATACCATACCCGGAAATGGCTTTCCAATTGGTATAATATCGTAGGTTAAGTCGTCCTGACTCACCTTCCAGGCAGAACAAAAAACAGTTGCTTCTGAAGGGCCGTAAGTATTCAGCAATTGTACCTTAAGCTCATTAAAGATGGGAAAAAATACGCGAAGAGTTTCAGCTGTCAGTTTCTCGCCGCAAAACACCATCAGCTTAAGACATAATTTTTTAAAAATCGCCGGAGACTGGTTACCAAATATGTAGCGAAATTCTGAGGGCGTGACAGATAGTAAGTGAACATTAGATTTTTCCAATATCTCACGAGTTTTGGTCGGATCACGTTTTACCTGTTCGCTAATAATTACCAGGCATCCACCATAACTCAGTGCTCCAAACAATTCCCAGATAGAAAAGTCAAAAGTTAGATCGTGAATCCACGACCAGTTAATTTTTTTCTTTACCGGGATTTCGCTATGGGTATTCTGTAAAAATGCATTAACCTGAGCGATGTGAATTGGTACAAGTTTAGGTTCTCCAGTGGTACCAGATGTCCTTACACAATACACCTCATTGCTATATGAGGCTCTACATTCTCGGGTTGTTACACCAAGACACCACTCGCCAATGTAAGTGCTTTGTAATTCCTCAAATTTGCATAATGACGAGCAGATTCCTGCGCAACCTATGCTTACAGCAAACTGGTATTTTTGCTGCTTATTCATATTTCTTGGTACAGAAATAAATGAAATCCCGGATAGCAGGCATGCTAAAACCATCAGATATAATTCTATAGACCTAGGCGCATCAAGAGCAAGTCTCTGGCCTGGCAACATGCCCGCCTCATCAAAATATCTTATGATTTCTACTGCACGCTCATACATTTGCTTCCACGTTAAGCTCGTTTCACCATCATTTACCGCTATAGCTTCCGAATTATCTTTCAGCATATGATTTATTGAATCATTTATAGTCTTTAACTTTGTGCTGACTTGCCTGGGGGTTAATTTCTGCATCATATTCCTGCTCGCCTCTAATTGTTTGTGTAGTGGCGCTGTCGCAGTAACAACGCCCTACAGAGCCAATATGTCAATACATTTGTGTCAGTGAAGAAAGCTCTCCCTTCAATGCACTTATCCCTTCCAGCTCCTCTGGCACAAGTTTGGCGAAGCCACCGTGTCGTGCCCCGACATTTACGTCACGCCAGATTTTTTCCAGAGGGCTATTTTTTTCTAAGGCAGATGAACCTCGCAGCCACAACAAGGCCTGAACAATATCCACACAACCTCGCATTATCTGAGTAGCCCGGCCGCGAATCGCTACCCGTTCTTCACTTTCAAGCGTCCTGCCTTCTTGCGCTGCGCTATCAACAATTGAGGCGTTGTATTCGGCTGCCCGCACAAGCAAATCGAAGGTTGAACAGAGCCGTCCGATCTCATAACGTGCAGCACCCGAATCACTCATAGAGGCATAAGAACTGCCAGCAATGGGAGCGTTAAATTCATTAAGTACTAATCTGATGCCGCTTTCTGTTGCTCCCAATAGTGTGGCGGGAAGACAGTTCATCAATACGCCGGTAAAGTAGCGTGCGTAAGAGCCCTTTCCGCTATCCGAAAGCGCATTTCCTGAAAGAATTGGTGAATATGCAACAGTAAAGGCTTTAGGAATATTGATTTCCCTTGCCTCAACGGTCACGCTTTGTGTTCCTCTCAGGCCGGTTGATTGCCAATCAGCCACAGCAATCAATTGATTTGACGGAACAATGACAACACGCACTTCTCCAGATGGAGCTGCAGCGAGGCAAAAGAAATGTGAAGAGCAAGGGTAGCCTGATGCATATTTCCAGCTACCTTTCAGATACCACCCTTGACCATCGGCTGTAGCGTTAAGCTTTCCGGGACGGCCTAATACCATTGATAGCATGGCGTTTTCACGCATGTCTTCACTCACCCCCTCAGGAAGAGAAAAATTGGCGCGCATCGACCAAGCGGAATTCGCAACACCTACAAGCCAGCCAAGAGAAGCATCTGTTTTTCCGAGCTCACGACATACAGCGACCACCTCACGTAGCGTACCAGTCTCATACAGATCGCTTTCGTCCAGGATGCGCAACAGTGGTGAACCCTTTAATACTTCCTGAGCACCTTGCTTTAAAGAATCCTGCTGTTCTTTTTCTGACCATGACGACTTCAAAATATCGACAGCTTTTTGCCAGCGTCTGAGCACATCGTTATTCTTAAGCAAGAGAAGCTCTCCATTTTTTAATTTTCTCTTCTGCCTGCACGCAAATCAGGTCAACAAACTCTGCTGATGTTGCAAGCATTTCCGGCATCTCAGGTGTGTTAAACATCCTCCAGAAGTAAGGCAAGCTAGCTTTAGGATCTTCGATGTTAAAACCACAAGTGGCTCGTTTTTTTAATGCCTCACCATCATATTCAGAACCAATAGGCTGGCGTTGTGCAGAAGTCGTTGCCCAGCCAGTACGATAAGGTCCAGGCTGAATTACGCCAACCTGTATAGAAGTTCCTTCAAGTTCATGACGGAGGGTTTGTCCCATCGCTTCGATCGCATGCTTGCTCATCTGATAAGCTCCCAGAAGAGGCCAGCACGCTACGCCACTCATACTTGACACCAGTAGAATGCGAGCTTCATCCAGCTGCCGCATCAGCGGTAGCACTGGTTTAATAACATTCAGAGTCCCCTCTACATTGGTAGCGAACTGCTGTCGCAACTGTTCTGTAGAAAGGTCCTCAAGTGTGCCAAACTGGGCATAGCCGGCGGACGTTACTACCCGACTCGGTATACCGATATCCTTAGCCAGTTGAGGTAGTATCCGGGCCAGATACTCTTCATCTCGTACATCAGCGATACAAGGAATAAAATGTTCTGGATAAAGGGCTGTCATCTCTTGTGCAGCCTCTGCTGAACGGGTAATTCCAATCACACGATCCCCATACTCATGAATAACAGACTCCGTCCAGCATCGACCTAGTCCGTTTGAGCATCCACTGATAAGCCAGGTATTCATTATTTGGTTTCCTTAATAACTGATTGAACGACAGGATAAGTCCGTGACAACCAGGCACCTAAACCCAGCAGTCCGGTAATAATCAGGAAGCAACCGAATGAAGCAAAGGCAACAGATGGAGAGCCAGATGAAAATAAGGAATTTTCATTCGTGAAACTTCTTGTTTCAGAGTTATGAAGCAGATAATCGAAAAATATGGCTATTGCTACACTACCCAACGCACTCATCATCTGACGCACCACGTTAAAAAAAGCGGCTGCACGGCCAAAATTGTTAAACGTTGCACGGCTGAAAGCCTGATTAGCTAAGGGGGCAAATGCCAGGCCCGTCCCGATGCCTGCCAGAGCCATAGCGGTAATAATAATGATAAAAGCTACAGATCCACCATAAGTCATCAATCCGGTAATACCAATAATCATGGTGGCAGCTGCGAAGCAGCACATCCCCCAACGAATCAGTGTTTCTGGAGCCGTCTTATCGGAGAAGTGTCCGGCAAATGGACCCACCAGTGCGTTTGCCAGAGCAATTGTCACCATGATGACACTAATCGCTACTGGTCCAAAACCCATACGCAGCTCAATCAAATAAGCTAGCGGAAGGTAGAACGCTGTCAGGCCAAAGCCGAGTAAACCGGAAATCAAACATGTACGCAGGAAAGCCCGATCCTGCCAGAGCGAAGATGGTAAAAGATACTGCTTATGATTTTTCAATTCACTGTGCAGCATGAAAGCGAAGAGCAAAATACCAGGTAATAATAAAAGCAGCCCTGTGGTCATTCCCTGCATGCCACCGTTAAGAAGCTCTAATCCCAGAATTATTGCAGCGAGCGCAATGCCCGCTATAGCATTACTAAGCAATTCTTTGCTTTTAGCACCGTTACCCGGTGTGCCGGGAAGAAAAATAACAGCAACTATTAGAGCGATCAGCGCCACGGGTATGTTAATCCACATAATCCATCGCCAACCGACTGTTTGCAGAAATATCTGGGTAACAACGGGGCCGCTTGCCGTTGCTATGCCAGCAACGGCCCCCCAGATACCCAGAGCAGTACCGCGTCCTCCTTGTGTAAAAATGATGGAAATAAAGGCCATGCTTTGCGGCGTCAAAAGTCCAGCCCCTACACCCATAAGCGCACGCCCCAGAATGACTTGTATCAGGGTTTGACCAGAACCACTGAGTAATGCACCAATAGCAAGAATAATGAGAGCATAGTAAAGCACCGTTTTACGATCTATTGCATCACCAAGTCGACCGCCAAACAACAAGAAGCCTGCATAGGTAATTAAATAACTATTATTAACCCACGCCGCCATGGCAGGCGTCACCTGATATTCATTTATTATCGAGGTATAAATCAAGGGCACTGTCGTGGTATCCATCATAATAATAAAAAAACCAAGACAGAGACCAAAGAAGGCCATTTTATTTCTCAACATTAACCCACCTGAATAAAGAGATTTTATCTAATGTTAAACACTACATGCCAGCAAGGTAGACGAGTGAACCCCACTTCATCAGTCAGTATGGTTAAATTTTTCTTTTTGCAAAAATCAGCAATTGCCTGAGCATTTCCTTTATATTCAACACGATCAACGGAAATGACATCCCATCCGGCATTTTCGGCATTGTGACAGATTTCAGAGAGAGGAATGGCCAATGGTACTGGCATACCATTTTTGGCGGGTGAAAATGTTATGATATGCATTCTGGTATTTTCATGCGCTAAGCGACGCATCTCTTTCAAATATGTCAACCGTTGATCATAAGGAAGCGCGTGATAGAGCGCAGAATCAAGTATGATATCAAATTTTTCATCCAGTCCTGTATTACAGGCACTGGAAATTAGAAAACGAACATCACTCATTCCTTTACTTTTGCATTTTTCAATCGCCGCAGACGAACTGTCTAATGCTGTAACCTGAAAACCTCTTTTCGCAGCTGCATGAGCATTAAGTCCCAGGCCACATCCAACATCAAGAAGCCTGCCAACATTCTCTTTATCAAAAATATCACACACTGCTGGTTGCGCCTGACCAATATCCCAAGGCACAACACTTATTTCAGCACTATCAATAAGTGTTTTACCCTGATATACGCCCTGGAAATCAGCTTTATCATATTCGCTATGATGACTACTTTTCATATTTAGCACCTGAATAAAATTGGAATTAAATTTAAATGTAAAAATTATGTGGCTTTACTATATTCACCTTCAGAATTATTTACACAATACCCCCGAGTCTGCATAAGAAATTCGGCCAGATAACCATCGTGGGGTACATCAGAATGCATCCAAACAGTTGGCACCTGACCGATGTAGAAATTTTTAACACCGGGCACATTTGCGATCGCATCAATTAAATTCTTGTTACCCGATGCCACAGTAACAACGAGCGCAGGCGCAAGAGAATCTAAATTATCCCCTGCTTTAAAGGATGAGAAAGTCACTGCCGCCACAGGTAACTCCAGCTGGACCAGAGGATCATTGAGTGCTGATGCCTGCATAACAAGTGGCATCACTTGATATGTGTTTTGGGTAGATTTGAAAACCTCTGGAGTTTCAACTAAAGCCGAGGCGTAATTATCTACTTGGCCACACCACCAGCTATAACGCTGTGGTGAAAAATGAGTAAGCCATTCTGCACGCTGCTTTGGATCTTTCATTTTATTAGACACAAAAGCGCAGAATTCCCGAGCTAAAGCTTCAGCATCCCCTTCTACAAGAACACTGCTTGCACAAACACAGGCTGCACCACCCAAACCGGCAACAGAAGTCAATATCAACTCTAAAGCCTTTTCTAGGGGATAATCAGCACCAATAATAACTTTCGATCGCCCAGGTCCCTGAACCAGAATATTTCTGCGATCAGCATAACGGGCAGTTATTTCATCACCGCCGTAAATAAGACTTAAATCAGCAGCATCAATTAGTGTTTCAACCACCTCATACTCACAGGGCAATAATGTCACATAATCCTGCAACCCCGCCGCCACCATTGCTGCTACCACACGCTGTGCAGTATACGGTTCCCGTTCCGACGGTCGAAGTACAACTCGATAGCCCAGCGCTATTGCCTGTGGCCATAGAGCATGAACACCAGTTCCATTACCCGGGGCTATCACAGTAAGCACATCACCACGTCTCACGCTTTGTGCGCAAAAGTAACGGTCTGCCGTTTGATTTTCCTGCAGAGGGACGCCATAGGGAATCCCCTTTAAAGCAAATTTCAGCGCATGATAAATTGACTGTGCAATTTTATCGCTGGCACTCTCCACAACCGTTCGCGGTAAGCCCGTAAGAGAGCTAACTTTCTTGTTATATTCCGTAATATTCAAGCCACAAAGCACCGAACCTGCGAATAATTCTCCTGCTTGTTGCAATGCTTTTTGTCGTGAGGCGCGATCCAGTACTGGACTTTTTCTCAGATGTGCAATTACGTAATTTGCAAATACGCCGGGAGACTGCTCCAGTAAAGCTATGGGCTTTTCATATATGTTTACCACCTCTCGCTGACGCAAAAACTGCGATGAGCGTAACGGCGTTATAGCAGAGATAACAGGCAGTTCATTGGCGTTCACGTGAGGACATTTTTGCGCAATGTTTGGCATCAATAAACTCCTTCAATAACCTTACGTCCTTCGCTGGTTTTCAAAGGTTCGATATCAGCCAATCGATCCCCCGCAAAACCGGATATGCCTGGTAGTCTGATAGCTGTGTCTCGCTCAGCCACTCGTGGGTAAAAAGCCCAAGGTGAAAGGTGAGTAACAATCACGTTTCCACGTTCACCATATTCGACAGTTTGAGCAGTGATACTGTCGACAACGTCATAGGTTATAAAAGGAGAAAAGCTGTCATAAATGACTTGTTTGCTTTCAGACGTAATCAGCAAGGACCGAGATACGCCTAACGCTGAAGTGCTGCCATAACTGGCACTGAATTCACAATCGGGCAGAATTTCACTCGCTATAAATTTAATCTCATCAAGGTTGAGCTCAGTTCCACCAAGTGTGATCTGGGCGAGAGACTGCTTCATTTGCAACACAACTTCTGGTCGTTTAAGCAACTCACGAAGCACAGGTGGAGTGGTAACCAGAAACCGGATATCCTGGTTGATAAGGGTATTCTGGACCTGGTCAACAAGATGATGTGTGTACTTGCGAACAGTTACCGTATCACCTTCACTCAAAGAGCGTTTTACCCAGCGAGGATCTATATCGATTGCAAAAAACATCCCTCCCAAACGCACTGCTCGTTCTTTATTAATTGCACCGACAATGTGAGGCCCGGTGGGAATAGCTGCGAGCGTATTACCTGACGGACGCCCCGGCCTATGCTGATAACCTGACATTCGCCAGGAAATGAGCGCCTTTATCCAAGCATCGTAAGCCACGACATATTTAGGAGCTCCTGTTGTTCCCCCACTTTCATAAACCTGAGGGTGCAAGTCCGCAGGCAGGCCTTGCGGCATTAAATTAGCTACGGGCTCCTGGCGCAAGCAGTGCGAGATATCACTAAACTGCCTCAGATCGTTAATCGTTTTAACGTCTTTGATTGGGTCAAAGTTCAGTTGTTCACGCATTCCCAACCAAAAAGGACTGCCAGTTTCCTTTGAGAAGTGCCAGCGCATTAAAGCCTGAACAAAATTATTAGTGTCATTTATCTGGGCTGCCTTCATGACAGCATCTATTTCAAGGCTGTAATCTTTCATGCTTCCACCCCAGTTCATTTCGTGTATATAACAGACGTTTATGGATTCGAGAGGACGATGCTGACCAGAACTCATAGGTGTCAAAAGCCAGCCCCCATACTACAAAACGCTCAGGACGTTGCAGCTTTCCGCAACCCATTCCAGCTATCTTCGCTTGCAGAGTAGTAAGATCGTTTAGTGGCTCACTTTGATGGGATGCTACTGAGACAGGATCATATGCAGAAGCACGGCTGTACCAGATTTGATCGGCGATATCATCTGACAGCAGTTTTGCATTACCTGTTAAGCTCACCTGTCGCCCCAGCTCACGCCAGTAAATATGGCAGGAGACCGCTTTGTTGGCACACATATCGAGACTCTTTCGACTGCCGAGATGGGTAGCGCACCATAGATCTTCTCCATTCATCCGTACTGGAAAGATGGTGCGCATTGAAATCATACCAGCGTCACTTCTGGTCGCGAGGGTCCATGCATCGGGTTCACGTACATTTTCGTGATGCGCCAGTTGCATCCAGTTATGTAAAATTTCATAAGGCACCGCAGGTGGCGCGTCATATTCCGGAAACGGAAGATCCATTATTCCGGTTAGCGATTCGAGTCTTTTCACTTTTCATACCTAAAACAGCACATTCAAATTAAGCAAATCATTTTCCGTTATTGCTCAGACAGGCCCTGCAATCAGAAAACAAGGTAACCTGCCCGGAGAGTTCAATATGAGAAGCAATTTCATTTTCCTGTTTTATTTCGCCATACATCACGCAGCGGCGGTTAAGCAAAATCCCCTGCTCAATCATGATTTTTTCGTTAGCTTTTAACTGTCCGTGCTTCATTAGATGAAGTGCAATTGGCCCGACAACTGAACCAGTACCAGCATCTTCTTTTACCCCATAAGCTGGTGAGAACATGCGGTTTTCCACCTGAAACCCACACCAAGCAAAACAGTTAACTGCAAGATTTTCAAATTCAGCGAGGACCTGATGGTCTGGCCTTAGCTCACGTAAGGTTTCAATACTGTCGACGGAAACCAGTACATGCCTGGCTCCTGCATCGTACATTTCCACAGGGAGCACACTTTGTTTCAGCCCCAGCGCCTTAAGAAGACGCTTCTCTTCCTTAAAAGGAACAGTTCTTGCTGGAGGCACATCGATTTTCACCGTACTGAGTGTTTCGGTATGGTGTTCAACCGAGATGCTGACGGCGCCAAGAGCTGTATGAAATTCAAATTGATCCAAACCATGGCGCCGTGAATATGCACTGGCGGTTCCCATTAAGGGATGACCAGCAAAAGGCAATTCATTGACGGGTGTGAAAATTCGCACTCGAGCCTGACCATCAGCCGTCTTTTCACTGATAAAAGTACATTCTGAAAGCTGCAGCTGACGTGCAATCGCCTGCATGACAGCATCAGCGAGCTTTTCTGTATCATGAAAAACGGCCACCGGATTTCCTTCAAGAGGAGAATGTGTGAAGGCATTTAGTACCGTGTAATCAACCTGACATCCTTCCATTAAGAAGCTATTCCTGAATAATTTTTTTGAAAAAGAGGAGCGACAAATCTTTCGAGCAGCGCTTGACCGTTTAAAGTGAGTACCGATTCGAGATGAAACTGAACTGATGAAAATGAGTGAGCTCGAAGTGCATAAACGTCTCCATTATCTGGATCGCTGTAAACCTCTATACCTCTTTGCCGCATTTCAGAGTGCGTTACAGCATTAATACTGGCACAGAAAGTGTTATAAAAACCTGCTGTTTCAAGGTTCCCATCCAGGAGGATTTTTTTTTGTACTCCCTGGTTGGGTGGAGAGAGGCGGGTAACTGGTAAGCCGAGCTGCAGACAAAGCAATTGGTGGCTCAGGCATACAGCGAAAAAAGGCTGGCCAGTCACTCTCATCTTTATAATGGCTTCGCGCATTGCATTAACTCTGGAGTCATTAACATCAAGTGGATTCCCCGGGCCCGGCCCAGCTACTACTAAATCCCAACCCTGGAGGTCAATACCACTACAGACTTTTTCCACATGCGCAAGTGCGCCCAGTGAAGAGAAAAGTGTTTTAAACATGGAAGTAAAAGCATCATTACCATCCAGAATTAGTATTTTCTTGTCAGCGAAAGAATATAGACGATTGTGACGCTGCTCAGGATCACTTAACCAAAACTTCGAAATCCTGTTATTACGCTCGTTCAGCAAAGGGCGAACTTTAGGACTATCACTAAGCTTTAATTTTGTAAGGCTGGCAGGTGCTATATTCTTTTTGGCCGGCAAACTATCCTGCGTTAATGCAGCATACAGTGATTGCGCCTTACTGCGCGTTTCTTCCGCTTCATCCAAAGGCACAGAGTCACGAACTATAGTTGCCCCGACGCCAATCTCTACTTTTCCATCCGCAGTCACTTCAGCCGTACGAATACAAATAGCTGAGTCCAGACGGGGATTATCATGTGTACCGTCCACCAGAGCTACTACGCCGCTATAATATCTGCGCCCTTCTGGCTCGTAACGGGCAATGACCTGGCAGGCATTTTGAACTGGACTACCAATGATCGTTGGTGCTGGTAACGTTTCAGTCAATATATCCGCAATACTGGATTTCGTTTTTCCTTTTAAGACATATTCAGTGTGAATAACCTGACTTAGTTGTTTGAGTCGCAAGTCGCTCACCTGCGCTCCACGTTCACACAGCCTGGACATTACTTTTAGTTCCTCATCCACCACCATGTAAAGCTCATTGGTTTCTTTCTGATTGGTGAGGAATTCAAGCAGAGCTTCGATTGTTTCGCCCTGCTCTGGATAACGTAAAGTTCCGCTGATTGGATTCATGCACATCTCACCATTATCTAGTGATGCATGTAATTCTGGAGATACACCAATAAAAGCCTCATCACCAGTATTAATTAAAAAACACCAGTATGCGGAGGATTCAGTCTGTAAAAGGCGTCGAAAAAGGCTAAGAAGTTGTTCAGGATGATAATCTACAAGCGAGGTACGTAGCTTACGATGAAGCACGAAATTTGAACCTGCTCCCTGCCCAATTTCATGTTCGATTAACTGACTGATACGTTGCCCAAACTGTATATCGTCAAGATTAAAGTTAGTGTTCGTGACCGAAATAGGCAAATCCGGTAGCCTGCTAATTACTTCTGATAATGGCAAGCTTTGACGCGCAGTGATTGGCATCGTCAGAATCGGTGTTTCATCATTGATAGCGTGATAGCCACGTTTGGCTACCTGGCAAAATGGAACAACTAAAAGCTTACCGTGATGGGTATCTGCGCTAAGAGCTTTATCCAGGGAGTGTGTTTTTCCGCAAGTAAGGTGCAAAATTTCAACACTATCGATCGAGACTGCGGGCCGATACAGTAAAGCATAAGGTTTGTTGGGCTGTGACAGAATGTGTGTCAGGGAATCAGACATTATTTACCACCCCATAAGTTGAGATTATTTTGGCGCAATTATCAGCAAGGTAATTGATTGCCTGCTGATGTCCGGCTAGTGAGAAATCAGCAATCCCATCGGCTATAACATAGGGTTTAATATCTTGCGTAAAAGCGTCAATAGCGGTCGCAGATATACCTACTGACGCATAAATGCCTGTAATAATCAGGGAGTCACGCTGATCATTCTTTAGCATTTCGGCTAGTGGAGACCGATAAAAAGCACTGTAGCGCCATTTAGTCAAAATTGTATCACCCAGAGAAGGTGTAAGCTCAGTGATAATCTTACGCTCATCCTCAGTCGTCCTCATTCCTGGGCCCCATAAATCATTCAGCAAGCCGCGCTGTTCCGGAGTCATTCCACCTGGCTGCGCACTATAAAATACCGGTATCTCATTTATTCTTGCCCACTTTAATATCAGTGAAATTGAATGAATAACAGTGTCGACAGGTTCGCATGGAAGCGCATCAACAAAATAATGTTGCATATCGTGAACTAATAGCGCACTGCGTTGTGGTTCTATATTCCACGCCAGAGGCTGTTCATCAGGTATAATGATATCAGATAAACTATAGGACTCAGACTTTAAGGTTCTGTACATCAGATAACTCGGCCTTTTCTGAAAAAGTTTATTACGCGCGCAAAAGGAACTCATAGAACACTTAAGTTCATATAGGTATACTTTGCGAAAACTCAGTATTAATACTGGCGATAAAATTCTTAAAGAAATTAGCTGGGTATACCCTCACGCTTGATACGTGGAACATTTATACCTAAACATTTCAATTGCGTAACAGGGTTCATAAATTCGCGATTCCGAACGATAAGACCATCACGCAATTCAAATGAATGAATAAAATGATTTTCATAATAACTTTCAGGATATCCCGGGAAACGAATCAACCCTCGGCCGTCACATTCAACCCAAACATGGTCTGGGTTGTCGGTGGTGAAGATTTTAATATTATACCACTCCCAGTCAGGAAAACACTCAAGAGACCATTTAGCGTGCTTTTCTAAATTTTCAATACCACGTATAATTATAGGTTCACCAGTTTCAGTGGTCCATAAACCGCCTTCACCATCTTCACAAAAAAGCTCATGCCTTTTAAGACGAGCAATTCCGCGAGTCGATGACAAATACTGATACACTACTTGACGGTTAATTTCACGAATACGTATTGCATCTTCATCAGTCAGATACATATATAAAACCTCATTTAATTATAGCAACGCGAAACCTCACAATTGATGATGTTTCAATTAGGTTAATGGGATGTTGAATGGGTCGAATTTTTAACATCCAAAATCGCTTGAGTCAACTTCACTAATATATTTTTCTTAAAAAAATAAGTTGCTTACCAATTCACCTAATAACTATAAAATTCCAAAAAAAAAATTTCAGGAAATAATAAATACTTTTTAAACCGAAAGAAGCGGATTTGAAGCAAGTTTATTGATTATTGCTAGCCAAATAATTGTCAATAATAACCAGAAAATCCTTTGCAGAAATATAATCGCTGCAAAAATATTGCTTAAATACTGCCAAACCATTAAGGTTAAGTAATGGATTAAAATGTTAATGGAAAATCCTGTTTCGTTTGTTATACAAAAGGAGGAATCATGACTGATCTAGCTGGCCCTACAATAACCCCAAACTTGCAATTGGTTTACGTTTCAAATGTTGAGCGTTCAACTGATTTCTACAGGTTTATCTTTAAGAAAGAACCTGTATTCGTTACCCCCCGCTATGTTGCTTTCCCGTCATCTGGCGATGCTCTTTTTGCTATCTGGTCAGGCGGAGAGGAACCGGTAGCGGAAATTCCACGTTTTTCTGAAATCGGCATTATGCTGCCAACAGGAGAAGATGTTGACAAACTCTTCAATGAATGGACAAAACAAAAATCACGTCAAATCAATGTGATAAAAGAGCCTTATACTGATGTATTCGGTCGCACTTTTTTGATTAGTGATCCAGATGGTCATATTATTCGGGTCTGCCCGCTTGATTAAGATTATTCTTAACCCATAAAAGATAGAATATTTCCCTTATCTTTGTGAGTGCATACTTTCAAATATGACCGTTTTTATAGGTAAATGATGGCGGTCATATTTATAATGCTTACTGATGAGCCAATTTATGATTATCACAGCCATTTGAATCCACGAGAAATGGCTGAAGATCGCCGGTTTGCCAATCTGAGCGAGATAGGGCTGGGAACTTTCAGACGGCGGGCATCGCGGGTAAGGTCCAGTTTGGCTCGGCCTGGTGGTTCAACGATCAACAGTACGGGGTGCTGCGACAGCCGGAACGGGTCGCACAGACAGGACTTCTGAGCCAGTTTATCGGTATGTTGACCGGTTCACGCAGTTTTCTATCCTGTCCGCGTCATGAATACTTGCGGCGTATTCTGTGTAACCTGCTCGGTTAGTGGGTCAGGAATGGCATATTACCGGATGATGAGAAGCGGCCCGGAAGCATGGTGCAGGATATCTGCTTTAACAACGCAGGACGTTATTTTACGCAGTAATCGTGACCAATCTGCAGGACCGCGTTGCATTATAGCCCGGCAGTTGCACTATGGCACAATTCGCTTTAAGCGGTTTCACAGCCTGAATTACAACCTCACGCAGCCCCCGTTCTTGAGCAATCCTTCCCGGTGTCCTACCTTCAATCAGCGCCCTTAACGCCTCTCATCAAGCCAACCGGAGCCAAGATGACTAACAATCTCAACCCCCATTCCTGCAGTGACACCCTCTTTTTCGATGTCAATGAGACCCTGCTGGACACGACCGAACTGAATCAGGTGGTCGCACAGCGACTCGGTGACCGGCCGGAACGTGCCGAAGCCTGGTTTACCTCGGTGCTGCACCACTCTCTGGTCGAATCCGTGACCGGCAGCTGGCATAGCTTTGGTGATATCGCCGAAGCGGTGCTGAAGATGACCGCTTCGCGTTACGGTGTAACCCTGCCTGAAGAAGCAACGCCACTGGCTGACATTATCGCCGCAATGCCGCCGCATCCTGATGTCGCCGCAGGGCTGACTGCCCTGCAGCAGCAGGGTTTTACGCTGGTTGCGCTGACCAACTCCTCAGCGGCGCTGGCTGAACAACAACTCAGTTCAGCCGGGCTGGCACCGCTATTCGCCCGCATTCTCAGCGTGGAGCAGGTTAAGGTTTATAAGCCCGATCTGAGAGTTTATCAGTGGGCAATGAAAGAGATAGGCAAGCCTGCCGCAGAGTGCATGATGGTGGCGGCGCATGGCTGGGATGTCGGTGGCGCAAAACGTGCAGGGATGAAGACCGCATTTATCACCCGCAAAGGCCAGTCACCTTATCCACTGGCGCCTGCACCGGATTTGATCGTCAGTGATACAGGTGCGCTGGCCGCACAGCTTAAACGGCTCAGCTTAACGCAATGACCGGCAGATGAAATCCAGGCATTCAGCCTGCCTGTGTCTCAAATGCCGATCTGACCGCTTCCACGATGCGTCCGGACAGCGTCGCGTCGTCCAGTATCGGGAACGTTTTTTTAAGCTTGCCTGAGATCTGCCAGCCATTTTCCTTCAGCGAACGGATAATCCGGCTTGCATCCTGATCGGGCATTTCCACAACCTCTTTCAGACGCTGCTGCGCACGCTGAAATATGACTAACACGCGCGCTTCATCTGCCATTTCTGTTCGAACGGTGTGCTCTATCACTCTGCACGTATAGAGCACATGCTCGGTTAGGTCGGGATAACGCCAGGCGAAGCGGGCATCCTCATAGTCGCTGAAAATGAAGTTACTTTGCGTGCCATCTTCATAGGTTTTGAGTTCACCAAACCGATAGCAGCCTGCATAACGCCGCATAAGCCGTTTAGAAAACACGTCCAGCGTGCGATCGTAACCGACGCGAAAGTTCATCGAGCTGGTGATGGTGGCCGAGACAGGCAGGATGACCCCATCCGGTATCGCTCCGTCACGAATCAGCGTGTCATTAATTAAAAAGCGGTGGATACGACCATTGCCATCGCGCATGGGATGGATATAGACAAATCCAAATGCAACAACAGCGGCACGGGCCAGCGGTGCGGCTCCGTGCGTCGACTGTTCAAAGGCTTTCAGCCCCTGCATGAAGCGAGGAACATCATCATAGTGCGGCGCAATATAGTGGACGATATCTTCACGCATTGTCGACTGCCCGACAAATACCGGCGAGCGTCGCAGACCCAGTCCCAGTGCATCCTGTCCCAGAATGCCCTGCTGTATCGTGTGCAGGCTGACATCGCTGAGCGGATCGTCCAGCTGACCGCAATACTGCGCGATAACGTGGGCAAACCGCTGAATGCGATCGCCCTGGTCCGACTCTTTCTCGATCAGAAAACTGGCACGGGACTCTTTAAATGTCAGCCAGCTGGCGGTGCGCATCAGAATATCTGCGCCAAAGGCCTTATCCAGATCTGAAAAGGCCGCATTGAGATCGAACGCCAGCGCCTGTTCAACGGCAGCTGTTCTGCGCACCAGGGGGCAGAAATCGATCGATCCCGGCAGGTTATCGTTAATGCGCCAGCGTCTGCTGCGTTTCACGGTGGTTCGGGTCAGATACGCTTTCGATGAAATCGCGTCAATATAGCCACCATTAGTGACATCGGGCACC
>JAAIGE0100539914.1_pt1 | contig 19548 bp, 22 predicted proteins | sample 6487951 | NCBI WGS metagenome assembly JAAIGE01 (sample SAMN13974128, study PRJNA590717) | phyllosphere metagenome | biome: tomato field; feature: multiple bacterial spot infested tomato fields; material: tomato leaves; isolation source: leaves from tomato fields | host: Solanum lycopersicum ...
ATGAGCCTCACACGAGCAAGCCCTAATAAGGATTAACTATGCAAATCCAGGTCAATAGCGATAATCACATCGAAAGCAGTATCCGACTGGAGGAGTGGGTTCGTACCACCATTGAAAGCACGCTCGAACGCTACGACGAATATGTAACCCGCGTCGAAGTTCACCTCAGCGATGAAAACGGCGAAAAATCAGGTCCGCATGACATCCGCTGCCAGATAGAGGCCCGTCCAAAAGGCCATCAACCGATTTCCGTCACCCAGAAGGCCGATACCATCGATCAGGCCGTTGATGGTGCAGCCGAAAAACTCGATCACGCCCTTGAGCATCTGTTGGGCAAACTGCGCAGCAAACGTGGCGGCGCACCCCTACCCCATGAACAGGATGAGGATTCGGTCAGCCCGGACGCCCTGTTGGAGGAAGAATTTCTCGAGAAAGAACAGGAAAAGGAAGCCGCTCGGCTTTGATAACCACTCCCTGACGCATTGATCACATAACGAAGGGCGGCCCTGAAAAGGCCGCCCTTCCTGCTTTCACGGCAGCGGGTGCACCTCAAAAGAGCATTGCGAGCCTCCTTGCCCGCTTCAATCCGGCATTCACAACGCGCCCGCTTCACGCTATTGCAGCCGTCCGTCGAATTATAAATCCGCTGTCCAATGCCTTCGCCGCGCAACACTCACGAACACTGCTTCATGCGCAGTATGTTGCTCGACATGTATTCGACGTCTCACCGGCCACCTGAAAACCACCCGGCAGGGCAACCACTCTCTTCCCTCAAAAAGATGCCTTTGCCCCCCGAATGCGGGTATCGAAGGCGTATCGATTACGCCGGGACGCAGCAGGCCAAACACTGAAAAAACCTGGCCATCGCATTCCCACAGGCCGGGAATCCAACTCGATGAAAGCGGCGTCATTGCTCACAGAGAAACCGTGACTGCGCCTGGATGAGCAGCCGTGCGGCGCGCTCGGGCTCATAGCCATGCAGGACATGGCCCGAACCATGCAATAGCTTGATGACGATGCACTGCCAGGCGAGTCATTGATGAGTTGGTCTGACGTACATCGCGAGCAAGAGAACGTGCCAATGGTCAGGCACTGAGAACTAAAGGGACTAATACCCGGTCAATTTATGCAGTTCACATAGACAGGTAGAAGATATGGATAATCCTTTTCAGATGATCACCGATACCTTCCATCCCGATTACCGGGTGAATCTGAGCATCCAGGGACTGGATGGCAGCATCATGCTGACACTGTCGAACGAAAAGGGCATCGTCGCCAAGCGCCTGATCAGCGCCGCGCAACGCAACGACCCCGAACGCCTGCGCCGCCTCATCGAAAGCGTGCAATTCGGCATCGCCATCGAACGCGGCGACAGCGCCCTGAAAATCCTCACCGCCATGACCGATGGCGTAACCCTCAGCCAGGTGCCGATTCTCACCAGCGGCAACTGGCAACCGAATCGACAGGATCGGTCGGACCGGGCGATAGGATTTTGAACCGGTATCGGCAGGCTGCGTCTACAGCCTGCCAATCCCCCTCACATCCTGTGGGAAGGAGCTTGCTCGCGACAGCCTCATAAAAGCTTAATGAGCCCGCTTGCCCGCGACCAACCTCTGCGAACGGCAAATGATCTCCTGTCTACGCAAAATGCTGGCTGTCGATGTAACTTCAGCTAACGAAATCCCTCATTTGCAGGCCGTTTCTTACGGACCTGTCTCTATCATCTGCGCGAACTTTCCTAGAAAATCCCATCCCCTTGCGTGGGCGTTTTTGGCTCTCTAGGCTGTGTCGGTCACTGCACATCAGTGATCGGGTTTAGCAGCCTGAGAGCTTAGTCATGCAAAAAGTATCGCCTATGGCGGCTTTGCGTGGGGCACCTTCGGGTGCGCCGGTTTTGGCTAAGTTCCCGGTCTGCTAACCCGCGTCAAAGTCGCCACCCTCTATCATCGTTTAGCAGCGATTGGCAGGTGGCCTTACGAGGACTTAGCCATGAAAAAGTTAACACCCGATCCACCTGCCCCATCGCTCGAAGAATCCCTGCTCCATATCTCCGAACTGCTGCGCTGCGCAGCCGCCACCGCCTACGAATCTGGCGACAGCCTCAATGGTCCGAAACGTGATCTGGCTTTTTCTGTTGTGCATCTGATCGGGATGGCCAGGAGTGAGCTGGATCGATCGTTGGAGCGGGTGGAGGTGCGGTAAGGCTGTGGAGATTGTGTGGGGCCGGATGGGGCAGCGCCTGCTTATCCTGAAAGACATTACTTTTGACGTGGAAAATGTAGTGGATGTACAGGCCTCTGTCCGGTTTCATGGAACAATCAACCTCCCCTGCGTAATTGAAGTACGCCCCAAAAGTTGGACACCCATCCAACCTTTGGGGTGTTTTCATGAGCAAGTACACAACGCAGTTCAAGCTATCCGCCATCACTGCCGTTCACTAATACAGAGGATGAGGGCATGCCCAAAGCAGGGAAAGATCTGATTTGGAATTATTGAGAACATTCATCTAGCACGGCATTGATGTTACTTAAGATAACGAAAACACCCTAACTGCAGTGCATTTTTTACGGGCAGCTCTATCATACACACGAAATCACTAAAAAATCTTAAGCCCCAAAAATTCAAACACTCAAAACACTCTTATCTACAGGTAAATCCTCAAAAGTTTCTTGAAGAATTTTTTTCAACTCCGAAACACATACAAGACGGCTATGTCCTTCGTAATCTTTACCATCTCTCCCCACTACTGCCACTCCAACTACATGATCATCTTGATTCAAAACAACTCCACCGCTATTTCCTGAATACAGTTCCTTATCAACCTCCATAAATCTAACTGCAGAAATAGGGAAAACATTTCTGACAAATACATCTTGCCGTCCAACGTGAGCAGTCCCAAGTTTATTATTTGGAAACCCCAAAACAGAAACCGTATCACCTATATCAGAAATAGTTTCTGAAAATTCAAAAAACGGAAGCGCCTGATCTGAAAGCTCATTAACTTTAAGAATAGCAATATCTCTATGATCATCACAAACCACAACCACCGCAGTAAATTTTTTATTCTTATCAGAAACATGATACAACTCAATATTATCGGCCAGCAACTTATTTGGCCTTACTACGTGAGCACATGTAACAACGTAACTACCAGAGATAGTAAAAGCACTTCCTTGGGCACATTCTAACTCAGTAGCAGCTGTTCGTTCAGTCTCAACCACCCAGCATCTACTATCATAAAATCTATTATTCTGCCTAGACTCTTGACCACGAACACTCTTTGACTTTCCAAGTGGCACTCTATAACCCAACTCTAGCAAATTAAATCTTTTCGCTAACCGCTTATACACTTGACTATCAACGGATACAATTTGCTTTATAAATAGCAACCGACCTTGAAGATGTGCATCAAGAGCAGCCGTTGGATTTCCTACGGCTGCTTTAAATTTTTTTCGAGCGTGCTCCAACCCATCTTTTTCAATAGAAAAAATCATAGCGCTTGTTTTTCTAATGTATTGCCTATCAACATTCGCCTTTTTATTAACCACCAGCCCTGTAACAACCTGCCGCTCATAACGGCTTTGCATTCTAACTTTGGCCAGGTTCACCTTAAATCCATTTGTCTTTATGATTGAATCCAAACCGAGCCCAACCATACAATGGTAGTGATTAGATGCACCGTCCCCTTTTATGCAGATAACGATCTCTTCAGATATAAACCTTAAATCATCGTAGAACGAGAAGGTCATATCATCTGCATACCGACTATATTCTGCCCTAAATTTTTTAGCCAAGCTCAAAAGCTGCCTATCCATCGAACTACAAATCATATTCGACAGAATTGGAGAACAAGGCGAGCCTTGAGGTAAATGACCATTCACGGTGGCTAGATGAGCAATTACAGTAGCGACAGCTGGCTGTAACGAATAAGGCTTTGCAACCAGCATACCTCTAACACGTGCAAAAGTAATAGTAGGGAAGAAATCCTCAAGATCAATATTAAACACATACTTCTTTCGCGTGTGCTTTCTTGCATTACTTAGAATAGATCTACCACTAACAAAAGCCATCACTTGCTTTTTAGGCAAGTAGACACTTTCAAGAAGAACTTTTAACCGCTGCTGCAGAGTTTTAAGCTTTCCATCAGGCGCCATTATTTTTCGCTTACCACCACTTTTCTTATTAATCTCGAAAGTAGAATAGCTTCCTGAGGTATTAGGCTTATAGTAAAAATGTCTAATTTTTGTATAGCTAGTACCCAACAACTGGGCAAGTCCATTTACATCAAGATTTGAATCCAAGTTTGGCATGCATCCCTCGCCTGCGTTTCACCCTATAGATCACAAGTACCATCCCAGCCAACTGTAACCGGCTGTTGCTTCTAGCATTGCTGAATCGGGTCGCATTTGAACAACCCCGTTTAATCGCAAGCGAGGGATACATGCTGAGACTACCGTTAACAATGGTTTTATGCAATAAAGTTATACCCACATCAGCATCGGGTATCGCCTAAAAGCATAAAACCGTGAAATTCCCTAGCAACTCCTTCCTATTTAAGCCCCCTCTACCTCACCTCAAACCTCCCCCTTCTCCTCCGTCACCGCCCCTTTCACATTGCTGTACGGATCCGGAATCTTCGCCGACGGATATTTGTACGACGCATAACGCACCACCAGGATCGAGATCGCCAGCAGCAGGATACCGCCGCACAGGTAGATGATCCCCATACCCGGCGGGTTATGGTGCGAGACGTCGGAGATCAGCAACCGGGTCAGTGCCGTGATGGCGACGTAGATCAGGAAGCGGACGGGCATGTGGTTGGTCTTGAAGTAAATCCCGGTCATCGCACCCAGTTCGAGGTAGATGAACAGCAGCAGGATGTCATCGACCGTGATGTTGCCTTTTTCGACCATGCCCAGAAAGGCGACGATCGAGGCCCAGGCAGTGATGGCGCCGATGGCGAACAGTGCCAGGAAGTGGAAGCTCTCCACGCACAGATTCCCCAGCGATTCGGCCTGCGAATGCACTTTTTGCCGCATCTTTTCTGCCCATTTGTTTCCCATGACGCTTTACCTCTGAACCTGAATTTTTACCAAGCGGATGATGCTGTATGCAGATGACACTCTGCGCCGCTGCTTTTTAAAGCAGGAACAGGGCCATAGGCTATCGTTGAGAGCGCGACGGGTTGTCGCAAGGCACACCCTTCCAACAAAAAGGTGCTTTAAAGCCACTATTCAATAGGCGCGGATTGGCTTATGCTAACCACTGTACAAAAATACAGTAATCGCTAAATTTATCGCAAAGGCATGTGAGGTGGTTAATGGCCGTCGAAGTGGTATACCGCAGCAGCCGAGATCTGGAGCGCTTGTTCATGGATAAAGCCGAAGCTGATCGTCATGACAAGATGCTTGAACTCGCCGAGTTGCTGGCAACAGTGTTGAACAAGGCCGTGCCGTCTCTGACGGAAGCCCAGGTTGAAGAAGCCGGGATCTACATGGCGAAAAACCGCGACATCTTCGCCCGCGCCTTCAAGAGCCAGCCGGATGCGTTGAATGAGTTGTTGAGTGAAACGGCGGATGAGGCCGAGTGAATCGGGGGGTCGCGAATGAATTCGCTCCTGCATGACCGAGATATCTCGCCGTATTCCTGACATGCATCTAGCGCGCAGTAAAACAGGGACATGCAAGGAGCGCGCTTGCCCTGGGTGGCACTCCGACGACAGGCTGCGCAGCAGTCGTAGATTTCACGAGCGCTTCGCACTCGGTCGCGGGCAAGCGCGCTCCTACTGGCATTTATTTAAAACGCGCTAATTAACTACGTCATTCCGGTTTCTCCAGCTCATCCACCAGCGCTTTGAAGAACCGCGCAGCTTCCCCTCCTGTTACAGCTCGATGGTCGAAGGTCAGTGACAGCGGCAGGATCGGATGGATGACCACTTCCCCGTTCATGGCCACCGGCTCTTCGCGAATGCCTCCCGCGCCGATGATTGCCACTTGCGGCGGTACGACAATGGGGTTGGCGTAGCGGCCGAACAGGGTGCCGAAGTTGGACAGAGTGATGGTCGCGCCCATCATTTCCTGTGGCGGGATCGATCGGGCTTTGACGTCGGCGCGCAAGCGACTCATGCCTTCTTTCAGGTCGGCTGCACTGCGGTTGCCCACATCACGCAGCACCGGTACGAACAGGCCATCGGGCGTGTCGACGGCTATGCCCAGGTCGAGGGTTTCGTGGTGTTTGATCGACAGGGATTTGCCGTCGAACCAGCTATTGAGCACCGGTTCCACCTTGCAGGCCGCAGCCATGGCTTTGCCCAGGCGGATCAATGGATCACGGGCCTGTGCCCATTGGTGCAGGTCGGCATCGCCAAAGATCGTGACCGGCACCACTTCGGCATGGGACTTGGCCATATTCAGTGCCATGCTGCGCCGCACACCGCGCAGGCGCTGGCCGCCAAAACGGTCGCGCTCGACCTGTGCTGCGCGCTCGACATCAGCACGGGTGATCAGGCCGTTATTGCCTGAGCCGGTCAAGGCATTGAGTTCGACTCCCAGTTGCCGTGCCAGTTGGCGCACGGCGGGCGTGGCTTTTACAGACAAGTGTTCACGGGTCGAAGGTGCAGCGCCGACACAGAACTGATCGTCCTGGCTGCCGCCACCTTCGAGACGCCCTACCACGGTGCCTGCATCGCCCTCGCCTTCAAAGGCCATCAGCGGTTCGCCCACATGCAGAACGTCACCATCGCCGCCAAACAGTTTGGCGACCACGCCGTCATAAGGCGCGGGAATATCGACGATGGCCTTGGCGGTTTCCACCGAAACCACCAGTTGATCGGCATGCACAGTGTCACCTTCCTTGACGTGCCACTGGACCACTTCCGCTTCTTGCAGACCTTCGCCCAGATCGGGCAGTTTGAAATATTTCATCGCAAGCCTCCTTGGGCGTCAGGCGAAATCGATCACGGTGTCGCAGGCATGCAGAATGTCTTCAACTGCCGGGATATAGAGCTGTTCCAGCCGGTACAACGGCGGTGGAATGTCCGGGGCAGTGACACGCTGGATGGGTGCCTGCAGATCCATGAAGGCCCGCTCGTAAAGGCTGGCGGCGATTTCCGAACCGACGGCACAGGAACGCGGCGCTTCATGGATGATCACGCAGCGCCCGGTCTTGCGCACCGAGGCTTCAAGGGTGTCGAGGTCCAGGGGTTTGACGCAGGCCACGTCGATGACTTCTGCCGAAACACCTCGCTCGGCCAGCGCACTGGCAGCCTGCAGGGTTTCATGCACGCTGGCGCCCCAACTGATCAGGGTGATGTCGCTGCCTTCACGCAGGGTGAAACAGCTGTCCAGTGGCAGGCGCTTGCCGTCATCGACCAAGGGCTGCGGGTTCATGCGATAGAGCCGGGTCGGCTCCAGGAAGATCACCGGATCGGGATCGTCGATGGCCGCCAGCAATAATCCATAGGCGCGGGCGGGTGACGAAGGAATCACGACGCGCAGGCCAGGCACATGCGCGAACATGGCCTCGGTGCTTTCGCTGTGATGTTCGGGAGCACGAATCCCCGCGCCCATGGGCGTGCGCAGCACCATCGGGCAGGAAAGACGCCCACGGGTGCGATTGCGGATGCGGCTGGCGTGGGAAACCAGATGCTCCATGGCGGCGTAGATGAACCCCATGAACTGGATTTCCACCACCGGTTTCAAGCCCTGCGCCGCCATACCGACCACCAGGCCACCGAGCATGGTTTCCGCCAGCGGCGAGTCGATCACCCGCTTGAAGCCGAAGCTGTCCCGCAAACCCTGAGTGGCACGGAATACCCCGCCATTGACGCCGACATCCTCACCCAGCACCACAACGTTTTCGTCTTCGGCCATGGCCCGGTGCATCGCCAGGTTCACGGCTTCCAGCAAGCTGACTTTTTCATTGGCCATGATGATCACCTCCGGTACGCCGTGCAGCACGCTCCATGAACCACTCATGCTGTTCCGCCAGCGCGTCAGGCCATCTGGCATAGACATGTTGCATGACGGACTCGGGAGACTGGGTGCCGGTGCTTTCAAACACGTCCACCGCCATTTGCACCAGCCCCTGACATTCGCTGATCAGGTTCTGCTCGCGACCTTCGTCCCACACGCCCTGGCTGACCATGTAGGACTGCAGGCGTTTGACCGGCTCTTCCAGCCAGGCCTGCTTGACCTCTTCGGCGGGACGATAGCGGGTCGCGTCGTCGGCGGTGGTGTGGTCGCCCAGTCGGTAGCTCAGGCATTCGAGCAACACCGGCCCTTTGCCCTTGCGTGCCCGTTCGAGGGCAATCTGCATGCGGTCGTAGACAGCGACTATGTCGTTGCCGTCGACCTGTTCACCATGAAAGCCCGCTCCGATGGCCTTCTGAGCCAGAGTCGGCGCGCCGCACTGGATACGCCGGGGAACGGAAATCGCCCACTGGTTGTTGTTGACGACAAACACCACTGGCAGTTGCCAGGCGCCCGCGACATTGAGGGCTTCGAGGAAATCGCCCTTGCTGGTCGCGCCGTCGCCACAGGTGGTGACGGCCACCCGATGCTCGCCCCTGATCTTGAACGCACTGGCCACGCCACAGGCATGCAGGGCCTGGGTCGCAATCGGCACGCACAGGGGAAAGTCCTGGGCCGCGGCAGGCTCGGCATAGGCACTGCCTCGCTCGTCTCCGCCCCAGTAAAGAAGGATTTCTTCCATGCGCACACCACGCATCAGTTGCACGGCGGTGTCGCGGTAATAAGGAACCAGTACGTCTTCGGGATGCATCAGGCTGCCAATGGCGACACCGATGGCTTCTTGCCCGAGGGTCGGCGCATAGGTGCCGATACGCCCGGTGCGTTGCAGGGCGACGGCTTTCTGGTCGAAGAGTCGGGTGAGGACCATTTGCCGATACAGGCGGGTCAGCAGGTTGAAATCATCGGCCCAAGGGGGAAGCTCTCCGGTCAAACGACCGTCGGGGGCCAGGTAACGGGTATACGCAAGCTTGATCTTGTTAGACATTCGCTACTCCAGTCACGCGGGGTATGCGTGGTGATCATCAATCGCTGCTTTTGGCGGCGAGGATCAGGTCGAACGGCTCCGGGATGGTGGGCACTCATTCGACATTCAGCAGGCGCTCTGCCAACGCATCGGCGATACACGCGGGTGAGCGCTTTTCGGCCTGTGAATGGGCATACACCTCCGTCAATCGTAGCCCGATTCGTAAAAGATGCGCGGTGATAGCGTTCTGATTTTCTCCTCTGTGTTTCAGGGCGACATAAATAAGCCCGCCGGAGTTGATGACATAGTCCGGCGCATACAGAATCCCGCGAGCTTCCAGTTGCTCGGCGACCTGCAGACTGCTCAGTTGGTTATTGGCAGCACCGGCCACTGCCGCGCAACGCAGTTGCGGCACGCTCTGGCAGTTCAGGGCACTGCCCAGGGCGCAGGGCGCCAGGATGTCGCAAGGCGTGCTCATCAAGGCCTCGCAGGCGATGGGATGGGCACCGAACTGTTCCATCGCCAGTTGCACCTTGCCGTTGTCCATATCGCTGACCAGCAGATCAGCCCCCGCCGCATGCAGCATTTCAGCCAGGGCGTAGCCCACATGGCCCAGCCCCTGGACCGCCACGCGCAAGCCTTCGAGATTGTCGCTGCCCAGACGCGCCATGGCCGTGGTCCGGATACCGGAGAAAACGCCCATGGCGGTATAAGGTGATGGGTCCCCGGATTCGCTGGTGCTGGTGACATGCCGGGTGTGCATGGCCACGCAGTCCATGTCTTCGCTGGAGGTGCCGCTATCCACCGCCGTGATGTAGCGTCCGTCCAGGGTTTCAATGAAACGGCCAAAGGATTCAAAGATGGCTGCACGGCTGTATATGTGCGAAGGCCGCATGATCACGGCCTTCCCCCCACCCAGCGGCAAGCCGGCAAGAACCGCCTTGTAGCTCATGCTTCTTGCCAATTGAATGGCATCCTCGATAGCACTCTCTTCATCTGGATAGGTCAGATAACGACAACCTCCCAGAGCCGGCCCAATGCGGCTGTTATGAATCGCGATGACGGCCTTGAGACCTGTTTGCGGGTCACTGACCAGATGAAGGGCTTCGGTACGCGACCGCTGCATGAGAGCAAACATTTAATGGTGCTCCCCGGTTCTTGTTTGTAAAGCGAGTATAGGCGCTACCCGGGAAAGCAACCGACCATTCAGGCATATGCAAGCGATGCTGGACGAAAGCCGCGACCAGAGTTAAAAGAAGCATGGTTGTGAGTGTTTCAGACGAACGAGCCCACACGGAGTGGCCCATGACTCCACGACAGAACTGCCTGGCGTGCCTGCAGCGTACACCACCCTCGGTGTTCGAGGCCGCGTTATGGATTTCAGCCGAACACGAATCGCAGTTCCAACCTCATCTGGTAACAGAAGAGGTCGATCGGTTGCAGCGCCAACTCAATGCCGCGCTGCCGGTCTTGCCTGCCAGCGAACTGGCTCAGCCATTGCTGCGTCAACTCAGCAGTATGGGTTTCCAACAGGACGACTGGAACCCGCCCAAACCGGAGTCGGCCCTGCTGCACAGAATCCTGCAACGTCGCCAGGGTCAGCCGCTGGGCATCGCATTGATTGCCATGGAGCTGGCCCGACGCCTGGGCATCACGCTGCAAGGCGTCAATTTTCCCGGACATTTCCTGCTGCGTGTACCCGGTGCCGATCACCTGCTGGACCCGTGCAGCGGACGTCGCCTGTACCCCAAGGATTGCCGCGAACTGCTGACGCGCCAATTCGGACCGGACATGCAATTGCGCGTCGAACACATGACACAGGCCACGCCACTGGACATGCTGCAGCGTATGTCACGCAACCTGCGACATCTGCATCTGATCAATGACAACTTCATGGCATCGCTCAAGGATGCCGACCGGATCGTCGAACTGGGCCAGGCCACCAGCCACGATCACCTGGCTCGCGCCGGCCTTTATCAGGCACTGGAGTGTCCGCAGGCCGAGCGCTTCGATCTGGAGCATGCCCTGTTGCTGAGCAACGATCCCGTACAACGCCTCAAGGTAGTGGAAAGGCTGAATCAGTTACCGCCCAACAGCGCATTTCATTGATGCGTCACGCACCTCTCGGAATCAAGGGCGGCCTGCTGTTTTTCTCTGCTTCCCGAAGCGTCCTCATTTCCAGGCTCTCTCCGGTGCTTGCGAAGGTGTAGAGGTTCTGGAGGACATGGATGGCCTTGACGTAATCGGGCAGCAGAATCTGTGAATAAGGGTCGCCCATCAAGGCCTTGCCTTTCATCTCGGCAACTCGCTCGGCGAAAAACTCCAGGGCATTGATTGGCTTGTCCGGGTTTACCACTTCGCCCTTCTTGTCGAACTCGTCTCCTGCCCGGCTCAAGAGTTCTGCCGTGTGATTATCGATAAGGCCACCGTTGAACAGCCGCATGCCCGCCTTGGTCAGCTCCCTGGGCGTGATCTGCTCGGGATTGAAGTCCTTGAACAGCGGCTTCATCTTTCTCTTTTCCATCGTCAGCAGGCTGATAGCACCCAGATTCGTGCTGGTGGCCTCGCTGAGTATCTTGCTGATTTCAGGATTTTTGAGCTTGGCGGTGTTCTGGCTGGGAGGTGTTTTGACAACCAGTTGGGGCAAGTTAACGAAAACGGGCCTTGGCATTTGAAGCTCCTTGTTCATCGAATGGGCACTCTTTGAATATCGGAGCGTGAGGGAGTCAATGAATAGGCGGATAAAAATCCATCCGCGTCTTACTTATTGAATGCAAATGCCTTACAGCTCAAAAAGAAAAGGCACTGGGGAGAGGCGATAAAAGGCACTGAAATACATGAATATGACAGTGCCACAGCAATAGGATTTTTTACCCCAGATGCTTGATGAACTCCGCCAGCCAAGGCTCGGCATCGCTTTCCGGGGTAACGCTTTCGCTCGCATCCAGACGCAGCATTTCCTGCACTTCCACTGCACCCAGCTCCGCAAACAACTCGCGTATCAGCTCGCCGCCACCACAGAAGGTATCGCCGTAACTGGCATCGCCCAGGCCAATCACACCGGCGGGCAGGCCTCTGAGGAAAGCGGGCAGGACGTCGCGAAGCTGCGAATAGAGAGGCAGGAGGTTGTCGGGCAGTTCGCCCATTCCTGTGGTCGAGGTCACGGCCAGCAAGGCCTGAGGCTCGAAAGCCTGCAACTCGGCCAGAGTGATGCGCGAGTTGTACAAGGGTTCGTGACCCGCATCGCGCAGAATCGCGCCTGCATGACGGGCAACCTCTTCGGCCGATCCATAGACCGAGCCGGAAATGATAGCGACTCTCATGACAAATCCTGTGACAGAGTAAAAGAGTCGGACATTATGCCTTATCGATCCCGCTGCTGACTTTGCATTTTGCCGCGGTAGCCTATCGGCCGGACTCTCGCAAAGTTTTCGAGAGGGATTTCTGGAAAATTGACGAACGGTCAGAACAGAAAAAGGAATTTATGGTCTTTTTGCTTATCGTCTATCGTTCCGTTCGAGTTCACCATGCAACCCGACTCCATCCTCACCCAGGCTGAACTGGATTTCATCCAGAGCATGCAGCACAACCCCAGGCTCAACGTGCGTGACAGCACGCGCAGCCTGATAGTGAATGGTGGCGTTCAGATCCAGAACCTGCTGACTCGCCTAGCAGCCCATGAACAAGTGACGCTCCACGCCCAGTTCGAAGATCAGCAGATGAACTTCCCCCTGCATCTGGTCGAGGATGAATTCCATGCCCTGCATCTGGAACTGGGCACCCCGACCATTTTTGAAGAAGGCCCGCAGGTTCGCCCCTGGCGCCTGACTCTGCCCGAACCGATTGCCCTGGAGACCGAAAAAGGCGCACTGACCTCGCTCTGGGTGCAGGAGATTTCGTCCAAGGGTGTCCTGCTCGAATACAGCAAACCGAAAAAACCACCCAGGCATTTCCGTGCCTGGTTCAACCCGTCCGGCCACGCTCCGATTCTCCTGAAGGGAACACTGGTGCGTATCACGACCAATGGCTTTGGCGCCTATCGATTGAATCAGGACAGCAAGGAAGACGCCGAACGCCTGCTGCGTTACCTGCACAAACAGCATCAACGCCTGCACCCCGCCATGCACCGTTAACACCTCGAGTTGCACCGATAGCCTAGCGCGGCCTTTTCAGGAACAATCCTTGCTTGTTTCAACTCGAAGCTGACACAGCCCCACCACCCCGGAGCCGTGTCATGTGACTTCCCTATCCGGGAATCTCACTCGTCTATCGGAGATACACAATGTCTACCCCTCCCGTCACCTTGATGGTTGCACGTCGCGTTGCCCATGGCCGTTACCAGGAACTCATGACCTGGCTGCACGAAGGCGAACAACTTGCTACCGATTTTCCCGGATATCTGGGCTCCGGTGTCCTGGCGCCTCCGCCGGGAGATGATGAATTCCAGATCATTTTTCGCTTCGCCGATTCCGAAACCATGCACGCCTGGGAGCATTCGGCCTCTCGACGCTCCTGGTTGGTGCGCGGCAGCGGACTTTTTGCCCAGCCTCAGGAACGCCGGGTCAGCGGCATCGATGGCTGGTTTGGAGCGGCCAATCAACGTCCGCCACGCTGGAAACAGGCGGTGGCCATCTGGCTGGCGTTCTTCCCTGTGTCACTGATATTCAACTTTCTGCTGGGGCCGCTGCTCAGTCACCTGGAACTGGCACCGCGCATCATGATCAGTACGCTGATTCTCACGCCGCTGATGGTTTACTGGTTCATTCCGCTGTCCACCCACCTGCTGGCCGACTGGTTGAACAAGGTGCCTTGCGAGCCTGAAGCGGCAGGTAAATCGGTTGGCGGCAATTGAAATAGCGCCCTGTAAAACAGCGGTTTCAAGAGCTTGCCCGCACTCCCGGCACAACTTCAGTTATGCTGGAGCCTTTGAGTCGGGCAGGTTTCATGCTCGAAAAACCTTGAAGCCCATTGCATCGCATGAATAAAACGATCCTTGTAACAGGCGCCAGTCAAAGAGTCGGCCTGGAGCTTGCCATACAGTTGGCAGAAGCAGGCTATAACGTCATCAGTGTCAGTCGCACCCTCAAACCTGTTTCGCCACATCCCGCTATCGTGCAGTTTCAGGCCGATCTGGGAGTGGAGCAGGATCGTCTGGCGCTGATCGACTACATCAAAGCCAACCACGATGGCCTCCGGGCAATCATTCACAACGCTTCGTTGTGGCTGGACGACAGCCTGGAAAACCTGAACATCATGTTCAGGCTCCATGTCGAAGCGCCTTACCATTTGAACCAGGCACTGGGTCAGCTACTGGCCGGGCCGGAAAAAACCGACATCATCCATATCTGCGACGACACCTCGTCTCGCGGCAGCAAAAGCCATATCGCCTATGCCGCCACCAAGGCCGCCCTGCAGAACATGGTGCTGTCGTTCGCCGAGAAATACGCGCCCGACATTCGAGTCAATGCGATCCTGCCGGGACTGCTGATCCTCAAGCCGGACAGCGACGAAGAATATCGACGCCAGACACTGAAAAAGGCGCTGCTGCAATTCGAGCCTGGCGCTGCGCCCTTGATCGAGGCCGTCTTCTATCTGCTGGAAGCCCGATACACCACAGGCAGCAGTGTCGTCATCAATGGTGGTCGACACCTGAAGAAAGGGAGATCCGGTGAATGACTCATTGCCTCCCCTCCATCCCTAGCCAACGGAGCCCATCATGACCGAGCAACAACGCCTCGAACTTGAAGCCGCCGCCTTCCGTCGTCTGGTCGCGCATCTGGACAGCCGCAAGGACGTCCAGAACATCGACCTGATGAACCTCTCCGGTTTCTGCCGCAATTGTCTGTCCAAATGGTACAAGGCCGCCGCAGACGAGAGACAGATCGATGTCAGCCTCGACGAGGCACGCGAAGTGGTTTACGGCATGCCGTACAACGAGTGGAAAGCCCAATACCAGAAAGAAGCCAGCGCCGAACAGAAAGCGGCGTTCGCCAAGGAAACCAAGCATGACTGATCTGAACACCCTGCGTACCAGCCTCAAGAGCGGCGAACACGCCTTTGCCGACACCCTGGCATTCATTGCTGCGGGCTATGACTATCAGCCTCAGGCGTTCAAGAACGGCGGCGTCGAAAACGCTGCCGGCCAGAACGAAGGCTCATGCAAGACCCTGGGCCTGGCTTTGCTGGAAGGCTTGAGCGACGAAGAAGCCCTGCTGGCTTTCGGCGAGCACTACCGCTCGGTACAAGCCACGCCGCAAGGCAATGACCACGGCAATATCCGGGCATTGATCGCCCATGGCCTGGCCGGTGTGAAATTTGAAGGCGAGCCCTTGAAACGCAAGGGTTAAACGCGCTGTGGGAGCGAATCGGGCGGCGCTCCGCTCATTCGCTCCCACAGGTTTTGTCAGGTCAGAACGAAGCGTTCGCCAGACCGTCCAGATAACGTTCGACATCCAGTGCAGCCATGCAGCCCGCACCGGCAGAGGTGATGGCCTGACGGTAAACGTGGTCAGCCACGTCGCCCGCTGCGAACACACCTTCCACGCTGGTAGCAGTGGCGTTGCCTTCACGGCCGCCGTGCACGACCATGTAACCATCCTTCAACGCCAACTGACCTTCGAACAGCGAAGTGTTCGGGGTATGGCCGATCGCGATGAAAACGCCGTCGACTTTCAGCTCATCGCTGGTGCCGTCGTTGTTCTTCAAGCGAGCACCGGTCACCCCCATGTTGTCGCCCAGCACTTCATCCAGGGTCGCGTTCAGCTTGAGCTCGATCTTGCCTTCGGCCACACGTGCGTGAAGCTTGTCGATCAGGATCTTCTCGGCGCGGAACGTTTCGCGACGGTGAACCAGAGTCACCTTGCTGGCGATATTGGCCAGGTACAGCGCCTCTTCCACAGCGGTGTTGCCACCACCGACCACAGCCACTTCACGATTGCGATAGAAGAAACCGTCGCACGTGGCACAAGCGGAAACGCCCTTGCCCATGAACGCTTCTTCCGAAGGCAGGCCCAGATAGCGAGCGCTGGCACCCGTGGCAATGATCAGCGCATCACAGGTGTAAACGGCGCTGTCGCCGGTGAGGCTGAATGGCTTGCCGGCCAGATCCACGGAGTTGATATGGTCGAACACGATTTCGGTTTCGAAACGCTCGGCATGCTCACGCATACGCTCCATCAGCGCAGGACCGGTCAGGCCATGGGGGTCGCCCGGCCAGTTATCGACTTCGGTAGTGGTGGTCAATTGACCGCCAGCCTGCATGCCGGTGATCAGCAAAGGCTTGAGGTTGGCACGTGCGGCATAGACCGCAGCGCTGTAACCGGCAGGGCCGGAGCCGAGAATAATCACTCGGGAATGACGTACGTCGGACATGACACACTCCTATCGACCGACCGGTTTGCCGCGGTCGGAACGGCTGGATAAAAAAGGACTGCCGAAACACTTGGGGAAGTGTTCTGTAACTCGACAATCCTGAAAGTTCTGGAACTGCGACCCGGGCCGCGACAATGCACTACACACACCAGGCGTCAGGGGCCAGGCCACCGGCAACGCGATGAGCGTCAGCCGTAATGCCTTTTTACCAGTACACACATTTTGATGACTCCATCGAAAATTGAAAAGGATAGGTCAAGAAATTGGTGCAAAGCCTATCGGGGTGAGGAAGGGTAAGGAAATATCGATTCACAATCCACCTTATAGGCCACTTCTATGCACACCGGCCCTCGACCGGAGCCGATGAGAACTCTTTCAAGCGCCCGGCAAAGTCGGTAAGGTCGGGCGTTTTCCATTTTTCGGAGGCTGCCATGCCCGCCCCTGCCCTGACAGGCCCGCAATACCTGAAAGAAGGCCTGAAGCTGATCCTCAGCCCCGGCCTGCGCCTGTTTGTCCTGCTGCCGCTGAGCATCAATCTGGTGCTGTTCGGTGGCCTGATCTATCTGGCCTTGCATCAGTTCGGCATCTGGGTCGATGCCTTCATGCCGACCTTGCCGCACTGGCTGAGCTTTCTGAACTACATCCTCTGGCCATTGTTCGTGGCGCTGGTGCTGCTGATGGTGTTTTTCACCTTCACCATGCTGGCCAATATCATCGCCGCGCCCTTCAATGGTTTTCTGTCCGAGAAAGTCGAAGCCGTGATCCGTGGCAAGGATGAATCGCCCGACTTCAGTTGGTCCGAACTGGCCGCCATGATCCCCCGCACCCTGGCACGCGAGGCCCGCAAGCTGGGTTACATGCTGCCGCGCATGCTGGGGCTCTTCATTCTGTCCTTTATCCCGGTGGTCAACCTGATCGCTGCCCCGCTCTGGCTGCTGTTCGGGATCTGGATGATGGCTATCCAGTACATCGACTACCCGGCGGACAACCACAAACTGGGCTGGAACGAAATGCTCGAGTGGCTGAAAAGCAAACGCTGGCAGAGCCTGAGCTTCGGCGGGATCGTTTATCTGGCGCTGCTGGTGCCGATGCTCAACATCCTGATGATGCCGGCGGCGGTGGCCGGGGCGACGTTGTTCTGGGTGAGAGAACGCTGACCCTGCAGGAGCGCAGGGATGCGTTCCTGAAGCTTATAAAAAGAAATATCTCACATAATAAAAAGAACACTCTTCACCCCCCTCTAAAAAACACCTTAGAAGTACTGGCAATACATTACCGCCACAGGCAAACCATTGCCGTAATATCAATATAAAATAAATTGTAGGAGTTTTACGTAGGACGCTTATCAATACCCTATAAACATTAAGCCTCAACACTTTAAAAAATATTCCATGAAAACTGGCACCCTGTTTGCTCTTCTGCAATAAACACACAGGAGGCAACACCATGGAAGTCAAAACAAAAACTGCCGCTGCACAAAGCGCTTACAAACCCGCCGCACTGGAAAGAATTCCCGAACCGCGTTCAAGCCGCTTTGCGCAGGTTTTCAGTGACGCTAAAAAAGCGACATCGGGCCCCGGAACCGCCCTCATCCCCGCTGCTGCAACGCTGACCCGGCTGGTACAACCCCGATCCACCTTCTTTCTGCAGAACATGCCCCCGGAACAAAGGAAGTCCGCCGTCAATGACAAAGACTTCGAGCCCAGGCCTGCTGCTCTGGAAAGAGTGACGAACCAGCGGAATCGTCAAATCAAGCAAGATGCTGTTTAGGCTGAACGGAGTCGAAAAATGCAAACTCATATCGATTCGCCATTTATCAATGTCACAAGCTTGGGCCCGCGATCAAAAATCACCGCCACTGCGCAAAGCGAAGAAGGGATGTCGTTCAGGCAAGTATTGAATGCGGCTCAGGGCAAGGATTCGATAGTCAGTCAGGGAAATGAAAACAGACCATCCAATGGCTCGGCACTCAGGCAATGGCTTCTTGAAAAAGCCAATAATGACCCGAGCGAAGCGGCAACGCTGGCCCGAAACTATGCCTATAACTCACTAAATGGTGAAGGGGTTGACCTTACTGACTACCCCATCATTCGTTACTGTGCGACTGGAGAAGTTGTCACCAGCGAAACGACTGCCTACTTTGGGAAAACCATGGCATGGATGCAGAAAGAACGATCATTTCTATATGAATCAGAAATAATCAAAGGCAGCCCCCCAGCGAAGATTCTGGAAAAGATCCTAGACTTCAATGACGCATTGCCAAAAAGGTTTCGTGACATGGCGAATTGGTAGCCTATCACCCTCCTTACTCATCATGAGTAAGGAGGGGACTAATCGACCTACCAATTCACGGTTATACGCCCATATTGACTAGCAACAGGCACTACTCCCGAAGCTCCCATTCTGATCGCATAGTAAAAGTCTTTTTTGGCGAGCCTCCCTGTGAAAAAGCTGCTTGAGCCTGTTCGCTGCCGTGAAATATCCAGGCAGTTATTTGCTCCTTGGCATAGATAAACCTCCAACCCTCGCGGCCATCCCGTCACATTCCAGTTCCAGCTGACATTCTTGATCCACGCACCTTCTGGCGGTGCTCCGCGTAATGGAAGATTGGCGGTATAGAGATAGCCGCGCGAATGTACCGTTGGTAAATTTACCGAGGATTGATAGCTACCAGCCATAGCCATTTCTGAATACCCTGAAAGCGCCAGCACAATTCCCGAGGCCGAGCGAATCCACTTCGACTTTTTATAGTCAAATTTCATTTCATGCTTCCTTGTTTTTTCACATCAAGAAGGCCAGACCGATCTAACCGGTTTGCTGCCTTCGCCTATCGAATTTAAATCGATAGCCTGACGTTATTCAGAAAGCACTGAACCTCAACACTCAATCAAATACATTGAACACTTACAGAAAAGACCTACACCCTTGCCAGATCAAAATATGGCTCAATGTAGTACTTATAAAAGACAAACTTTACCTTCATTGAAATCTACTACTCACTCTCAAAAGGAGAATCCATCAATTCGAGTATTCCTTTACAAACCTCGCGTCACAAATCCATCATCCAACAGCCACATAACCGACATGCAACAGGTCGAGACTGCTCCCATGAGCAAAATTCTGCATGTCACTCTTATCACTGAAACCTTCACTCCCGAGATCAATGGCGTCGCCAATACGTTG
>JAAIGE0101565684.1_pt1 | contig 19518 bp, 17 predicted proteins | sample 6487951 | NCBI WGS metagenome assembly JAAIGE01 (sample SAMN13974128, study PRJNA590717) | phyllosphere metagenome | biome: tomato field; feature: multiple bacterial spot infested tomato fields; material: tomato leaves; isolation source: leaves from tomato fields | host: Solanum lycopersicum ...
AGGGCCTCGGCGGCGAGGAAGCGGCCATCCGCGCCGACGTTCTCGGTGGTGGGGGCCGAGACGGCGCCGGGGATGTGCCCGGCGCGCGGGTCGATCGGCTCGACCTCGCCGCGGTAGCGCTCCCCCGCGCGGGCGTCGAGGACGAGTCCGTCGCGGGCCAGCGCCGCGACGTCCTCGATGCTCAGGGTCGGCAGTCCTCCCCAGGCGAGCGTCGCGGAGCCGGGATCGACGGGGGCGGGCTCGCCCTGCTCGAGCGGGTGGCCCGCATCCGCCCAAGCGCGCAGCGAGCCGTCGAGCAGGCGCACGTCGGCGACGCCGGCGGCGCGCAGCAGCCACCAGGCCCGGGCGCTCGAGAGGTTCTTGAGGTCGTCGTAGACCACGACCGTGTCGCCGTCGTCGACGCCCCAGGCCCGCACGCTCGTCTGGAGCGCCTCGAGGCTCGGCAGGGGATGGCGGCCGTCGGTCGGCTAGCCGTGCGCGGCCAGCTCGGTCTCGAGGTCGACGTAGCGGGCGCCGGGCACGTGGCCCGCGAGGTACTCCGGCCGCCCGTCCGGGCGGTCGAGCCGCCAGCGCACGTCGAGCACGCGCACGGGCCCGCCGTCCGGGTAGCGGCCGGCCTCGAGCGCTGCGGCGAGCTCGGCGGGGGTGGTGAGGATCGCGGAGCGCTCAGGCATGAGCGTGCTCCTGGGCGCCGGCGAGCTTGAACGCGAGGCGGCCGTGGGCGAAGCCGCCGCCGGCGCGGATGGCGGTCGCGACCCAGGAGGCCTCGGCGAGCTCCGCCTCGGTCGCCCCGGCCTTCACGGCGTTCTGCGCGTGGCTGTCGATGCAGTACACGCACTGCGTCGTCACACCCACCGCGAGCGCGATGAGCTCGCGGTACTTCAGCGGGATCTCGCGGCCCTCGGTGGCGAACACGGCGCTGTTGAACTCGTTGAACGCCGCGAGCACGTCCGGGGTCGTCGTCTTGTAGACCTTGGTGTACGCGCGGTCGCCCTCGCGGTCGTAGTACTCGCTCATCCGGTTCCTGCCCATCGTCGTCCGCGGGCCGGAGGCGGCCCCGATCGAGCCTAGGGAGGCCCTCGTCGGGCGCACAACGCGCCTCTGCCGATGGCCACCCATCGGCGACTCCGATCGGATGCCGCCGGAAGTCGCTCCGTGAAGCCCCGTGAAGCGCACCCGCGCGACGACCGCGGCGCCTCCTTAGGGTGACCGCATGGCCGACATCCTCGACATCTCCCAGCTGCGGACCCTCGTCGCGATCGAGGACTTCGGCGGGTTCGGCCGCGCCGCCCTGGCGCTGCATCTGAGCCAGCCCACGGTGAGCCAGCACGTGCGACTGCTGGAGCGCAGGCTCGAGCAGCAGCTGGTCGAGCGCCGCGGGCGCCGGGCGGTCTTCACGTCCGCAGGCGAGCGGCTGCTGGCCGAGGCACGTCGCATCCTGGCCGTGCACGACGAGGCGCTGCAGCGCCTGGACGCCGCGCGGGCGCGCCCGATCATCGTCGGGTCCACCGAGACGGCCGCGGAGCAGGTGCTCCCCGAGCTGCTCGCCATGCTGCGCGCGGCGTTCCCCGACCGCGCCGTGCAGTTCCGGGTCGACCGCTCGACGCAGATGGTGGATGCGGTGGCGAAGGGCGCCATCGATCTCGCGGTCGTGCTCGACACCGGCGACGAGGTGCCGGGCGTCGCCGTCGGCGAGCTGTCGCTCGGCTGGTACGCGGCACCGCACTGGGAGCCGCCCGCCGACCACGACGCAGTGCCGTTGGTCGCATACGTCGAGCCCTGCGGCATGCGCCAGCGCGCGCTCCACCAGCTCGGCGAGCAAGGGCGCCGCGTGGAGATCGCCGCGGAGTCCGGCAGCCTGGAGGGGGTGATCGCTGCCGCCCGCGCGGCGCTCGGCGTCGCCGTGCTGCCGAGCCTGGGCCGCCTGCCCGAGGGGCTCGTGCAGCGACACGGGCTGCCCGACCTGGGCGGTATCACGGTGCGCCTCGTCGGCCGCCGCGGCCTGGAGCCCGAGATCGAGGCGAACGCCGTGCACGCGCTCGAGACCTTCTTCGCCGTGCGATCGCGGCTGCACGCCGTGCCCGCGTGATCCGGCACCGTCCCGTTCCTCTCCTCCCGAAGGGCTCCTGACATGACCGACCTCTCGACGGCGACGCGCCGCCGTTACGTGATCATCGGCGCCGGCGCCGTAGGCACCGCGCTGGCCGCGGGCTTCGAGGACGCGGGCATCCCCGCCGTCCTCGTCGCGCGCCCCCGCTCGCTCGAGGCGATCCGCACGACGGGACTGCGGCTGCGGCACGGCGCCGCCCAGCGCGTGCTGTCGGTGACCGCCGTCGGCTCGGCCGAGGAGATCGATCTGCTGCCGGAGGACGTGCTCGTGCTCGCGACGAAGACGCAGGATGCGGCCGCAGCGTTCGCCACGTGGTCCTCCCGCCCCGTCGCCGGTGTCGCGGCACCGGCCGGTTCGGTGCTGCCCGTGCTGGTCGTGCAGAACGGACTGGCCGCCGAGGAGCTCGCGGTGCGCTGGTTCCGCTCCGTGCTCAGCGGCACGACGCTCATCGCGGCGAGCCACCTCGAACCCGGTTCGGTACAGGTGCACACGGGCCCCCGCTACGGCCAGCTGATCGTCGGCAGCGCGCTGGGGGCGGCGCGCTCGGGAGACGCCTCGGGCCCCGCCACCGCTGAGGATGTCGCCGCGGACCTCAGCGCGGCGGGCTGGCTGTCGCAGGCGGTGCCGGAACCGCGCCGTTGGAAGGCATGGAAGCTGCTGCAGAGCGTCACCTTCGCCGTCGACGTGCTCGGCGGCGATGCGGCCCGCATCGACGCGCTGCGCACCGCCATCCGCGACGAGGCCGCCACGGTGCTCGCCGCGGCCCGGGAGGCGCTCGCGCGACCGGCCGACGAGCTGCGCTACGACGTCGCGCTCGCGCGCCCCGACTGGTCCCCCGGGTTCGTGCCGGGGCGCTTCTCGACGTGGCAGAGCTTCGAGCGCGGATCGAGCAGCGAGGTCGACTACCTCAACGGCGAGATCGTCGCCCTGGCTCGCCGGCACGGCACCGTTGCGCCGTGGAACGAGGCGCTGCAGGCCGTGCTCGGCGACGCGGCGGCGCACCGTCAGCCGCCCGGTGCCCGCGACGTGCACGAGGTGCTGAAGCTCGCCGAGGCCCGACTCCCGACGTCGAGCGGCGCGTGAGCGGCCCGGCTCCCGCTCTGCCGTCGGGCGTGCATCCGGTACCGGAGAGCGCACGGGACTACCTCGAGGGCGTGGCGGGCGACGGTTCGATCGCGCGACGCAACGAGGCGGCCTGGCAGCGCTGGTCCATCGTGCCCCGGGTGCTGCGCACCCCCGAGTCCGTCGACGCCGCCACCTCCGTGCTCGGCATCGCGTCCTCCGCACCGCTCTGGGTCGCGCCCACGGCCGCCCACGGGCTGGGGCACCCGGCGGCGGAACGTGCCGCAGCACGGGCCGCAGCGGCGACCGGGCACGCGTTCGCGCTCAGCCAGGCCGCCTCGCTCGACGTCGAGGACGTCGCTCCGCTGGCCGGCGACTACGTGCAGCAGATCTACTTGCCGCAGGATCGGCCCGCCATCGAGCCGTTCCTCGAACGGGTCGTCGCCGCCGCTGCCAAGGCCCTGCTCTTCACCGTCGACCTGAGCCCTCCGGACTCCGTCCACGCCTTCCGCCTCGGGATCGCGGACGTCGTGCCCTACGCGGCGCCCGAGCGTCCGCCGCTGCCGGCCGGGACGGGCGTCGCCCGCTCGCTGCGGCCCGAGGACATCGGCTGGCTGCACGAACGCACCGGGCTGCCGGTGCTCGTGAAGGGCGTGCTGCATCCAGACGATGCGCTGCTCGCGATCGAGGCGGGTGCCGCAGGCGTGGTCGTCTCGAACCACGGGGGTAGGGAGGTCGGCGGTGGCATCACGAGCGCTGCGGCGCTGCCGGAGGTCGTGCGAGCGGTCGCCGGTCGGGCCGTCGTGCTGGTGGACTCGGGCATCCGCTCGGCGGACGACGTCTTCCGGGCGGTCGCGCTCGGGGCGGACGCCGCCCTGGTGGGCCGACCGATCGTGCGCGCGCTCTGGGACCGCGGCGAGGAGGGACCGGCCGAGGTGCTCAGCGAGTTCCGCACGCAGTTCGAGCACCTGCTGCGGGTGACGGGGCACCCCGACGTCGCCGCCCTGCGGACCTCCGGTGCGGCTGCGCTCCGCAGCGACTGATCGTCAGCGGTCATCCGGCGTCACACGACGAGGCGTCCGCCGCGCCGGTGACCCCGCCGATCCCCGTGTTCCCGGGGCGTGGCCACCGATCGGCGGCGGCGATCGGTTCCCATCAACGCTCGTCGTTGGACGCTGCGGAGGCCCCTTGAGATCGTTCCAGGGCCACCGCCCCGAGAGGAACACCCATGGCCGTCGAGTTCATCAGCCTCACCTTCCCCAACGCCTCGAACGAGCTGCGCCCGATCCCTGGTGCGCAGATCGACCTGCCGTTCCTGATCCGCTATGCGCGCGCGGTCGAGGACGCCGGCTTCGACTACACCCTGCAGCCCTACGGATCCTCGTCGTTCGACCCCTTCGTCACCGGTACCACCCTCGCCCAGCACACCGAGCGGGTGAAGCCGATCATCGCGCTGCGGCCGAACGTCGCCCATCCGACCTTCGCGGCGAAGTCCCTGGCCACACTCGACCAGGTCAGCGGCGGGCGCGCCGTCGTGCACTTCATCTCGGGAGGCAACGACGTCGAGCAGGCCCGCGAAGGCGACTACCTCGACAAGCAGCAGCGCTACGCCCGCGCCGAGGAGTACATCCGCATCCTCCGACGCGCATGGGCCTCGGACGAGCCCTTCGACTTCGACGGCGAGCACTACCGCTTCACGGGATTCAGCAACGGCGTCCGCCCGGTGCACGGCACGATCCCCATCTCGGTCGGCGGATCGAGCGCCGACGCCTACCGGGTCGGCGGCGCGCTCGGCGACATCTTCGGGCTGTGGGGCGAGCCGCTCGCCGAGACGGCCGAGCAGATCGCCTCGGTGGCGGCAGCGGCCGAGGCGGCGGGCCGCACCGACCGGCCGCGCATCTGGGTGACCTTCCGCCCGATCATCGCGCCCACGGAGGAGCTGGCCTGGGAGAAGGCGCACGGCGTGCTCGCCGCGCTGGAGCGCAACGCCGCCGCCGGTGTCGGCCGCGCGGCACCGCTCGGTGCCGGCGCGCCGCAGAACGTCGGCTCGCAGCGACTGCTCGACATCGCCGCGCGCGGCCAGCTGCACGACCGGGCGCTCTGGACCGAGCCCGCACGGGTGACGAACGCGGGCGGGGCATCGACCGCGCTCGTCGGCACGCCCGAGACCGTGGCGGCGGCCATCCTCGACTACGTCGACCTGGGCGCCGAGCTCATCTCGATCCGCGGCTACGACAACCTGAACGACGTGATCGACTACGGGCGGCACCTGCTGCCGCTCGTGCGCGAGGAGCTCGCGCATCGCGAGGCCTCCGGTCGTCGCGGCGAGATCGTGCCGCAGCCAGCGCTCGACACCGTGCGCGAGGCCGCGGGCGCCGCACGATGAGCGCCCTCGCCCCCGAGACGCTCTTCGCGGCCCCCGACCTCGGGCAGGCCGCGCTGCGCGCCGTCACGGAGGCGGTGCGCGCGGTGGCGGTCGCGCCGGATCGGGACGGCAGCCTGCCCTGGGAGGGCCTCCTGGTCGCGCATCGGGCGGGCCTGCTCACGGCGACCGTCGGCGCACGCCACGGCGGGCCGGAGCTCTCCGGCAGCGACGTGCTGCGCATCCTCATCGCCCTCGGCGAGGGCGACGCGTCCGTCGCGCTGATCGCCGCGAACACCCTCGCGACGCACGCCGCCCAGGCGCGGGCGCCGCACTGGCCGCCGCGGCTCTACGAGCAGCTGCTCGCGCGCAGCGGCGAGGGGCCGGCACCGGTCAACGCCATCCGCGCCGAACCCGAGCTCGGCGCACCGGCCCGCGGCGGGCTGCCCGCCACGGTGGCGCGCCGCACCGCGCACGGCTGGAGCCTCACCGGGCGGAAGGCCTACGCCACCGGCGGCGAGTCCCTCGCCGTGCACGTCGTCTGGGCCGTGGCCGACGAGCCCGGCGGCGACGCCGAACGGCCGAGGCTCGGCCACCTGCTCGTGCCCGCGGAGACGCCCGGCATCCGCTGGTCCCCCACCTGGGACCACCTCGGCCTGCGCGCCTCGAACACCCACGACGTGGTCTACGACGACGTCGAGCTGCCCGAGGACGCGTTCATCGAGATCCCCCGCGGGGAGGACGGGGTCTACCGCGATCCGGCGGCGAGCGTCGGCATCGACAGCCTCGGGCACGCCGCGCTCTACGTCGGCGTCGCGCGCGCCGCGCGCGAGGCCTTCGCGGACTACGCCCGCGCCCGCGTGCCGAGCGGGCTCGGCCGTCCGATCGCCACGACGGAGTGCATCCAGACCGTCGCGGGCGAGATCGAGGCGCAGATCGCGCTCGCGGAGACCCTGCTGCACGGCTCCATCGCCCGCGCCGAGCGCGGCGACACCGAGCACCTGCCGCAGCTCGGCGTCGTCAAGGTGCAGATCGTGCGAGCTGCGATCGCCGCGGTGCAGACCGCGGTCGCCGCGCTCGGCAACCCGGCGCTGTCGCGCCACCATCCGCTCGAGCGCCTGCTGCGCGACGTGCTCTGCGCACGTGTGCACCCGCCGCAGGAGGACGCGGCGCTCCTCGCCGCCGGCCGTCGCGTGCTGGGAGCCACGTGAGCGCGGCGCCGGCCGCGCACCTCGTCGACCGCTCCGGCCTCCTGCCGGACCACGCGGAGCCGGTCGAGCTGGTCGTCGCCGACGACGTCGCGCACGTGCAGCGCACCGTGCGGCGCGCCGCGGCCGAGGGGCGCACGCTCGTGCCCCGCGGCGCCGGTTCGGGGCTCGCCGGCGGCGCGGTCGCCCCGGCCGGCGCCATCGTGCTCGACCTCTCCGGGCTGAACCGCATCCTGCGCATCGACGCGGTGGACGGCGTCGCCGTGGTCGAGCCCGGCGTGGTGCTCGCCGACCTCGACCGCGCCGCGCGCGAACTGGGGCTGTTCTACGCCCCGGACCCCGGCAGCGTCGCGCTCGCGACCGTCGGCGGCAGCATCGCGACGAACGCGGGCGGGCTGCGCGGCGCCAAGTACGGCGTCACGCGCGACGCGGTGCTCGCCATCGACGTGGTGCTGGCCGACGGCGAGCTGGTGCGCCTGGGCAGGCCCACGATCAAGGGCGTCGCCGGACTCGACCTGGCGGGCCTCGTGATCGGCTCCGAGGGCTCCCTCGGCGTCGTCGTCGGCGCCACGGTGCGCCTGCTGCCCGAACCGGTCGCGACGGCGACGGCCGCCGTGCACCTGGCGAGCCTGGAGGACGCGGCGGATGCGGTGGCCGACATCGCGCGCAGCCGAGCCCGGCCCGCCGTGCTCGAGATCGTCGACGGCCCCACCCTCGCGGCCATCGACGCCGCGGAGGGCACCGCGCACCGCGCGCTCGGCGAGGCGTTCCTGCTCGTGCAGACGGACGGCTTCGGCGCCGAGGCTGAGCTGCGTGAGGTGCTGCGTGCCGTCGGCGAGCGGGCCACCCGGGTCGCCTGGACCCTCGATCCCGCCGAAGCCGAGGCGCTCCTGGCCGCCCGTCGCGCCGCGCTGCCGGCCATCGAGCGCGGCGGGCGGGTGCTCATCGAGGACATCGCGGTGCCGCGCTCCCGGCTCGCCGACGCCATCCGGGGCGTCCGCGCGATCGCTGAGCGGCTGGGCGTCGAGATCTTCGTCTTCGGGCACGCGGGCGACGGCAATCTGCATCCGATCATCCGCATCGACGCTCCGCACGGCGCCCCGATCCCGGCCGATGCCGCGGAGGCAGCCGACGCCGTCTTCGCACTGGCGCTCGAGCTCGGGGGTACGGTGACGGCCGAGCACGGCGTCGGGCTGCTGAAGCGCGATTGGGCGGCGCGGGAGCTCGGCGCCAGGGCCGTCGCGCTGCAGCGCAGCATCAAGGAGCGGTTCGATCCGGGCGGTCTGCTCAACCCGGGCAAGAAGATCTGAGGCTGCCGAGGGCGCCGCGTCGTCGACGCGGCGCCCTCCGTCGTCTCCGGGCCGAGGGCTCCCGGCCGGACGGCACCCGGCGGGTCATCGGGAAACATCCGGCGTCACGGGGCGACGCGGCGACCTGAGCCGACGGCCGAGCAGACGCCCTCCAGGCCCGAGAACACGGGACTCGCGGATCGATCACCGCGGCTGATCGGTCGCCATCGGCCTCCGTCGTTGGACGTTCGGCCACGGGCGCGGGCAGGTTCGTCGGACACCCGCATCGCGCGACGGAGAGGACCGCCATGACGCACGACCGCCCCGGACGCAGGATCCACCTGAACCTGCTCGTCTCCGGCCACGGCGTGCACAGCGGCGCCTGGTCGCACCCCGACGGCGAGGGTCTCGACACGCGCGATCCGGAGCACTTCATCCGCATCGCCGAGACCGCCGAGCGCGGCACGCTCGACGCCCTGCTGCTCGCCGACTCCCCCGCGCTGGCGGCCACCTCGAGCGGCCACCTCGGCAACCCCTTCGAGCCGATCACGCTGCTCGCCGCCATCGCGGCGCGCACCACGAGCATCGGGCTGATCCCCACCGCCTCGACCTCGTTCAACGAGCCGTACAACCTCGCGCGCTTCGTCGCCTCGCTCGACCTGCTCAGCCGCGGCCGGGCCGGCTGGAACGCGGTCACGACCTCGAACCCGCAGGCCGCGGCGAACTTCGGGCTCGACGCCCACCTCGACCACGAGCTTCGCTACGAGCGGGCGGACGAGTTCATCGAGGTCGTGCAGCGGCTCTGGCACAGCTGGGCGGTCGACGCCGTCGAGGTCGACGCGCAGCGCCGCCACCGGGTGCGCCCCGGCAGCGTGGCGCCCATCGGGTTCGCCGGGCGCGACTTCTCGGTGCGCGGCGCCCTGAACGTACCGCCCAGCCCGCAGGGCCGGCCCGTGCAGGTGCAGGCCGGCGGCTCGACGGCGGGCCTGCGGCTCGGCGCCCGGCACGCCGAGCTGGTGTTCGCGAACGCCGGATCGCTCGCGTCGTCGCGGGAGTTCATCCGCTCGTTCAAGGAGCAAGCGGTCGGATACGGTCGCGATCCGCGGAGCATCGCCATCGCCCCTGGCGTGGTGCCGTACCTCGCCGACACGGAGGCGGGCGCGCGCCGGCTCAAGGACGAGCTCGACCGCTCCATCGACCTCGAGGAGCTGCTGCCGGCCGGCGAACGGCACCTGCACGTCGACCTGAGCGGCCACGACCCGGACGCCCCGTTCCCGATCGAGCTGCTGCCCGCCGACGACACGGTGACCAACTCGGTGCGCACCTACGTCGAGCTGGCGGCGAGCATCCGCGCCGGCGGGTACACCGTGCGCTCCGCCCTGCTGCGCGCGGGCGGCGGCGCGATCCACCGGCAGTTCGTCGGCAGCGTCGAGCAGTTCGCCGACGACCTGCAGCGGTGGCACGCCGCGGACGCCGCCGACGGCTTCACCCTCATGCCGCCGCTGGTGCCGACGCAGCTCGACATGCTCGCGGACGAGCTGGTGCCGCTGCTGCGTCGCCGCGGCCTCTTCCGCGAGGGCTACGAGTCGTCGACGCTGCGCGGACACTACGGGCTGCCCGTGCCCGCGGCGCCCAGTCGGTCCGCCGAGCCGGCGGGAGCGAGCCGATGACGGCGCAGGCGGCGACGGCACGGCCGATCCCACGGTCGCTGTCCACGGCGCTCCTCATCGCGCGGCCGCTGCTCTCGCTGGCGCTCGTGCTGCTGGCCGCGGCCACGCTCACCTTCCTCGTGCTCGAGCTCGCGGGCGGCGACCCCGTCGCCGCGGTGCTCGGCGAGAACGCCGTCGTCGACGAAGCCACCCGGCAGGCGGTCATCGCGCAGTACGGCCTCGACCGGGCGGTGCACCTGCGCTACCTCGACTACCTCGGCGGGCTGCTCGTCGGCGACTTCGGCACGTCTTACGTGCAGCGCCGGCCGGTCGCCGAGGTGCTCGCGACCGGACTCGGGCCCACCGCCGAGCTTGCTGCCGCCGCCACCCTGCTCGCGGTCGTGCTCGCGCTCGCCGTCGGGCTGACGACGGATGCGAGCCGCCCGGTGCGCCGCACCGTCGCGCAGGGCGCGGAGCTGCTCCTGCTCTCCACGCCGACCTTCTGGCTCGGCATCATCCTGCTCACCGTCTTCGGCTTCGGCCTGCGCTGGTTCCCGATCTGGGGCGACCAGGGGTGGCGCAGCCTGGTGCTGCCCGCCGTGGCGCTCGCGCTGCCCATCGCGGCGATGCTCGCCCAGGTGGTGCGCGAGGGCGCCGACAAGGCGCAGCGGGAGCCCTTCGTGCTCTCAGCCCGGGCCCGCGGCATCACCGAGACGAGGGTGCGGCTGGTGCACGTGCTGCGCCACGCCGCCGGACCCGCGCTCAACATCGCCGGCCTCGTGATCGGAGGCCTGCTCGGCGGGGCGGTGCTCGTCGAGAGCGTCTTCGGGCGCACCGGGCTCGGCTCGATCGCACTGCAGGCGATCACGAGCCGGGATCTGCCGGTCGTGATGGCCGTGGTGCTCGTCTCCGCCGCGGTCTACGTGGTCGTGAGCACCGCCACCGACCTGCTGCAGGTGCGCATCGATCCGCGCACCGCCCACACCCGACGGAGGGGGTCCCTGTGACCGCGATCGGAACGCCCACGGCCCCGGGCGTCGGCGCCCCGCAATCGGCCCGCAGGCGCCACCGGCTCGGCGCGATCGGCACCGTCCTGCTGCTCGCGATCCTCGCACTGCTGGCGCTGGCCGTCGCCGCGCCGCAGCTGCTCGCGCCGTACCCGCCGCTCGCCGCGGACGCCGGCGCCGCGCTGCAGGCGCCCAGCACGGCGCATCCGCTCGGCACGGACCCCATCGGTCGCGACGTGCTGTCGCGCATCGTGCACGGCGCGCGCTACTCGCTCTCCATCGGCGTCGGCGCGACCCTGCTCGCCGCGATCGTCGGCACGGTGCTCGGCGCCCTCGCCGGACTCGCGCCGCGGGCGCTCGACGAGGTGGTCGTGCGGCTCCTCGACGTGGTCAACGCCGTGCCCGAGATCCTGCTGGCCCTCGTCGTCATCACGATCGTCGGCCCGGGCCCGCTCAACATCGTCCTGGCCATCGGCGTCGCCGGCGTGCCGCGTTTCGCGCGGGTGGTGCGCGTGCAGGTGCGCGCCCTGCGGGGCAGCGGATGGGTGGAGAGCGCGCTCACGCAGGGCATCCCCTACTGGTGCCGCGTCGGCAAGCACATCGTGCCCAACACCATCGGCCCGGTGGTCGTGCTGGCGACCATCGGCACGGGCACGGCCATCCTCAGCGCCGCCGGGCTCTCCTTCCTCGGCCTCGGCCCGCAGCCGCCCGCGCCCGAGTGGGGCGCCATCCTCGCCGAGAGCCGCGACTACTTCCACCTCGGCTGGTGGGTGGCCGTCTTCCCCGGACTCGCCGTGCTGACGACCGTCTGCGCGATCACCGTGGCGGGCCGTCGCCTGCAGCGCCGCTACGAGGGCAGGAGCACGCGATGACCGCCCCCGATGTGCTGACCCCGCCGGCCGAGGCGCCGGGCGCGCGGCCTCTGGCCCGCATCCGCGAGCTCTCCGTCGACTTCACCGCGGGCGGCACCACCGTGCCGGCCGTCCGGAACGTCTCCTTCGACGTCTGGCCGGGACGGATCCACGCGCTCGTCGGCGAGTCCGGCTCGGGCAAGAGCGTCACCGCCCGCACCCTCGTCGGACTGAACGGGCCCGGAGCACGGGTGCGCGCCGCCGAGCTCGGCTACCGGGGCAAGGACGTGCGCGCCTTCGGCCCGCACGAGTGGCGTGCGGTGCGCGGTCGGCAGATCGGCCTCGTGCTGCAGGACGCCCTGCAGTCGCTGGACCCGCTGCGCACCGTCGGCGCCGAGGTCGCGGAGGCGCTCGGCGACACCTCGCTGCGGCTGTCGCAGCAGCGCCGCGAGCAGATTGCGCACCTGCTGCGCCGGGTCGGCATCCCCGACCCGGAGTCCCGCATCGATCAGCATCCGTTCCAGCTCTCCGGAGGGCTGCGCCAGCGCGTGCTCATCGCCACCGCGATCGCCCGCGACCCTCGGCTGATCATCGCCGACGAGCCGACCACGGCGCTCGACACGACCATCCAACGCGAGATCGTCGAGCTGATGCGCACCGCCGTGCGCGACGACGTGGGACTGCTGCTCATCAGCCACGACCTCTCGCTCGTCGCGGAGGTCGCCGACACCGTCTCGGTGCTCGAAGACGGTCTGGTCGTGGAGGCCGGATCCACGGCGCAGGTGCTGCAGGACCCGCAGCACCCGTACACGCGGCGGCTGCTGCTGGCCGTGCCGACGGCGAGCGCGCGCGGCCGCAGGCTCTCCGTGCCACCGGAGGACGCGTCAGCGCCGCAGAGCATCGTCGTCCCGCCCGTCGCGGCGGATGCGCCGGTGCTGCTGCGCGGCGACGGCCTCGGCACCGTCTTCGACGACGGAAGGGGCGGCCGGCGCACGGCGCTCGCCGAGGTCTCCTTCGCGCTCCGCCGCGGCGAGACGCTGGGGGTGGTCGGCGAGTCCGGGTCGGGCAAGACGACCCTGCTGCGCACGATCCTCGGGTTGCACCGACCGGACGAGGGCGAGGTGCGCCTCGACGAGCAGGTCTGGAACCCCGCGCCCGAGCGGACCCGTCGCGCCCGGCGCCATGAGCTGCAGCTCGTCTCGCAGGACCCGCTCGGCTCCTTCGATCCGCGGTACTCGGCCGCGCGCATCATCGAGGACGGCGTCCGGGTCTCCGGTCTGCGCGGCCGAGCGGACGTGCGGCGCCGCGCGCTCGAGCTCGGCGACGCCGTCGGCATCGCCGCTGCGCAGCTGCGCCGCTCGCCGCGCGAGCTCTCCGGCGGCCAGCGGCAGCGCGTCGCGATCGCCCGCGCGCTCGCCGCCGACCCGCGCATTCTCGTCTGCGACGAACCCGTCTCCGCGCTCGATGTCTCCGTGCAGGCGCAGGTGCTCGATCTGCTGCACGACGTGCGCCGCGAGTTCGGCACGTCCATCGTCTTCGTCTCGCACGACCTCGGCGTGATCTTCCACGTCTCGGACCGGGTGCTCGTGCTGAAGGACGGCCGGATCGTCGAGTCCGGCGACGTCGTCGACGTCTACCGCGAACCGCAGCACCCCTACACGCGTCGACTGCTCGACGCCGTGCCCAAGCTCGGAAGCGCCGCCCAGCGCGTGGCGCCTCCCTCCTTCCGACCGCAGCAGCCCATCGAGACGAGGACCCCATGACCGACAGCAACGACGACGGCTTCCAGATCGAGCCGGCGAGGCGCCCGCGCAGACCGTGGATCGTGGGCGGGGCCGTCCTGGCCGCGGCCGCGGTGATCGGAGGCACGGTGCTGGTCGTCAACCAGAGCGGCTCAACCGCGGACGCGCAGGGCGACGCGAGCGCCTCCGAGCCGGTCTCCGGCGGCACGCTGCGCTACGCCACCGGCACGAGCACCGACACCCTCGATCCGTCGCTCTCCCCCAGCAACTCGTGGATCTCCGCCCAGGTGGTCGACTCGCTCGTGTACCAGAACGAGGACTTCAGCTTCTCGCCGTGGCTGGCGGAGCGGTGGGAGGTGTCGGACGACGGCACCGAGTACACGTTCCACCTGCGCGACGACGTCACCTTCAGCGACGGCACCCCGTTCGACGCCGAGGCGGTGAAGGCCAACTTCGACCGCATCGCGAACCCCGAGACGCTGTCCTCGTACGCGAAGTCGCTGCTCGGCCCGTACATCGAGACCGTCGTCGAGGACGAGTTCACCGCGACGGTGCGCCTCGCCGAGCCGCTCACCTCGTTCCTGCAGGGGCTGAGCCTGCCGTACCTCGGCATCCAGTCGCCCACCTACCTCGAGGAGGCCGGGGAGGACACCGCCGGCTCGGTGGTCGGCTCCGGCCCGTACGTGCTCACCGATCACGTGCAGGGGCAGTCGTGGACCCTCGACAAGCGCGACGACTACGACTGGGCGCCCGAGTCGAAGGACCACGGCGCCGCCTACCTCGACCGCATCGAGCTCTCCTACGTGCCCGAGGCGTCCGTACGGGTCAACGGCGCCATCGCCGGGGACTTCGACCTCGTCTACGGCGCGACCTACTCGCAGTTCGAGACCCTCGAGAGCGCCGACGCGGTCGAGCTCGTCGACTACCAGCCCGGCGGCATCGCCAACGGCATCGCCCTCAACCTGCAGTCCGGCATCCTCGCCGACAAAGACGTGCGCAACGCCTTCCAGCGCTCCTTCGACGTCGAGACCCTCATCGACTCGACCTTCTACGGCGCCGTCGAGGCGCAGACCGGCGGCGCGTTCACCGAGAACTCCCGCTACTACGACCCCTCCGCCGGCGAGGGCACCGCCTACGACCCCGACCTGGCGGTCGAGCTGCTCGAGCGAGCGGGGTGGACCGAGATCGGCGACGACGGCGTGCGGCTCAAGGACGGGCAGCGCCTCAGCCTGCAGCTGCTCTCCTTCCCCGCCCCGTCGCAGGACGTGCTCAACCTCGTGCAGGCTCTCCAGCAGGCCGCCCTCGAGGTCGGTTGGGAGATCGGCTACGAGCAGCTGGACAACGCCGTCTGGAACGAGCGGATCAACGCAGGCGACTACGATCTGCAGATCCACAGCTACTTCCGCGCCGACCCGGACATCGCGCGCACCGTGTGGGCGCAGGAGTTCGTGCCGCCGTGGGGCTACAGCTTCTCGTGGCCCAGCGACCCGGTGATCGAGCGGCTGCTCGACGAGGGCGCTCGTACGCCCGACGGCGACGAGCGCGAGCGCATCTACAGCGAGATCCAGGCATACGTGATCGACGAGGGCTGGGAGCTGCCGCTCTACCTGATCTCGCGACCCTTCGTGCTCGGCGACGATCTCGAGGGCCTCTCCCTCAACGGCACCGCGGCGCCCTACGTGTACGACCTCTGGAAGAACGGAGCGGCCTGACCATGACGATCCTCGGACGCACGGGCCTCGACGTCTTCGGGCTCCAGCTCGGCGGCAACCCGTTCGGCCACACGGCCGACGAGGCGACCTCGCACGCCATCCTCGACCGCTACGCGGAGGCAGGCGGCGACTTCATCGACACGGCCGACGTGTACTCGGCCTGGGTCGACGGCAACACCGGCGGCGAGTCGGAGGCCATCATCGGTTCGTGGCTGCGCGCCCGCGGCAACCGCGACCGGCAGATCATCGCGACGAAGGGCGGCAACCTCGCGCCCCACCGCACGCTCGATCGAGCGAACCTTCGCGCCGCGGTCGAGGCGTCGCTGCGCCGCCTCGGCACCGACGTCATCGACCTCTACTACCTGCACCGCGACGGCCTCGAGACGCCGCAGGAGGTCACGCTCGAGGCGCTCGACGAGCTGGTGCGGGAGGGCAAGGTCCGCCACCTCGGCGCCTCGAACTTCACCGCCGAACGGCTGCGCAGCGCCATCGAGCTGCAGCGGGCGAGCGGATGGGCGGAATTCACGGTCGTGCAGGACGACTACAGCCTGGTCAACCGCGCCCACTACGAGCACGGCACCCGGCCGGTGGCCGAGGAGTTCGGGCTCGTCAACCTGCCGTTCCGCTCGCTGGCGAAGGGCTTCCTCGCCGGCAAGTACCGGCCGGGCGGCGGCTGGCAGGAGTCGACGCACAGCGCCATCGGCTCGTCTTACGTCGAGCGCTACGGCGCCACCGTGCTGCCCGTGCTCGATCGGCTCGCCGCGCAGCACGGCGTGCCCGTCGCCGCGATCGGGCTGGCGTGGGTCACGACGCAGCCGACGATCGCGGTGCCGCTCGCCGGCTCGCGCACCGTCGAGCAGCTCGAGCAAGCGCTGCCGGTCGCAGGGGTGCGTCTGAGCGCAGACGAGGCGGCCGAGCTGACGGCGCTCACGGAACCGGCGCACGAGCAGGTGGACGCGTGACCCGGCTCGCCGAGGCCGCCGAGGCGCTGCACCCGCGGCTGCTCGCCCTGTTCCAGGACCTGCACGCGCATCCGGAGATCGGTTTCGAGGAGCACCGCACGACGTCCGCGGTGGCCGAGGAACTCGATCGGATCGGCTTCGCCGTACGCACGAGCGATGCGGTCACCGGTGTCGTCGGGGTGCTCGAAAACGGGCCCGGTCCGGTCGTCGCGCTGCGCGCGGACCTCGATGCGCTGGCCATCGTCGAGCGTACGGGACTGCCGTACAGCAGCGAGCACGGCGCGGTCGGCGCGATGCACGCCTGCGGCCACGACATCCACACCGTCGGCCTGCTCGGCACCGCGCAGCTGCTCGCCGACGCGCGAGCGGACTGGTCGGGCACGGTCGTCGCGATCGCGCAGCCCGCGGAGGAGACGGGCGAGGGCGCGCGCCGCTTCATCGCCTCCGGCATCCTCGACGACGTGCCGCGGCCCGACGTCGTCGTCGGGCAGCACGTCGGCGGTCGCGAGGGCGAGCAGCCCTTCGGCGCGCGCCCCGGCATCACGCACGCCGGCCAGCGCAACTGGCGCGTGACCGTGCGCACGACCGGCGGCCACGCCGCGGGTCCGCACCGCGCGGCCAACCCGGCGACCTACCTGGCCCAGCTCGTGCTGCGCCTGCAGGCCGCGCTGCCGACCGCCGTCGCGGCGAGCGAGGAGGTGGTCCTCGTGCCGACCACCGTGCATGCGGGCTCCGGCTCGAACATCATCGCGGCGAGCGGATCGGCCACCTTCTGCGCCCGAGCGTTCTCCGACGAAGTGCTCGACGCCCTCGACGCGGAGGTCGAGCGCGTCGCGCGCGGGCTCGCGCAGGCCGAGGGCATCGAGGAGCTCGAGATCGAGCGCTTCAACCGCTTCCCGCTCAACGTCAACGACCCCGATGCGCTGGTGCGGGTGCGCGAGCTGCTCGCCGACGAGTTCGCCGCCGAGTTCGCCGACGCCGGCGGCTTCTGGCGCGAGCCCGATCGGCTGCTCGGCTCGGAGGACTTCGGTGAGCTGCCCGTGCACTGGCAGGCACCGGGCGTGTTCTGGTTCTTCGACGGTGGCACCGCGCCCTCCGCACCCGACCGCGAGGCGGCCCGGCGCGGCCACTCCCCCACCTTCGCGCCCAACCCGGAGCTCGCGCTGCGCCGCGGCGTGCGCGGTCTCACGGCGGTGACGCTCGGGCTGCTCACGAGCCGCCCCTCCTCGCACGAGCAGGTGGCCGGCAGGACGGCACGGTGACCGGGTCGCCAGACGTATCACGCTCGGCGTCCTGAACCCCGGCACCAGGGCCTGAAGGCTCGGAAGCGCATGGCCGCTGCACAGGCCGCGCTCCACCCGGGCCTCCTCACCCGCCGACGGCGATCGACAGCGCGCATCCGCCGCCCCTCGCGTGAAACTCAGGTCGCGCAGCGCGACACGCCGGTCACAGCGCCCCGGAGCCCGGCGTGTCGCGCTCCCGCTCCTGAGTTTTCGACAGGGGGCGGACGGGTGCGGTCGTCGCCGCAACCGGCCGGCGCCGCGGGCCATCGACGGCGCGCATCCGCTGCCCGCGTCAACCTCAGGTCGCGCAGCGGCATCGGGTCATGGGTCACCTGATGCTCGTGCAGCACGCGGATGTGCTCACCTCAGCAGTCCAGTCCGACGTGCGTTCCCACCGCCATCGGACCGTGCCGAGACGTCCCGCCGACAGTCGATGACACGATCATCCGGGTCGATGAACTCAGCCCACGCTTCGCGAGGAGCTGATCCCTCAACGGCTCCGCGGTTGATCGGGATCCCCCGGGTTGCGGCGCCGGCTCCCTCCTCGCCGGCTGGGGTGTGCGCCCCGGCCAGCAGCATCCCGCCCTTCAGGACGAAGTCCTCGGCCCACGATGAACGCGACATCCGCGACAGGCCAGCGCTCGACGATGCACATCGTGAGCAGTTCTTGCGCGCCGCGCTGCTGACGGCGAGCTGATTCCGCAGGTCCAGGTACGCGCGCGCTGGGGTGCGCTCTCGCGTGGGCGATTCATCGGGCACTCGCGACATCGAACGCCGCGCGAAGAGGTCCAAACGTGCCCAGCGCCTCCGCCTACTCCAGCAGCGATGCAGGCCTCGCCGCCGGTGTTGCCAAGTACCGGTTGAGCGCGGCATGAGCGATCGGCTCGTCAAGGCGTTTCCGAGATCTCATGAGATCCACCACCGTCCTCGCCGCGTCATAGATGCGCACCGGCTCCCCCGGCCCCGCCTCGAACGCGGTCACACCGAGTTCGAACGTGGCCTCCTCGAAGCGGAACACCGTCACGGGCGGGTATGCGATCACCGGCGTATGGGACCGCTCGGGAACCGCGATCTGCACCGACGCCGGCATCTCATCCGTCAGTTCGTGGATCGCTGCCGCCGGGACGCAGCACTCGATCGTGCGAGGAGCGCGGTGCGCCACGGCGATCATGTCGGGGAAGACGCCGGGGGCGCGTCTGCTCGGCGGAAGATCCCGCGCGGGAGTTCGATGATCTGCCCGCCATCTCGCCATGCGACCAGGTCTCGCGGATGCACACCGTGCACCCGCGAGGTCTCCGTCATGGACGTCGACGGCAGCGACTCGTCCAGCCCCTTCGTGGACGATCCGTGCACAGCTCACTCGAGTGTGTGCGGTTTTCATCCGGTTGCCTCGCTCTGGATGCCGCCTCGACGACCTGTTCCTCCGCAGAGACTTCCTCGGCGCGATCTCCCATCATCAAGCGACAGTGACCGATCCGGCCGTGCTCCTCGGAGGGGTGACGAAGCACACGACCGGTCCGGACCGCATCCGCTCGCCCTGATTTCCCGGATGCGCGCCCGGCAGCGGAGAATGGAGCGGATGCGCCGCGAACGCGGCCGGATGAGGAGCCACGCGTGACGATCAGCGAGGACCGCAGCACGATGATCGTGAGCCGCGGCTTCGGCGACCGCCGCCGCGCACCCGACCCCTCGCTCCCGCCGGGCCAGCGGACGACCGACGACTTCCCCGTGATGTCGGCGGGCCCGACCCCGGTGATCGCCCCCGCCGACTGGCGCTTCGTGATCGCCACCGAGCGCGGCAGCGCCGAGTGGGGCTGGGACGACCTCATGGCGCAGCCGATCGACGACATCACCACCGACATCCACTGCGTCACGCGCTGGTCGAAGCTCGGCACCCGCTGGCGCGGCGTGAGCGTCGACCACGTGCTCGCCGCGGCCGGCGGCACCGAGCAGGTCTCGGCCATGATCGACTGCCACGGCGACTACACGACCAATGTGCCGATCGCCGACCTCACGGGCGGCAAGGCGTGGCTGGCGTTCGAGTTCGACGGCGAGCCGCTCGAGCCCGAGCACGGCTTCCCCGTGCGGCTGATCGTTCCGCACCTGTACTTCTGGAAGAGCGCCAAGTGGGTGCGCGGGCTGCGCACCCAGGCCACCGACGAGCCCGGGTTCTGGGAGGTCAACGGCTACCACCAGTACGGCGACCCGTGGCGAGAGCAGCGGTACTGGTGAGCGGCGACTGGCTGCCCGCGACCGTCATCGACGCCGACTGGCCGATCCC
>JAAIGE0100536085.1_pt1 | contig 19492 bp, 20 predicted proteins | sample 6487951 | NCBI WGS metagenome assembly JAAIGE01 (sample SAMN13974128, study PRJNA590717) | phyllosphere metagenome | biome: tomato field; feature: multiple bacterial spot infested tomato fields; material: tomato leaves; isolation source: leaves from tomato fields | host: Solanum lycopersicum ...
CTGATCAGCTATGCCGCACAGCCACTGGTGGACCACGCCCTCACCCGCATCGACTGGCTGGATGCCACGCACGTGGCGTATGTCGATCACGATGCCAAGGGCAACCGGCTGCTGCAGCTGGACACCAGCACCGGCAAGACCACACCGCTCTTCAAACAGGCGGCGCTGGTCGCTTCGCTCAACAAGCTATTGAAGACCGGCCACAAGCCGCTCAAGGCTAACACCTTCGCACCGGTGGTCAAGGTCACCGCCGATGGTCGCTACCGCCTCAACGTGCGCGACACCGCCGTGGTCTGCGATGCGCGTGCGCGTTGCAGCAAGCTGTACGCCAAGGACAAACCGGAACCGGGCGTGCTGTCGCCGGACAAGCGCAGCGAAGCCTTCATACGCGACTGGAACCTGTGGATACGCGATCTTGCCAGCGGCCAGGAAACCCAGCTCACCCGCGATGGCGTGGAAAACTTCGGTTACGCCACCGATAACGCCGGCTGGCAGCACACCGACAATGCCATCTTGGCGTGGTCGCCGGACTCCCGCAAGATCGCCACCTTCCAGCAGGACCAGCGCAAGACCGGCGACATGTACCTGGTCAGCACCAAGCTGGGACATCCGGAACTGCAGGCGTGGAAATATCCGCTGGCCGGCGACAAGGACGTGACCATGATCGAGCGCGTCATCATCGACGTGCCCACCGGCAGCGTGCTGCGCCTGAAAACACCGCCGGATCAACATCGCTCCACGCTCTGCGACGACGTGAGTTGCTCGCCTGGCCTGTGGGACGACGTGAAGTGGGCACCGGACAGCAAGACGCTGGCATTCGCCTCCACCTCGCGCTTCCACAAGCAGACCTGGTTGCGTATCGCCGATGCCAGCACCGGCGCGGTGCGCACCGCCTTCGACGAAACCGTCAAGACCTATTACGAAAGCGGCCAGGTCGCCGCCAACTGGGCGTATCTGCCGGCCAGCAACGAGGCGGTGTGGTTCTCCGAACGCAGCGACTGGGGCCAGCTTTATCTGTACGATCTGGCCACCGGCAAACCCAAGCGCGCCATTACCACCGGCGAAGGCAACGTCACCGAATTGCTACGCGTGGACCCGGTCACGCGCACCGCATGGTTAGTCGGCGTCGGCCGCAGCGCAGGCGTGGACCCGTACTATCAGCAGCTGTGGAAAGTCAGCCTGGATGGCGGCGAGCCGGTGTTGCTCACGCCGGAACCGGCCAATCACAGCATCGCGCTGTCGCCCGATGGCGCACGCTTTGTCGACACCTATTCCACCTCGGTCACGCCGCCGGTCACGTTGCTGCGCGAAGCCGGCGACGGCCGCACCGTCAGCACCCTTGCGACAGCCGATATCACCCGTCTCAAAGCCGCGGGCTGGGTGCCGCCCGAGCCCATCACGGTGAAGGCACGCGATGGCAAGACCACGTTGTACGGTTTGATGTTCAAGCCCGCCAATTTCGACCCGACCCGCAAGTATCCGGTCATCGATTACGTCTACCCGGGCCCGCAGACCGGCTCCGTACGCGGGCGTAGTTTCCTCGCCGGCCATGGCGACAACCAGTCGCTGGCCGAACTGGGCTTTATCGTCATTGCCATCGATGGCATGGGCACGCCGTGGCGCTCCAAGACCTTCCACGACACCTGGTACGCCGACATGGGCGACAACACCTTGCCCGATCAGGTCGCCGGCTTGAAGGAGCTGGGTCAACGTTATGCCTGGATCGATCTGGATCGCGTCGGCATCTGGGGCCATTCCGGCGGCGGCAACGCCTCGACCGGCGCGATGCTGCGTTATCCGGATTTCTTCAAGGTGGCCTGGTCGGAAAGCGGCAACCACGACAATCGCGGCTACGAAGACGATTGGGCCGAGAAGTATCACGGCGAGCACATCGTCAACACCGACGGCACCTCCAATTACGACGACCAGGCCAACGCCAATCACGCCAGCAAGCTCAAGGGCCGGCTGATGCTGGTGCACGGCACCCTGGACGACAACGTGCCGCCGTACCTCACCTTGCTGGTGGCCGATGCCTTGATCAAGGCCAACAAGAACTTCGACATGCTGATGCTGCCCAACGCCAAGCACGGCTACGGCGATCTCACCCCGTACGTCACCCGCCGTCGCTGGGATTACTTCGTGCAGTACCTGCTCGGTGCGACCCCGCCGGCGCAGTATCAGATGCAGCCGATGCCGGCCAATTGAGCGGCGTGCAGGCGGCGCGGTGGCCGCTGCTGCGCCATGTCCGCAGCTAACGCGTCATCGCGCCAAGGTGCCGCACCACACGTGTCATCCGGGTAGACCCGGATGACACGGCGGCCACTCGCTTGGCCGTACTGCCACCCAAGTGCTTCCTCAAAAACGCCAGCACGCGCGTGTCGTACCCGCGTCGATGCGGCTCGATGAAGAACCCGTGGCCCTCCTTGGGGAAGTACAGCGATTACGCCTGCACCCTTGAGTGCGCACTCCATCCGGTGGGTGTGTTCGACCGGCGCGCTCGTCCTTGCCACCGGCCACAAGAAGCACCGGCATCTTGATCGGATTGGCCGGTGTCAGCGGCGAACGTGCTGCCAGGGCGCTGCGCGCGCAGCGGCTCAGTGCGAAACAGGTTGCCGCTGGCCCAGCAAGCCGAGACGCCGGAACCACATCTCCAGCGGCACCGTCACCAGCGGCGGCAACGCCGCCAGCAGACTCAAGGCCCATGCCCACCACGGCCAGCGCAGCCGCAGTGCGGCAATCACGCTGACCGCGACATAGAACAGGAACGCCGCGCCATGCAGGCGCCCGAACACCCAGACCACGAGCTCGGTGCTCTGCAGCCCGTACTTCAGAAACATGCCGACCAGCAATCCGGCCCAGGTCAGTCCTTCGAAAAATGCAGCCAACGCAAACAGCCGGCCGATCGGCGACAACGCAGAAGACACACGCATACAACACTCCAGACGGACAGAGATTGCCGCGACGCGATGGCGGCGGCGACGCCCGCTGGCAAGGCCAGTCTACAGTCCAACTCAACGACGCTGAGGTTAAATGGCCAGACAAGCGCATGCGCCTTGCGACCGATGCGTGTGATACGCGCCCAGTGCCCACATGCGTTTGGCACCGCCGCCGCACATCCCGGCGATAATGCCGGCTCCGTCGTCCTCAAGCCTCGCACCATGCGCATCGCACTGCTGTTGTTCCTGCTGGTCGCCTTATTGCCCGCCACGGCGCTGGCGCTGAAGGTGCGCGATGGCGATCTGCTGTTCGTCACTGCGGCGCACACTGGCCTCAGCGGCGCCATCGACGATGCAACTGCCACCCAGGGGCAACCCAGCTTCGACCATGTCGCGCTGGTGGCGCATGCAGGCGACGTTGCGGTGGTGCTGCATGCCGACGAATACGGTTCGCGCGAGCAGCCACTGCAGGCATTCATCGATGAGGCCACCGCCAAGCAGCGGCAGATCTTCGTGTATCGGCTCACCCCCGAACATCGTCCTGCCATCCCCGATGCCATTGCCCAGGCATGGCGCATGCTTGGCAAGCCCTACAACGACACTTACGTGCAGGACGACAACCGCTATTACTGCTCGGATTTCATCGAGCGCGCCTTCCGCGCGCATCACGTGTTCGCCCTGCAACCGATGAACTTCAAGAACCTGCAGACCGGCAAGATTTCGCCATACTGGATCGATTTCTACCGCAGCAAGGGCATGCCTGTGCCGCAGGACATGCCGGGCACCAATCCGAACGATATGGCCACGACGGCGGCGTTGACCTCGATGGGTCGGCTGAACTAAACGCCGCATGCCGATGTCCCCAGACGATTCCGGGGTGACCCTGCAGGAGACTGCTTTGAAGAATGCGATGTTGGCAGGATTAGGGATCGCGCTGTTGGTCGGCTGCGGCAAGGCACCAGCGCCGACACCGGCTAAAGCAGCAACGCCGCAGGCAGCGGTCGCAGTGCGCACGCCTGCCCATGCCCCGGGCAGCCAGCGTGGCGAGGGCCACCCTTATGAGCTGGCCGATACGCAGGTCTGGGACGTACCGGATCCAGTCTCGGGGCGTCGCTATCAGGTCTTCGTCGACCTGCCACGCGCTTATGCGGAAAATCCGCAGCGGCGTTACCCGGTGCTGTATGCCACCGACGGCGACTACGCGTTTGCGCTGGTCAAACAGATCGCACGTCGCTTGAATGGCGAAGGCCCGGCCATCGAGGATTTCATCCTGGTTGGGCTGTCCTACGCCGTCGGCGAGGAACCCATGCCCAGCCGCAGGCGCGACTATACGCCGACGCCGGAAGACGGCCCTAACGCGGCGCCGGTGGCGACCCACGGCAAGAGCGCTGCCTATATCCGCTACCTGCGCGAGCAGGTCTTGCCGTTTGTGGCCAACCACTACCGAACCGACGAACAGCGGCGCCTGTATCTGGGGCATTCGTACGGCGGCCTGCTCGGCACGGACATCCTGCTCAGCAGCCCGGAGATGTTTTCTGGCTATATCCTCGGGAGCCCGTCGTACTGGTATGGCGAACATGCCATGGTGGCGCAGGAAAAGACCTTTGCAGCCACGCATCGCGATCTGCCGGCGCAGGTGTACATGTACGTCGGTGAGTACGAGCAAGTGCGTTATCACCAGACCTACGACATGGTCATCGATACCCAGAACATGGCGCGTGCGTTGCGTGCGCGTGGCTATCCGTCGTTGCATCTCACGCTTGAGGTTCTCAACGATGAGGACCACCTGAGCATCGGGCCGCGCGGCATCACCCACGGCTTGAAGGTGTTGCTCGGGAGCAAGGCTGCCGATCGGAGCGAGCGCTGACGCAAGGCATGGCCTCGGGATATTCAAGTGCCCAAGGCAATGGCATGCACCGCAGCGGTCAGCCACGGACACCACCGGTTGCTGCGCCAGCGGTTTGCGCATGGCAGCGGCCGGCATGCGAGCACAACCGATGCGTAGCGTGCACAACATCTTGCCAACTCCCACACACGCCACGCCCTAGTCTGCGCAGATCGATGACAGCGTGCCACGCGCAGGCATTCCGCCTGCGATGGTCGAGCACATGCAGAGGTGCACATGGCTTTGATCCACTCCATCCTGATGGGCGTCGTCGCCGGCATGCGGTCGATGACGCCGCTGGCGGCCGTCGCCAATGCTGCACGCACCGGCAAGCTGCCTGCCGACAATGGTGCGCCGGCAATGCTCGCCAACCCACTGGCATCGGCCGGCATGTTGGCATTGGCTGGCGGCGAGCTGGCCGGCGACAAGATGAAGACCGCGCCCGACCGCATCGTGCTGCCCGGCATGATTGCGCGCATCGCCACCGGTGTGATCGTCGGCACTGCATTGGCGCCGCGCGAACAACGCGGCATCGCCGCGCTGCTCGGTGCGACGACGGCCGTTGCCGCCGCCTATCTCACCTTCAATGCACGCATGCGCGCGATCGAGCGTTACGGCCAAACCAGCACCGGCGTGGTCGAAGACGCGATCACGGTAGGCGCGGCGACGCTGATCATGCGCGATGCGGCCAAGCGATAACGCATCTCCACGGATCCATGCATGATGCTTGAAGGCCTGCCACGGGTTGTGCAGGCCGTGCTCGCATAGCGCTCCGTCGCCGCTATCAACTCAGCAAATTATGCCTGTGACAGACCGCGTAACAGACCTTGCTCACGCCGGGCGATAGATCGCACACAGCTTGTTTCCATCAGGGTCGCGCACGTACGCCAACCACGTCGGCCCCATGCTGCTCTCACGCAAACCGGGCGGTCTTTCGATGGAAATGCCGCCGGCAGCGACCGCGCTGTCATGAAAGTGCTGCACTTGTTCCGGCGAGTCGCACTTGAAGCCAACCGTTGCACCGTTACCCGGGCTGGCGGCTTCGTCGTTGATCGGCTCGCTCACACAAAAAGTGCTGCCTGCATGCCGGTAGAACAGGCGCGTGTGCCCGCTTGCTGCCTGATTGACGAACGACGCAGGCGCACCGAAGACACCTCCTAGCACTGCATCGTAGAACGCTCGCGCACGCGCGATATCGTTCGTTCCTACCATGACATGATTGAGCATGACGTCGCCTGTTGATCGCGCGGGTGCGCAGCATACGCCACCTTACCCGCCGTGCCATGGCGACCATGCGAATCAGCCGCCACGCCCATGAGGCGCATCCAGATCCAGTAGCGGCCCCATCGGGACGATACCGGTGGGGTTGATGGTGTCGTGGCTCTGGTAGTAATGCCCCTTGATGTGCTGGAAGTTCACGGTGTCGGCAATCCCCGGCATCTGGTAGAGCTCGCGCAGGAATCCAGACAGCTGCGGGTAGTCGGCAATGCGCCGGAGATTGCATTTGAAGTGCCCCACGTACACCGCATCGAACCGCACCAGTGTGGTGAACAGGCGCCAGTCGGCTTCGGTGAGCCGGTCGCCGCAGAGATAGCGTTGTGCGCCCAGGCGCGCCTCCAGCCAGTCCAGGCTTTCGAACAACGGCACCACCGCTTCGTCATAGGCCGCCTGGGTGGTCGCAAAGCCCGCCTTGTAGACCCCGTTGTTGACGGTGTCATAGACACGCGCGTTCACCGCATCGATCTGCGCGCGCAGCGGCTCCGGATAAAAATCACCGTCTGCAGCGCCAATCGCGTCGAAGGCGCTATTGAACATGCGGATGATGTCTGCCGACTCGTTGCTGACCACGGTCTTGCGCTCGCGGTCCCACAACACCGGCACCGTGACCCGGCCCGAGTAATGCGGGTCGGCCTTGAGGTACACCTCGTACAGATATCGCGCGTGATTCTCGGTGTCGCCGACCACGCCTGGCCCATCGGCGAAGGTCCAGCCGTTTTCGCGCATCAGCCAGTGCACGATGGACACGTCGATCATCGACTCCAGCCCTTTCAGGCGCCGGAAGATCAGCGTGCGGTGCGCCCATGGGCAGGCGAGCGACACATACAGGTGATAACGCCCCGAAGCCGCCTGGAACCCGCCCTGGCCATGCGGCCCGGCGCTGCCATCGCGCGTGACCCAATTGCGAAACTGCGACTGCGAGCGCTCGAACCGTCCCTCGCTCTTGCTGGTGTCATACCACCTGTCCTGCCATTTCCCATCGACCAACAGACCCATCGTGCTTTCTCCCGCCGCGACGCTCACTGGCGACCGTAGCCCAGCGATGTTGCAGGCTGCGTGAGCAGCGCGATGGTGCGCGAGCGTGGCACGCGATCACCGTGGAAGAATGTAGGCAGGCGCATCGCCCGGTGCGTGCGCCTGGCGGCCGGCAAGACGCACCTATCTTGCAATCACCGCCGTTCCCGATGGCACCATGTAGCACGCCTGCGCTTTCTTGCAGGCCTCGGCATTGAGCTCGGCGATCTGGCTGGCCAGGTACTGCTCCGGCGTCAGCCCCATGCGGTTGCGGTACGCGTTGTCGGCGTCGGCCTTGGCCTCTTGCTCCTGCTCGCGCTGCCGTTCTGCGGTGGTCGCCTCCACCAGGGTCTTGACCCGCTGTTGCTGCGCGGCAGTCAGATTCATCTGTTGCAACACATCCGGATTCGGACGTGCGCGGCCCAAGGTGATGTTCTGGATCTGGATCGGCAGGCCTTGCTCCTTGACCAAGGCACTGACGTTTTGCGTCACCGAATCGTCGATCTTTCTGGCGGTGTCCGGGTCGCTCATCATCTTAGTCATGTCGTAGCGCTTGACCTGGTCGCGCACGATGGACGCGTACTGGCTGGCCACGTTGTTCTTGAACCAATCCTGCCCAAACCTGGACAACAGCAGCGCCGGCGCAGTAATCCTGTATTGGATCTGGGTGGAGAAGTCCAACAGGATGTTGTCGCTGGAGGAAAAATCGTCGAATGCCACCTGCACGGTTTGCGGCGTCACATCCACATAGCTGGCCGACGTGGTCAGCCAGGTGTAAGTGCGCCCGGGATCGCGCACATCGTCCAGGCGGATGCCGCCCTTGCCGAAGAACAAGGGCTTATCCACCAACACGGCCTGCTGCCCCGGATCGGGCGACACAACGGTGCACGCACACAGCAAGCCGGCCAGCCCGATGGCCAGCATGGAAGTCTTCATCGATGTCCCCTTGAATGCCCCGGGCGCCAATTCGCGCCGGTGTGGCGGAAGATTACCCAAACATCCGGCCAGTCGCATCCTGCCCGCAGCTGGGGGACGTTCACCGACAGCTCGTCGCTCATGGAGCGCCCAAGGCCGCCAGCCGAGCGCGCGGCAACAGACTGGCTGACCCGCTCAGCCGCCCGTATTGGCGCCAGCCACCCACAATCGGCGAAAATGTCCGCCTGCCGACATCCCGGCCAGCGGCCAAGCGCAGCGGCGCCCTGCCCGCCTGCTCCTGTCATCGTCTTCGCCTGCTGGCTGCCGGCCATCGTGCCTGCGTTGCCAGCCGCCCATTCCGGATCTGCCTTGAACACCAACGTCCCACCCGTGCCCAACGACGAGCTGCCCCTGACCGACCGCCTGCGCGCGGCCCTGGACGTGCTGGAGGCCATCGACGCCGACCGCAGCGTACTGGACACCCTGCCCGAAGCCGACCGCGTGCGGCTGCATCAAGTGGTTGCCAAGGTCTATCACCCCGAGCCGAAGGCGCGGCGGCAGTTGCTCAAGCAGCGCGAGCGCGAGCGCCATCAGGAAAAGGTGCGCAAGGCCGAAGCGCTGCTGGAACAACGCGGTATCCGCGCACTACGACGCAAACCGGTATTCAGCACGCCAAACTATTTCCCGCCGCATGCCGCCGGCCTGCACGATGCCCACAACGGCGAAAACGCCACTGCCGCGGCGGAGCCCACGCATTCGCCCGAGCTGCGCCATTGCTATGTCTGCAAGCAGAAGTTCACCGAGCTGCATCATTTCTACGACCAGATGTGCCCCACCTGTGCGGAGTTGAATTTCTTCAAGCGCACCGAAACCGCCGACCTGCGCGGGCGCGTCGCCCTGCTGACCGGCGGGCGCGTCAAGATCGGCTACCAGGCGGGGTTGAAGTTGCTGCGCGCCGGGGCAGAGTTGATTGTCACCACGCGCTTCCCGCGCGATTCGGCCGCGCGCTATGCGCAGGAACCGGACTTCGCGCAGTGGGGTCATCGCCTGCAGGTGTTCGGCTTGGACCTGCGCCATACCCCCAGCGTGGAAGCGTTCTGCAATGAACTGCTGGCCACGCGCGAGCGGCTGGACTTCATCATCAACAACGCCTGCCAGACCGTGCGTCGCCCGCCGCAGTTCTACGCCCACATGATGGCCGGCGAAACCGCCGCATTGCACGAACTGCCGGAGACCGTGCGGAATCTTGTCGGTCATTACGAAGGCCTGCGCACCCCGGAGTTGCTCCGCGATGCCTCGGCCACCGCGTTACCCGCGGTGCATGGCCGTGGGCTCGACAGCGCCGACGGCCTCACCCGTGCCGCCGAACTCTCGCAGATCGCGTTGCTGGACGACGAGCTGGTAGGCCAGCAGCATCTGTTTCCTGATGGGCGACTGGATCAGGACCTGCAGCAGGTCGATCTGCGCGGCCGCAATTCCTGGCGCCTGCTGATGGCCGAAGTGCCGTCGGTGGAGCTGTTGGAAACGCAGCTGGTCAACGCCATCGCGCCCTTCATCATCAATGCGCGTCTCAAGCCGTTGATGCTGCGCACGCCCGAACGCGACAAGCACATCGTCAACGTCTCGGCGATGGAAGGCCAGTTCTATCGCAACTTCAAGACCACGCGCCACCCGCACACCAACATGGCCAAGGCCGCGTTGAACATGATGACGCGCACCTCGGCGGCTGATTACCAGAACGACGGCATCCATATGAACAGTGTGGACACCGGCTGGGTCACCGACGAAGACCCGGCAGAGATCGCCGCGCTCAAGGTGCAGCAGGAACGCTTCCACCCACCGCTGGATATCGTCGACGGCGCCGCGCGTATCGTCGACCCGATCATCCACGGCTTCAACACCGGCGAACATGTGTGGGGCCAGTTCTTGAAGGATTACGCGCCGACCGATTGGTGAGGCGCGATGACGGGGCCTGGCGATCCATACCGGCACGCGTATTCCTCACCACCAGCAAAAACGGTGTTCGATTGACGCTGTCGGCATCCGGCGCTATTGGCGCGATGCGCAGTGACACAGACTGCAAGTGCGTGCAAGAAACGTGTCGACCATATCGTCAGCACATCCTTGCAGAGGCGGCAGACAGCATCAACGACTCGTCTTCCATCTAGCCACGTCTGTCGTCAGGGATGCCATTCCTGCTTTTTTGCCCGCGTGCTGCAATCACGTAGGCCAACGTCTCGTCATTGGCCTGCATCATCGCTGGCCACATCCTGAGCTGATGCAACGCTAGAGATTATTTGCAGTCTTTGGAGACGGGCGCCACATCGACAGGAGTTACCTGTCCATCAACGGCAACCCGTTTGACCGCCAAGGTGCAGACCGAGTTGCGAAAGTCCAGGTCCAACGCAACCTCGTAATCGGCACCCGCCTCCGGAACAAAGGTGGACGCCAGCAACGGCCCGCATGTCCAACCGCTTTTGAAGCCCGGCGTGCTGGTCCAATGCGCCGGCGAACTGGCACCGGCTTCCACCACCACCGGCTTGCCAGCTTCGATCGCATATTCCTTGTAGAACGGCTTGGAACCGATCATCTTGCGCTCGTGCAGGTTGCGCGTGTTCTGGGTCTCCGGGATGCCGATCGCCTGGTTCTTCACCGATCCCATCAGCGAGCCGAACGCGCTCCCCAACGAACCGGACGCACGCACCTTCTCGCCATACGTGGCGGTACACACAGCGTCCTTGTACAACACGATTCCCACGCCGTTCTGACCAAACATCCGGATGCGCGCACCCGTGCCATCGATCCGCGCAGGCGCTTGTTCGGCAGCCAGTACGGGGGCGACACACGCAGCCGCCAAGGACACAACGAGCAATCGAATCATCACGTTCAACACAGCCTCCACAGTTCCATCGAACCTTCTGGTGAGCGTGGATTAACGGCAGGTTGCGTGAAGTCTAGAACTCCGGTGCAAGTGCCACGCCCAAAGTGAGGCACATATCACCGAAGGCATCACATCTGCCTGGCCGAGCGATGCGCTTTTGCCCGCGATATGGCCGCAAGGCTCTGCATCCTTCGACACAGAAACCGGCCATGTTCGCACCATCTCCAGACAGCCCTCGCTGTTGAGCGGCATCTGACGATGTAAAGCGGGGACAGAGGTGTTCCGAACAGCAAGGCGCGCCTGCATTGGCATCTACGCAAGAAGGAAGAAGCTTCCTTCCAGTGGCAGAGCAGATGAACCCGCGCCTTGTGCAGTTTTTGCCGCGCGGTGCATGGCCGACTCACGCTGCAATCGTCCCGGGCTCTGCGCTATCGCCGATCTGCATCCTTGATGGCTTGCGCGCGCGCAAGCGTGTTGGTCAAGGCCAAAACCTCCGGCAATTCGTGCCGAAAGGCATCTACCTGCCCGGCTGGCACGACAGCTTCGAAGTTTGACTGGTCGAAGATGGGGCGGCCTTCCATGTAGAAGCCATCGCGGCCCTGCACGACGAAGTGAAAGCACGATTGCCACCGCGGATCAGGGCGCGCCGACAATTCCACCCTGACTTTACTGTGCGCGCGCCCGGTGTCGCCCGAGGTGACGGTCACGGTGCGCGCCGTGATCTGGTTCCCGATATTCATGCAGGCAATGATCGGCGCTGGGCCGTCGCCGCACTGTGATCCAGGAGGCCCCGGATGCGTTCAACAGCACGCAACCACGCACCCTTCACGCCATCACGACACACCGTTGAAGACGCGATTTCCAGCAGGTGAAACCAATGCCTGTTGTCAGCGGCATTGCACCGGGCCAGTGACGAGTCACATGAGCGCCAGAGAAGGACTTAAGCACTCGCAAAACGCTTCAGGCCGGCGAAGTCGTTCATCGGTTGTCGGGAGCCGCTACGATGGTGCGTATTGTCACTGCCCCAGCAAGGACGTTGCCCATGTCACAGCACGCGATCGAGGACGTGATCGAACGCGCCATCTACCTGGTCGATCGCAGTACGCAAAACGCCGCGCACCAGGCCGCGCTCATCCACGCCTTGCTTCACCTGCAGGCACGCTACGACACCGGCCTGACCTGGCTGCGCATGCATGAGGTGCTGCTGCGCCACGGCGTGCTGGTGCGCACGCCGGTGGAGGTCATCGACGATGCGGCGCTGCGCGCCCAAGCGAGGGCTGCCGAGACATCGTGCTGGCTGGAGAGCGATCGTGGCACGGGCTATCTACACCTGGACGAAAACGCATCCGTGCTCTACCAGCAAACGGGAACCGGCCACGCCATGCCGGTCTCCGCCTTGTTCCGTGACGTGCTGACGCTTGCCGATCAGGCCGACGATGGCGAGTTATTCACCGACCTCTATGGCCTGCTGGTCAACGGCTGGCTCGACGCCACATTCACCGCCGAGGACGGCCTGGCGTCGTCGCTGGACGGTCTTGTCGCCTGCGACGACCTGCAGGCGATCCGTGGCATCGCCGCGCGGCGTGGACTCAAGCGCCGGCGCGGCGTATCGGAAGATCTCGCGCTGCCTCACCTCAGCGAGAGCCAGGAGCCTGGCGAGATCGAGCAAAACGCCGGCTTGCGCTTCTTCTTGCAGCCCAAGCGCACGCCCACTGCCTTGCTGGCCGCACGCAACAGGACCCGGCGCCAGCTCGCACGCGTGCAGGAACTGATCCCGATGCTGGTGGAGCAGCGCCTGAGCGCCGCGCTGCAGCAGGCAGGTTGGTCGCCGGTTGCCGCGCCACCTGAGCATCCATGGTGTTGGACCCGCGACCGCGACGGCAGCCGCCAGTGCCTGTGGGCCACCCACGACGCGACGTGTGGGGAGTTGATTGTCCAGGCAGGCCTGCAGCACGCCCGGCTGCTGGACTGGCAGCGACGTTCGGCAACCACCCAACTGCACGACCTGCACATATACGATCGCGCCGCACCGCTGCTTGGCAAGCATGCGCTCAACCCCAAGGACATCGGCACGTATGGCGGCTTAAGACTGGACCCGGCTCACAGCGATGCGCAGCTGGGCAACGCCTTCGACCGTCTGGCCGCTGCCCTCCCTGCCCTGGACGCGTACTACTTCGATGTGATCGCGCAGCAGTTGTCCGGGCCATTCTTCGATCGCGACCTCGAGATGGTCATGCGCACGATGGAGGAAGGCCACAGCACCGGGGCAATCGCCCAGGATGTGCTGCTTGCCAGTCCCGACAGCACATTACTGGCGTTTGTGTTCCACCATCTGGAACATGGGGACGACGTCGCTGCGGCAGCGGTGGTTGAGCGCGTGCGCGCACGCCATGCCGCGCGTACGCGTCTGAATGCCTGGCATCGCGCGTATCTGACCCCATTCCTGCAGCAATGGGACCACGGGCAGCGCGATATGCCGATGCCGCCAGTGCAGCACGTCCTCCTGCTCAATCACCTGCGCGCATGTGAATCCGTCTGAACATGGTCGCCGCCATGGCCGCGCTGGCACCGTTCGAATCGGTGACCTCGGCCATGGCTCAGCCCTCCTGCGTCGCCTTTTGAAACTCGATACGCCCGTGATCGCCCGAATATTTTCTCTTGACCAGGATGCGGTCGGCCGGCGTGATGCAGCTATTTTCCAGCGAATTGGCTACATGGGCTTCCTCAACGAAGAACTCTTCGTAAGGCAACGGCAGTACGGATGTCTCACCGCCCTGATCGAACGTGAGCAACAAGCTGTCCTCGCGCTCGAAGCACAGCCGACTCCAGGCAAAATCGGTCAGTTTCCCGGCTTCGACAACAGCCGATTCCTTACCTGCAAGCAGTGCCGCAACATTCTGCGAAAACTGCTTTTTTGAAATCGGGGGCTTGGTCATGCCGCATCCTGCAAGCGTGGCAACGGCAACGGCGGCTGCGAACGAAAGGTAACGACGGAAGATGGCCAATGGCATGGGGGCGCGACTCCTTGCTGCGGGCTGGTAGACAGGTGGAACCAGGATCAAGCGCTGCACGGCGCTTCATCAGCGCGCAGCCTGGCCCCACCTGGTGCATTGCGGCTCCGGTAGCATCTTGCCGCTGAGCCGGATCAACAAGACAGTCTCAGCGCACCCACCATTTAGCCGGCAGCGAGGGCGGTGGCAAACGGGTCGTCGCCGGCATCCTCGTTCCAGACGTACTCCGCGATGCTGGCGACTTCCTTGGCAGCGTCGTGGCCGAAGATCTTCGCAATGAGCGCCAGCGCCATGTCCGTTCCAGCGGACACGCCTGAGGATGTGAATAGATGTCCATCCTCCACCCAGCGCGCACGCTTCACCCACTCCGCCTTCGGACCCTGCGACGTCACCCAGGCGAAGGCGCGCTTGTTGGTGGTGGCGCGCCGCCCATCCAGCAGGCCGGCGCGCGCAAGCAATGCGGCGCCAGTACAGATGCTGGTCACATGCGGGGCCGTGTGCGCCAGGCGCGCAATGCCAGCAACCAACGCGGCGTTGTCCACCTCGCGGCGCGTGCCCATGCCGCCCGGCACCATCAGGATGTCGACTGGAGGCGCCGAATCCAGCGCGCATTCCACCGCAACCGTTGGGCCGGCGCTACTGGCGACTGCGCCGACACGTTCGCCGAGCATCACGATCCTCACCTTGCCTTCCAGATTGCCGAACATATCCAGCGGCCCGAACACATCCAGCAGTTGGAAGCCCTCGAACACCAACATGCCTAGCGTCAGTTGCGCTGTAGCTGAGGCCACCTTGTCGCGCCGCGCGCTTGCCGGACGCGCATCGTTGGCCGTTGCGCCGGCGCAGATCATCGCAGCGCTGCCCAGCAGTGCGGTGCGTAGCACCAGACGGCGCGAATGGTTGGCATGGGTCTGCTCCCGTTCGATAGACATGGCAGTTCCTCTGTATGAGACCAACAGTGTGTTGGCGTCGCGCATGGATGAGCCCGCACTGCAGCGCGAGCGATTGCGGTGGTGCGCAGGCCACTGTATGCACCGCTGCGCAGTGCGGTGTGAGGACGCCCCGCATCAGCGTGGCGGCCGCCAGGCATGCTCCACGCTCATGCGTTGAGACGCGCAAGGCCCACTTCAACGGTCGCCTCTCCAGGCAGCGCCGCAGGACAGGCAAACAAGGCTCCGGATGATCGCCACAACCGGCTGCTGCTGCGCTATCTCTCGCCCGGCCTCACCAAGCGCCTGGGTGCCGCCCCGAACATGCGCTTGAATGCATGGCCGAACGCGCTCGGCGACTGGTAACCGACCGTGAGCGACCCAACGCTGCGGCAAACCCTGCAGGCGCAGTCCGAGGCAAGCGGCCTGCCTGCCAAGGCCATCGCGCACGCCATCGCCGATGCGATCGATCAGCCAGAGGATGTCGAGGTCGGCAGCCTGGTGATTCGCCCTACGTCGCAAGCGTAGTGGGCGTCAATCCATTTACGCGCTGGCATGTCATTTTTTAGCAGCGCTTGAGGGTTTGAAGGCCAACCGGGCGCACTCAGCGCTGTAAGCATACTCAGAGTCCCCGCCCTATGCGTGCACATGTGTCGGCTGGGATCTGCTGTAGCTGGGCAGCAGGACGCAATGCAACATCTCGTTAACCCCTACCAGCCGAATTTCTTGATTTCCCAGGAATCGATTCTAACGAAGACGGAATTTGCGCACCGTTACCCGCAAATGTGGCGCCAGTGACACATACGATTCCTAGACAAAAACTGCCATGCCAATGGCTGATCCCCAGATGCCGAAATTCGCTTGATCGGATGTGGGCGAACGGTCGCAGTGGTCCACGCTGACACTGAAGCAAAAGCATATCGGCCCGGCAAGCCGCGCCGTTGATCAATAAGTAGACAGAGTTCTGGAATGGCGGACTAGCCCGTGCACGTGGAGCTAATCCGCCAGATGACTACTTAACGAGATTTGTTACGAACCTTACAGTTCCGTTTTCTTCTACGACGGCGCCCAGCGGGCCGTTGCCATTATTGGCACCAGCACCGGTGCTGCTAAATTCAATCGGTACGTCCATCGCCCCAAGGGTTGCCTCAATGGCTTGAATCTTTGAGACGCTTGAGCGAGAGCTACTATCGCCTCCATGGATTGCTGCTTTAGCGGCATACCCCTGCGAACGAAGACTCTCAATATAGCTTTTAATTTCCCACTGCGCTCTGCGATTTTCGGGCATAACATGGAACACCCGCGCCTTGCCTGCATTCTGGGAGGGTTTTTCTCCCCCGACCGCAACCCCAACGCAAAGGTCCATCCCGTCAGTCATGCAGAGAACCCCAGGCTTAGAGGTCCCGGTTGAAGCTGTTACAGCAGGCTGGGTCGAGTAGCCAACGCCCTTGATCGGCTTATTTCGGCTCAATGCGAACTCCCGACCTGCTCCGGAGGATCTCTTTATCCGTGTAGATGCCAGGCGCACGGGAAACGCTTCTTCATGACTGCGATCCTTGAGCGGAGCGCTAGGATGGCTTCGCTCGGCCTGGTTCTGGCTGGCAGACAGTTGCTCAAACTGAGGGAAATTAGTTGGGTTATATGAGTAACGATTGATACTACTTGTCATGGAAATTACCTCTATCGATCCACAGAGAAATTCTTACAAAATACGCACTCGCCAGTGGACGTGGCCGCGAACTTATCTGCAATAATCCGAAAAACGCCGCAGATTAAACGAGCGAGTTAAAACAGATGAGACAATCGAACCACCCGAATCTCTTACCCTAGGACACCCACGCAGACGACATGTACTTGGTCTGCCCAGCACACCTTCAAACCTACCCGGTGACCCAGATCGTGCGTGGCATTTTGGTGATGCCGGTGATCATCAGCCAAGAAGATCCACAACGATCCCCACCCTGCTGGATGACGCGCATCAGGTACGGAAAGGTCCGGACGCAGCTGACGCGACGTCGCCAACATCTCGCATTCAAGAAGAAATTATCGTGACGGAAGCGAAGCAGGCACGCTATTGCACAGCGTCGCACGGGCTTGCATGAGTCGCTCGCTTAATTACTTCCCTGCCGTTTAAGCAGCGTATCGATCGAAACCCAAGGAGTAAGTGCGTCGTCGGCGATCCATCTGTCCGGCATCGGCCAGCGTGGCGGCAACCGACGCGTGCAAGGCTGCAGTGGCAGTCACCCAAGTGCGATCTCCCAACCCGACGGAAGCGATGCAAGCCCACGACCAGAAGTCGCCGCGTGGCATGACGTTCAGCGCGTCATTGATGGACCGGTTTGGCTGACGGGTTGCTGCGATTGCTCCAGCGCCTGCTGTTGTTCGCGCGCCTGGGTCTGGTTGATTGCCTGCAGGCGATCAAATGACTGGATCTCTGGCGTCTGCACGGCTTCCACGGTCGGCATGTGTGCGCGCTGGTGTGCCGGGTCGTTGATGGCACCTTGGACAATGAAGACTTGCTGGTAGTTGATGACAGCCGGCTGCATCGACAGACGGTACACGCCATCCTCCTGAAGCGGCTGGTTATCTGCGCCTCGGAATCCCTCAGCATTCTATGTGCGCTGCACATGCCGCACGATGTCAGACGATTCGCCAATGCGGATGGTGCCATCGTCCACAATTGGCCTTGGCTCGATGCCACCACTCCGTGTCTGGGCATCAACCGATAGACGCCCGCTCGCGGGTCTTCCATGTAGTCTTCGGATTGCTGGTAGTAACGCTTGTCCATCTCCATATGGACATGCTTGCCGGCGTTAGGGAGCCCCTTGTTGCTCTGCGTACCGAGCAACTGACCGTATTCCACGCTGTCTCCTACCGAAACACCGACTGGATCCAGATGCAAGATGCGCGCGACCAATTCGCCGCCTTTGCGATCGTAGATATCTACGGCACCAAACCGGCCGGCATCAACACGGGCTACATAGCCTGCAACAGGCGAAGGCACATCAACGGCGCGAACGTTGGCACCACTTGGCGGGATCCGGCTATCTTCAAGCAAGAAATCCTTGGTCAAGAGCATCTGATCCGCGCCCAGAGCGCTGGAAGATCCGCCGTCAGTTCTACGTGTCTCCAGCTCCTGAATTTCCCCGCCAATCACACCCTAAGACCGGGTACGCGGGTTTTCGACATTGACAGGAATGCCGTCCACCACTTGAGCACGCGCATTTGCCCCTGGATGATGGGTGACCAAACCTTCGAAATCTTCGACACGCTGATTGCCGAGCCTGGGGCTATGAAACTGCTGCAGCCTGTACGGCGCAGGTTGAACGACATTCCCGTCTTCACCTGCCATGACGTCTCTCCTTGATCATGCGATAACTTTTTAAATTATTTACACCGACGATACTGCTTCACTGATTCACCGTCGGAAATCACTAGATGCTCGCCCTTCAAAATGTACAAGTCATCAGTTCTTATATCTGGCGCAATATCCGACTTGGCGGAAACAACCCAGGCGTGCGGGCCGGTGGAAACAAGCTTGATTGCTACCGGAACCTCCTCGTGCTCGTACCCACGCAGCCGGGTCTTCTCGATGCGTATGGGTGAATCAGAATCAGGATTCAAGGGTAGCTTGCACGATTGTGGCCCCAGATCCCACATCCCCTGGAGTTCTGTGGGATATGCAATGGAGTGCCGCGCCTTGGTGGCTGACACCGCACTGCAGCTAGGCAATAGAAGGGAAACTGAAAGGAACGCAGTCAACATCCGCATACTTACCTCTACTCAGTAGTCATGGTCGGCGCGCAAGCCTGATAGAAGGCGCGCGACCACTATAGCTAAGCACTAATCAGGCAGAGACATCATTACGCAGCACGTGTCTTATGCCTCTGGACGGATTGTCTTGCATGCTGCGTGGGCAACATCTAGCACCGCGGCTACAGCGGCACCTCCACCGGTGGCAACACCTCCATCAACAGCTGCCCCGCGCTGGCGGTGATACGCAGCTTGGTGCCGATGGCAAAGCCCAGTTGTTCCAGCCATAGGCCGCTGAGGCGGACGTGCGGTACGTGCTGGTCGCCGGCGTGGTCGTGGGCGCCGGGGTAATGGGTGTAGCTGACGGTGCATTGGCGCGGGCGGCGGGCACGGCGGGCTGCGCGTAGCGTGCCGGGGCCTTGCGGAGAGACGTCCGGGTCGGGCGGCAGCATCGGTGGCAGCTTGGTGCGGTCGGGTTCCACAACGACCCACTGCACCCGCTTGGGCGGCGTGGGGCGCGCACGCGTGCGGGTGGGCCGTGCGCTGGCAGATGCCGTGGGTGGGCGGCGGCGTGTCATGGCACCTCCGGCTGGTGGTTGGTGGATGCGGCAACGCGCTGCTGCACCCCCCAGCACTGCGCGCGACCCGGCGGCGCAAGGTGTGCAGCAGCGCACCAAGCTGGCGACTCAGCGGATGCGCGGGATGGATGCTCGCCTGCTCAACAGCTGCGCGTGCGACGAGCCGGCGTAGTGTCGACTCCCCGTAAACTTGATCCAGCCATAACTAGAGGTCTCCGGGCACACTAGCCATCAAGGAGACCACCAATGCGCAAGAGCAAGTTCACCGATAGCCAGATCGTCGCCACGCTGAAGCAGGTCGAGGGTGGCCGC
>JAAIGE0100079052.1_pt1 | contig 19348 bp, 16 predicted proteins | sample 6487951 | NCBI WGS metagenome assembly JAAIGE01 (sample SAMN13974128, study PRJNA590717) | phyllosphere metagenome | biome: tomato field; feature: multiple bacterial spot infested tomato fields; material: tomato leaves; isolation source: leaves from tomato fields | host: Solanum lycopersicum ...
AATTACCGTAAGTTCGGAAGCGTGTCAGGTAGTTATAATACAGGGAATAGTCACGATACGACTGGTCGGGTTCAGACGGTATCATTTACAGATAAAGATGCTGCCACAGCATCCCGTATTCTGAATGGTGATAACCTTGCAAACTCTGGCCTCGACCCTGCTTTTATCAGATATGAACTCGACCCTGGGTATTCTTTCAGTCATACCGCGAGTTTTGACTATCTGGAATCCATCATGAACACTACCGGTTCTGATGCGACATCGAAAAGCCAATTCATGGCATCTCCGTTCGCAACTTATGTAAGTCAGGGACAGAATAACTACATAATAAATACGGCCAGCGAAGCCACACTGAAAATTGAAGAACCTGATGTCATCAGCAAAGATGGTGTATTTACTGTCACCGAAGCCGGCAAGAAGCATGGATTCAGATTAGAAGGCAATGATGTCATACAGGATAAAAACACAGGCATAAATGACACTCAGTATGGAAAGCGCAGGGACAAAACGTTAATAGACTACTTCCTGAACCTGAATAATACATAAGATATTAATCCTGAAAATTCAGAAGCCAGAACTGTTTGATCTGCTTAGTCAGTAACTTTTATCAATAACGCCTTTCAGTTCTATCTGCAGTCGACGGCTCTCAGACTGGGCATGAGATTGCTTTTAGAAGAATGATCGTTTGCTCAGAATCACAAAGAAAATGGGGCCCCATGGGCCCCATACATTCTTCACGGAATCTTCAGCAACCGCTATTCAGGTAAAGCGTAAACCACCACCTGGTCACCCACCTGATCCTTGAGGATGGTATTACCGCCGGCGACAAACGCCACGTACTGGCGGCCTTTATACTCATAGACCGAAGGGTTGGCTACCGCAGGGGCTTCTGCCTGATCGGACCACAGCTCCTCGCCACTCTCCACGGAATAGGCGCGAACCTTAGCATCCATTGACGCACCAATAAATATCACGCCGCCCGCAGTGACTGCCGGGCCGCCGATGGTCGGTGAGCCCCAGCTTTCTGGCATAAAGAAGCCATACTGCTGAGATGCACCAACAGGACGACGCCATTTGACGTCACCGGTGTGCATATCAATCGCCACGATTTCACCAAAGGGTGGCTGCCAGCACGGCATGCCCAGCCAGTTATTGGCAACCATGAGACGCATGCCGTAAGGCGCGCCTTCCTGTGGTGCAAAACCACTCTCATTGCCCGCGCCATTATCCGCTTTTTCATAATCTTCGCGGCTGTAGAGCTTAACGTACTGCACGATATGGGAGGTGTTAACGATCGCGATCTGTTTTTGAGGATCGAACGCGACGCCGCCCCACTGCACGCCACCCGCACTGTCCGGATACGTCAGTGTGCCTTCGCCTTTGGTGACAGGCGGCGTGTACATGCCTTCGTAAGTCAGCTTATCCCACAGCCTTGAACACTGACCTGCCCCCACCATATCCGCCAGTTTCCAGATCGCTGGCTTTTTCGACTGGTCAAGCAGCGGTGCAGGTTTCGTCGGGAATGGCTGCGTGGGTGAAAGAACTTCACCCTGAACCGAGCCATCACCCTGCGGCACAGGTCGCTCTTCAATCGGCCAGACATCCTCACCGGTCAGCCGATTCACCACAAACAAAAAGCCCTGCTTGGTTGCCTGAATCAGTGCCGGGATCGGTTTGCCATTAACCGTAATATCCATCAGTGTCGGCGCCGAGTTGATGTCGTAATCCCACACATCGTGGTGCACCCACTGACGGGACCAGACGACTTTACCGGTGTTCACATCCAGTGCGGTGGTTGAGGTACCCAGTGGGATAGGCGCAGTGCGGTTACCTCCCCAGTAGTTGGGAGACGGCGATGAGACCGGCAGATACACCAGTCCATGCGCCTCATCAGCTGACATATGTGTCCAGACGTTAGCCGTACCGGTACGTTTGCGGACCGCTTCCGGAATAGCGTCAAACGTCCACTCGCGTTTGCCGGTCTGCGCATTCACGGCGAAAACCGTGCCCGGAGGCGCTTCAGCATAGGCCCAGTCCTTGCCCGCCCAGCCAATCAGCAGGCGGTTACCCACAACCGTTGGCGGCTGCAGAACTGAAAGCGGGTATTTGGCGTTAATCGTGTTCCACTGATTCAGATCGAGAACACCATTATCAGCAAAGTCGCTGCATGGCTTACCGGAATCGGCATCCAGCGCAAAGAGCTTGCCATCAACCGTACCCATATAGACAATTTTCTGACACGCCTGCCCGGCGACGGGGGTTTTTGCCTGCCAGTAAGAGACGCCCCGGTTTTTCAGAACGGGCTGGGTCAGAGCTTTACGCGGGGATTTGGTGTCGTAGTGCCATTTCTCTTTCCCCGTACCGGGATCGAGGGCAATCAGGCGATCGAAAGGCGTACCGATATACAGGGTCTGATTGGCAAAAATAGGGGTGGCTGACCAGACGGTCGCGGGCGTGTCACCCTTACCGTCCGAGACATCACCGGTATGAAATTCCCAGATCTTCTTTAACTGGCTGACGTTGTCTGTATTAATCTGCTTCAGCGGGCTGTATTTCTGCGCGTTTAGCTGACCATGAAAGCTGTCCCAGGTCGCACCCGATGGCACCAGAGAAGTCGGCGGATTGTCTGCCATTGCGACCTTATCTCCATCACGCTTGCCGGTTGATGCATCGTCTGTGGTGTTAGTGGTACCGGGAGATTGGTGATCAGCCGCATCCGGACTGACCTTCTCCCGCGCCCCCATAGAGGCCTCGGCAGCGTTATCCTGCGCATGGAGTGCCAGTGGGGTAAGCAGCAGCGCCAGCGCCGTCATGCCGACTTTCATTACCGGAGTCGTATTATTGTTCTTCACGAAGATTTCCTCAGGCTTTAACGCGATGGTCAGGACGGGCGGGGTTTCTGCAGAGCGTAATCAGACCAATAAGGCCTGCAACCATCGCTGCCGTAATGATGTACTGATGCAGCAAGGCGGCGGCAAAAGCAGTACCGAATAACACGACCAGGGTCAGAACAATTAATGTCGCACGTGCACCGCGACCGGATGCACTACGAAGAATAAATGTCAGTATCGCCAGAATGACGCTGGCGATAGCCACACCTAACGCGCCGATTGTACCGGTCACACCGGTCAGTGGCGTCAGCCACGCATACAAAGCCACCGCGAAACCGATCGCTGCCGCGATTAGCAGCAGTAAGCCGCCCAGACGTGAAGATTGAGGTTGCAACATAACAGGAAGTCCCATGGTGTTTGATTAATCATTAAATATGGCGCACTGGCAGGTTTATGCGGCTGTTTTTCACCGGAAAATGATAAAAAAACCTGCCATCTGTAGCTGACTGAACAACCAATGTATTCAGGTCACCGGTTAATGCGTGAGCTTCCTCAGGCATGGAAGGAAAACGAAATTCCTCAAGCCGGGATGTTTTGCGGGCAAAAAGTATTTTTGAATAGAAGAGGCGATGTTATGAAGTGTGCAGATTGCTCATTTTTTCCGCTTATTTATAAGGGGGTTCGGGATACTGAACTCTGACTTAAACTGGTGATCACCTGGTTCAACCCCATTGCGTGGGAAAACTTTTGCACCTTCGAGGTGAATACAGGACGTTATAGGTATCAATGCTTTTTTGTATAGCAAAGCCTCGCTTCGTGCATTTGACGCATGAATGTTAGTAGATCCCCGGCTTTTGACCCTGTTCTGAAGGCGAAGGCTTTGCGAGCGTCCCGCCAGGACTGGCATATGCACGCGCCATGGGACCCGCCGGAAAACTGATGATTAAATATGCGGTTAAGAGTCCGCAGCGCGGATGTCGCCTTACAGGCCGCGCTGGTCAGTGCTTTAATGTTTTTTAGTAATAACGAGAAACGTCTTGTTGAGCTCGATTGCATCAGGGCTGACCTGCAGCATTTGGCGCGTAATCTGCTCATCCAGCGCCAGACGGACGGCTAACTGCTAGGCCTGAACATCAATGGAAACCTCGTTTTATGCGCATAAAAAACCCAGCGTCAGCTGGGCTTAGCGAAATCGATCTGGTTATTGGGTTTCATTTAACCAGTACACTCATCAGAACTCGCCTGACCCCAGTTTTTAAATGTTCGGGGTGAGAAATTTAGCTTAAAAGGACTTTTTAGTGGCCGGAAAAATGCTTTTTATAATCCTCGATATCAACCATCCGAGAAATAACACCGCTAAAAGAGCCACGAAAAAAGTAACGGGGTCTTCTCCCCATTGATAGTCACTTCCAATCCACCCTTGTCCTCCTGGGCCAAGCTTGAATAAAAGCCATGAACCAAAGGTGAAAATAAGATTGTTGAGTGGTGTGATGTACTTTATGAGAAGCACAGCTAAAACCAGCGAAACAACACTCACGGCGATCTTTCTAGTCAACGCATTTTGCATAATCAGCTTTGCCCATCACATCCACGTAGCCATAAGCCATTAACCCACTGCGTGAGCCTGCCACTGTCATTTTACTTGTGCGCAGCAGGGCTTGTCTTATCTGCTCAAAATCACCAACTTTGAACAGCGTTATGCATCCACATTGACCTGAGCCCTTTGATTACATCCATTTTTGTTAACAGCCTATACGGGTAAATAGCGGACATTTACCATCGAAGTGTCCACTATGATAAAGTGCGGATGCGATAATATGCAATAACCACACCTTATGTGACTTCTGGGGATTTGATGAACTGAGTTATTGTTTCTCCCAGTTTCAGAAGGAAATCGTTTCGCGATGGATGAGGATCTATGACCTGCGGAGGTAGCTCATTCATGAAGGTAAAGTGACCTGCATTCTCAGCAATGTGTAGTTCAGAATAAGTGTGTAAACGTAAGGACTGATGAAGGAATAGTGCCTGTGCAGGTGGCGTAATTACGTCCTTTTCACCCGCCCAAATCTGAAGCGGTATCTTTATGGGGACCAATGACAGATGTGCTGGAAAAAAGTCGGAGGGGGGCGTCAAAAGGACCAGTCGATTAAGGATATTATGGCCTTCAAACCTGACAGGTTCTCTGGCACTGGTCCAGGCGGTAGCTCCAGCACGTATGAGTAAAATTACTGCTCCGAGTGAATGGCCAACACCTGATATTGAGGCATATCCTGTGCAGAATTTTTCAGCCGCCAGGTTAAGTCGCTGGACGCGCTCTGTCAATTCAGCTTGAGTCGGAAAACGCGAATTCAAAAGTTCGAAATGTGGCGCTACAACGGCTACTCCGTGGCGAGCAAATGTTCGGATAAGCCCTATGTGTCTTAGCGGGTTGCCGCCCAGTCCGGGAACAAAGAGAATACACGTTGTAGCATCCCTTACTCTGAAGAGTGTCACATCAAGGCTTTTTCCCGCAATGTCAGCTTTTACAGTTTCCTGACTGACGCCTGTATCCATTAAATCCCCCTCTTAAAGGAGCGTAAAATATACTTTTTTCATCATTGAAAGATTGCCTTTTGGTCTGCTTCTGGCACAGGGCGGACTTTCAGCTAACAGGCTCACCCGATACTTTTAGCTACTTTATGGCAGGAATATCTTTTAACCTCGTTGTATAGCGTGGCGACAACCTTTCACGCTTCATCTGCCATGAGCTGTCGCGCGCTCCCTGCCCCGCAAACCAGACCTTGCCTTTCCCTGAACGATTAATGCCGTCCAGTGCCGCCATTAAAGCATCTGCGTTTGCACGGGGCTGCTGCTCACTGAACAGGTCAAACTGCGTCATGCCGGACGGGTAAAAATCTCCCAACATCACCCCAGCTTTGGCATAGCGGAAGCCCTCCCGCCAGATAGTTCCAAGACCGCGAAGCGCTGATTCTATAATGTCCCGCGTATCACTGGTCGGATAATCGCACATGCAGGATGCCGTGTTGGAATATCGCGGCTCATCGCCATGTCTGCCGGTGGCAACTGAGACACTGATATGCCTGCAGCGTGAATTCTGCTCCCTGAGCTTTTCTGCCGCACGCGTGGCATACAGCACGATTGCCTGCTGCATGTCTTCCAGTTTTGTGACTCTTTCACCAAAAGACCGCGAGTTCAGTATGTGCTCTTTCGGCGGCGGTGCATCCTCAAGCGCGATGCAGGACTCACCATTCAGCTCACGGGTGATACGCTCAACGATGACGTCAAAATTTTTCCGTATCATGCTGATGTTGCTGTCTGCCAGCTGCAGAGCCGTTGTTATTCCCAGCTGATTCATGCGTTTGCTGATGCGCTGACCAATACCCCAGATATCGCTGACGTCGGTCAGATGCAGGAGCTTTCGCTGCCGGTGTCTGTCGGACAGGTCCACGACGCCGTTAGTCTGTGTCCATTTCTTTGCCGCATGGTTGGCCAGTTTCGCCAGCGTTTTCGTCGGCGCAAACCCCACGCCAATGATGAGTCCCGTTTCCCTGCGGATACGCTCGCGCATCTGCTGTCCGAAGGTCTCAAGCGGGATAAGGCTGTTAATCCCTGTAACGTCCAGAAAACACTCGTCAATTGAGTAAACTTCCTGCCCCGCAGCCATCTCCCCCAGTATCGCCATCATGCGTGCCGACATGTCGCCATACAGCTCGTAGTTGGAGCTGAATACGTATACCCCGTTCTCCCTGAAGAAACGCTCATTCTTAAACAACGGGGCCGCCATTTTTATGCCCATTCGCTTTGCTTCAGCCGAGCGGGCAATAACGCAGCCATCATTATTCGACACAACCACAATGGGTTTTCCGCGCAGGTCGGGTCGGAATACCGTTTCACAGGAGGCGTAAAAATTATTGGCATCGGCCAGCGCAAACATCCCTACTCTCCTGCCGGCCCGTTGAATCCCACCCCGGCCACATCAGTGAGCGCATAGGCAACCACACCCCAGACGGGCAGCGTCTGGTTCACATCCAGCACTGTTACCGTTTCGTCCTCGTCCAGCGCCTGCAGGGCGGGAACCGGATTGAGCAGCAGTCGTCTCAGCGTCAGCTCCCCGTCAACCTCAGCAACGATTAGCTGGCGGTGTACAGGCGTCAGTGCACGATCGATAGCCAGCACAGATCCTTTCACAATACCGGCATCGGGGCAGTCGCTTTCGCTGCGCATCAGATAGGTTGAGTAAGGGGAAAGATGAACGAGATCGCCCAGGTTAAGGCGCGTTTCGGTGTAGTTCTGAGCGGGATTCTGAAAGGCCATTAAAATGCTCCATTCTGACCAGCATTGCTGCCTGTCTGCATCCAACAGGCATACACATTTATGACTCCTGTGATGAGTATAAGTCGTTACAGCCGGCAATGCTCATATGTGTACGCAGGTGTCTGCTACAGGCGGAAAGCGGACATGCTATCGCCGCAGACAGCACAAAAATGGGCAAGCAGGCGAGTTTTGAAGTCGGACATGTACAGGAGCTTTCAATTGTAGATTGTTCGATCTACAATTAATTATCAACACAGGGGGATGAAATGAAATCATCTGCTGGCAGACCTCGAGAATTCGATCCACAGGACTTCCTGAACACTGCACTGGACTGTTTCTGGCAAAAAGGATATCGGGCAACTTCAATGGCTGATCTGATGAAAGCATCAGGGTTAGCCAGCGCCAGTATCTATAAGCTCTATCCGGATAAGCGAGCTATCTATCTGGCGGCGCTACATCAATATATGGATGAAGGCGTTTCCAGAGCAGCCAAACGCGAGGTAGAGTTATCGCCAGAAGCTGCATTGCGCGATACGCTCGAATTTGTGGCGCTTTTATCATCCTCTCCTGATGGAGAGAAAGGGTGTTTCACAATTGCCGCTGCCAGTGAACTTTTACCGGGTGACGAAGAGGTAAAAAAAAGGGTTCACCATAAATTCAATACAATAATTAATCGGTTGGAAAACATACTATCCACTGGTCAGGCTCAGCAGGTCTTTCGGCGCGATGAAAACGCGAGAGTCATGGCGCTGAGCATTTTTATGATGCTGGAAGGGATGCGGATATACGGAAAAATTCAGCCTGACAGCGAGGAGCTTAAAAGATGTAATGATTTTGTTGTCAGATCCGTGCTCATGAGCAGCAATGTTAATGATGAAGATCTTTCAGGAAAGGCTTCAATATGACAGGGGTGGGCACAATTGTTCGGCGTCGGAAAAGAAAACAAACAATGGTTGTGCTGGAATGTGAAGACGGTATGGCTTTGTGCGGTTGGATCGTTAAAGGAAGGTTTTTCAAAAGGCGCTTTCCACTGTCTCAGTTAAAGATATGTGTGCCTTATTCCTCCTTCTGGCCTCTGACTTAACGCGCTATGCTCTCCCTTGCAGGCTGCCTGATGCAGATGTCCGCTTCTGACTCAAAGCGCACTGATACGCAGGCCGGGGTCTATTAAGCGCGAGAAACGGATGCGGTTCGTTCATATCGTGACGATTGTTACGTTGACCTGCCCAGACGTATGTCATCCATTCAGCGACTCATAAGTATGCCCGAAGGTTGCGTCTGTTGATCCATAACGTTTTTGAGCGGCATTTTAGTGCTCAGCGTGAGGATGATCGGTGACTGGTATTTCGTGCAGACCTGTCAGAGATAAAGTTTTCTCGGCTCTATGACGTCTCAATCCTGGACGATATGACAGATGATGAGATTACTGGCTGGTCAATGTAACCGCAGATGGAAAAGGAGAGTGTCCTGAACGCATTGCTGATGGCTGTACGGCGGCATACCCCCCAAAACAGGCGCGGGTTCTCTGATCAGGGCAGTCAGTACACATGTCATGAGTGGCAGTCGTTCCTGAAATCACATGGACTTGAAGTCAGCATGAGCCATCGCGGTTACTGCCACGATAATGCAGTTGCAGAAAGCTTTTTTCAGTTGCTGAAGCGTGAACGGATAAAGAAAAAGAACTACGAATCGCGTGAACAGCCCGCAGCGCCAAATCCCCCTCCCTGCACCATTCAATGAACTCATCCGGTAACGGCCAGAACAGTGAAACGCTGTCCTGCGAGCAACTGCAGTACGTTCTGTCCTCATTGCCCGACTGCGTCTGATAACACCCTGCCTGCCCGTTAATTTGCATCAGAGACTGACATTTCTGAAGCACCACTGGATCTCCGGAAGTTATCGATGTTCTCACAATCAGCGCTTTTTCGTGCCAGAAGTAGACAGGGCAAATACCGTGGAACGGGCAGCTCTCCTCTGACCAGCTAAATAAACTGGACATTTTCTGAACATCCGCAGGCGCCTGCCGATAATCAATAAGGGGTATATCACCAGGTTGCTTTCCACAGAAAGCTCGTCACATAAAGAAAATAATTTCCTGATAAATAAGGATAAATATGTTTCCTGCACGTATTGCTACAAAAATGACATTGGGTGGCGTCCTGCTGTTAGGCGTGACGACCGCAATTGTCTGTCTTGTACTGTTGTTACGTGGTCAGCCACGCATTATTGAAGCCAGCAATAAATTAATTGAGCAAGCCGGTGGAAACCTGGTCAGCAGGCTGGACCAGCAGCTGGCGGGCATTCAGGGAGAGGCTGTCAGCATGGCGCGTCTGGCAGAGGTGCTGCCCCACGATGTTTCGCTGTGGCAGAACAGTTTTCCGCAAATGATCGACAGTAATGGTAATCATACTATCGCCGGTGGAGGCATCTGGCCTGAGCCGGATGCGTTTGTTGCAGGCACTGCACTGCGCAGCTTCTTCTGGGCGCGTGAAGAGAGTGGCAAACTCGCTTACTCTGACGGATATAATCAGCCTGCTACCGGCGATTATCACAAGGAAAGCTGGTATACACAGGCACGCAATGCGCCACGCGATCGCTGTACCTGGTCCGATGTTTATCAGGATCAGGTTTCAGGCGTCAAAATGGTGACCTGCAGCGTACCCTACTATGCCGGTGATCGTTTCGCGGGTGTCGCTACACTGGATGTGATGCTGGATAACCTGGCACAGTTTGTGAAAACTCAGGGTAATGTGACGGGGGGGTATGCCCTTGCGGCAGACAAGACCGGTACGCTGCTCTACTACCCTGGCGTGGATACCAAAGTGCTGAATACCTTATCCACTGTTGCTCAGAAAGAGAGCTGGCTGCAGCCCGTTGTGTCAAAATTAAAAAGCCTCGGGCCTGATGCAACCCTGACCACAGTCGATCGTATTAATGATGCACACCTGAATCAATCCGCACAGGTTACCCTGTTCCGCATGCCGGGAACTGGCTGGATCATAGGTCTGGTTACGCCGGAGAAAGTGGTCAGTGGCATGGCCCGCACGATCATGTGGGATATTTTCATATTCCTTGTGCCTGCCATGATTATTCTGCTTATTCTCACCTGGTGGTTTACACAACGTATTGGTCAGCGCCTGCGTCATACCTATGATGCTCTGAACGAGATTGCGACAGGAGATGGCGATCTGACGCGCCGTCTTGAGCGTAATGGTCACGACGAACTTGCCGACATTGCCGGAGCCTTCAACATTTTCGTCGATAAGATTGCGGGTGTAATCACGCGTGTTCAAGGCAGCAGCGAAACGGTAGCGCTCAATGCATCGGGGCTGGCTCAAAGCAATCAGTCATTTTCAGACAAGATTGCGGAGCAGGCCGCTGCGCTTGAGCAGAGTGCTGCTGCGATGGAAGAGCTTAACGCAACAGTACAGCAGAACGCTGAAAACACCCGGCTGGCAGATACGGTCGCGGAAAAAACTTCGCAGATTGCGCAGACCAGTTCAGGAACAATGGAGGAAATGGTGCAAACTATGGCAGCCATACAGAACTCCTCACAACGCGTAGCTGAAATACTGGGACTGATTGACAGCATTGCCTTCCAGACCAATATACTGGCGCTGAATGCAGCAGTGGAAGCGGCGCGCGCCGGTGAGCAGGGAAAAGGATTTGCCGTTGTAGCAGCAGAAGTCCGTGCGCTGGCGCAGCGTAGCGCAAACGCAGCACAGGAAATCAAACTCCTCATTTCCGATTCCGACAGCACGGTCATTGCTGGCAGCAAGCTGGTGAAAGGTGCTGGTGAGCAACTGAAACAACTGGTTAACGACGTACATCGCGTCAGACAGGTTGTTGGGGAGATGCGGGTCGCCGGTGATGAGCAGAGCAAAGGCATTTCTGAAATGACGCTGGCGGTTACACAGATGGAGCGCGGTATTCAGCAAAACCTGTCACTGATCAACCAGACTGCAGAAAACACTCAGGTTCTGCGTGACGAGGCAGCACAGCTTGCACAGGAAATATCCGTATTCAAAGTGGTTAACGGATAGTGCAAATCAGGGTTTGGCTGCGATGAGCCCGTAAACTGATCCAGCATTACTGCCCGGGCCAGCTATCTGGCGCCGGGCGAATCAGTGACCTGCAAGCATGGCTGCAGCTGAAAGTTGTACGCAGGAAGCGGGGAATGAAACACCGAAAGGACACATCGGGACATTTTTTCAAGCTCTTCACGGCAGGCCCTGCGTAACCCGGCCTCTGCCAGACAGTCCTTAAGGTGAAGGCAGAACAACCCTCCCCCAGGGTTGCCAAATCCACCGCAGCTCCCTTTTCCGGCACCCGCCGCCAGTGGCGCATGCCGGGAGGCACGGTTGATGCGCTGCGTCTGGTCAGCTGTCTCACAGATGGCACCGGCATATTCATGAGCCCCGCGGGATGCGCCATAAACTCATTAAGCAGAGAACGATTAAGTGCCTGCAGCGCGGATGTCGCATCACGGCTGACCTGCTGCAGGTTGCGCGTAATCTAATCATCCAGCGCTACCCGCACGGCCACGTGGTAAGCCTGAACATTCATGGGAACCTTAATCTAAGGACATAATAAACCAGCCTTAACTGGTCTGGTTTAGGTGAGAAATGTTGAAAAAAATGCTGCAGTTTGACACGACAGTGACGATAAACTTCTCAAATCTAAAAAAACAAGAGCTTCTGTTATGGATAAACTTAGCCGCCTGTTTAAAAGGAAACGGTCTGCTCAATTGATGTACATACGCACATCAGAAGATGAGCTTTCACAGATCGCCAGAAGTTGTAATCGGGATGAAGTGGCTTCAATACACATTAGATTAAAGCAATTTTGCTCTGAATTAGCAGCCTGCCCCGAATGGGACGGTGACACTCAGGACCAGATATGGGATGCGATCGAGACACATAAGCGTCTGCTTGTGCAGATTGATTTGCTAAAGAAACCATGAACAGTACTCATTCTCACTGAATAATCAAGGCTGACTGCCGATACCAAAGGCATATAACTTAAGGAGAACGCTCAATGGAACAACCAAACCCCCTCGCAGCCCTGTCTTTGATCATCTGGTTTTTCACTTTTATCCCATGCTTCCGCATGGCTCAGAAAGCTGGTTTCGGATGGAAGATGGCGTTACTGCTTTCCTGCCCGGGCATACATTTCGTCATGCTCTACGTCTTCGCTTACAAGAAGTGGCCGAACGCGCCTTATCGATAAGCACCTATCATCTGTCAGGATATGGCAATCAGACCTATCCGTGTATCTTTGCCTGATTAATCGACGCATGGATGAGCATAACGTTGGATTCTCCTAAAATCAGCGTCATAGAATTTATCAGGCACATAAATGAAGGCAGTACTAAGCCCATTCTTTGTTGATGCGATGAAGGCAAAAATATATCGTAAAATCAATTCCTTTAATGCCGCCCAGTCATCTTCTTGCAGAATTTTTTTCTGCTTGCCTGGCTTTTCATCAGTCAGCACTGGTTAATGGATCCGGAGTTCTGCGCTAGTTGTTTGCGGCGGTCGCCTTGGCTTTATCGTCCTCGTATTTCGACCTGGCGCACAGGCAGGCACTGACCACTCTGAGGCCGCTTTTGCCCAGGATAGCGAGCATGCCTTCAATCTGCTTCGGGTTTCACGGCAGCGGGTATTCCTCGCCGTCGATATCGGTCACCGCCGCCGCCGGAAAGGCATATATGTTCATGTTCATGTACATCACATTTGACGCAGGACACATTCATGACGACGGAGGTGCCGGTATTAAATAAAAGCCTACGCCCGCCAGCATAAGGCTGTGGAAGACTGAATCAGCTGTCTTATCTGGCCGCTTTGTAGTGCTTTATATCAGCCAGGATGCATCACAGTGTGCACAGTCAGCCTGATTGTTTTATGATTACTATTTAATACTTGAAATATGGATATTGCATGCTTAAGACCACGCTAATTCTCGCTGCGCTTCTCTTTCCTTTTTTCTCTGTCGCCGAGCCCGGTAGTTTCATATTTGAAGTAAATGGCACGAAGAAAACATACTCAAAGGAATGTATAAAATCAATAAGTTACCTGCCAAGTGATGAGATCGATTCTGAAAATGTAAATTTTTCATTGAGTGATGAGTGTGGGAAAGCACTCTATAAAACTACAAAGCAGAACATTGGTAAGAAGTTGTTTATTTATTACAAAGGCAATCTGCTTTCCAGCGCGAATATTGTCTCTGTACTCAGGAATACTTTCAGACTCTCCGGTAAAGAGATGCCACGCATAGTTCTGATGCAGCTTCTTTATGACTATGGGGTTAAGCATAATTAGAGGAAAGATAGTGGAATTAAGCATGGACGAACGCGACAGGATTAACTTAGATTTAGTCGTGTGATAAGTTTTACCGGAGCTTTGGGCTGCAGTATCCGGACGGCACTGGCACGATTAATTACAAGGAGAAAAAGCGGTGAGGTGGATCTTTTTATCTGGAATGTTATTTTCCATGACAGTCGTAGCAGAGGACGTGTCATTCGAAACGCCAGAGGTGAAATGCCTGAATGACCACACCATCCCATTCATAAAGTCGGAAATTCCGTCTAAAGAAATTGTTGATAAGGCCTATGTGCTCTGCAGGCCAGAACTGGATGAATGGAAGAAATCGCTGGAACCGTTGCCTGATGAAATGAAGCAGCACATGCGCAAAGAGCTTTATGACTTCTACATCAGGATGATTGAAAAACGACGAAATTATGAAGTCAGCAAAGCTGCAAAAGCTTTTCATCGAGACACTCTTTAACGTCTCCGCGACCTGGGTCCTGAAGTCATTGTTCGATGCCGTTTCCACGGAAATCAGAACTGATTTGATATAAGGAAGTTGAAAATAGCTTACAGACCGAGAACGTGTCCTTTCTGCAATTTCTGTGGACCACGAAAGCGTCCTGACGGGAAGTTTTCCTGCGATATGTGCGGGCTTGAATGGAAGCCTGAACAGGATAAGCGCGACAAAGATAAACAATGAAACCCCGCCTTGGCGGGGTTTTTTTATATACTGAAAACCGGAGGTAAATCATGGCTCAGCTGCTTAACCTGACAGAGTGGCTGAGCGAGACCTCTTCTCAGCCGCCTTCCCTGTCAACCCTGCGCCGCTGGGCGCGCGAAGGGCGAATCTACCCGTGCCCGGAACTACACGTCAAAGAGTACCGGCTTCATCCGTAAGCGGTTTATCTCAACCCCCGTAAACGCGTCAGAAATGCGAACGCTCTTTCGCATAGGGTAATCGGGCGTAATCTGCTGATGGAAATAGTGATATATGATCAAAAGGCCTGAATCTTATGATGCTAACCTCCCCCGTAATACCCTTCGGCTGCGTAAATACCAGCTGAACGCAATCCGGAAATCTTTGGATGACCTGGCGATGAATGCAGTCACGACCCGCGATATTGCCCTGTTTGTGGATGTCTGTGTCATCGAAAACAAACAGACAATGGCAGTCATTCTGCGCAGTGTCCTGAATGATGTGTTCCGTGAGGCGATTGTGGCGGGGGTGATTGAAAGAAATCCGGTTGAACCCACACGGGCAAAACAGCCGAGGGTTCAGAGGAGCCGGCTTTCAGTTGAGCAATTCCGGATGCTGCTGGAGGCCGTACCTGAATCCGAACCCTGGTTTTACCGGGCACTGCTGGTCGCCGTGGTTACTGCTCAGCGCCGGGAGGATATCACCCGCATGAGGTTCTTCGACGTTCGTGAAGGCAGACTGTTCATCACACAGAGTAAGAAAGGCAGTAAGTTAGCCATCCCCGTTGATCTGGCGCTGCCCGATATCGGCATGACACTGAACGACGTGAATGAGTTATGCCGGCGGAATAATCCTTCACCGCGTTTTATCTGTTCTGCTGCACGACGTCATGGACGCAGGCCCGGCCCGGTTCGCCCGGAAAACCTGACGCAGGCATTTACGCGCACGCGGGTCCACTGTGGTCTGGATACGCTGCCAGACCCGCCAACCTTTCACGAAATCTGCAGCCTGTCCGGGAGATTGTATGAGGCGCATTACGGTCAGGCGTTTACACAACGACTGCCGCGCTTCAGGAATCGCACACTGACTCAGAAGGAACTCCCTTCACGTGGCGATACGTATGTACTGATATGATGTCTATGTAATTACGGACATTTTCCTGAGCGCATAAATTTACCCTTGCAACCCATGCCATAACAGATATGCTATATACGAAACATATTTGTCCTAAAGCCAACGATTAGTTAAGCTATTTCAACGAGATACGCGTATATTGCCCGCTCATTGTTGATAGCAATGCTTACCAATGCATCCCTTTATAATCAAAGAGTTAGCATTTTTCCCGACTCTGTTCGGACAGGTTTCGGATTAAAATGTTTTTGCCTGAAGCCTCTTTACTCCTCACCGACTCTCGCGATCTGCCTTGTATCATCAGGTTAAATCCTTTTATTCCCGGAATATCTTTCAGACTCGTTTATAGCGTGGAGACAATTTTTCGCGCTTCATCCGCCATGAGCTGTCGCGCGCTCACTGCCCCGCAAACCAGACCTTGCCTTTCCCTGAGCGATTAATGCTTTCAGTGCCGCCATCAAAGCATCTGAGTTTGCATGGGGCTGCTGCTGCCTGAACTGGGCAAGCCGCCCTACATTATTTTTGCTTGAGCATCTGGTAGCTTTTCGACTGCGCTTGTGGTTCATTTCAGCAGATAAGCCTACCCGTACATCATCACGCCTTCGAAGACTGTGCAGGAAATGGCAGATGCCTCACTTAAGTCTATTCTGCGAAGTCCTTTGCCTCAGTTGCCAGCAGCGCCCGATGCAGCGTTCCAACGGTGACGGCAAACGGCAGGCCGTTCAGGCTTTTCTGAGGGAAGCGGATATCGGCGGCAATCTGAGCAATGCGCGCCTCTCTGTCCCCCTCTAGCGCGGGCAGCCGAAGCGGGCTGCGGTAGATTTTTAGTAGGTTGAGCAGCTGCGCATTCGGCTGACCGTACTCCACCAGAGATTGAAGTAACAGGCTGAATCCGACTTTTTCGCCGTGCAGCCAGTCCTGCAGCTCCGGCTGATGAGTCAAGGTATCGTGGATAACGTGCGCCAGCCCCGGCGTATCCAGTTCACCGCGCACGCTGTTGGCTAATCCGGCCAGCACGATATTGGCCTCAATCACCCTTTCCAGTGCCGGCGTCACCTGCTGCTTCTCATTTGCCACGATCGCCTTTTCGCCCCAGTGCAGGAGTGTATCGTAGGCCTGCCTGGCCGCCGACACTTTTACCTCCAGCGCCAGATGGTGCGGGTTATGCCGCTGCCAGGGATCAAATTCCACCCATTTCGCCAGCGCATCGACGATGCCGGAGCGCAAATAGCGCACGTCGGCGCGGGTGATGATTTCACTGTCGACCAGAATCAGTGCAGGCATGGCGTTCAATGCCAGGCTGTCGAGATGGCCGCCTTCTTCATTGTAGATAATCGCCAGCGGCGACCAGGCGGCGCAGGTCGCCGCCAGCGTCGGTAACACAATAAGCTGGCGATCGCCCAGCGCATCGTTAACGGCTTTCGCGGTATCCAGCACGCGCCCGCCACCGATGGCCAGAATGCCTTCCGCGCCCTGCTTCAGCAGGTTATGGCGAAATCGGGCGATGGTCGCATCGGTGCATTCGCCGGTTAAATACTCCACCTGCCAGCGCACACCTTCCCGGTTCAGGCTCTCCTCCAGCGCCGGGTTCACCGCCTGCCAGGCCTGTGGCGACGTGAGAATGCGCAGATGATCGACCAGCGGACGGATGCGTTCACCGACCTGGTGGACAAGGCCCGCCTGCTGGATGTAGTTGCCCGGTGACTTGATTGCGAACTGCGCGGGCGGTGATAGCGGTTGAACTGTACTCATGGCATCCTCCGATGACAATAAAATCTGTGACGGGCTACGTGACTACGGTTCCTGTATTGTCTCGCTGGTCCAGACCACAAACGTCGGCGGCAGCCAGGCCGTCACCTCCGGCAGCGGTTCGTTAAAGAGGACAATTTCCACGAAGCAGGTTTGTGCCGTACTGCCCTGGCCGAGCCGTGAACTGCCTATGTCGGTGGTTAACACGTTCGGGTTGCCGTGTTTATCCAGTGAGCGGTTTTCCTGTGCATTCAGCGGATCGTACCAGGCACCGGTGGAGATCTGCACCACACCGGGCCGGATATCCTCGGTGAGATGTACCCCAGCCAGCAGCGCGCCGCGATCGTTAAACACTTTCACGATATCGCGCTCGCCGATGCCGCGCGCGGCAGCGTCCTCCGGATGCATCCACAGCGGCTCGCGACCGTTAATTTTGGTCTGCTGGCTGACCGAACCGTGGTCGTACTGGCTGTGCAGCCGCGTGCGCGGCTGGCTAGACAACAGATGCAGCGGCCAGCGCTGGCGCAGTGCCTGTTGGGCATTTTGCTCATCTGTGTACCAGTAGGCGTAGCCCGGCGCTTCGCGGTAGCCAAAGGCTGCCACCGCCGCAGAAAAGAGCTCGATTTTACCCGACGGCGTAGACAGCGGCGCGGCCTCGGGATCGTCCCGGAAGGCCTTCAGAAGGATCTGCGGCACGTCTGGTACAGCGTATTCCAGCTTGCCCTGCCCCCAGAAATCCTCGAAGTCTGGCAGCTGAATGCCGTCCTCTGCGGCCCGCGGACGGGAATCCTGATAAATCTTTTCCAGCCAGCCTCGCGCGCTGTACCCTTCGGTAAACTGCGCGGCAAAATCCAGCTTTTCGGCCAGCGCGCTGAAGATGGCATAATCATCCCGCGCTTCCCCCTGCGGCGGCAGATGCTGGCGCATGGCGATCATAAAGCCGTCGTTGCTGGCGCTGCCGATATCTTCTCGCTCCAGTGACGTCGTAGCGGGCAGCACGATATCAGCGAATTTGGCCTGCGCGGTCCAGTACTGTTCATGGACGATTACCGTTTCCGGCCGCCGCCAACCATCGATCAGCCGGTTGAGATCCTGATGATGGTGGAAGCTGTTGCCGCCCGCCCAGTAAACGAGGCGGATATCGGGATAGGTTAGGGTCTGGCCATCGAATTCGTAGCTTTCTCCGGGATGCAGCAACATATCGGTGATACGCGCCACCGGAATACGCGTACTGACCGCGTTGCGGCCTGCTGGCATACGCGGACCGGAGAAGCGCCGCCGTTCGGCACCAGCCAGATTCGTCGAGGCATAGCCAAAACCGATGCCGCCACCGGGGGTGCCAATTTGTCCTAGCAGCGCGGTAACCGCGACCAGCGCCCAGTAGGCCTGCTCACCCTGACGTGCACGCTGAACCGACCACGCCATATTGATCATCGTTTTCTTCTGCGCCATCTGTCGCGCCAGCTGGCGGATGGTATCCGCCGGCAGCCCGGTGATGGTCGCCGCCCACTCAGGCGTTTTTGCCTCGCCGTCATCCTCGCCCTGCAGGTAAGCAGCAAAGCGATCATAGCCAACCGTACAGCGGGAGATAAAATCATGATTAATAAGCAGCTCGGCAATCAGCACCTGACACACCGCCAGCAGCAGCGCGGTATCACTACCGGGCTGGATCGCCAGCCATTCTGCATCGTGGACAGCGGCCAGATCGTTGCGCACCGGGCTAACGTTAATAAAACGGCAGCCGTTGGCACGCAGGGTTTGCAGCCAGTAGTCCAGGGCATGATCGTTGGCTCCGCCGCCATTAACCTGGGCATTACGCAGCGGCAGGCCGCCGATGGCAACGAACAGTTCACAGTGTGCAGCCAATACCGGCCAGTGGGTGTGCTGACGCTGAAGATCGTCGAGATCGCCGAGAATATGCGGCAAAACGCGTTCTCCGGCGGCGATACTGTAGGTATTGGTACTGGCGGTATAGCCGCCAAACAGATTGAGGAAGCGATGCAGCTGGCTTTGCGCATGATGGAAGCGCCCGGCGCTCGACCAGCCGTAGGAACCGCCATAGATCGCCTGATTACTGTGGGTATCTTTTACCCGCCGCAACTCACCGGCCACCAGCGACAGCGCCTGCTCCCAACTCACTTCCACAAAGGGTTCTTTACCACGTCCCTCACGGTTGGCAGGCTTGCCCTGCAGGTAGCCGAGCCTCACCGCCGGCCGCCGTACGCGGCTGTTGCCCTGCACCGCACCCGGCATCGAGAAGCCAATCTTCGACGGATTGCGGTCCCACTCAACGGGCTCGACGGCAGTCAGTACTCCGT
>JAAIGE0100062171.1_pt1 | contig 19319 bp, 16 predicted proteins | sample 6487951 | NCBI WGS metagenome assembly JAAIGE01 (sample SAMN13974128, study PRJNA590717) | phyllosphere metagenome | biome: tomato field; feature: multiple bacterial spot infested tomato fields; material: tomato leaves; isolation source: leaves from tomato fields | host: Solanum lycopersicum ...
GGCGGCCGTCCCCCAGGACCGCCGCGCCCTCGTCTCGCTGCGCGACGTCCGCAAGTCCTACGGCGCCTTCGAGGTCCTGAAGGGCATCAGCCTCGACGTCGGCAAGGGCGAGGTGGTGTGCATCATCGGGCCGTCGGGCTCCGGCAAGTCGACCCTGATCCGCTGCATCAACGGCCTGGAGGAATACCAGGCCGGCAAGCTGATCGTGAACGGCACCGAGATCGGCACCAACGGCAGCGGCGTGGACACGGTGCGCAAGGAAACCGGCATGGTGTTTCAGGGCTTCCACCTGTTTCCCCATCTCACCGCCCTGGAGAACTGCATGCTGGCGCCCATGCGCGTGCTGAAAAAGAACAAGGCCCAGGCCCGTGAGCAGGCCCAGGCCTTGCTGGAACGTGTCGGCATGGCGGCCAAGGCCGGGCATTACCCAAGCCAGTTGTCCGGTGGTCAGCAGCAGCGGGTAGCGATTGCGCGGGCGCTGTGCATGAACCCGCAGATCATGCTGCTCGACGAGCCGACCTCGGCGCTCGACCCGGAAATGGTCAAGGAAGTGCTCGACGTGGTCCTGGGCCTGGCCGAAAGCGGCATCACCCTGTTATGCGTGACCCACGAGATGGGTTTCGCCCGCCAGGCGGCGGACCGGGTGATCTTCATGGACCGTGGGCAGATCGTCGAACAGGCGGCGCCGGACGAGTTCTTCAAGGCACCGAAGAGCGAGCGGGCACGGCAGTTCCTGAGCCAGATACTGCACTGATCGGGCGCAACGGCGTGCGGAGCGGGGCAGGGTATGCGAGGCATCTTTCATCAGGACATGATCGACCAGGGGCGGCCGAAAGCGGCCCAGGTCTATCAACTGCTGCGCTCGGCCATCGTCGGGTTGCAGTACACCCCGGGCGACGTGCTCGGCGAAAAGGACATCTGCGAGGCGCTGGGTGTTTCGCGGACACCGGTTCGCGAAGCGATCCTGCGTCTGGTCGGCGAGCAGATGCTGGTGGTGCGGCCCAACGCCGGGACCTATGTCAGCGCGATCCGCCTGCGCGACGTGCTGGAAGGCCAACTGGTGCGCGAGACCCTGGAAACCCGCTGCATACGGTTGGCCGCGAGGTTCTTCAAGCCGCGCTACGAGGATGAGTTCGAAACCCTGTTCCTGCGCAAGCAGAAAGCCTACGAGCGCATGGAGTGCAACGAGTTCTACGCCCTGGACGAGGCCTTCCACCGGCTGATCTGCGAGTGTGCGGGGTATGCGCACCTGTGGCAGGTGATGCAGGGCGCCATGGGCCCGCTGGACCGGGTGCGACGCCTGGCGTTTCCGGTGCAGGAACATTTCGACGAGGTGATCGACGAGCACCGGCAGATGTACCGGGCGATCCGGGCGCATGACGAGGAGGGCGCCGAACGCCTGATGACCTTGCACGTGAACAGCATCTTCGAGTCGCTCGAACACCTGGTGAAGGATCAGCGCGGGCTGTTTATCGAAGGCCTGGCCCAGGAGGGCGAGCAGTCTTTGCGGGAACTGGGTCATCGTGTCCGTTGAGGTGCTTGTTTTTTTCTGGTAACTAATATATTAGTATTTCGAAAGCGAGGATTTCCTCTTATGAGCAATGAACACAAGCCAGGCGACAGCCATGCCAGCCTGACCACCGAAGCGGGGGAGATCAGCTGCGAGCAGGCCAGGCAGATCGCCGCCACCTGGTTCGGGGTCGAGGCCGGGGCGGTCAAGCGCCTGATCAGCGAGCGCGACCACAACTTCCACCTGCAGGCTGCCGAGGGCGCCTTCGTGCTGAAGATCGCCCACCCGGCGGAAGACCGCCTGCTGGCCAATTTCCAGAGCGAGGCCTTGCTGCATGTCGAGCAGCGCGATCCCAGCCTGCACGTGCAGCGGGTCATCCGGGCGCTGGGCGGCCAGAGCGAACTGGCCCTGGAGTTCGAGGGGCAGACCCGCATCGTGCGCATGGTCAGCTACCTGGAAGGCACCTTGCTGCGCCACGCCCCGGTCTCGCCCGAGCAGCAGTTCAACCTCGGTGTCGAGCTGGCCCGCCTGGGCGCGGCCCTGCGCGATTTCGAGCATCCTTCGGCCGATCACATGCTGCTGTGGGACATCCAGCACGTCGAGCGCCTGCGTCCGATGTTCGATGTTTTCGAGCCGCTGCACCGGGCCTGGGTCGAGGAGGCCCTGGCGCGTTATGTGGAGCATGCCAAGCCGATCCTTTCCGGCTTGCGCCGGCAGGTGGTGCACAACGACCTGAACTCCGACAACGCCCTGGTCGATCCGCAGGATCCCTCCCGCGTGGCAGCGATCCTCGATTTCGGCGACATGGTGCGTACCGCGCTGGTCAACGACGTGGTGGTGGCGGTTGCCTATGCGCTGGGTGATGGCGAGCAACTGCTGGACGCGCCACGGGCGTTCGTCGACGGCTACCAGTCGGTCACGCCGCTGACCGATGACGAGCTGGAGATCTTCCACGACCTGCTCATGGTGCGCATGGCCCTGCGCCTGACCCTGACCGAGTGGCGTGCCAGCCGCTTCCCGGAAAACCGCGACTACATCCTGCGCAACACCCCGCGCACCTGGACCCAGTTCGAGCAGCTGCGCGGCCTGTCCCGCGAGCAGGTCGAAAGCGCCCTGTTCGGCGAGCGCGGGCTCAGCGCCCGGGCCATTGAATGGCGCGCCTGAAGCCACCCGCCGACACCGTTTCGTGACAACCGGATACCAGGCCGCCAAGGCCCTACAACAATCGATTTTCTGGAGGTTGAGATGTCTGAGAACTATTCCGCCACTGCCGGCATGCAAAACGGCTTCGACCTGGCCCTGCTGCCGACCCTGAGCGCCCACGAGCAAGCCCTGGTCGAGCGCCGCCAGCGTCTGCTGGGCCCTTGCTACAAGCTGATGTACCAGCACCCGGTGGAGTTCGTGCGTGCCGAGGGTGCCTATATGTACGGCCCGAACGGCGAGCAGTACCTGGACTGCTACAACAACGTTCCGTCGGTAGGGCATTGCCACCCGCGTGTAGTCGAGGCCGTATCACGCCAGTTGGCGACCCTCAACACCCATACCCGCTACATGGACGAGAAGATCCTCAACTACTCCGAGCAACTGGTGGACACCTTCGGAGGTGGCATCGGCAGCGTGATGTACACCTGCACCGGCTCCGAGGCGGTCGACCTGGCCCTGCGCATCGCCAAGTTCCATACCGGTGGCACCGGCATCATCGTCACCGACTTCGCCTACCACGGCATCACCACCACGGTCGCCGCCATTTCCACCACCATGGGCAAGTACGTGCCGGTGGACCAGCACGTGCGTACCGTGCGCGCACCGGATGCCTACCATGCCGGCGAGGGCGTGGATGTGGGTGAGCGCCTGGCGGCGGATATCGAGGCGGCGATCGCCGACATGCAGCGCCACGGGATCCGCTTCGCCGGCTTCATCGCCGACAGCATCTTCTCCACCGACGGCCTGCTGCCAGGCACTGCCGGCATGCTGAAGAAAGCCATCGAGGTGGTGCACAAGCACGGCGGCCTGTACATCGCCGACGAGGTCCAGCCGGGCTTTGCCCGCACTGGCCTGAACTTCTGGGGCTACCAGCGCCATGGCATCCAGCCGGACATGGTGGTCATGGGCAAGCCCATGGGTAACGGCCTGCCGATCGCCGGTGTGGCGGTCAAGCCCGAACTGCTCGCCGACTTCGGGCCCAAGGTGCGGTACTTCAATACCTTCGGCGGCAACGCCGTGTGCATCTCGGCGGCCCAGGCGGTGCTCGACGTGATCCGCGACGAGGGCCTGCAGCAGAACTGCCATGACCTGGGCAACTACCTGCTCGACGGCTTCAAGACCATCGCCCGGGAATACCCGCAGATCGGCGATGTGCGCGGCGCCGGTCTCTATCACGCCGTGGAGTTCGTCACTGATCCCGAGAGCAAGGCCCCCGACGCGGCCATGACCAGCAAGGTGGTCAGCGGCCTGCGCGAGCGCAAGGTACTGATCAGTACCACCGGCGTGGGTGAAAACTCGCTGAAGATCCGGCCGCTGCTGTGCTTCAAGCAGGCCCAGGCCGACCAGTTGCTCGAAACCTTCGCCGAGACCATGGCGGCGATCCAGGGCTGAGTGCACGGGGTCGCGTTGCAGCCCTTCGCCAAGCCGGTTCCCCGGGCGGTTCCACGCAAACCGTCGACTGTGGGCGCTGGCTCGCGAAGGGCCGCAACGCGCTCCCAACCCGCCACCTCGCACTCAAGGAGCACACATTGAATATCTGCATGATCGGCCACGGCATGATGGGCACCTGGCATTCGCAGAGCCTGCGCGATGCCGACTGCGTGCTGCACAGCCTGGTCGGCCGCGAGCCGGCTGCCACCGAAGCCTTTGCCCGTGAATACGGCTACCGCCACTGGTACGTGGACTACCGCGAAGCGCTGCGCTCGCCGGAAATCGACATCGTCATTGTCGCCGGCCCCAGCCAGAGCCACGCGGAAATGGCCCTGGCCGCCCTGGAGCAGGGCAAGCACGTGCTGGTGGAAATCCCCCTGGCGCTGAACCTGGAAGACTGTGAACGCATCGTCGACACTGCCGCGCGGCGGGGGCTGACGGTGGGCGTGGTGCACCCGATGCGCTTTCGCCGCGAACACCGGCAGTTGCTGGAGCGCCTGCAATCCGGTGCGGAAACCCTGCTCCAGGTGCATTCGCGGCTGTTCCTCCACCGCCGGGAAAACATCGGCTCCACCGGCCTCAAGCGCTGCTGGACCGACAACCTGCTTTGGCATCACGGCGCGCACCTGGTGGATGTCGCGCTGTGGCTGGCCGGCAAGGGCGATCCGGCTGCCGCGCAGGTGGCGGCGCTGAACGCTTCGCTGCCGGCCGCCGACCCGGTCACCGGCATTCCCATGGAGCTGGCGCTGCTGATGCACACCGAACAACGCCAGGCCCTGGTCTGCACGGGCTCGTACAACTCGCCGGAACGGATCTTCGACATCTTCGTCGTCACCGATCGCGATTCCTATCGCCTGGACATCCTCGCCGGCACCCTCAGGCAGGGGACGCAACTGCTGGAGGTGGACAGCGAACAGGACAACAACGCCCAGGTCGCCCGGGACTTCGTCGCGGCGTTGCGCGAAGGGCGCGAGCCGCAGGTGCCGGCCCGTTCCGTACTGCCGGCGATGCGCCTGCTGCAGCAGGTAGAACAGGCGCAACTTCCCTAGCCATCAACAGGACAACCCTAATGGCCGAGCACTCTTCAGACGATACCCGCGTCAGCATTCTCCGGGTCGTGCACCAGCGTCCCGCGATCACCATTCCGCCCGGCGCCTGCGACTGCCATGTCCATGTGTTCGGCCCCACCGAGCGTTTTCCCTATTCGTCGTCGCGGCCCTATACCCCGGCGCCAGCGCTGGTCGAGGACCTGATGGCGCACCAGCGCATCCTCGGCCTGGAACGGGTGGTGGTGGTGCAGCCGAGCGTGTATGGCAGCGACAACCGCTGTACCCTGGACGCCATCGCTCGTCTCGGCGAGGGCGCCCGGGGCGTGGCGGTGATCGACCCGCAGACCTCCCTCGGCGACCTGGAAACCCTGGCCCGTTCCGGTATCCGCGGTCTCCGCCTGAACCTGGCGGCGGCGGCGGCGGATGCCCCTGCCGCGCTGCGGGTGCTCAAGCATGCCAACGAGGTGGCGGCGCAGTTCGGCTGGCACATCCAGGTGTTCGCGCCCATCGAGGTGATCCAGGCCCTGCGTCGTGAACTGCGGCAACTGGACGTGCCCCTGGTGCTCGACCACTTCGCCGGGGTGCATGCCAGTGCCGGGGTCAAGAGCGAGGGCTTCAAGGTGCTGGTCGGCCTGCTCGATAGCGGCCACTGCCATGTGAAGGTCTCGGCGCCTTACCTGGTTTCGGAGCAGCCGTCCCTGGACGAAGTCGCGCCGTTGCTGCGTGGCCTGGTGGCCGTGGCACCGCAGCGTCTGCTGTGGGGTTCGAACTGGCCGCATCCGCTGGGTGGCGTCGGTGATATCACCCGCGGGCCGGTCTCGATGTTCCGTGAGATCGACGACGGCGCAGCCCTGCAGCGCCTGGCCCGCTGGCTGGAGGACGACACCCTGTTCGCCCGGATCCTGGTGGACAACCCGGCCGCGCTCTATGGATTCAACAACCCGACGTGATGCCCAACGCCTGACGGATGAACACCATGAACAAGAAGAAAGCCGAAGACCTGAGAAGCGCGCGCTGGTTCGCGCCTGACAACCTGCGCGGCTTCGGCCACCGCTCGCGGATCATGCAGATGGGCTATGCCCCGGCCGACTGGGCGGGGAAACCCGTGATCGCGATTCTCAATACCTGGTCGGATATCAACCCTTGCCATGCCCACTTCAAGACCCGGGTCGATGACGTCAAGCGCGGCATTCTCCAGGCCGGCGGCTTCCCGGTAGAGTTGCCGGCGCTGTCGCTGTCGGAGAACTTCGTCAAACCCACCACCATGCTCTACCGCAACATGCTGGCCATGGAAGCGGAGGAACTGCTGCGCTCCCACCCGGTGGATGGCGTGGTGCTGATGGGCGGCTGCGACAAGACCACGCCTGGCCTGCTGATGGGCGCCACCAGCGCCGGGCTGCCGGCGATCTACGTGCCTGCCGGGCCGATGCTGCGTGGCAACTGGAAAGGCAAGATCCTCGGCTCGGGTTCGGATGCCTGGAAATACTGGGACGAGCGCCGCGCCGGCATGATCAGCGACAAGGACTGGCAGGGCATCGAGGGCGGCATTGCCCGCAGTCATGGCCACTGCATGACCATGGGCACCGCCTCGACCATGACCGCCATCGCCGAGGCCATCGGCATGACCTTGCCGGGGGCGTCATCGATTCCCGCCGCAGACGTCAACCATATCCGCATGTGCGCCGAAGCCGGGCGCCGCGCGGTGGAGATGGTCTGGGAGGACCTGGTGCCGGCCCGGGTGCAGACCCGCGGCGCCTACGACAACGCGATCGCCGTGGCCATGGCCATGGGGTGCTCGACCAATGCGGTGATCCACCTGGTTGCCATGGCGCGCAGGGCAGGGCATGACCTGACCCTCGACGACCTCGATGCGGTCAGCCGCTATGTGCCGGTGATCGCCAACGTGCGGCCCAGTGGCAGCCAGTACCTGATGGAGGACTTCTTCTACGCGGGCGGCCTGCCGGCGCTGATGCGGGTGATCGGCAAGTACCTGTCCCTCGACGAGATGACCGTCAATGGTCGTACCCTCGGGCAGAACATCGCCGAGGCCGAGGTGTACAACGACGATGTGATCCGGCCGCTGGACAACCCGATCTACGCCGAGGGCGCCCTGGCGGTGCTCAAGGGCAACCTGGCCAGCGCCGGTTGCGTGATCAAGCCGTGCGCCATGGAATCGCGCCTGCTCCGGCACACCGGGCCGGCCATCGTCTTCGACGACTACCCGGCGCTGAAGGCGGTGATCGACAGCGATGACTTCGAGGTCACTGCCGACCATGTGCTGATCCTGCGCAACGCCGGCCCGCAAGGCGGCCCGGGCATGCCGGAGTGGGGCATGCTGCCGATCCCCGGCAAGCTGGTGAAGCAGGGCGTGCGCGACATGCTGCGGATCTCCGATTCGCGCATGAGCGGGACCAGTTATGGGGCGTGCATCCTGCATGTTGCACCGGAAAGTTACGTAGGTGGCACCCTGGCCCTGGTGCGCAATGGCGACCTGATCCGCGTCGACGTGGATCAGCGCAGCATCGAGCTGCTGGTCAGCGATACCGAACTGGCTGCACGCCGCGAGGCCTTGCCACCACCGCCGCCGCGCTTCGGTCGCGGCTATGGCTGGATGTTCGCGCAACACATCCTCCAGGCCGACAAGGGCTGCGACTTCGATTTCCTCGAGACCGGCTTCGGCGAAGCCAGCGGCGAGCCGGCGATCTTCTGATGTCCAATCACTGTCCAAGGGAGTAACCCCCGCACCTGACCAGCATTCGAACAATGGCCTGTATGTTGCAACAAAACTAATATATTAATGTACGGCAAATAAGGTGGTGTCTATGAAACTTGCTAAATGTGTTCTCTTTGCGGCCCTCGGCCTGGGCTCTGCCCTGATGGCGGGGATTGCTTCGGCCGATGAGCTCAAGGAAATCCGCATCGCCACGGAAGGGACCTATCCGCCCTTCAGCTACCTGGACAAGGGCAAGCTGACCGGCTTCGACGTGGATATCGCCAATGCACTGTGCGAACGGATGAAGATCAAGTGCGAGATCGTCGCCCAGGAATGGGACGGGATGATTCCCGGGTTGGTCGCCGGCAAGTACGACGCCATCGTCGCCTCGATGAACATCACCGAGGAGCGCAAGAAGAAGATCGATTTCAGCAACAAGTACTACGCCACCCCGGCGCGCTTCATCACCGTCAAGGATGGCGGCGTGAGCGCCATCACCCCGGCCGACCTTGCGGGCAAGAGCATTGGCGTGCAGGTCTCCACCACCCAGTCCAACTACCTTGAAGAGAACTACAAGGACTCGGACATCAAGCAGTACAAGACGGTCGACGACGCGGCCATGGACCTGGCCAACGGTCGCATCGACACGGTGTTCTCCGATGCCGCGCTGCTCTACGTATGGATGAAGACCAAGGATGGCGCCTGCTGCGCCTTCGTCGGTGGTGATGTGGTCAACGAGAAGTACTTCGGGGTCGGCAAGGGTGTCGGTGTGCGCCAGGGCGAAGTTGAATTGCGCGAGCAGTTCAACAAGGCCATCGCCGAACTGCGGGCCGACGGCACCTACGAGAAGATCAACCAGAAGTACTTCCCGTTCTCGATCTACTGAGTGCACCAGGAAACGCCAGCCGGATTGCTCCGGCTGGCGTTTTTCGGCTCACGCGTAGAGACGCTTGAAGTCTTCCAGGGAGTCGCAGTTGGTGATGGTCGCCGAGTCTTCGGCGAAGAAATCCGGATGCTTCACCGAGAGGACTTTCAGGGTCTCGTAGATGCTGTCGATATGTACGCGCATGGCTTCAACTGCGGCTTCCTCGTCGCTGGCGCGGATCGCATCGGCAATGCGCTCGTGCTCCTCGATCACCTCGGCGAACTGGTTCTGCGCCGGGAAGGCCATGCGCCGTACCCGGTCCAGCTGCCCCTTGGCACCGTTGAGCAGACGCCACAGGTTGGGGTAGCCGGAGCATTCGCAGATGATCCGGTGAAACTCCTCGTCCAGGGCGTAGAACTCGTCGACGCTGCGGTGCTCGGAGGCGAACTTCTGGCGCATCAGCAAGGTGGTGAAGGGGTCGATGCGGTCCTTCTCGTAGAAGCGCGCAGCCAGGCGCACGGTGCGGTACTCGATGCTCTCGCGCACGATCTGGCCTTCGATCACGTCCTTGAGCTTGATCAGGCTGACGCTGGTGCTCGAGTTGGGCTTGATGGTGATCAGCTTCTGGTTGGCCAGTTGCAATACCGCTTCACGCAGCGGTGTCCTCGAGATGTCCAGTTGCGCGCACAGCTCCTTTTCGCTGATCACGTCCCCCGGTTGCAGGCGCAGGGAAATGATCGCCGAGCGCAGCAACTCGTAGACCTGGGCTGTCTTGGGCAGGCGGTGGTCGAGCAACTCGGGATGGAAAACGGGGGCATTCAATGAGAGGACTCCGCGGAGGGGCTGGAAAGATGTACTCGTATATTAGCGAAAATGCAGGCATTCGTTGAGGGGCTAGTTTCCCTGGGCGGTGCCGATTGTTCAGGTGCGGGTCGTAGGTTCCCGGGAAATCCGCACGCCGAATCCGCCTTGTGTGCCAGCGGCAACCTCCAGCAGGTCCTCCTGGACCCGCGTGGTTTCGATGCACAGCATGCCGTGCCAGGCCTCGGGGTGGAACTGGTCCAGGCTGGCTGCGCGTTCCGGTCCCGGATTCCAGAGGACGGCGGAGCGGCTGTCACGGGGTTCGATCACGATGCGCCGTTGCCAGGCTGGGTCCTCGAGGGTCAGGCGATCTGGCAGGCCCTGATAGACCCGTTCGGTCAGGCCGGCGATAGGCGGTTCATCAACCTGCTGGCACAGGACGCGGTCCTTGAGATTGTCCTGGTAGCGGGTACCGGCGAAGCCCTGAAGGCTGACTTCGCGGACATCGCTGACCGCGTAGTAGCTGTGCAGCGCGGCGGCCATGGCGATGCTCCGGGAGCCCGCGTTGCTGATCTCCAGGTGCAGTTCGAGTGCCAGGGGCTCTAGGCTCAAGTGGAGGCGGGTAGTCAGACCGTGGTGATCGACCGGGGATCGCAGGGTGAGGCGCAGGGCCTGTGGCTCCAGTGAGGTGCATTCGAGCCGCCAATCGACTTGCCGGACCAAGCCGTGGAAGGGTGGCTCGGCACATTGCCAGGCGTCGCGCACTGCCTGCGGGTTGGTTTCCAGCGCGGTGAACCAGGGCCAGCACACCGGTACCCCGCCACGGATTGGCTGGCCTGGGATAAAGCTGGCGTGCGGGTTGTTCCAGATCACTGCGGGTTCGCCGTGAAAGCCGTATTCGAGCAACTGCGCGCCTTGGGCGCTGATCAACGCGAAAGCGTCGCCCAGTTCCAGGCGCCAGGCGGGGAGGCCATTGATATTGACGGCGTGGATGGCTGCGGTGGCTAGCATGGATAAGGCTCCAGTTGTCAGGAAGGACTGAAATTGCTACTAATATATTAGTATAACAATATTAAAGCAGAAATCTGCGCAAGAGACGGAGCAAACCGATGAAAGTGTTGCAGTGGGGGATTTCCGCGATGGAACGGTTTTCGTTCTCGCGAAAGTTCCAGGTACTCATGCTGGTGTTCCTGATCCCTTTGGGGTACGGCTTGTGGGCGTTGTGCAGCGGTTACCGCAGCGAATTGAGCCGCATCGAGGCGGAGCGCCGGGGAGTGGCCTTGCTGGCGACGCTGGGTGCCGGGCAGGCCGGGGCGGCGTCCGGGCGCAACCTGGCGGCGCGCTGGCGTGCTACGGATGTAGCCGCCCGTGGTGACGGTGCGTCGCTGAACGACATGACAGTGTGGCTAGGCGATCAGGACGAGCGCCGCGAGCAATTGCAGGCGCTGCTGGACCAAGGGGCATTCGATGCGTCCGGGAGACTGGAGCGGGCGCTGGCCAGCGAAGTCGAGTCGCTGTCCAGCGAGCACCAGCGGCTGGAGCGTGCCCGCCAGGACCCACAAGCGCTGGCCAGTTGGTGGGCCGATGCACACAACGCAGCGACCCGTTCGCTGCAGGCCACGGGCAAGCTGATCGAACTCGCCGCCAGTGACCATGGCTTGCGGCGCGATACTTGGGCGGACACCTCGGAACTGATCGATATCATCACCTTCCAGGTGCCGGGTCTCACCCGCCAGTTGACCGTAGTGGGCAGCACCGGACAGGGGGTGATCGGCTCCGCCGGTTTCAACCTGCTGACCCGCTCGCAACTTCGCGACGCACTCGCCGCGACCCAGGCGACGCTCGACACGCTGGCACAGAGCACAGCCAGCACCGCCGTTGCCCAGGAGCAGGGGGAGGACTGGCAGCGCGCCACTCAGGCCGGGCTGGAGCAGATAGCCAGTGTGGTCAGGAAACTGGAACAGGACTTCTTCCGACGTGATATCACCTCATTGCAGCCGATGGCCGTCAGCAATCAGATAGCGCAGGCACTGACGCTGGCAAACAGCTTGCAGGCCAGCACGCAGCGCTACCTTGACCAACGCTTGAGCCTTTATCAGGCGCGAGCCTGGCAGGGTGGATTGCTGGCACTGTCGCTGTTCAGCGTGATGACGCTCCTGGCCTTGTACGGATTGCTGTGTGTGCAGGTCTCGATCCGGCGAACCACCGCAGGCATCACCCGGATGGCGCGTTCGCTCAGCGAGGGGGATCTGCGTTCCCGGGTGAGTGTGCTCGGCAAGGACGAACTGGCCACTATCGGGCATGGCCTCAACGCCGCCCAGGAGCAGTTGCAGAGTACGATCCATGGGATCATCCAGCAGACACATGGCGTCACCGCCACGGTCTCGGTGCTGGATGAGCAGGCTGGCGCCTCGCTCCAGGCAGCGGACAATCAGCGTCAGCAGGTGGCGTTGATCGCCGCTGCGGCCGTGGAACTGGCCAGCACTGCGCGCAGCGTGGCGCAGACCTGTAGCGAGGCGGTCGTTCATTCCGCCGAAGCGCGCAACCTGGCCAGTGCCGGCCAATTGCGCAGCCTGCAGACTACCCAGGGCATGCAGCTACTGACCGGACGCCTGGACGAAGCGGCGGTGGCCCTTGAGCACCTGCGCGAGCGGACCCAGCGGATTGACGTGGTGGTCGCGGTGATCAGGAACATTGCCGAGCAGACCAACCTGCTTGCGCTCAACGCCAGCATCGAGGCGGCCCGGGCGGGGGAGCACGGTCGGGGCTTTGCGGTGGTGGCCGATCAGGTCCGCGAGCTGTCGGCGCAGACCCAGGCCTCGACCGCCGAGATCGGCAGTACGGTGGCAGCGTTGCAGGAAGGCGTGCGGGTGACGGCCAGCTTCATGCAGAGCGCATGCGAGCAATCCAAGGGCGATGCTGGCGAAGTGGTTCGTCTGGGCGAGCAATTGCAACTGATTGCCGGCGCGTCGCGGCAAGTTGGGGATATGCTGGAACAGATTGCGGCAGCGGCGGATGAGCAGGCTGAAACGGCGCAAGCGATCAGTGGGAATATCCTGCGGGTCGACGAGGCTTCGATGCAGATTCTGGAGAGCGCCCGTGAAGTAAACGGTGTAGCGACGAGGTTGAAATCCGGATGCGCGTCTTTGAAGGACAATACTCAGCGTTTCCGTCTTTATGCCCCGGCCTGAAATCGCGACGTGGAGCAGGCGGCAGGATCCCTACCGCCGTGTCATCGCGGTAGTCGTCAAGTCCTGAAGCCAGACACTAGGCGCTGCGGATCATTGGCAGGCCCATTGAGGCTGGTGTTGATGGTCGCAGCATGTTCCGAATGGTTCGCCAACTCCTTCGTCACATCCCTGATTGCGATGACTGTCTTGCTCACTTCCTCGGATACGGCGCTCTGTTCCTCGGCGGCGCTGGCGATCTGCAGGTTCATGTCGTTGATGACGGCCACCGCTGTGTTGATATCATCCGGCACTTTACTCGCTCGTCGTACCTCCTCGACACTGCCTGTTCGGCCAACTGGCTCTTGTTCGCCGCAAGTTCTTTGACTTGCATGCGGCGAACAAGAGTCAGTTGGCCGAGTAGGCGCTTCTAACGATTGGTGCGCTCTACGAGGTCGAACGACAGGCCAAGGACATGAGCGAAGAAGACCGCCGACGAATACGTCAGCGGGATGCGGTTCCCATCGCTGAAAAACTGCATGACTGGATGCTGACCCAGCGCGAGCTGGTGCCAGAAGGCTCGGCCATCGCCAAGGCTCTCGATTACAGCTTGAAACGTTGGGTAGCGCTGACGCGCTGCCTGGACGACGGCGCCTTGCCCATCGATAACAACCACGTCGAGAACCAAATACGACCGTGGGCACTTGGACGTGCCAATTGGTTGTTTGCTGGATCACTGCGCAGTGGCAAACGCGCGGCGGCGATCATGAGCTTGATCCAGTCGGCGCGTATGAATGGGCATGATCCGTATGCCTACCTCAAGGACGTGCTGACACGACTGCCTACTCAACGGGCGAGCGAGATTGAGGCCTTGTTGCCGCATCAGTGGACGCCTGCTTAACGAGCGCAAGGTGTGTTCGCGGCTCGCTTACGATGTGCTCAGCGGTCAGCCCCTAGCGGTTGTGTAACGGGGCGGCTTCAGATGCTCTGAAGTTCTATTCTTGGGTCAACTTGACGCAGCTCTGCGCCAGGATAGTCGTAGGATCCACCAGTGCCACTTCACGACCACCCAGGTCGAACCTCTCGGAATGAGGCAGCAAGAGCGGTAGCTCAGTACATCCCAAGATCAGCACCTGTGCTCCAGCTTCAGCGAGGTGCTCTGCCGCGGTTAGTAATTGCTCTCGGCAAAGGCCTTCAGTGAAACCGGCTTTCACTCCTCGCGCACCATAAATCGACTCCATAACGAGGTTTTGGTAGTCCGGTGCCGGAACGATGATTTGTAGGCCCGCTCGGTTCGCAGCATGGTGATAGACTTGACTTTTCACCGTGCCGGAGGTCGCTAGGAGGCCGACAGGCTTTTTTAAACCGTAATAACACTTAATCCACTCAACCGTCTCAGTAAGCATATTGACAATAGGTATTCTCAGATGCCCTTGAATACGCTCTACAAAAGCATGGGCAGTATTGCAAGGGATAGCGATAGCATTCGCTCCCGCGCTCTCTAGGCGTTTGCACGTTGCATACATGGCCATGGTTGGATCCGCCTCTGCTCTCAAAAGATTTGCGGTTCGATCCGGGATCTGAGGGTTCTGCTCGACAACCATCTTAATGTGATCTTGATCTCGTCCTGCAGGCGTATTTGCTACAACCTTTCCCATGAAATCGACAGTAGCGGCAGGCCCAACACCTCCTACAATTCCTAACTTGAATGGCAGCGTTCGCTGGATACTGCTGCCCTGCGTTGCGAAGCTGGCATAGATCTCGTTGATGTCCAAGGTTGCAATGCCACGGCGTTGTAGATCTGCGCAAACTAAAGACAGTTCAGTCATACCTGGCACAATTAGACCGGCGCCCTGGCTTTCAACCGATAAGCACGCTTGGTGTACCGATTCCAAGGGAACACCATCTAGATGACCGTCCTTGATGCCATTAACGCCATACATGGCCTCCATGAGCGTCGCTTGAGCGTCTGTTTCTGGATAGACCAGTCGGTAGTGCTCGCCCAAGGCTCTTTCAAAGAGACCAGAGTGACGAACGAAATCGGACGCGAGCACACCGAGTACGCTGCCCGGCTCAGCGACTTGGCGAACGTGTTGAACCAGTGCATCCAACATATCTATCACCGGGATGCCTAGTTCCTCTTGGATTTCGTCACGAAAGGTGTGGCTGGCAAAACATGGAAGCATAATGGCATTGACGCCGCTTTCCTCAAACGATTTGCAGACCTGGAAGACGTAGAACTTTCGAGACGTCATGTTCGCTTTGGCATCAAGAGGCAACAAGACATCTTTAAAGGGATGCTGCTCGAACAGGAAGTGGAAACGGCCTTGATCTTCCAAAACCGCGCGTGACTTGATGAGCTTGTAGAATAAGTCTCCACCTGCAAGCGAACCGAGCCCACCCACAATACCGAGCTTCCGAGAAACGTCCGGCTGTCCCAACGCCTTCGTGGATTTCATGATCGATTCCTTATGCCACTGATACTGAAGGATTTGCTGGAGCAGGCTGATCTATGTGCCCCTCTGCGTCATGTGACCTTTCCTGCGGCTCCGACTTAGCAACCACGGCTGTAGCTATGCTATTGCCAACCACGTTGGTGGCGGTACGCGCCATGTCCAAAAACTGATCGATACCAATGATCAACAGAAGGCCAGCCTCCGGCAGATTGAACATTGGCAGAGTGGCTGCCACGACAACGACTGATGCACGAGCCACACCCGCCATGCCCTTGCTGGTGACCATCAGCGTCAGCAGAATCAGCACCTGCTGCGTGAAGCTCAGCTCAATGTTGTAGGCTTGGGCGATGAACATAATTGCAAACGCTTGGTACATCATCGAACCATCAAGGTTGAACGAGTAGCCGAGCGGTAATACGAAGCTGGAAACACGCTTCGGCGCACCAAACTTCTCCAGCGCCTCCATGGTTTTTGGGTAGGCCGCTTCGCTGCTTGCCGTTGAAAATGCCAGCAACACAGGCTCGCGAATGAGCTTGCCCAGAGCAAAAACCGACTTGCCCAGGAATATGAAACCAACACCAAAAAGAAAGATCCAGAGCACAGCAATGCCGAGATAGAACTCAGCTATCAGCTTTCCATAGTCAACCAACAAGCCAAGTCCCTGGGTGGTGATTGCGGAAGCAATGGCAGCGAACACACCCACAGGGGCAAAGGACATCACATAGTCTGTGATGCGGAACATCACCTTAGCCAGTTCATCAATACAGTCAACGATTTTGGTGTAGCCAGCACGGTTGACGCCAGCAAGCGCGAAGCCGAAAAACAGAGAGAAGACTACGATCTGGAGAATTTCGTTGTTCGCCATCGCCTCTGCGATACTGCGTGGGAACACGTGGCTGATGAACACTTTTAGGCTGAAGTCCCCAGTATTTACGGGAACTGCAGCCGTAGTAGCATGCTGCGCTACATCGAGATTGAGCCCAGCACCTGGAGCGAACAAGTTGACCAACACCATACCAATGGCCAACGAAATCACGGAGGCGGATACGAACCAGATCATAGCCCTCAATCCGATGCGCCCGACCGCTGATGAGTTCCCCATACTAGCAATGCCACCAACCAGTGTTGCAAAAACTAGCGGCGCAATTATCATCTTGATTAACCGCAAGAAGATATCAGTGACCATCGAGAAGTATGAAGCGATTTCCTTTGCGGCTTCTTCGCTTCCTGCGAACTGATGGCACGCCCAGCCAACTAGCACACCTAACGCAATGCCAATGGCAATTCGACGCGGAAGCTTATTTTTTTTCACGACGTATTCCTCAAGTAATATTTTACTTTTTCTAATTGTTGGGACTTAGGGGAGAGCACTTCTCATTTTCTGCTCTGTGCTGCAATCCGAGTCTAACGCCACGACTGAAAGGAGATGATGAGTAAAAAGGCTGAGCCTATGCGTTTTCGGAATAGTTATGGCGGGCGCCTGTTGGCTAGCAATTTCGGCGGTTAAACTTCGAGTATGGCCCTGGAGAATCACGATGCAAATCAAGTGGCTTGACGACCTGCTCGCGATTGCCGAATGGAAAAATTTTTCCCGAGCTGCGGAGGTTCGCTGTGTTACGCAGTCCGCTCTATCTCGAAGGATTCGCTCGTTGGAAGAGTGGGTAGGGGTCGAGCTGGTTGATCGTGGCACCTACCCTGTACAGCTGACTCAAGCAGGTCTGAGGTTCTGCGATGAGTCCCGCCAGGCGCTCGGTGCGCTCCTCGCTTTGCGGGCCAATCTTCGAGATGAGAAGCGTATGCCGGGCCGCTCCATTCAGATCACAGCCGCCCATAGCCTGTCTATGACTTTCCTCCCAAAGTGGCTTGCCCAATTCCAGCAGCAGTCAGAGCGGTTTAATGCCAGGGTTGTGGCTGCAAATATCCATGATGCAATCATCTCCTTGGAGGAAGGCAGCTGCGATCTCATGATCGTGTACCACCACCCTATGACTCCAATCTCGCTGGATCCTCAACGCTTCGGCAGCCTTGCCTTAGGCACTGACGCATTCATCCCTGTGTGCGCTCCAGATTCCCAGGGAAGGCCGAGGTTTCAGTTGAATGGCAGCAAGCAGCCAATCCCGCACCTAGCCTATACCGCGACGACATTCTTGGGTCGGGTTGCGGATGTGGTAATTCGCAATGCTCCGGAGCAAGCGCCTTTGGAAAGATGCTATGAGGCGGATATGGCCATGCTGCTAGTCAGGATGGCCGTCGAAGGATATGGAGTGGCCTGGCTACCTCACAGCGCAGTCCAAGAAGAGATTGATCGTGGCGCTTTGGTGTCTGCTGGAGGCGCTGAATGGAGCACCGCACTTGAGATCCGGTCGTGCTGCTCTTTAGTCAACCAGAACCCCACGATGCGGAGCCTATGGAGCACCTTGGAAAGCACCATCCCTCGACCCGAGTAGGTATGCATCCGCGACCGCTGGCCAGAAACCTGACGTGTCGATAGTCAGCATCGCGCTGCGCCATGGCATCAATGCCAACCTGGTGCGCAAATGGATTCCGCTCTATCGTGACCGCCAACCTGACGCGTTACCTGCATTCGTGCCGCTGACGATGAAGCCTGAATCTGCGCAACCAACGTTGGCGCATATCGAAATTCCGTTCAAACAACACACACTCACAGTGACCTGGCCCACTGTCGATCCCGATGGCTGCGCCCGCTTCATTCGCGGCCTCGTCAAATGATCCGTATCGATACCATCTGGCTGGCCACCGAGCCCATGGACATGCGCGCCGGCACCGAAACGGCCTTGGCCCGTGTTGTCGCGGTCTTCGGTGCGGCGAAGCCGCACTGCGCTTATCTCTTCGCCAACCGTCGAGCCAACCGGATAAAGGTGCTGGTACATGACGGCGTTGGCGTGTGGCTGGCAGCACGCCGACTCAACCAGGGCAAATTCCACTGGCCTGGCATTCGTCACGGCGCTCAAGTGGAACTGGACAGCGAGCAACTTCAGGCGCTCATCGTGGGGCTACCTTGGCAGCGTATGGGGGCCAACAGCACCATCACACGGCTTTAGTGCTTGCCATTGGCATAACCGCCAATCGCCGCCAGTGCGGTGCTCTGGCACAATTGGCGGCATGACTTCCTTACCCGACCTCGACCAACTGACTCCAGCAGAGCTGCGTGCGCTGCTCGAGCAGACGCTGACATTGCAGTCTCAAGTCGAGGCGATGAGTCGCAAGATCCAAAACGACAAAATCATCATCGAGCAACTCACGCACGAGATTGCCGTTCTCAAACGCCATAAGTACGCCAAGCGCAGCGAACAAATCAGCCCAGAGCAAGGCCGTCTGCTCGATGATTTGCTCAACGTCGACCTTGAGGCCATCGAAGCTGAGCTGAACGCACTTCATCCCGACCCGGCCCCAAAAGCGCCAAGCCAGAAGCCCAAGCGCGCACCACTGCCAGCACAGCTTCCGCGTACGGTTATCCGCCATGAACCCGACAACACCCAATGCCCATGTGGCTGCGAGCTTCAGCGCATCGGTGAAGATGTCAGCGAGAAGCTCGATTACACGCCAGGTGTGTTCACGGTCGAGCAGCATGTACGTGGCAAATGGGCCTGCCGAGCTTGCGAAACCCTGATCCAGGCACCGGTTCCGGCACAAGTCATCGACAAAGGCATCCCCACCGCAGGCCTGTTGGCCCATGTAATGGTGGCCAAGTTCGCTGACCATCTGCCGCTGTACCGGCAGGAAAAGATCTTTGGCCGCGCCGGCTTGGACATTCCCCGTTCGACACTGGCCCGCTGGGTTGGGCAAACAGGTGTTCAGCTTCAACCATTGGTCGATGCACTGCGTGAAGCGGTGCTGGCGCAACCGGTCATCCATGCCGATGAAACACCGGTTCAGATGCTGGCACCAGGTGAAAAGAAAACCCATCGAAGTTATGTGTGGGCCTACAGCAGCACTGCTTACACAGAGCTGAAATCCGTGGTCTACGACTTCAGCCCGAGCCGTGCCGGCGAGCATGCGCGTAACTTCCTGGGCGACTGGCGCGGCAAGTTGGTGTGCGATGACTTTGCCGGCTACAAGGCCAGTTTCGAAGAAGGCATCGTTGAGGTTGGCTGCATGGCCCA
>JAAIGE0101502235.1_pt1 | contig 19302 bp, 13 predicted proteins | sample 6487951 | NCBI WGS metagenome assembly JAAIGE01 (sample SAMN13974128, study PRJNA590717) | phyllosphere metagenome | biome: tomato field; feature: multiple bacterial spot infested tomato fields; material: tomato leaves; isolation source: leaves from tomato fields | host: Solanum lycopersicum ...
GGCCGCTTCTTCAGATGCGGCAGGAACGCCTCGCACATGGTGACCGTGCCCCAGAAGTTCACGTTCATCACGCGCTGCTGCTCCTCGAGCGAGAGCTCCGTCGACGGTTCGAACCGGTGGATGATGCCGGCGATGTTGACGAGCCCGTCGATCTGACCCTGCGCCTCGATGATCTCGCCGGGAAGCGCGCTCACGGCGTCCACATCGGTCACATCGGCGACATGGGCGGTGACCCGCGACGGCTCGATCGTGAGGGCAGCCGTTCGCTCGATGGCCGCCGGGTCGCGATCGATCGCCGCGACGCGCGCGCCACGCCGCACGAGCTCGAGGGTCACCTCGCGCCCCATGCCGTTGCCGGCTCCCGTGACGGCGATGACTTTTCCGTTGACTCTCATGACTTCCTTCTCCTCCTCAGGACGCGCTGGTGCGATCGGCCAACGCCTGCAGGACATCCAGCGGCACGGGGAGTCCCGAGATGCGGACGAACTGACGCATCGTCATCGAACGGACCTGAGCCATCTGCTCGGCGGGCACCTCGACGGCCGCGAAGCCTAGCGTCTGATTGGTGGCCTCGCCGATCTCGGGGTGATCGAGCCATGCCGCGATGGCGTCGTCGAGCGTGACGGCTCCGGCGATGCGGTCACCGGTCAGTTCGACCGTGGATTCGGCCAGCACCGTCGCCGCGTCCGCACCGAGCTGGATCGTGTACTCCCCCGGTGCGACGGTCCAGTCGGAGCGGTCGACATCCCAGAATGCGAAAGCACGACGGTCGAGCTCGAACCGCACCTCGGTGCGCTCCCCCGGCGCGAGGTGGACCTTCGTGAAGGCCCGCAGCTCGCGGGTCGGGCGCCGGACGTCGCCGGCGACCGTGGAGACGTAGAGCTGGACGACATGGCCGCCGGCACGGTCGCCGGTGTTCTGCACCTCGACGGTGACCGTGGCGGCGTCGTCGCCGACGACCTCGACGGCTCGCAGCTCCGAGGAGAAGGTCGTGTACGACAGACCGTGTCCGAACGGATACCGCACGGGTGCGTCCGCGGAGGAGAAGTACCGGTATCCCACCAGCACGCCTTCGCCGTACCGGACGTGACCCCGCTCGCCCGGGAAGTTCAGCCAGGAGGGGTGATCGGCCAGCCGCAGCGGGATCGTCTCGGCGAGCTTGCCCGAGGGCGACGCGTCGCCCATGAGCAGTCGCGCGATCGCGCGTCCGCCGCCCTGGCCGAGCACGAACCCGTCGAGGATCGCATCGACGTCGTCGTGCCACCCCTCGAGGCTCACGACACCGCCGTGAGACAGCACGACGACCGTGCGGCGAGCGGTTGCCGCGACGCGGCGGATCAGCTCGACCTGTTCGCGCGGAAGATGGAGGGTCTCGCGGTCGAAACCCTCGGACTCCTGCTCCTCACCGAGTCCGGCGAAGACAACGGCGACGTCGGCCGCAGCGGCTACGGCGACGGCCTCGCCGACGAGCTCGTCCGACTCTCCGCCGTCGAGCCGGTACCCCGGCGCGTACGAAACGCGTGCGCCGCCCGCCTCGACGAGTTCGCGGAGCTCGGCGAGAGGCTCGTCGACCCGTGTCGCGTTCACGTGGGCACTGCCGCCGCCCTGGTAGCGGGGCTCGGCGGCGAGCAGGCCGATAACGGCGACATCGGTGCCGCGCGAGAGCGGGAGCACGTTGCCCTCGTTGCGCAGCAGCACCGCGCACGCCTCGGCGAGCTCGCGCGCGAGCTCGTGGTGGGCGGCCTCGTCCACGCTCCCTGCCTCGGGCCGCGGGCGCGTGCCCAGCACAATGAGCCGCGCGACGGCGGCATCCACCGCCTCGGGCGAGAGGCGCCCGTCATCGAGTGCCGCTCGCAGCTCCGCGATTCGGCCCTCTTCGGCCGGCATTTCGAGGTCGAGGCCGGCCTGGACGGCGGCCACGGAGTCGGTCACCGAGCTCCAGTCCGACATCACGATTCCGTCGAAGCCCCACTCCTGGCGGAGCACCTGGGTGAGCAGCCATGAGTTCGCCCAGGCATGGACGCCGTTGATCTTGTTGTACGAAGCCATGACCGTGCGGGGTCGGGCGTCGCGGACGATCCGCTCGAAGGCGGGGAGGTAGATCTCGCGCAGAGTGCGCTCATCGACGTCGGAGCTCACCGTCTGCCGGTTGGTCTCCTGATTGTTCGCGGCGAAGTGCTTCACCGAGACCGAGGGGCCTTCGTTCTGGAGGGCCGCAGTGAAGGCGGCGCCGAGAACGCCCGAGACGAGAGGGTCTTCGGAGTAGTACTCGAAGTTCCGGCCGCACAGCGGGCTCCGCTTGATGTTCACCCCGGGTCCGAGGACGACGTCGACGCCCTGTGCAACCGCCTCGCGGCCGACCGCGCTGCCGAGGCGGGCGGCGATCGCCGGGTCCCAGCTCGAGCCGATCGCCACTCCGGGAGGGAAGCAGGTCGCCGGGTCGCTCGCGAAGATCGCGAGGTTGTCGTGCTGACCGGACTGGTGCCGGAGTCCGTACGGGCCGTCCGCGAGGAACAGCGAGCGGATGCCGGCGTCGGGCACGGCGTGGGTCTCCCAGAAGGTGTCGCCCGAGAGCAGGGCGAGCTTGTCGTCGAGCGAGATGTCGGCGGGGTCGGTCATGAGGTCTCCTCGGTTCGCGCGGCGCCGTGTCCGGCAGCCGCCATGTCCAGAACAGGGTCGTCGCCGGGGACGGCGAGGATGTCGACGACGGCTTCGCCATGCCGCTCGGCGCGAGCAGTCACCCGCACGATTCCCGGCGCGCCGGTCGACCGCAGGATCGCGAGCGCGCGTCCGCGGTGGGTGGCCGTGACGGCCGACAGGAACGACGCCTCGGGCGCCGGGTCGGCGGTGCCGTACCCGACCAGCTCGGCCGGTCCGGACACCTCGATCGCCACGCGGTCTTCGGCGAGCATCTCGACGATGCCGTCGGGGTCGGCGAGCTCAACGTGCACGAAGGCGAGGTCGTCACCGTCCGCCCGCATGACATCGGACTCGGGGTTGAGTGCGACGGCGACGTCGGCGGTGGCCGAGCGCAGCTCGCTGCGGCCTACCTCGACTCCGCCGCGGTAGGCGATCGCGCGCAGCACGCCCGGTTCCCACGGCGTCGTGAACGTCGCGCGGAACCCGCGGCGCTCGCCCACGGGGCGCTTTCCGATCGACCGGCCGTCCAGCACCAGCTCGACCTCCTCGGCGTCGCTGTAGACGGTCACCTCGGCGCGCTTGCCCTCGCTCCCCCGCCACGCCCAGCTCTCGACGGCGTCGGTGATCCGCCACGCCGAGCGCACGTACGGCTGTCCGCTGCGATCGAGGGGGCGCACGGTGATCGCGGGGGCTTCGAGCGCGCCCCACGCCGCCTGCGCCAGGCGCAGCGAAGCGTCCGGACGACCCGTCAGATCGAACATGCCCGGGCCCGCGATGACGTACGGGTACGGCTTGGCGAGCCCGGCTCGTCGCCCGGGCACCCAGACGGCCACGCCCGCTTCGCCGAGATACTCCCAGCCGGCCCAGACGAAGTCGCCGATGACGGAGGGGATGTCCTGCGCGAGGCGCCACGCCTTCGCGACATCTCCGGGGAGGGTTTCAGACCCAAGAATGACGCGGTGCGGATACCGCTTCGCGTCCTGGGCGTAACGGGCGACGCCGTAGTTGTAGCCGGCGACATCCACCGTCGCGAAAGCGTCGCGCGATGCGCGATCGGCTCGGGGCAGCCGTGACACGACGCTCATCATCCGGCCGATGTGGTTGATCATCACGTTGGCCTCGGTGCTCCCGGCCATCGCCGGCTCCTCGGCGTCGGCGGCGCCGCCGCCCACGGCATACGGCGAGGCGTTCATGGCGACCATCGCGTTCAGGAACAGGTTGATGGCGAGAGTGATCGGGCGGGTCGCATCGACGGAGTGGAAGTACTCCGTGATCTCTCGCGAGAGCTCGACTCCCGCCGCCGTTGCGCTCTCGGGGATCTCGTTGCCGGAGGCGTACATGATGACGCACGCGTAGTTGCGGTCCTTCGCCACGAGGGCGTCGACATCCTCGCGCCACGTGTCGCGGAACCGCCCCGAGTGGTCGAAGCGCGTCTTGCGGACGAACCAGTAGTCGGCGAGCTCGTCGAGCACGTACATGCCGAGTTCGTCGCACGCGTCGAGCAGGTCGCGCGAGAGGGGGTTGTGCGCGCTGCGGATGGCGTTGAAGCCCGCCTCCTTCAGCAGCCGGATGCGGCGGTACTCCGCCGCCCGGTGAGTCGCGGCGCCGAGCAGCCCGTTGTCGTGATGGATGCACGCGCCGGCCAGAAGCACCTGCCGGCCGTTGACCCGCAGGCCGCGGCTCGCATCGACCGACACCGTTCGCAGCCCCACCTTGCTCTCCCAGCGGTCGAGCACCTCGTCGCCGGAGCGGGCGGTGACGCTCATGGTGTAACGCGTGGGGTCTTCGGCGCTCCACGGGCGCGGCTGCGCGACCTCGAGTTCGATCGACGCGGCGGATGCGTCGCCCGACGCGCGTGCTACGACGGTCTCGTCGAGCGACAGCTCGACGTCCAGTCGCGCATCGGCGGGCACGCCGCCGCTCAGCTGCGCATCGACCCGCACCCTCGCGCGCGCAGCCTCCAGGCGAACGGTCCGGACCTGTACCGCGTCGCGCCCGAAGTGGACGGGGGGCCGCACCACGGCCCGCACGCGGCGGTAGAGTCCCGAGCCGGGATACCAGCGCTCCGCCGGCTGATCGCGGTGGCGCACGAGAACTCGGATGTCGTTGGCCTCGCCCCACCGGACGACGGTCGTGATCGGGAGCTCGGCTTCGACGTAACCGCTGCGCACGATGCCGACCGGTGCGCCGTTGACGCTGACCTCGGCGTCGCCCTGAACTCCCTCGAAGACCAGCACGGCCTCACCGTCGCCGCGGGGCGCCGTCCACGTGGTCGTGTACTCGTAGTCGCCGCCGAGGAACCAGCCGGCCTCGGCGCCGCCCGGGGCCGAAGCCGAGCGTCCCGCCCGCAGCATGGCGTCGTCGGGGACGCGGACGCTCACAACGGACTCGTCATCCGATCGCACCTGCCAGCGCACGAGCGCCTCATCGGTCGTCATGGACACGGGGGGCATCACGGTCATCGTCGTCCTCGTTGCTCTCGGCGACAGGCATATCAACCGCCGCACCTCTATCGAATCACAGCAATTGACGCGTGTCAAAAGTCACTTTCGTACAACCGCATCTCTATGCTGAGAGGTCAGAAAGGATCCGATGATGACAAGCAGCGCCGATGTTGCCGCGCGAGCGGGTGTGTCCCGTTCGACGGTAAGTCAGATCCTCAACGGCCACGGGCACCGCTTCAAACCCGACATGGTCGACCACGTCCAGGCCGTCGCGCAGGAGCTCGGTTACCGCCCCTCCCTCGCCGGCCGGGCGCTCGTCCGCGGCAAGAGCGACATCGTCATCACGCTGCTGCCGAACATATCGTTCGGACCTCGCTTGCGCGAACTCATCGACCGCGTCACCGACGAACTGGCCGAGACCGGAACGACGAACCTCATCCGCTTCTCGGCCGGCGGTGAGCTCATCGACGATGCCGTACTGATGCTGCGCCCCGTCGGCCTGTGGAGCGTGGCGCCACTGTCGCCCACACAGCACGAGCAGCTCGACCGGCTGGGCGCTCGCGTCGTCGACCAGCCGCGCGAACTCCAGATCGCCATTGACGAAGGCATCGGCGCGTTGCAGGCGCGACACCTCATCGATCAGGGCTACCCCGCCATCGTCGTCGCCATGCCGGAGGATCAGCGCGAGCAACCGTTCGCCCTCGCGCGCGAGCACGGCGCCCTGGCCGAGGCCGCGGCCGCCGGTGTCCCGACCCTCCCGACTGTCCGGCTCGGACTCGCGCGCGACAGCAGTGCCGAACTGGGCCGCCTGCTCCCCTCCGGAAACGTGGGAGTCGTGGCCTACAACGACGACGCCGCCCTGGCCGTCGTCGCCGCCGCGCGTCACGCCGGTCGCGCTGTCCCGGATGAGATCGGCGTCATCGGCGTCGACAACACCGTCGCGGCGGGCGTCAGCGACCCCTCCCTCACCACGATCGACATCGATGTCCGCCTCAGCGCCCACGAGATCGTGCGGACTCTCAATGGCGACGGACCATTGCCGACGAACGCGCTCGAGACGGTCAGGGCGTCGGTATCGGTGATCCCGGGCGGCAGCACCGCCCGGGATCGCTGAGCGTCAGGGCGCGTTGACGCGCTCGAGGAGGGTCGCGGGCAGGTCCGCCGGCAGCGCACCCTGGCTGTACATGACCAGCTGCTCGAGGGTCAGGCCGGCCGCCTGCGCCAGCACATCCTCCTCGGCTCCGCCGAGCGCCTCCGACAGCAGCTTGCGCCCGCGCGGGTGCGCGAGCCACTCCGCGATCATGCTCTCGGATGTCAACGGCGCCGACGTGGAAGCCGCATCGGGTGCGTCGCCTTCGGGGGACTCGGGCAGTTCGCCGCCCGGGGTCACCGTGCTCCGCAGCGCCCGCGCACGCCCCGGCCGGTGCACGGCGCCGGTCAGGTCGAGCTGCTCGCGCAGCGGCGTCTTGGCCGACGAGCCGCCGACGAACAGCTGCACGGCTCCCGGCTCGACAACCCAGCCCTCGCGAACGTCCCAGAGGGCGAACATCTCCGCGGGCACCTCCACGAGAACCTGACGCTCCTCGCCAGCGGCGAGGGCCAGGCGCTGGAAACCGAGCAGCACGCGGCTGCGGCGCGCCGTGCGGCCCACCAGGTCGCGGCCGTAGATCTGCACGACCTCGTCGCCCACGACACCACCGGTGTTTGCGACGGTGAATGTCAGGCGGATGACGCCGTCGGTGCTAACCCGCGGGGACTGCAACTGCAGATCGCGGTACTCGAACGTCGTGTAGCTGAGCCCGTGCCCGAAGGGGAAGACCGCGCTGGCCGAGCCGTCGACGTAGCTGTCGACGGGATTGAGAGTGCGCCAGTACGACACCGGCGCCGCTCCCACGTCGCGGAGCATCGCGATGGGGAGGCGACCGGCGGGATTGACGTCTCCGAAAAGGACGGCGGCCGCAGCCGTGCCAGCCTCTTCACCGCCGAGCCAGCTCGAGACGATTGCGACGGGCAGCTCGGTAAGCCAGCCCAGCACGTACGGACGAGCGTGGCTGAGCACCACGACGGTCGGGGTTCCGGTGGCGACGACCGCCTCGACGAGCTCCCGCTGGACGCCGGGCAGTTCGCACGTCGCGCTGTCGAGCCCCTCGCCCACGGTCCCGAATCCGTTGATTCCGGCCTGGTCGCCGACGACGACGACGACGACATCGGCGCGGCGCGCGGCCTCGACCGCGGCGGGGATGCCGGAGCGATCGATGTTCTCGACGGGGCAGCCGGGTTCGTACAGCACCGTCGCACCGGCGGCGCGTTCACGGATGCCGTCGGCGAAGGTCACGAGCGGCACCGTGTCGACCAGCAGGGTGGCGTCGTCGGCACCGGTCTTGCCGCGCAGCTCCTCGACATCCTCGAGCCGCGCCTGGGGGTTGGCGGCGAGCGCGAAGCGCTTGGTCATGCTGTCGAGCACCTGGTAGGCGTAGTGTCCGAGCTGGCCGAGCGGGCGGTGAGCGTTCGGCCCGACGACGGCAATCGTGCCGAGGTCGCCGGCCAGGGGAAGCAGCGGTGCGCCGTCGACAGGGTCGTTCTGGAGCAGCACGATCGACTGCTCCGCGACGCGGCGGGCCAGGTTCCGGGCATCCGGTGTGTCGAGGGTCTCGGGCACCGAGGCGATGTCGATGTAGGGACGCTCGAACAGGCCGAGGCGGAATTTCGCACGAAGAATCGCGGCCACGGCGCGATCGAGCTCTTCTTCGCTCAACAGGCCCTGGCGGACGGCTTCGACCACCCGATCGGTCGACACTCGGTTGTCGAGGTCGAGATCGACGCCGGCCTTCAGGGCGTCGGCGTAGGCCGCGACCAATGAGGGGCTGACGGCGTGCTTGGTCGAGAGCTGCGCGATCGCGTCGAGGTCCGAGATGACGAGGCCCGTGAAGCCGTACTGGTCGCGGAGGAGGTCGTCGAGCAGCTCGCGCGAACCGGTGACCGGGACGCCGTCGAGGTCGTTGTAGGAGGGCATGATGCCCTCGACGCCGCCCTCGCGGATCGCCATCTCGAAGGGCATCCCGTAGAACTCGCGCAACAGGCGCTCTCCAACCTGCGCGGGTTCGGTGTTGCGCCCGCCGTCGCTGGCGCCGTAGGCGACGAAGTGCTTGAGCGCGGCTACGACGGGCATGTCAGCGACGGCGTTCTGCAGGCCGCGGACGAAGGCGGTGGAGGTGGCGCCGACCAGGTACGGGTCTTCGCCGTAGGTCTCACCGACCCGGCCCCAGCGTGGGTCGCGCGCGACATCCGCCAGCGGCGACAGCGCCATGCGCGCACCGAGCGCGGTCATCTGCACGCCGATCTCGGTGGCCATCTCGGTGATGAGCTCGGGGTTCCAGGTCGCGGCCTGCGCGATCGCATCGGGGAAGGTCGTGGCGCCCTGCACCTTGAATCCGAGCAGCGCCTCTTCGGCCAGCAGCACGGGAATGCCGAGGCGCGTGTCCTCAATGTGCTTGCGCTGCAGCTCGTTGACCTTCTCCGCAGCCTCGCGCGGCGGGAGGTTGAGGGCGGCGATCGCGGCGACTGCGGCACCCCACCCCGCTTCGGGCGGTTCGTGGGCATCGACCGCGGTGCCGAACGGGGAGGCCGTCTGGGCGGCCTTCTCTTCGAGGGTCATCCGTCCGAGGAGGTCCCGAACACGGACGCCGACGGGCTGCGTCGCATCGAGGTAGGGGCGGTAGTCGTCGTTCATCATCGTTTCCATTCGGAGGTGGAGAGCTCGCGAAGCAGTTCCGTGAGCGTCGGGGTCGAAGAAGCGGTGGCCGCCGGGCGGGCCCCGGCGGCCACCGCTGAGGCCTCAGGAGATGTCAGCGCACGCCGCGCACCCGCGAGGCCGTGAGAGCCGCGCCGAGGGCGATGACGCCGCCGACGACGAAGAGCACGGTGTAGTTGGCACCCCCGCCGATCGCGAGGAGCCCCGGGGCGATCACGGGACCGATGGCGGTCGCGAGCGTGCCCGAGACCTGGTAGATCGACATCCACTTGCCGGCCGCGGCCTTATCGGGCAGCACGTCCGACGCGAGCGCCAGGTCGACGGAGTTGAACGTGCCCGAGCCGGCGGCCAGCAGCACGCCGCCGACGATGTAGACCGCGAGGTTCGGAGCGAAGGCTCCGATGACCATACCGACGGCGATCATGCCCGAGGCGAGGTAGATGAAGGCCTTGCGGCGACGCAGCTTGTCGGAGAGGAACCCGCCGAGGACCGTGAAACCGACCGTGGCCAGGAGCGACAGTCCACCGACCGCGGCGAGCTGGCGTCCTGCCTCTTCGGCCGTGAAGCCCAGGCGATCGAGGACGAAGTACAGCTGGTACGTCGTGAAGAACGCCGTACCGATGCCGATGCCGAGCTTGCCGACCCACACCCACGCGAAGTCGGGGTGCTTGCGTGGGTCGAACAGCAGCGAGCGAAGCGACGACCCGATAGAAAGGTTGTGGAACCGCTCGGGCGCCGGGGCGTCGGGCACGACGAAGATCCACAGCACGACACCGACGGCCAACACTGCCACAGGCAGGAGGAACAGCAGCAGCAGGTTGCCCGTGAGAAAACTCCCCACCAGACTCGCCGACACACCAGCGACTGAGGCCATCACGCCGCTGAGCGCACCCAGCTTGCCGCGCTGGTACGGCGGCACCCGCTCGGCGAGCGCCGGATTCAGAGCGGCGCCCACGAGAGCACCGGCGACCTGAGCGATCAGATACCCTGCGAGCACGAGCGGCACGTTGGGCGCGAGAGCAATGATGACCGCACTCAGCGCGTAGGCGACCAGCCCAAGCAGAAGAAACGGACGTCGTCGACCCCACCGGACCTTGCTGCGGTCACTCAGGACGCCCACGATCGGGCCGACCGGCAGGAGCACGATGGCACTCACGCCGACGACGATTCCGAGGACGGTCTCTTTGCTCGCCGGATCGATGAGCTGGATCTTGTAGGGGAGGCTGAACAGCGCTGGCATGAACAGCGCCAAGAAATAGCCGAAGTAAACGAGCCCATAGGTGAAGATGAACCCTGCGCCGACCTTGGGCAGGCGGAGCTCCCTCGTCGTCGGGTCTTCGTCCTCGACCCCTCGCGTCAGTCTCGAAACCTCTTCAATAGGGGCGTTTGTCGGCGGGATGTTCGCCGCATCTTTGCGTCGCATTGCATGCCTCTTTCATGAGCCCGTCCTCGGGCACTGATTCCGTCCGATCCCGGTTCGGGAGAGTGCGGGTCGGTTAATGCGTCTTAGCGAATCACCGATTTTGACGCGTGTCAATCCGCCGATCAGAACACGTACGGAACGATTCGCGCGATCCCCTGGTCCGGAACGCGCGTAGGGATCTGGCGACCGGGCAGCAGGCCCCCGCCGAGAAACGGGAACGGGATGAGCGTGCCAGAGGCGGTTTCGTCGCCGTTGATATGCAGGACCGCTTCGAGGCGCTCACCCTCACGGACGAGCAGACTGGCTTCCAATAGGCCAGCCGTGCCTTCGCCAGCGACAGAGAGCGTGATCCAGAAGCCCCGCCCCGCGAGGAACAGCTCACCAGCACGGGTGACCACCGCGACGCCGTAGGCCGGGTAACGCGGCACGACGAAGCCCCATTCGTCACGGGAGTGCACCTCGACGTTCACGTCGCCGACGACGATGCGCGCGCCGGGGGCGGATTCACTGAGCACGAAGCTTTCTACCCGAGCATCGGGATGCTGACCGATCACCACAGAGGCCGCGCCCAGCAACTCGTAAGCGTCGGCCAATGCCGCGCCCACACCCTCGGCCGGATCGAGTGCATCAACGCCGAACGGTGAGACTCCGACCGCACGATGCGTCCCGAAGGCGCGGAACATCTGAGCGATGCCGATATCGTCGGCACGGAGCTCGGGGATGAAGAGGCGGCCACGCCGCGAGGCGTAGGCTCCGAAGATCGGTTCGGCATCGTCGACGTACATATCGGGAGCAAGGAAATCAAGATCGGGGGCAAGCGCCTCCCAGATCGCTGCGACTGCGACGATAGGGCCACCGCTGGGATATTCACCTGGCCGCTTTCCGCCCGACACTGCGACGGGTCCGTCGAGCACACTGTCGGCGTCGAGCCAGGCGTTGACAAAGAGGGGCACGTCCATGACGGTGCGGCCGGCCGCGGCCACCGCCTGTGTGTACGTGGCGAAGCCTGATGCCATGAACGCCTCGTCCGCGCGGTCCCCCTCCGGGAATACCTCGGACCAGGAGCCCTCGGCGCGAGCGCCATGACGCTGCCATTCGGCGTGGATCGGCATCTCCGTGTCACTCGCGACGGCGGCGACGATAGCTGTGGGAACCGGCGCCTGCCACGCGCGAACGGCCTCCTCACTGCGGTCGCGGGAGTCACCGAGGAGCCCAATCTCGTTCTGCACCTGGACAGCGATGACGCGACCGTCCCGGTCGTCGTGAGCTATGCAACGGAGGAGGGCGGAGAAGGCTCGCGCATCCGCATCACGGTTCGCCTCGGCGAACGGCGTCAGATGCTCGAGCGGTGTGCCGTCGGCGCGCCGCGAGCGCGGAAACCGCGTGCTGTCGCGTCTGACCCAATCGGGGACGTACGTCGACGCGGCGTTCTTCCACGATCCGAACCACAAGGGGATCAGACGCAGATCGCGAGCGGCCGCTTCTGCGATCATTGCTCGCACGAGCGTCGCGTCGTACCGACCTTCTTCGGGTTCGAACAGATTCCACGCGACAGGAGCGAGCACAGTGTTCGCCCCGAGTGCCGCTACCGTCGCGAACGATTCGGAGATCGCCCGCACCGTGCTTGAGCTGGAATTGTGCACCTCGGCGCCGAGCACGATGAAGGGCTCGCCGTTCACCTTCAGATAATGGTCGGTCCAGCCGGGGGTTGCGGCGCTCATCACGTCTCCTTTGCCGTCGCGCTGACCCGAACCAGCCATCAGACCCCCGAGGCCGGTGCGCCACCATAGCGAAGCAGAATATTTGACGCGTGTCAATCGCTGTGGCTTGCAGATCGCAAGAAGCGTGCGGCCTCATCGGGCGTAACCACCGACGCAGAAACGGATGAACCCCCGAGACCGGGGGCTCATCCGTTCACGATGTCCTGCGAGATCGCCTGGCGGAGACGGAGGGATTTGAACCCTCGGTCCCCGTGAGGGGACTCCACCTTAGCAGTGCCTGCGACGTATGCAGATGGCGCAGGATCTGCGGGTTCCTGCACGTGGAACACGCTAGAGTCGGCGGTGTCATCGGACGCTGGGACCCCCACAGGGCCCTCGGGCACGCGGATCAGTAGGAGCGAGTGGCGGCGTCGAGCCGACTCTGGAGATCCGCAAAGGACTCCCCAACGTGAAGAGTCACGAGCACGCGAAGATGCCACCCCGCACTCAGTCCGTTGACACGGTCAACAACCGCTCGGACGCTTGTTCCATCGTGAAGGCAGGGCGCCGTGAGCTTCGCAAGCCAGTCAGGCACGTACCCGACAGGCTCGTCGTGCTCCGTGAAGAACAGTTGAGCGTCGGCGTTGTAGTCGTTCCCGACCTCCGCGATGACTCGGAGGGGCTGGCCGGGGACAAGCCCACCCAAGAGAGCTTCGAGTTCGACATCCGAGTAGAGACGCGTCTGGCCGTCGGTCGTCGTAACGGTCTTCTTGGCAAGATACCGGACCCCTGCCGCCAGGGCGGTACAGGTCCAGCCCTCTGTGCTCTCGCGAGGGAAGGGAGTGACCTGGAGCGTGTCCCCCTCCGAAGAGCCACCTGAACGAACGAGCTGCTCCCATGGAGTCGCAGAGGCGGGATCAAGGCTCAACTCGTCAAGCACGCGGACAAAATCTGGACGAGTAGGATCCATCACCCGCTCGTGGAACAGCGGGAATAGTTCGTCACTCTCGTATCTCTTTGTGAGGTCGCGGAAGCCGAGCAACGGCCTGAACTCTGCGACGTGAGCGACGTTCGGAAGGTACTCGAACGCGTAAGTCTCGCCATCGAATGTCAGGACCCCGACGGGAATCATCGCGCGCGTGGTGGGCTGCTGCCAGACAACGAGCAACTCGTTCTCGGCCACGACATCAGCAAACGGTGACTCAAGCACGGATTGCATCTTGGATCCTCCTTCCATTGATCTCTAACACTGCGCCTGCGAACTTACGCGTGACCTCCGACACTCCGCCATGACGGGCAAGCACCGCTTCGAAATCGACGCGTCCTACCGACTCCAACAAGCCCGCGATGCGCGCTCTTCCCGCGCCGCTACAGTTCTGCATAGCTCTCGCCGCAAGCTCGACCAGCGGGGTTCTCAGGTCCCCGTCGAATCGGCGCGCTAGCCCCTTCAAGGCAAACGACTCGAGTGATCCCGGATCACGAAGCCTGGCGGCCCTCGCGTCATCCGTCAACTGAAAACCCAAACTTGCTTCCATATCATACGCCGGTGCCAGCGCGTCGGCTGGGCCTTCGCTGGACCGAGCATGGAGCACAGACCAGTTCTGCTCGTGGCGGTCACCGTTCCCGATCAGCGCGTCGAGGATCAGGTACCCGACGAACGCGTCGTACGCCGTGCACGCGGCCCACGACGCCGCCTGCGGGGGCGCCACGTACCCCTCCAGAGTTCGACGGATGTTGTCTAGCGAGTGCCCTATCGACGCGGATCGGTCCCGCAGGGAGTCACGGAGGTGGACGTCGATCCGGTCCAGCATCGCGAGACGACCCGTGTCCATGTCGTAACCGACAGGCCGCACGTTTCGCGTGACGACGCCTTCAACCCCGTCGCGGAGGGCGAGCCGGGCCGCAGCTGCCGGAACATCCAGTTCTTCTGCGATGGTCGCCGCAACGGCTTCGGCCCAGTCGCCTACGTGACGATTGCCATTGTTGTGTACGGTAGCCGGTTTGAAAAGCCAATGGGTCTCCGGACGCGTCGAGGAACCCCCTGGCTCGGATAGCCACGCCTTTTCCGATGCACCCCGAGTTTCGACACGGAGAAACTCCCATGTCGTCACGTCGTCGCGATCTGCACCCACGATCCGGAGTCTACGGAACGCCCAGCCTCTCGCGAACTCGACGCTCAACGTCGACGGAAGTCGTCTTCACCGCCGCGCTACTCCCACTCATATGACCTGTTCCTCTGCGTCATGTCGACGAACCGGGCACCTCGGCTCAGTCTCTTCGGGTGCGATGACGCGAAGAGACCGGGAAGCGCGATGGCGCCTCCTGCGAGCAGTCCCGCGACCCGTACGATCCACCCAGCGGCCGCCACCCAAGGCAAGATGGAACGCCTCTGGCAGGCCCTGAAGAGTTACCTCGCCACCGGAACCGCGACTACGATCGCAGAACCGCGGCAGCGCCTCTCCCTCAGGCTCCTCCACCTCGGCATCGGCATCGGCACCGGCAGAACCCACACCCGAACCGAGATCATCTGCCTCATACGCAACAACGAAGCCAACATCACCACCCGAGACATCGGCGAAATCCTCGCCGAATTCACCCTCGACCCCACACTCAACCACCAACGCAAAAACGGATGACCCCCGAAACCGGGGGTTCATCCGTTCACGATGTCCTGAGACATCACATGGCGGAGACGGAGGGATTTGAACCCTCGGTCCCCGTGAGGGGACTGCACCTTAGCAGGGGCCTTCGCGCCACACGTGGCGCGTCATCCTGCGCTCGAATGCGCGAGATGTAGCTCGATCAGCTACACCCACGGAATCTTGAGACCCCTGTGGGGACCCCGTATCACCCGTGGACCACGGGTGATACGACTATGCCGAGTCAGTCGCCACCCGAAACACACTCGGGCGATGCGCGCAGCGGCTTCCTCGGACACGTATTCTCCGACCCATGCCCTGCGTTGCCCGATAGATCGTCGCCACACTGACTCCGAGCGCCCTCGCGACATCCGCGACGTTCTCGCCCAAGTAGCGGGGGTCTGAGCTTGTCGTCGTGATCATGCACGTACACGTACTGCAGCGACGGTAGGCGTCGTCGACGTCACCGGTGCGACCTGTACACGGTGGTCACTGCAACTGTCGGCCGCGGTACCCGCAAGTCGCGCCAGCTGGGTGTCGGGCCACCAGCTCGGTGGTTCCCGAGGCGCGCTCACCTGCTCGCCCGATGTCACATCGTGAGGATCTTCCAGCTCAGGTTGTTATTGAAGAATGCGTTCAGCCCGGCCATGTAGACCACAGCGCCGCACTTTCGGTTGCCTGTTGAAGGCATGCCGGTGCAGTTGTTCCCGCCATCCTCGCCGACCTGGACAGCGCTGATGATTCCGGTCGCGTGAAGCTGATTATCGACTACCCGGTACACCGGGCCACCACTGTCGCCGTTTCCAGCGGCGGGCTGGTTGAAGACCTGCACCGAGCGGTACTGATTGCTGTACGTCACGATGTTGCCGTTGCCGTCAGAGGAGTTAACGGTCAGGGGACCATGGCTGATCGTGTTGCTGCATACTGTGCCGGATTGTGAGCCGTTGATGCAGATGCTCTGGCCCACCATTGGCACGCTGTACCCCTTCACCATCACAGCGGTGTTGGAGTTGTGAGCCCCCACGAAGTTTGCGCCGTAGTACAGGACGTCACCCTGCAGCATCTTGATGTCTGCGCCGCCCGTTGAGGTGGTCTGCGCAGTGCCGAAGAACGGGCTGTTCGTGTACAGTCCCGAATTCCACGTCCTTCCGGTAGTGCTGCAGTGATCTGCGAAGAGCATGCCGGTGGTGCTGGAGGGAAGGCCATCTCGAACAACTGAGAAACCGGATGTACAGGTCGAGTACTGCCCGTTGCCAGCAGGGCTACTGATCCGGGCTCCTCCGATGTACGGCTGGGAGTGGTACTGACGATCGGCCTGAACGCTCAGCTCTCCGGGGACGATTTCGACCGGAAACTCTGAGTCGAACTGCTCGGCAACGTCTGCTTCAGACGAGCGCGAAGAGAAGCTATCGGCGCCAACTACCGCAACTTCGATTCCGGAACCGTCTGCCTTCGCCCCCGCCCAAGCGATTTCCTGCCCATTAACGACGTGCTGACGCGCGATCCGGTCCGCCACCTCTCGCAGTTCGTCTGCGTCGTACTTGTCGATAACGACTTCGAACTGTCCGTCGGGGAGGTGCTCTGCGATGGCGGACGAGATCGCCCCCTCATCACCAAAAGCATGCACGATGACCACGCCCCGCTCACGATCCCAAACGTAGTTGTTGAGGTCCTTGCGGATGGTAGACGCGTCGAGAGCGACGAGGCCCTCAGACAGCTTGGCGCTCATTCCATCAGCGTCGACTTGATCGAGGACCTCGTCGGGGAGATACTCTGAGATTTCGGGAGCGGCAGCTTCGGCCGGAGCACTGCCTTCCTCCGCAAGTGCTGACGTAGCCCCGAAAGCGACCGTGAAGAGCGCCGCGATGCCAACTACGGAGATCGATTTCTTGATTCTCATCCTCTTCCGTTCTTCTTATGACTCTCGTTTGTAAAGTAGGCATTGAAGGAGCAGACCGTCCATGAGCAATAAGCGGGCTGGTGGGAAAATCATCATGTGGGCCGTGGCCGTCGCAGGCGCGGTGTGCGTGGCAACTCTGATTGTGATCGCGTCTTATTCACGGCTTGAACCAATTCCCGAAGAGTCGATCGCCCCTGTCATGCCTATCGTCACGGAAGACGGTTTCCGGTGATTGTTTCCGACAGTAGCCAGATGGTCGGCAAAGCACAGCTTCCAGATGGCGTGACTGATGTGCTATGAGCGTCGACGATGCGCCGCTGACCTGGCAACGTTCGAGTCTCCAAGCGCAAGCAGAACCCGGCCCCACAGGAGGCCGAGCTCCGCTCCGCGGGCTGCGAACGGACATTCGTCGCGCAGAACATGCTGGCCGCGCTCGATGGATCCTCGGCAGCGGTCGCATCGACGATTCAGCAGTACATCGTTGACCGGAAGGCCAATGACTATCGGACAGTGGACGCTGAGGACTCGATCGGTACTCTCGGGTGCGGCGTAGCTGACGGGGATCGCCATTCGGCCGATAGTGTCGGGCGCTGGCCCAGTGCGCCACTGACTTAGTGCGCCTTCAACCTGCCACGCGAACGAAAGAAGCCTCGATGCCCTATCCATTCATCCCGAAGCCGTCACAGTTTGGTAGACAGTTCAACATCATGGCGCTTGTTGGGAATGGATTCGACATCCAGGTCATGAGTGAGTACGCACAGACCACCACCACGCGCTACCCGGATTTCTACCACTTCATGAAGATGAAGAACGTCGATGCCTCTAATCTCGTGCTCAATGAGATGGAGCAGGCACTGCACGACGGGAAGCTCAACTGGAGCGATATCGAAGCATGTATCACGAGTCTCGCGACCCGGAGGGTGCCGGTATCTGAGATCCGCTCGTCGCTGGATGAAGTCCGGAGTTGCTTCTCAGAGTTTCTCAACTCAGTGGTGAGCGCACCGCTCCTCTCTCGGTTGAGCGAGGACTCCCAGATGAACAAATGGGCAAGTAGGTCGGCGTCTGGATTTCTGGCTGATATAGCTAATGCCGACGACCTGCGTAAGATTCCGTTCGGGATGCGCAAAGCGAACTACGATCTCTACAATTACTACTTCGTAAACTTCAATTACACCTCGATGCTTGACGACTACATCCACATGGATCCGGTGCAGTTCGATCCGGTGCCACACTCCACCGTGGATACAAACTTCTGGTTCAACACGGATCCGAAGCGTCTGTCTGGGGACACCTGGAACTTCAACTCCTCGAGCTACGTTGAAACGCAGGTCGTACACCCGCATGGATATCAAGACATCCCACGCTCGATCCTCTTCGGAACGAACGGTGATGGGAACCCCCGGAGCGATGCCGCCAAGCTGGCGAAGACGTACTGGGCGCGCGTGGACCAGCGCTACGGCCACCTCTTCGCTGACACCGATCTGTTCATCGTGTTCGGATGCTCTCTGGGGGCGACTGACTCGTGGTGGTGGGAGCACATCGCGGAATCCCTTGCAGCAGCAGGAGCCAATAAGCGTGCACTTCTGCTCTACTGGTGGAACGGTCCTTCCGCGACGAAACTAACGTCAGAGGAAGTACTGAACCTGTTCTTCGCGGGTGCCAACGTTGCTGAGGAAGACCGCGTTGCGCTTACCGAGAAGATCTGTGTCATCAGCTACAACGATGACGACGAGCGCGTGTGGCTGAACACCTCGCGAGACAAGGAGAGCTAAGCCGCCAGATTCGTCACGCCGAGGCTGCCAATTCCGCGGGTCTGCGTGTGACTCGATTGACGGTGGCAATGCTGACGTCAAGCGCTTTCGCGATGTCAGCGACGCTCCCGTAGGAGTCTCGAAGACTCTGGGCACATCGCGCTGTCGGATGGCCAGCCTTCCTCGGTCGCCCGCCAACACGTCCCTGAGTCGCCAGACCAGACACGGAAGTCCGAGAAGAACCGAACGCCTGGCCGGTGGGGCGAGGGGGCCCAGCAAACTTCGTTGTCCACCCGCCTTCTCCACCAGGAGCGTCAGCTGAATCATGGCGTGTCTGATGACGTAGGCCGCTGCTGCCGGCTCGATGCGCCTTCCATGGCGCTCGGGGGCGTCAGGAACGAACTGGTGACAGTTTGACCTGCCCCACGGATTTGGTGCCAGCTGGAGTGGCTAACTCGCGGCGGGGATGTGGTTGCTGTTGAGTGTCTCGTATTCGATCGGGGTGCGGTAGCCGAGGGCGGAGTGTCGGCGTTGTTGGTTGTGGAAGATCTCGATGTACTCGAAGGTCGCGTTGGCGAGTTCGACTCGTGTTTTCCACGTCTTCCGGTTCAGCAACTCGATCTGCATCGATGACCAGAAGCTCTCCATCATCGCGTTGTCGAGCCCGTCGCCGACTGACCCGAACGAAGGCAACAGGCCGGCCGAGCGGATCTTCTCTCCGAAGAGCCAAGAGGTGAATTGCGTTCCGTGGTCCGCATGCACGATCCCACCCGGCGCGGGACGGCGATTCCGGATAGCCATATCGAGTGCGTTGATGACGAGCGTGGTGTCTTGCTTGGAGTCGATCGACCAGCCGATGATTCGGCGGCTGTAGGCGTCGAGGACCGCGGCGCAGTAGACCCACCCTTCGCGCGCTTGGATTCCAGCAGTCGTCGCAACACGTTGATCACGACGCCTTCAGTAAAGCAGCCATTCGCTCGGATGGTGTGTCCCAGTCCAGCGATTTCCGAGGGCGTCCGTTGAGTTCCTGAGCGACGGCCAGGAGGTCGTCGAC
>JAAIGE0100372884.1_pt1 | contig 19296 bp, 19 predicted proteins | sample 6487951 | NCBI WGS metagenome assembly JAAIGE01 (sample SAMN13974128, study PRJNA590717) | phyllosphere metagenome | biome: tomato field; feature: multiple bacterial spot infested tomato fields; material: tomato leaves; isolation source: leaves from tomato fields | host: Solanum lycopersicum ...
GAAGGCTCGCTGGAGGAGCTTCGCCGAGATCGGCAGGTCGAGGGTGGCTCATCACTCTTGCTGCGCGCCACGCCGGTAGAGACGGCTCTCGACGTCCTATCGAAGGAACCGTCGGTATCGAATGCACGCCTGCTCGATGACGGGCGGATCGAACTCGTGTCGACCATCCCGGCCAGCGAGATCGTCAAGACTCTCGTTCTCGCGGGCGTCTCCGTCGCGGACGTCTCAGAGCGCGTCGGCACCTTGGAGGACGTCTTCCTCAGCATGACCTCGGGCAGCGCGGTGGCGACCGCAGGAAAGGAATGAACATGGCTACCCAGCTCATCTCGCGCACTTCGACGCCGACGGCTCCGGGGATCGTGCCCGCCATCAAGGGCGCCTTCCGTCTCATGTCCTGGCGCCCGGGCTACAAGGTCGTCGCAGTCGTGTGGAGTCTGCAGATTCTGATCTTCGCGTACGCCATCAACTACGCCGTGGTTGCGACCCTGCCGTCTGAGCAGGCGCCCCCCGGGCTTCTCGCGTCCCTGCAGCCAGAAGCGACAGGGAGCTACGTACTCGCGTCCATCCCGGTGTACGGCGCCCCGGTGTTCATCATCATGGGAGCCATGATGACCGCCAGTGAGTACCGCTGGGGCGCGCTTCAAACGCTGCTGGCGCGCTACTCGAACCGAACGTCGTTCATCCTCGGCCGCTGGGTCGCGCTCGCAGCGCTGGCCGCGATCATCGCCCTGCTGAGTATCGTGCTGAGCGTTATCGCGAGCCTGGTCATCGCGGTACTGCTCAGTGAACCTGTCAGCTTCCCGCCCTTTGCGGAGTACGTCGTGGAGTTTCTGGCCGGCACACTGATGGTGACCGCACTGGCCTCCTTCGGGTTCTTTCTAGGCGTGCTGACCCGCAACGTCATGGCGGCGGCAGCCATTGGTGTGGCGTGGACAATCGGCATCGAAACTCTCGTCGTAGGCAGTCTTGTTGGCGTGCTGGACGTCTTTGAGATCATCCGAAGCGGCATGATCACAACCAACGCGGGCTCTCTCTCCACGGCAATCGCGGAATCGACCGGCCTTGACGTATCGGCCACGTTCGGAGCGACCACCGCGGTGGACGGGGGCATGGCTGCGGTGGTTCTTGGAGTTTGGATCGTGGTCGCGCTCCTCGGCTCCGTCCTCATCTTCCGACAACGAGATGTCGCGTAGACCTCGTTGGGTCCGGCTTGCGACGCGTCTCGTGAGCCGGTCCAGCACGCCTGAGGCCTGATGCGCGGCTGCGCGACGGGCTGCCGCGATAACTGGCGGAGCTGAGCGGGTTCCGCATCCGCGGGGCGAGCGCGCCACTCGCGGCAGCCTCCGTCGCCGTTGAGGTTGCAGCTGACCCGGGCAGTTCAACGTGGATCAATGCGGCGCCGGGCAACGAAGGATCAGGCGAGGCATCCGCAGAGTGGGTTCACCGGGTGGTTGCCGCCCCCCTGACTGCCCCAGTCCTACCGGTCGCCCGGCGCTGGCTTGATGTCTCAAACACCTCGGGCGTGACCGGAGTGGACCTCGTCGGCCTGTGCGTCCGATGCGTTGTCGGTATCTGCCTCAAAGCCCACGGAGCCGAGGTTGACGACGATATCGACGTACAGGTCTCACCGGGGGAGCGCGAAAAGCTGCTGTCGTGCAGTATGAGCGGCCGATGGTCGTGCCGAAACGCGTCCACGCAACGGATGGAGTTGCGGGCCGTTCGGTGAGCCTCTCAAGCTCCAGAAGGCTCGCGCATAGGGGGATTGCTGGCGGACCCCCAGAGCGAAGGAATCAGGAATGACCAACGAGCACGACATCTCCATGACGTTCCGGCTAATTGCCCAGTGGCACCACGGATACGACTACCGGTTGCTGGAAACCTGCTCAACGCACATCCGGGGCGCACTCCAGATGCTGCTGCCCGAGATGGGTGAATCGCACATCGAATCCGCCCTGCAAGAGTTCCGCGAGGGACCTGACGCGGATGGGGCCCGCATCGCAGGGTTCGCGTGGTCATGGATCGTCATGGTGCCCGCCACCGACATGCGACCGCCGCAGGAGGTAGCTTCTGCGGCCATCAAGCGGCGGCTGGCGCTGGAGGGTGACAAACGTCGCCTCGGCGGGCGGCGGGCGTCGGCGCACTAGTCAGTCCATTCCGGGCCGGGTCATTGCCAAGCTTCTGCGGCGTCCAGGCCGATCCAAGCTACGAGTGCCACGACGGGATCCACATCCAGGAGCTTCTTGCGAGGGCAAGCAGCAAGGCAACGGCAAGGAACGTGATGCCGATGACAGCAGCGACGATGGAGCTGCGAGCACTCAGGAGATCGGCGCCCGGACCGTGTCGACGTAGAAGCCGGGGGAGTAGATAGAGGCAGATGAACAGCCATAGCGAACAGAGAAGGAGAGTCGTCCAGGTGAACCACGGCCCTGACGTGAGGGCTCGCGCGTAGTCGGCGAGTAGCGCGCCAGCATCGATGGCGGCGATCCCTCCGAGTCGTACGAGCAACGCGCGGCGGGAGATCCTCCAGCGAAACTCTCTTGCCCATTGCGCACAGCTCGTGAAGGCACTCTCCCGGCTCGACGTTCCCGTCGCAAGGCGAACGCGAGAGGACGTCGACCCTTCGGAACTCGTGCTGGACGTACCGAGAACGTGAGTGCGCGTTTGGAGCGACTCCCGAGTATTGGAACCTTGCCGACGAGCGCGTTTGTGTCGGCCGCGTCTGGGAGGTCAGCGCGACTCGGCGTCCGCCGCCAGCGCGACCCGCTGACGGCGCGTATCGCGTTCGATGAGTAGAAAGGCGCCGACAAGCACGAAAGCAAGCACGACCGGCATCCAGTCGCGGCCGCCCGTGCTCGCCCACTCAAGTCCGGGGTAGACGTAGACCATGAACAGAACGACGCCAAATACCATCCCAGCCGCCATACGCTTTCGGCGGCGCTCACGCTTGAACAGAGGGTCCAGGCAGCAGTTGAGCTGAGCGGCGACATCGTTCACACGATTTCCGAACTCGCGTCGCGTCTCGCCCTCCGGCAAACCCGAGTAAATGCTGGCGAGCCGCTCGAGCCGCAAGGTAAGTCGTCTCTCCCGGGTGAAGCGTTGCGCGAGCCAAACCAACAGTGCACCAACGAGCGGAACCGACAGGAACGCGACGGTCTGTTGAAGGAGCGAGTCGAGAGGCACACGATGACGGTATGTGCGGCCTCCGACATTCGGAGGGGTTCGGTAACGCGGTTCCTGGTGCGGCGAGGCTCAAGTATCCGCACTGTTAGGGCGTTGCCCGTTCGAATGGTCGGGGCTGCTCGCCAGTCGCCTTGGTCCGCAGCTTCGACAAACCAAGCTGCGCGCCTCGCGGGCGTTGTTGAAGGAGCCTCGGGCCCGCTCGATGGTGCCGTCGACGCCACAGAACTCAATGAACTCGAGCAAGCGCTGTGTGGGGAGGTGCTCAACGCTCCTTCGCTGGGAGGCCCGGTCTCGTTAGCTGGTCGTCAAGCCGGGGATGGAGCAGCGGGTTTGCTCAGCGTCCGCGCTAAACACGACGCTTCCGCGCGGGCGACTCTAGGTAGCCCAGCGAGCGAAGGTGCTCGTCCGCTCCGCTCGGCAACCTGTCCACAACCTTCGAGAACCAGGTCGATACGACAGGCCTCAGCTTGCGCCCGGCCGAAGCTGGAAAACTCGAGTGGTGCTCCAGAAAGAGCTCATGGACCATGCGCGCCTCACCCAATCGCGCGTCTTCCATCCACTCGATGAGTGGGTCGACAACTGCCGCCGCGGTCGCCCCGTCTCTGGGAAGAGCGCCGAAGACCGCGAGCGCTCGGGTCCGGCCCCGGCGATTGGATGCTCGCGTCAGTTCGATAGCCGCAGACGAGCGTGCGGAGTCATCCACTCCGTGAGAGGCCAGGGCTCTGAGGACTATCGGTGACGCTTCCAACTGGAGTGCTACCGTCCACATCGCGGTGCGATTCGATGCGCTCGCACGTGTGGCAAAGCTTCGCCAGGTCCCGATAGGCACCGCTTTGAACGCGCCACCACTCAAGGCGGCCATGACGTCGGCTGCCTGTGGCGCCGTCTCGATCCAACTATGCACCGCGACCGCATCGAGCGTCGGCCCAAAGTACGTGTGTAGTGCCTGATAGGAAAGTGGAACCTCCGGCTCGCCCAGCGCGTGCAGTCGGTTGTGCGCGGCCAGCAGCGTGAGTGCAACCCACCTCTGGGCTGTACCCGCGGCTTCCAGCTGCTCTCGGAGCGTGCTGACGACGGAATGCATGACCCCCGGGGACTCGGTAACGATCCCCTGCAGCACGTGAACCCGGTCGGCAGTGTCCGCAACTCCCACAACTTGATTGGCGATAAGCGAGCTCGTCAGCGGCTCAGCGCTGACGGACAGCGACGGGATGCGGAGGAGCGCGTGCGCCACCTCGAGAAGTGCCTCGTAGCGGGCGCGCGTGAGAGTCGAAGTATCCACGTACGTCGGCTGAATAACGTCAAGCACCTTCTTCGGCTGGATGTCGGCGTTGCGCGCAAGCTTTGCGATCTCCGCGATCCCGCCGCGGATCGCTTCGTCGTCGTCATCCCTTGCTACGAGACGCAATAGTGCGAGTAGAGCGGGTCCAAGCAGTTGCTTGCCTGGAGACGCCTCGGCCTTGAGGCGACTAGAGAGGGACGACTTCAAGCTCGCCGACGACTTCATGACGAGCGTGATGAGGATTTCTTCGGTCGCAACCTTCCGAGTCGCGGGCCGTTTGAGATCCTCGTCGAGGACGTTCAGGTAGGAAGCTTCTGCTTCCTCAGCGCTCAGCGCACGCTGACGCAGGACCGAGACGGCCCATCGACGAATGTGCGATTCAGGTGGCAGCACGGAAAGGAGCCCTTTGATTCCGCGGACCGCGTTCTCAATTTCTTGGAGACTCTTTTCATCGTTCGCTTCTTTGTCCGGTGCGAGTTCGTGTGCAACCCGCTTCGCGCTCGATGCGTCCAGGTGAGGTGTGCCGGCTATCGCGTCGACCCGGCGCAGGAATGCGAGCAAGGGATCGACCTGCGAAGGCAGTGCGGATGTCGCGCTGGCCAAGATGAGATCGCGGTTCGCGACAAACGCTTCATCGGTTGCCCAGGACGTCACCGCCGAATAGCCGGGAGAGTGGAGCGCCACGTCTCCCTCGATTGCGGTGAGTAGGCGCCTGACCCAGCCCCCGTCCTTCAATGGCAAGAGCGTTCCGATGAAGCCCCGAAGCGCGTCCTCGGTTAAGTCAACGACCTTCCCGCCCCCGACGAGTGATTCCCAGGCGCTGTCGACATGGGGCAAGAGAGCATCTCGCTCGGCAGCCGGAAGCACTGGGAGAAGGACGCCTACGACAACCCGCAGCGTGAGCGCTTCGGCGCTCGCTTGACCCTCGCTCTCTTGGAGCATGAGTTCGAGAGCCTTGCTCAGATCCTTCGGGCTCGCATCTGCGAGCGCGAGGATCGACTCGTTTCTCGGGACTTCGGTCGCGGCCTCAGCTGCCGAATAGATGGCGGGGTCCTCGAAGGCGAGAATCCGCGTGCTCGTCCCGAGCTGGATCAAGTCCGCACTTGGTAGATCCACCCTCATGTCGGTCAGCTTCTGCAAATACCGCTTCAGCTGCAGCGCGAGCGCGCGCTTCGGACTAGCGACTGCATCGGCTTCGTCCTCTTGAGGAGAGAGCAGGGTGTCCAGGACGGCCCTCTCGCTTCGATACCTGTCGACCAGCGGCTGCAACGACTCCCCGGCATCCGCGCGATCTGTATAGGCGACATGCACAAGCAGATTGGTGTGATGTTCGAGGTCCGCGTAGAAGAGTGGGAACTCGGTCTGGAGGACGGTGAGGACAGCGATCTCGTCGGCACGCTCGACCCATGTGCCGTTGAAGGACTCTGCTACACGGGCGTTGATTGCGAAGTCATTGAGGATGACCTTTGTACGACGTGGGCTCGTGAGGTGAGGGGGAGACAGTATCGAGACAACCCTCTCTAAGCGTTCGATACCCGTGGCGCGCAGCTCGCCCCACACGCCTTGGTTCTCCTTCCCCAAGACGAGGTCTCGCGCATACTGCCGAAACGTCTTCCTGGGCTGCGGGGGCAGAGCAACCTGATAGGTGAAGATCTTGTCGAGGTACTCCCCAGCGGTGCTGTAATAAGGCCGTCCTGGTCGGGCCGGCACGCTTCTCTTGAGTTCGTCCTCCACTGTCTCTACAACGCTCTCGCGGTCGAACGCCACGACGAAAACACACTTCTCGTTGCCCAGGAATCGACGCAGACCTTCGAGCGTCCGCATCACTGCGGCAGGGGCGCATCTGTCGAGCTCGTCAATGAGGATCACCTGGGTCGCGCTACTCTTCTGCACGATCTCGTTGAATAAGTTGCGAAACTGAGTGACGTGCGCGGGACCCGATTCCTGGACGGTGACCTTCCTGAGGTTGAGGAGCACGCTCCCTACTAGCACCAGGACGGTTCCGGCGGCGGCGGCCCTGAGCCAGCCCCACAATTTCGCCATATAGGTCGGCCAGAATGGTTCGGGGTTCCCGTCCGTAACGGTGGCAACGCTCAGCGCCTGGATAGCAGGGACACCGAAAACCGCAAAAGCGACCACGGTTACCAGCGCTGTATAGATGGCGTAGCGCCATCTGTTCTTAGGTAGCTCGATGCCGAACGGCAGCGTCACTGTCCTGTTCGCACGGAACAACCGCTGCTCGATATTCTTCGGGCTGCCGTCAATCGCCGCGGCAACAGTGGCCAAGAAGTTTGACTCGAATGTTGCGTCAGCCATCTGCCACGCGTCGAAGTCGATTGAGTTGAACCGCGGCTTCTCTGTCTTCTTCTTCTGGTTGGTGTACTCCGCCAACTCCTCCTTGAGGAGCGCGAAGAAAGTGGACTTCCCCGAGCCCCACGGGGCGTTAACGGCGATGTTGACGTTGGTCCCAGGCGTTGCGATGAGTTGGGCGACGCGGCGGGCGACATGGCGATGCTGGAACCGGTCGGCGTCGTCTGGGATGCGCGCAGCGGCGCCTGCGCGCAGCGGCTCGTTGCTAATAAGGTCATCTGCCGTCAACGGCACCTGATCCGGCATGGACTTCCCTCACGACTTCATCGCCGAGAGCACCCATCCGTCCCGGCCTGGCATTTTGGTAGTTCCTGGCAGCCGCCGTAGATTTGGCCGGAACGGGGATCGAACGGCGCTGGCTTGCGCTACAGTGTAACGAAATCGGTGACATTATGGAGGTTCGATATGAGAACCGCAGTTTGCAGAAACTGTGCACCGACGAGAAGCACATGCGCCGCGAACGCGGCGACATCTTCCCGAAGCTTCGGCTTCGCCTCGCCGCGCTGAGGGCCGCCACAAACATCGCCGACCTCGTCACCCTCGACCCCCAGGGGAAATGGCACCTTCTGACTGCCGACCGAAGTGGAGTGTGGGCGGGGACCCTCAGTCGCAACTGGCGCCTCGTCGTTCGTCCAGAGGGCGATGGGTCAGCGGCCGAGGCTGTTGAAGTGACGGTCATCGAAATTGTCGACTACCACTAGAACGGAGGAAGGCTAATGGAGACACTGCCGAACTACGCAGTCGCACCTGGCGAGTTCCTCGCGGAGTGGCTCGCGGACAACCGCATGACGCAGCAGGATGCGGCCGCTCGCCTCGGCGTCAGCCGCAAACAGGTCAACGAGATCGCCAATGGGCGTGCGCCGATAACCGCCGAATCAGCAATCAGGCTCGCCCGGTTGACAGACATTCCTGCTGACTCGTGGCTGCGACTCGAAGCGGCCTACCGAGCGGACTTGGCGCGCCTGCACGACGAGGCCCAGTTGGCCGAGCACGCCAATGCGATCCCGGCAAGCGCCACGGCCTACCTCCGCAGCGTCGGCGCCGTCACCGCAACGAAGCGAACGCCCGGAAGGCTCGTTGCGGAGTTCCTCGGGTATCACGGGTTTGGGACGTGGGAGGCGTTCACAGCCAGCATCGACGACGCCGCGGCGGGGGACTACGCCCTCGCCGCGCTGAAAGAGCAGAAGTCGGCCTACGACCAGGTCTCATGTGCAACTTGGCTGCGTGCTGGCGAGTTGTCGGATGCGTATGACCGAGGGCGGTACTACTCCTATGACGAGGTAGGGCTTCGAAGTCTCCTCCCCGCGCTGCGCAAGAGAGCGCAGACTCCGGACGACAACCTGCTTGACGACTTCGCACAGATGCTTGCGGGAGTCGGTGTCGTGTTCCTGATGGTCGAACCGCCCAAACAATTGCCGCTATACGGGATGACGCGATGGATCGACAAGCGGATCCCCGTTATACAACAGTCGGGGAGGCGGAGCACCGACGGGTTCCTAATCTGGACGTTCTTCCACGAAATCGGTCATGTGCTCAACGACCCGCGAGGGTCCCAGCATGTCGAGTACTCGACGAATAAGAAGCGCTCCAGCGCAGCTGAGACTGCCGCGAACAAGTTCGCTTACCAGACTCTTTTCGGCGCAGCCGGGATCAGTCCCTGGGACGGTGTGACCGGAAGCGCGCAGGTTGCCAGCATTGCGAGACAGGTTGGCGTGTCACCAGGGGTTGCGGTCCATCAACTTCGCCGACGGCAGAAGCTTGCGTACTGGCAGTGCGGTGACCTCATGGTGAATCTGGGTTCAGGGCCCGGGTAGTCGCGCGACCTCCTCCGGACCGGATTGGACCTAGATCCGATTGGGATATGAGGATCGCAGCTGGAGGCCCGTAGCCTCGCGCTTGAACGGCTTCTCGCAGCAGCTGCGCCGGTTGGACTCAACCTCTCTAGACGTCCACGCGATGCGCCGCAGATTCGCGAGTGGAGCCGGAGCGCCGCGACCTTCTTCGGGCTGACGCGCGTCACCCCGAGTAGGTCGACGGCATTCTGCTTCCAGCTCGAGTCTGATGAGGTGGGTAGAGCCACTGAGGTCGAGTCGGCGCCAATCGGCTGTGATCACGCGCAGACGTCGCCACACGGTGGGCTACTGGGGCCGGTGTTGGCCTTTGACACGGCTGTTGCGGTGCGAGGGGTGCGCTCGCTCGCGGGTTGCCAGCTTTCGTAACCCGCGCAACCGCGAACGATGTGTGACTGAGGCGGGCCGCGTCAGGGTTGCGGCCCGCCTCGTGCACGCCCGCGGCCCTCAAGCACATTGCGCGAATGAGCTCCCGCCGCCCCATCCGGGTTCGCTGGTGAACGGAAGTCATGCGTTTCGCACGATGTGGTCGATGAGCGCTCCGAGGTCCTCCCAATGCGCGGGATCCATCTCACCCTCCCTCGCTCGCTTCGCCTTCGCCCAGAACCGGTCCTTGAGCCCAGCCTTCCCGACGATCTCGCCCTGGTAGGCACGTTGGCTAGGTACCCAGCCCGTGAGCTGCACGGGCGAGAGGGCGCCGCCCTCGTCCGACAGCACGTCTCGACCCAGGAACATCTCGATGGCAACAGCGATGCCGTTGACGTCCTTCGTCACCAGTCCTTCCGTTCCCAGGGTGGGATAGGCGGACGCGATGGAGAGGGGAGGTAGTTGGAGCACCGTCATCCTCGCGGGAAGGTGTGCCGACAAGAGCTGTCGGACCCCTTCTGCGCCAGCGGTGTCGTTGTCGAGTAGGCCGACCACCTGGTTCGCAACGCCTGCGGCAGCGAAGGCGCGCAGCCCCTTCACAACCGAGTCGACGCCCCCGGCGACCTTGGATGAGTAGTCGAGGAAGCTGAGAAATCCCGCCAGGTGTGGTCGGCAAATCTCCACCGCCGTGCGCAGCACGTCGGCGTCGCTGGACCCCTCGGTGAGCACGATGGTTGGCATTGCCCCAACCGCACGGCTCCGTACTTCCTCAAGCGCGGCAGCGCAGAAGGTGGGCGTGCGTTGAATGCCTACTTCGGCGAGGTGCCCCCACACGTTGCTCAGGTCGAGTTCGACGGTGTCGTCGTCTGCTGACCGGTCGAGGACGTAACGCAGTACCTGTTGCCAATCACAGTCGAGGTCACTGAGGTGGTGTTGGAGTAGTTCCCCGTTCGGTCGTTCGAGCGGATGAGCTTCCGCTCGTTTCTCCGCGACATAGCTTGCAAAGACCTCGTCGATGCGCGTCGGGAGCGCGGTCTCGCGTTCACGCAATCTCGCCCAGGCGGCTGCAACCGCCTCAGCCGATTCAGCGCTCTTGACGCCGAGCAGCTGGAGTCGTTCGCGTACAGCCTTTGCGTTGGAACGGAACTCTGACGCGTCCGAAGGAGGATCAGTCTCGTCGTCGAACTGCTCGACGACCTCCGAGTCGAGGAACAGTCCCGCCGCATACGGGTCGTAGCCGTAGCCCCACGACGCGATCCACAGATCGCCGGCCGCGAGCACTCCCCATCGGGCCATACGTCAGCTCCTCCTTGTCGGCGGGAGAACATCACGAAGCGGAATCACGCCGAACCGCGCGGGAAAGTCGGACTGCCGACACTCGTCCGGAGTCAACATCGTGACATCCAGGATTGGTGCGAGGGCCAGTTCGTCAAGGCTGGCCCGGAAGGATTTCAGCGCGGTCGTTGACGAGTAGATGACGAGCAGATCGACATCTCGCGAAGGCGCGGAGCCGTGGACCGCCGAGCCGAACACGAACACTTGAACTGAGGGGTGCGCCGCCGCAACAGCACGCAGTGAGGCAAGTTCGATCTCGTTCACCGCCGTAGTCGCGAGAGCAATGGTCGCCATCGGAGGATCTCAACCTCGCCCTCGGCTGCCGCCTTCTCCGCCTGGATCGTTGGTCCCCGGTTGGGGTTCGTAGCCACGAAGATGTCGAATGGTGAACACCGGTCGAGGGCGAAGTGCACGGTTTCGATGGAAGCTTGATACGCCGGCTCGATGTACAACGTGAGAGGGTCCAGCCCGTCGACTCGGGTCACGACGACGCGGTGACTGTCCAAGAAGCTGACGGATTCGACATGCGAGTGACGGTGCAGCCCGGCGAGAACGAAGCGGAGCTCGGGTGCGAGATACTCCCCCGGATCGTCGAAGTACACGGCCCGCATGCCGTCAGCGAGCCGGCCCCAACCGACGCCAGCTTCTTTGCACATCTCAATCGCGTCCTCGCGGAAGAGGCCGCCGGTCGGTACGTTCACGATGAAATCGAGATCCCCATCGAATAGGTGCTCGATGTCCGCAGCGTGAACCTCCATTCTTCGCACCACGCCGAACCGAACGGACCGATTTTTCCGACGATGGATCAGAACGTGGTCACCGTCCGCCTGCACGTCCGTAACGACATCGTCAAGCTTCTCGAAGTTCGACACGACGAGCTTGTCGGCTTCAGGCATAGAGCCGTTCCATTTCCTGCGGATACCGGGACACCTTCAGCCCGCCCGCGCCCAGGTGGCGGTGAATCAGCCCGGCCACGTGGGTGCGGTACTCCGCAACTACGTCCTTCTCGGCTTCCGCGAGCAGGGCCCGGTTTACGTCGATGATGCGAAGAATGCTGTGGTGATTCGGGATGATTGTGGCCACGACCTGGTGATCCCATACCGCGGCCTCCTCGGAGAGCGGATTGAAGCGGTAGTCATTGTCGGGGCCTTGTGCGCGGTGAACGTAACGGTTCTGCGCTGCAAGCGGTTCGATGGCGGCGCGAACTTCCTCACGCGTCGCATAGGCGGAGATCCCGAGCGCGGTCGAGATGGTGTTCATGCGCTGGAGCTTCCACGCCCGCAACATCTCGACTGAATACGTCTCGGGCGCTTTGTCCACGATGGTGTGACAGTTCGCGCAAAGCAGCACGAGGTTCTCGCTCTCGCCGCGATCTGGGACAGCGACCGTCGCGTCCCCGCGGGGTCCCCCATCATTCGCCGCAATGATGTGCGCGATTTCGCCGAAGTGTGCGGTAAGCCCCGCATTCACGTCGACGAAGAGGGGACTGTTGCACCCGGGGTTAGAGCAGTGCCCTGCTGATTCCGCCCAAAGTCGGACTCGAGTCGTAGCGGACGGGTTTGCCGATCCGCGGACGCAGGTTGACCCCATGGGACGAGTATGCACCGGAGGTGCGTTGCGGAGGAACTAATGCTGATTTAACGCTCGCGAGGGTCTTCAGCGATGAGAGTTGCGGTTTCCGGTGGATCTCCGTCCGCGCTCGACGAGTAGTACGCATAGGGCTTACCCGCCAGGCCGGCCATGCGTTCGAGGAGCTGCGCCCACTTGTCAGACTCTGCGTAGCGCAGGGAGAAGCCGCTCCCCGCGAACAGGAACGGAGCGCTCGCGAACTGATTCAGGTGCTCGAGCGGCCCAGCTTCAAAGATGTCGGTCGGTTTGGTCATCGATGAATCCTTCGGGTGTGCCTTTTGCCAGCGTATTGGCCGGACCAGCTCGCGCCCGCGGGAGTCGACCAGCGGTTTCCGCGATGCTCGTCCGCTAACGCTAGCCGTGGGCGGAGGCTCGCCACCGTGGATGTGAGCTGCCGCGTTCGACACACAGAATCCGGGGCGTAGGTGCGGCGCCGGTGGAGGAGGGCGGTGCGGAGAGAGCCGGCGAAGGCGAGCGCAATGCGGCGGTCGCCGCCCTGATAGAAACAGACCATGCCCACGATCCCCTGCGAGCTCCTCGGCACCTGGACGAAGCGTCAGACGGGAGCGCAGTCCATCACGGCGACTTCGGCCGATGTGATGCGTTCGGCCGCCATCGTCGGAATCCCGCTCCTGGCGAGCGACCTCGCAGCTGAACGTCCGCTATTGGAGATGATGTGGCGGATGATGATGGTGAAAGCGAACCTCCGGCCGTCCAGTGGAGGTCTCCACTGGACGCGCACCGACGCGTACGACCGACTGGACCCGTCTGAGAAAGTGGCCGTGAGCTACTTCCTGGGAATGGTGCAGAGCCACCTCATCGCGACCAAACTTCTCCGATACTCGCATCTTGTTCACGTCGACAGGCTTCTTGTCGCAGCCCGCGCACCGCTCAAAGCCTCACGCCCGGACTTCGTCGCCATCCACATGGGATCCGGAGCCGCGCGCACCCATGCCGCCACCTGGGAAGCGAAAGGTCGGACTAACGCATTCGACTCGAAAGCGTTGAAGACGGCCAAGGACCAGGCGAAGATCGTCCCCCTTATCGCTGGCTTGAAGGCGCGAGAGACCGTCGCGTCGGAGGCTTACTTCGCGACCAAGACCGACGTGTGGGAGGCCAAACTCCGCGACCCGGAATGGGCGGGGACCCGCATTGACGCCGGCTTGGAAACTTATCTACTGACGTACTACCTGCCGATCATTCGCGCCGGTCGCGAGACAGGAAACGTCGAGCAGAACGACGAGGCTTTCGAGTTCACAGTCCCAGGCTTCGATCTGACGGTGTCGCTCCCGCGAGCCCTCTCCGATGCGGTCGACCGCGCCGAGGGCCTTGACGTCGAAGAGCGCGACGAGGCGAAGCTCGTGACGACCGCCTACCGAAGGCTCACGGAAAGCGATGGCGACGTTCCGAAGACGACGAGCGATGACGACGCGCGTGAGGCCGATAGCGACGACACGGCTCACGACGACCTGATCCAGACGACGTTCGCCGAGGTCGGGGACGAATGACGACGGGGTTCTAGTCGGCGAGAGCTTGAGGTTGGCGCCCCTTCGCCTCAAGCCAACAGGTCGGCGCGTCAGGTTCGGTATGCCACGGGTCCGCATCGAAAGGTGGCACGCAAGTCAGCTACGACCACATGAGTTGAGTCACGGCTTCGCTCTGTTTGCGAGCGGGAGCCGGCCGATGTGCGCGCCGGCGTCGCCTCCCCCTTGTCGCCGTCCGACGAGGCCGTACTGTTCGACGGGCCCCAGGTCCAGCCTTTCCGGTAGCGCCACACCGGATCACATAGTTTGACGATCCCGGCCTGAGCGGGTGACTCGCCGACGCCAGTGTTTGCCTGGATCAGGTGTGACTGAATCGCCTCAGGATGAAGGCCGACCCATACTGAACGCCCTGCTCGCGCCGTCGTTGACGCGACGATGCCGGGCGCGATAGGCATCTCCCATGGCGATCATCAATCGCGGGTTCGGCGGTCGGCGCGGCACGAGTGATCCCCGGCTGCCGCCGGGTCAGACCCTCGTCGAGGACTGGCCCGTTCTCACCGCCGGCCCGACTCCCGACATCCCCGCGGACGAGTGGTCTTTCACGATCACCACCGAGACGGGCGTCCAGCATCGCTGGGACTGGGACACCCTGCACGCGGTGGGCGTCGAGGACGTCGTCACCGACATCCACTGCGTCACCCACTGGTCACGTCGTGGGATGCCGTGGCGCGGGGTCTCCGTCGACCGGCTGTTCGAGGATGTCGAGACCTCCTGCGACTTCGTCATGGTGCGCACGCATGACGGGTACACCACGAATGTTCCCCTCGACGATCTGCTCGAGGGACAGGCGTGGATCGCGACCGAGGCGGACGGTGAGCCGCTGACGGCGGAGCACGGCGGACCGGCGCGACTCCTCGTGCCGCACCTGTACTTCTGGAAGAGCGCGAAGTGGGTCGCCGAGATGCGGATGATGCCCGCCGACGAGCCCGGCTTCTGGGAGCAGAACGGCTACCACCTCCGCGGCGATCCGTGGCGCGAGGAGCGCTACTGGTGACGGAACGGTTCCGAGCGGGCTGGCACGTCGGTCGCGTCGTCGCTCGGCGCCCGGAGACCGCGTCGGCCGTCCGCCTCGAGATCGACGTCCCGACGTGGCCGGGCAATCACGCCGGCTCGCATCTCGACATCCGACTGACCGCGCCCGACGGCTACCAGGCGTCGCGGTCGTATTCGATCGCCTCGTCGGGGCCGGCCACGCGGGTCGTCCTCGCGGTCGACGAAGTCCCCTCGGGTGAGGTCTCGCCGTACGTGGTCCACGATCTGCGAGAGGGTGACGAGCTGGAGGTGCACGGACCGCTGGGCCGATACTTCGTCTGGACGCCGGACGACCTCGACCCCGCGCCGGTGCAACTCATCGCGGGCGGCTCCGGGGTCGTGCCCCTCTTCGCGATGGCGTCAGCGCGGGAGCGGGAGTCGCAGGGGGCGGACTTCCGGCTCCTGTACTCGTGTCGGACGCCTGACGACGTCTTCTTCGCGGGCGAACTGGCCGACCTGACGAAGACGCGGGTCGACATCGTTTACACGCGTCGGTCCCCGACCGGGTCACCGCGTAGCCCTGGACGACTGACTCGCGAGTCCCTCGCCGAGCTGACCCTCCTCGCCGAGACGGCACCGCGCATCTTCGTCTGCGGGCCCACCCCGTTCGTGGAGACCGTCTCCCGGTGGCTCTCGGAGCTCGGGCATGACCCCGCGCGGATACGGACCGAGCGCTTCGGAGGCAACGGATGACGCACGTGGACGGGAACGCACTGGCCGGGACGCTCGTCGACGTCCTCGGCTTCGACTCGACCGACGCGATCGGCGAATGCGCGGGATGCCGCCACCGGTCCGAGCTCGCGAGGGCGTACGCCTTCGTGACGGCGATGGGTGTCGTCGCCCGGTGCGAGGCCTGCCGCGGGGTGCTCGCGGTCGTCGTCCGCACGTCGCGTGACGTGATCATCAACCTTTCGGGGCTGGCACACGTGTCCATCGCCCGCTCCACCCTGCCCAAGGATTCGTAGCGGCCGGCGAGGAGAACCTCGCGCGGGAATAAATGAGTAGGCTCAGTGTTGAGGATGGTCAGGTACGCGGCGCGAGCCGTGCCGCATCACCGCAGACACAGGAGCCCATCACATGCGCGCATTCGCGTTCGACGCCTATAAAGAGCCCGTCCACGAGGTTCAGATTTCCGAGCCCGTCGTGGGGGATGCCGACCTGCTCATCAGGGTCGAAGCGGTCGGCCTCAACCTGCTCGACGAGAAGATCCGAGAGGGCGAGTTCACGGTCCTCCTGCCCTACAAGACCCCCCTCACTCTCGGCCACGACGTCGCAGGCACCGTCATCCGGATCGGCAGTGATGTGCGCTCGTTTCAGCCCGGCGACCGCGTCTACGCCCGCGTCCGCGACCACCGCATCGGCACGCTCACCGAGCGGATCGCGGTCGACCAGGCCGACGTCGCCCTCGCCCCGGCATCCGTCGACGTCGTCGCGGCCGCATCGTTGCCGCTGGTCGCCCTGACCGCATGGCAGGCGCTCGTCGAGATCGGCAAGGTCACCGCCGGCCAGAAGGTACTCATCCACGCCGGTGCCGGAGGCGTCGGCACGATCGCGATTCAGCTCGCCAAGCACCTCGGCGCGCACGTCGCCACGACGGCGTCCGCCAAGAACGCGGACCTGCTGCGCGAACTCGGCGCCGACGTGGTCATCGACTACCGCACGCAGGGCTTCGCGGCCGAACTGAGCGGGTACGACCTCGTACTCGACAGCCTCGGCGGCGCGAACCTGCAGTCCTCACTCGGGATCCTCCGCCGCGGTGGCGTCGCCGTGGGCATCTCGGGCCCTCCGACCCCCGCCTTCGCGAAGCGGTTCGGGCTGAATCCCTTCCTGCGCCTGGTCATGGGGGCGCTCAGCCGAAAGGTCCGCGCGGCGGCGGCGAAGCTCGGCGTCCGGTACGAGTTCCTCTTCATGCGTGCCGACGGCGAACAGCTCCGCCGGATCGCCGACCTGGTGGATGCCGGGACGATCCGCCCGGTCGTGGGTGCCACCTACCCCTTCGACCAGACCCCCGCCGCCCTCGCCTCGCTCCACACCGGCGGCGCCCCGGGAAAGACCGTCGTCCTCGGCGTCTGACCCCTTCATCCGCATCCCCACGAACACGGAAGGCAGACCATCGCCATCATGAGCACTCCCACCCGGCCCGTCACCTCCTACGCGCTCGCACCCACCAAGACGGTGAGTACCCGCGGCATCACCTACGCCTATCGCGAGCTCGGCCCGACGCAGGAGATCCCCGTGATCTTCTTCGTGCACCTGTCGGGCACGCTCGACAACTGGGACCCGCGGATCGTCGACGCCGTGGCTCAGCGCCGTCACGTGATCACCTTCGACCAGCGCGGCATCGGCGCCTCCACCGGCACCTTCCCCGACACCGTCGAGGCAGCCGCGGACGACGCGTATGCGTTCATCTCCGCTCTCGGTCACAGCCGGATCGACGTCTTCGCCTTCTCGCTCGGCGGCATGATCGCCCAGGACCTCGCGGTGAAGCACCCCACCCTGATCCGCAAGCTGGTGCTCACCGGCACGGGCCCTCGTGGCGGCAAAGACATCGACAAGGTGGCCGGCATCGCCTACGCCGACATGGTGCGCGCGATCTTCGCACGCGCCGACCCGAAGGAGTTCCTCTTCTTCCCCCGGGACGCGGCCGGCAAGAAGGCGGGCAAGGAGTTCATCGCCCGGCTCAAGGAGCGCACGGTCGACCGCGACAGGGGCGCGAAGATCTCCGCGTTCCAGACCCAGCTCGCGGCGATCAAGCGCTACGGACGGTCGGCGCCGTCCGACCTCTCGGCAATCACCGGCCCGACGCTCATCGCCAATGGCGACAACGACAGGATGGTGCCGAGCGTGCTCTCCGAGGACCTGCACCGTCGCATCCCCGGCTCGGAGCTGATCATCTACCCGAACTCGGGCCACGGTGGCATCTTCCAGTACTGGGATCAGTTCGCCCCGGTCGCCGCCGACTTCTTGAAGGATTGATTCACCCCGGATTGGTCGCCTCGCCGGCCTGACGCGGCGTGAGGATGAGGCAGGTGCTGGTCGCGGTCGCCAGCACCCTGCCCTCCGCGTCGCGGATGTCGGCCTCGGCGAAGCTCGCGCTGCGGCCGCGCTTGGTGACCCAACCATGGGCGGTGACCGTCCCCGTGTCGGCGGTGATCGGGCGCAGGAACGCGACCTTGATCTCGAGGCTGGTGTAGCCGACGCCGGCGGGCAGGGTCGAGTGGACCGCGCACCCGCACGCCGAATCGAGCAGGGTCGCGAAGAACCCGCCGTGCACGGCGCCGATCGGGTTGTAGTGCGACTCGTCGGGCTGAGCCGTCATGACGACGTCGCCGTCGGCGACGCGGACGATCTCGAGACCGATGTGCGCGCTGATCGGCGGAGCCGGGTGCATGCGGTCGGCGATCGCCTGCAGCTGCTCGAGCCCGGGCCGCGCGAAGAGAGCCTGGGGATCGCGCCCGGGCACTTCGTAGCGGATGATTCGGCTCCGCGCCGTGCTGGGTGGCTGCTCGGTCATCTCAGCTGTCTTCGCCGAGGACGGCTGAGAGCTGCGACCGGACGGCGGCCAGGATGTCGTCGACGGTGATCTCGGGGCTCGCGGCCGAGGCCATCGTGAGGAAAAGTCCCGACGAGACCACACGAGCGAGCACGGCGGCGTCTTCGGCGGTGCGCCCGGCACGCTCGGTGAGAATCTTCTGCAACGTCGCCTCGGTCTCGGCGACGAAACGCAACGCCTCGGCGTGGTGCGGTTCGCCCGCGTCGCCGAAGAGCATCTCGCGCAGGTAGGTGCGCCCGTTGTCGATCTGCACGCGGTTGCACGCCACGATCGGCGCCAGGAGGGCAAGGATCGCCGACACGGGACCGGATGCCGCGGCTGCGGCAGCGCTGCCCTCGCGGAGCGCACGCTCGTAGTGAGCGTTCTGCACGAGAAGCAGCAGCTCGCCCTTAGTGCGCGCGTAGAGGAAGAGGGTGCCGGTCCCGATGTCGGCGGCGTCGGCGATCTGCTGCGTGGTCACGTCATCGACGCCGTGCTCCGAGAAAAGCGTGCTCGCTGCCGCGACGATGCGCTCGAGCTTGGCCTGCTTGTTGCGTTCCCTGCGGCCGGCGGCCGGCGATACCACCGTCATCGGATCCTCCCGGAATGATCAATGACTGTCCTCGATCGTGAGCCTAGTCACCGGCGGGGGCGAAGGAATCGACGTGGCTTCCGACGCGTCCACGTTATCCACGTGGACACCGCCATGGGAGGCAGCTCTGTCTGCGCCGATCGAGACGCGGTACCCGTAGACGGCGCGACGGCGGCGGCGCGGGTGGTATCGCAGCTGCGATGGCAGGGAGGCCTCAGTCGCGCCCCGCGCCCGTCTTCTCCCTGAACCAGCCGCCGAGGGCGTCGGCCGACTCGCGCGTCGACGCCTCGTCTGGCGCCGTCTGGATCGCGGCCACCGCCTCGGCAGACCCGTCGCCGCGCGTCGTCGGTTCGTAGCCCATCGACCACGTCGAGTACTTCCGCTCGCTGACCCGCTCGTCGAGGAGGATGCGGACGTCGGTGTGTCGGGGATCACCACCGATACGCTCGAGGAGCTCTCGGACCGCGGCATCCGGCCCTTCGAGGATCTGGATGAAGTCGGGATCGGCGTAGACGAGCATCCCCGTGATGCCGTCGCGCTCATTGTTCGCCCGGCTCTCGGTGAGGAGCTCGACCAGGCGCGCA
>JAAIGE0100521562.1_pt1 | contig 19296 bp, 25 predicted proteins | sample 6487951 | NCBI WGS metagenome assembly JAAIGE01 (sample SAMN13974128, study PRJNA590717) | phyllosphere metagenome | biome: tomato field; feature: multiple bacterial spot infested tomato fields; material: tomato leaves; isolation source: leaves from tomato fields | host: Solanum lycopersicum ...
GTCATCGAGAACACGGGGGAGTACCCGCAGGGCAAGTGGCAGGCCCACGAGACCCCCACCACCCACTTCGTCGAAGCCCAGTTCGAGCTCGGCCAGAACGCCGCCGCCTCACTTCACCGAGGCGATGCCGTCATCATCATCGGGCGCGAACACACCACCAGCTGGGGCGACAAGGGAAGCAAGCAGTACGGCCGCGTCATCGACGCTGACAGCATTGGCGCCGACCTCTCCCGAGCCACCGCCGCGATCACCCGCAACGCGCGCGACGACCAGCAGCCCTAGCCCGCTGCGCAGCACGCCCCCGGCCGACCTCTCTCCCCGGCCGGGGGCATCGCTGTGCCGCTCCCACGGCGCATTCCGCCACCCAGACAAAGAGACTCATCAGAGCAGGCGGACAAGCCCGCAACCCGAGCAGCGCCACACGGCGCGACCCGACGTCGACTCTGCCGGGTCCATCTGTACTAGGCACTGCGCACACGTGGGGGAGAACCCGGGGAACTCCTCGTCATCCATCCCGGCACAGTAACCGGTGAGCCGCTGCGCGGCCCAACCTCTCTACAGGCCCTCAGTGGGCTCTAGGAGGGATCGGGGTCACGGCTGAGGCCCACACCCACGCGCGGTGCTCTACGTCCGCCACACGGAAACTTATGGCCACGGCATCCGCCGTCCACCGGCACGCCTCGGCCTCGACGTGGGCCGGCGTCGCTCCGAAGCGGACCCAGGCGCGCACCGGCTTGGGGTGCGGGTCGACCGTCACGGGCTCGACGTCGAGGCGGATCTCCTCGCGCGTGAGCGATTGAAGGGGGCCGGCCTCAGCCGCGGTGCGCTGCAAGATCCGTGCATCCATCGCCCGGTCGACGCTGGCGGCGTACCGCTTGTTCGTCCCCACGGTCACCTCCTCGCGAGAGCAAAAGGATAACCGCAATCGAATCTATGTTCTAACTGATTAGCCGAGGGTGCGAGCGAGCCAGCTGACGATCGCGCTGATGGCGTACATGCGGTGCTGCGCGTCTTCCTCGTCGCTGAGGCCGGGGTGCGAACCGCCCACATGACTCAGCTTCCACAGTCCGCGGACATACTCGTTCGGCCCAAATGGCAGATCCCCGTTCTTGGCCAGGGCGTCGATCGCCACGCCACCGCCCTTGGCGGTAGTCCCGGTGCGGCGGGCCGCGAGATCGAGCAGGACAGACTCGAAGGTGGTCCTTAGCTGGCTGTTCGACGCGGCCCAATCCTGGGAGTGGAATGCGTTGAGCGCTTGTTGGTAGTGACCGGCGGCGGTCGTGAACCCCTTGGCAGTGAGTTGGTCGGCGAGGTCCGACGCGAGCGAGGCGACAGGCAGTCCGGTGAAGCCCAGCGGAGTGATCGACCACCGAACCTCCGTCGTGGAACCGGGCGCCCACGTCGTCCCGGTTGGGGTCGTGGTCGTGGTCGGGGTGCAAGCGAATCCATCGGCGCGGAGGGATGCCAGCAGATCACGTACCCACTCCGGCGCGGAAGGGTCATCCTCCTGATCCCGCAGAGCGGTGGCCGCAAGGTCGATTAGCTCGTCCTCCTTGCGCGCCTTGAACGCTGCGCTGAGAGCTAGGTCTGCCCTCTTCGCTTTGCTCATGTCGGAGAACTTGCGGGTGGGCGGCCCGGGATCGGCGCCACCCAGGCCGTGGCGCTTCAGCAAACCACCCAGATCCGACTGGAAAGTGTTCCTAGCGAGGTAATCAATCAGCAGCCCGACCGTCTTCTCTGAGATCCGCATAGATGGCAGGCTACCGACGCAGGTGGCAGCCGTATCCGACGGCGTTCGCCGTGCGACAGCTGAGAGAGACCCGTATCCGGGTTTGACGAGCGGGCTTAGGGTACTAAACTGTCACCAGACAACGACTGACGCGTCGGAGAAATCCCTCCAGGCAGTCGGACCCCTGAGTTTTGCTACGGCCCTCAGGGGTTGTCTTATTTCTGGAGGACGATCGGTTCGAACGACCCTGCTCTAAGCAATGTGGTCTTCTCTCTGATCGGCTCGTACCAGGCGGGCTGGTCTCGCGCTATCCGGCGGCGGAGAGTTGCGGCGACGACATCGGGCGCCCACAGCAAGGGCTCGCTACTCGGAGTGCCCTGGTGCACCCTGAGGTCGCGGAGCTCGTGGATCGACTGAAGGTTATGCAGGGTCCGGTTATCGGCTTCCTCTTCAGCGCCCGCTCGGCGGCGCTCGATCACCATCAGTTCGACGCCGTAACGGATGCGGAGAACGCGGGCTAGGGAGTTGAGGGTGTACGCGCGAACTTTTTCGACATTCTCGAAGTGGGTTGGGTCCGTGTCGATGGTGCAGAGGGTCACGACGTCACTATCAGCGAGATATTGAACGAACTTTTCTACTCGTGCAATCAAGTCGGGGTCCGAGGAGGCCAGAGCGGATGACGTGTGCCAGTAGTCACTACCCACGAGATCAAGGAAGTCATCCCGGGTGCGGTCGAGCGACGCACCATCCACAATGACGGCGCTCATCGCGTATAGGGGCTTCTTCCCGAGATCGGAAGTCTCATCCACGTAGGCGACCGATTTCGGGATACGGGCGTAGAGGCCGTTCAATTCACGGTCGGTTGTCGAGCGGAGCACCTGCCGAGCCTATCCGGGCGATTGCTTGCCCCTTGGACCCGCTGCCGGCCACGCGCAGCCGGACCGCGCGGGTTAGGGAGCTTCGCAGCGGCGGTCGAACAGCGACCATCCGCTTTTCAGAAGCCGGTAGGAGATTTGGAATGGCTCGGCGACGTGCTCCAGACTCCCGGGAGCCTTCCCCTCACCAATGCCAGTGCGTCGATCGGCCTCCCCAAAGTCGGTTCGTTGAAAGAGTGACCACCCGAGGGCATGCGCGTCGGCGCTCATCTCCCGCCATAACCGCCGAGCCGCGTCGCGGGAGGTCTTGTCCGAGAAAGCATGATCAGCTGCGGCGCCGATGGTTGCAGTGACGTTGAGAGTCGCGGGGGTGGTTCGGATCGAGGCCACGTCGCTGCGGCGTTCGCTCAGCCACAGTTGCTGATCAGTGAGACGCTCACGATCGCTAACTTCCAAGTCCGTACTCTCGAGAAATCCGTAGTACCTCGCCATCTGTGCGTACATCTCCGTCGTGACAGTCAGGCCACGTTCGCGCCGTACGTTGCGATCGTTGGATTCCAAGATCCATACGGCCTGAGATGCGCCAACTAGAGCTCCTCGCAGCACGGTGAAGTGTGACGAGGGGTAGAGCTGCTGCGCTTTGATCGCATCAAGGGCGAGGCGAAGGTGCTCGCCCGCTGCTATAAGCGACAACCGGGCAAGTTGACTGATCGCCATGCGTTCGAAGATCTCGTCATCGATCGCGAGTTCGCTCCCGGGCTGCGGTTCCTCGATGCGTTGAGCCCTGAGTCGCCAGCCGTCGAGGTCGACCGCTGTGTTCAGCATCTGGCTCAGGGCTGTTCGCTGAGACTCGTTGAGTGACATGTCGAGGACGCTAGCAACGATGGCGAGATGCGCCGATAACGGTCGTTTTCGGCAGGATGCGCGGGTCACAGTGGAGGCGGGCTGTGAACGGTGCCCTTTGTTACTACTTCTTCGACGGGCGGGATACGCCGGAGCCGCCGGCAGGCGGTTTGCTGCTAGCAGGTCGGGCCGGACCAGACCCGCTACCTGTTACGGAACGGGGACGCGCCCCGTACGACGAAAGGTTCGGGCGTGCACCCCTGGACTCGCTAGGCTCGCCGCTTTTATCGCTGGGAGACATTAGCTTCCTTCTCTTCGAGGGGGTCGTGGATCCATTCAACAATGTAGTCGTCGCGTACGGCGACCCACACGCCGCCGGAAAGGGGGAGGGGTGTCAAGAAGTCCCCGTCCTCGGACATGACAAACTGCTCTTGGATGAAGAGGTCACGGGGCTCGGGGTAAGTGCTGAAATAGGAGCTGTCGCCGAACCGGCCACCTACCCATACTCCATCGGCCAGGCGAACACGCACCCATCCCGCTTCGGTTGTTGTGGTGACAAGGTCCCATGCCGTCGGCGTGCTTTCGTATCGCGAATCGGTGATCTTAGTTCGTAGCTTTCCGGCAACCTCGTGGATTGGGCGTAGAAGCGGACCGCCCCCGTACGCGATCCACGAGACCAGTGCCGGGATGAGTATGGCTAGCAGAACGAACAGCCACCCAAGGGCCCCCACTTCGCCTGCAGTGAGCTCTGAACCGTTCTGCACCCGTGTCGCCACGAGCGGCCCGATCGAGGCGACATACACAGCGTCGAACACAGCGCTGACGACGAAGGCGAGCAAGATGCGTGCTCCCACGCTCCGATCCACGTCCCGGAACCCGCGGAATTGCGCACGGACGGAGATGAAAATGACGCCGGGTACGATCAGCGCGAGGTAGAACAGAACGCCCAGCCCATCGGACGGAAGACTCACGTCTGGTCGCCGCCGATCTGTATCAACACGCTACTTAGATATTCGGTGGGGGCAGGCGCCGGTGCCCCGTTAGATTGCCGCTGGTGGGGTGTTCGGCCTACCGATGTTTGGCCGCAACGCATGGATGTATGCGTCGGCCTGTTCGCGATCACTGTCTTTCTCTTTCTCGGTAAGTGCGTCATAAGAGGTGTTCATCTGCCGCGCCCAGCGGGTCGCCAGCTCCGCTGGAATGGTCAGACTGCCATCCTCATTCACCTCGCATTGCTCGTGGAGGTATCGCTGCCAGTGCGACCAGCGTTCATGCTCGATGGCCGCGACAACTTCCCGCAGGTCCACACCCTCCGGTCGGGACGAGTCAGCGGGCATCAGATGAGCCGCTCGTTGACGAGGTTCCAGTAATGCTCGCCAGTCACCGTCAGCTCACACGCCTTGCTCTCCATCGCCGCCCAGTACATGTGCTCAGCGCCAACCGGGCGCACGAGGTTCACGCGGGCGTAGTTTTGGAGCACCTTAAAGGTGGCCATGTTCGCCGGGTCCGGTGCCGGGATAGAAGGGTCTGCGGCCTCCTCGGCTGACCGGGCGGACTCATAGGAGGGGTCCAGTGGCAGCGCGAACCCGGGGACGGCGAAAATGCTGGTGAGCTCGTGTAACTCAGCTAGCGCGATCGGGGGCTTCGCGCGGCGCAGAGACGCGAATGTCTTCACATTGGTCTTGAACACTGGCCGCTGCTGCCAGGGTCCGAGGGATTGGTCGATGTGGGCGTAGACGCTGCCGGGGGTGATATCCCCGACAAGGTTCGCGGCGGCACCGCTCAGCGCATCGACGAATAGCCCAGTGAAGACGCCGGACCCGCCCGCTTCCAGCGCGTACTGCTGCGCGGTCGACGCGGACAGAACCGTCACGCCTTCGCGGATGTCGGCCTGGGCGGCACCGTTAGCAGAGACGGCGGCGGCACCGGAGTGGCAACTGTCGAGGATGATGACCTTGTTCGTGGCGGGCGACTGATTGGCGAACGTCATCACCTCGCTCAGCGCGAGACCATCGTCGCCGTTCCGCGCATCACTGGAACACAGATACCCGCCAGTTTCATCGAGGTAACCGTGACCGGAGAAGTAGAAGAGCGCGATCTCAGCGTCGTCGCGGAACAGCTCCCGCACGGCATCTTTGAGCGTGTGCCTATCGATCGCCGTGGTCAGCCCGGTCGCGGTCATCAGGCGGGGGGAGGTGAAGTTCGCGGTGCCGTCCGCGTCACGCTCGAGAACGCTGTTGACGCTGTGCGCGTCGTTCACGCATCCGCGCAGCGGTTTGATGTGGTCATAGTGGTCGATGCCGACAATCAGCGCCTTACGCACTAGCGCCTACAGCGAGTCGATGAAATCAGTGATGTTCTTATCGCTCCACGCGAGCGTGCTCACCCCGGCCAGAACAGTGCGGTCGGCAGAGTAAGCCCAGATCCCGCGGATCGGCTTACCCTCTTCCTTCGCGCATTGGATCTCCCACTTCTGACCGGCGCTGGTCAGCGAGTTCTTGCTGACCAGTACGATGACCCCATGCGAGCGCTTGATGCGCGTGCGGACCTTGTCCTTCCACTCCTTTTCGTACGCCTCCTTCACCGACATGTCGATGAACTCATAAGGCGCCCGAGGCGACAACGACTGCCCCTTCAGGAAATCGCGTTGACGCTCATCCTCGATCGCGAACGCTACAAAAACGACCTTCTTCTCAGCCATAGAGTCCCCCTCTTTACGTGTGGCTAGTCGGTACTGGCGATGCTATCGGGCACCGGTCCGACCCGCAGCACAGTTTGGCTCTGGCTTCGCCGAAAACGATCGTTTGCGGCGACCGAGCCGCAACACCCTCGACCACCCCTCCGTAAACGGGTCGCACAACTCCGTTTCGGCGAGGGATTTCGGTAGGTAATCGCTCAGCTGACGTCGTCCGTTGCCGCCAGCTGTTCTCGCAGGATCTTCCGCGCGCGCGAGAGACGCGCACGAACCGCGGTGGCCGGCTTGCCGAGCACAACGGCGACTTCCTCCTGACTGAGCCCGTCCCAATACACGAGGCGAACAATCTCTTGGTCGAGGCGGGGTAAGCAGGCGATCAGGAACCGAACGTGCTCGTTGAGTTCCTGCGACTTTTCGTCATGGCCACGTCGTGTCGCATCCTCGAGGAGGAGCGTCGCCCTCAGCCGTTCGCTCAGCGCCGTTCTGCGGGTGCCGCCCCGACGGTATCTCGACAGGATCTTGCGGGCGATGCCGAACAGCCACGCGCGCAGCTGGTCAGGTGCGACGTCACCGGTGCGTGTCGACTTCCATGCGGCGAGGAACGTGTCGCTCACGAGGTCGGCGGCATCCTCCGCCGGGACGTCGCGTCTGACGAAGAAGCCGAGAAGGCTGCTGGCCTCGCGCCGGAATGCCTCGGTCAAGTCACCCGTCATCGCCGCGGGAACAGATCGCGTGGTCGGCGCGACGCTCAATGGAGTTCACCCGTGCAGTCGGTCTCCATCTGCGCGGCCCGCCAACTTATTCCCGCCTCCCAGCCTTGCTCGTTCGAAACGTCCTGCACGATGAACGCAAATGCTGATTCGTTGAGGGCGCTTCGGCCGGGTTGCGGTTCCCACCCACCGTCGTGCTCATCGCCGGGGAGCCAGAGGACGGAGCTGGGCAGATCGGCGGTTGTGCCTTCCTTGTCTCCAGCGAGAACGAGTGCGTAGTTGTAGATGCGCTGCCCGAGGCCGTCGGCGTCGAAAACATGCGTCTTGTAGTACTCGGTGACCTCAGCCAGTCGGGGCGAGAAGGCTGAGCTCGCGATGTGCGCTGTGCACGACACGTTCTTGCCGGTGTCGGTGGTGTACTCGATCGAGATTGGAATATCGACGCGAGTCAACTGCTCCGCGATCACCGCGCCCGCTGTCAGCGCGGTCGCCGCAACGACAGCACCGGGGACGAGCCACAGCAGGCGCCGGCGGCTGCGACGCCCGCGGGCGGACGATCGCGCTTCCAGCACGAGCTCATCGAGCGCCGCCTCTGTGGCTATCGACGCCACAAACCTCGGGCTGCTACCCGCCAGAACCTCATCCACAGTGCGCTTACTCACGGCCGCTCCGTCCACTCCCTAACAACGGACCCTCCGGTGTCACAGGGGAAATGCCCAGCACAGAACAAAGTGTGACAACCAACTCACCGCAACTCTCGCCCTGACCTCCGCGCCTGCCGAAAACGATCGCTTTCGGCCGCATCGCGTGAACGTCGCTGAGGTCCATGCCGGACAACCCGGTTTCGGCAGGCGTTTTCGGTGCTCTCGGACTACCCGGTATCGGTCCTCTGAGATCCGACCATGAACGCAGTAACGTGTCGCCTGTGATCAATGAGGCGAGGCCAGCAGGGTATGCCGCCCCTGCGGAGCTTGCGGTCTTGGTCGAACAAGCTAGCCGCGTCCTGAGGCTCGAGGTGGACTTCCCACAGCTTGTACTCACCGATCCTCGCGGTTCCCTGCGCTGGACCGATTCTGACTACCTGGGATGGGCACCACTTCGAGACTTCGCACGGTTGCACCAGGACACGGATGTCAGCGTCCTCGTCCCCGGCGCTGTTCGTCGCTCTTGGCGGCGCGGCGTCCGCACCTCAATCCGCCTCGGTTTTACTGTTACTGCCCGCGCCAGCACCGACGAGTTCGAGACGCTGCTGGGGGCCGATGGTGGAGCGCAGTACCAGGGCAGTTTGGCGATGTTCGGCCCCTCGGGTCGGTGGGCGGTTTTCGGAGAACCAGATCTTGCAGCGTGGTGGTCCGTCCTGCCGGCTGATGCCCCCGAGTTGAGTGCCTGGGAGCTGAAGTATCGGCCTTGGGCTTACTCGGCAGATGAAGCAGCTGACCTCTGGTCCCTCGCATTCAACCCGGGGATACCCGAAGAGCTACGCGCGAAGCTGCGAGCCAATTACGGCGCCTTCGACAGAGAGGATCGCGAGGCGTCGATGCCGGAAATCTCGATGGCTCGGCGATCACTACGAGAGTTCGATTAGGCTGCGCTGCGCCTGATCCATACGAGCGTCATCTTCAACGGGGCATCAGCCGCGCTTGGGGCGTTGCGATCGATCGCAGACGGCACAGTCAAGGCGCGGATGACACCCTGTATCGATCTAGGCCCCGCCGAAAAAGATTGTTTTCGGTCTGGTCGCTGGCTCTTTTGAATAATCGCGCCGGAAACCATGATCGCAACCATGTTTTCGGCGGACCTTCTGGGTCTGCTCGGAATGGGGAGGGCGTGTGCTGAGCCGTTCCGAGCAGACCCGTTCAGTATCGCAGGAGCCAGTGACGGGCGCGGGGAGATTCAAACCATTCAGGGTCCAGCGGCTCGTCCAGGCCGGTGTAGCTGGCTATCAGACGTAGGGAGGAGGAAAGATGGCGGCCCATGCTCCAGTCGAGTGAAGTCTCCGCAGCGAGGGGCGCGCCCTCACCCTCGTCACTTTCCTCTCGGAACAGCGGATCGAACTCTCTTTCGATCCGGCCCCCGCGACCGAGCATTAGTCGTGAGACAGCGTTGACGTTCACGAACAGGCTGCCCGCGGGGCCAGGCTCGGCGAGACGTCGGAACGCTTCTTCGGTCGACCCGAGGTACCCGTTCTCTTCCCAGATGATGACGAGGCGGCCCGATTCGATTGTGATGGCGTTGACGACGTCCGTTTCGCTACCGTTCCACGCGATGTCTCGAGCTTCGTCGTAGCTCGTCACCTCCGTTGCGTCGGGCTGGAGGGCACGGATCGCTTCTTCAGCCGACGGCACGACAGCGACAGAGATGCAGGCGACAAGTTCGCCGTTGTCAGCCCATGGGTAGTCAGACATTGAGACCCTCCATTGTGCAATGCCGCGCGATCATGCCGTTCTCCTGAAATCGTCAGTCATTTGACGGCCCCTCACTCTCGCTGATGCTAGCGGCACACGCGCGGTTCAGTCGGGGTGACAAGGCGGGGTATTTGCCTCCTGCTAGGCCCCGCGACAACCGCGATCCATTTCAAACTCAGCAATAGGTTCCTGGGGATCGACGGGGGACTTGTCGATGAACTGCGCCACCGAAAACGATCGTTTCTGGCAGAGGCAGCGTTCGCGCGCCGATGATCGGCGCTAGCCGATCTCGGCGTCGGGTTCCGGCGGCGAACCGGCTGGCGCGTTGTTTCTCAATTGCCCAGATTGGTGGGCGGTCGCGGCGGCGTCGAGCGCGGTGCGTAGTGACTGCGTCGTTCGGAGCATGTTGTTTCCGGCGCGCTTCACAGCTGACGCTTCCTGGCGGGTGGGCACCAGGACTCGCACGGTGTCTCCCTCGGAATCGAACCGATCGTTACGGATAGCTTCGTCGGTGAGTTCGTTCTGTAACGTCCAGCGGAGCGCCATTTCGATGTCACCGCTGTCGATGGGGGACGGCTGGTCGTAGCTGATGCCGAACAGATCGAGGATGATCGACCAGTCGTCGAAGACGACCTCGTAGCTACCGTCGTCCATGCGAGACATGCTCAGCGCTGACGCCCTCGTCCCACGCGGACGGTGAGGTTTGATGTGCCAGTTCTTGGTGGCCAGTTTCGATGCTGTGGCCTCGTCGAAGTCCGGGCACCCCTCCACGTAGAGCCAGTCGATCTCGGCGGTCTCGATCGCATCGACCTGCTCCACCGATTTCACCCGGATTAGCTGGAATTCCCGCAGGCGCGACGATTGCAGCAGATCGCTCACGCCTCGCAGCCGGGAAGCCTCCATGAGAGAAAACACCTCAAGAGGCATAGACGGATTCAACCCGGTCAGGTCGACTTCGGTGACGCCGCTCAACCACAGCTCCCGCAGAGACCTCGCTTCGTTCAGCTGCGCTGCGACGAGTCGGGGGCCGGACAGCGAGAACGTCTCAACCGTCGGGGGAACAGTGAACTCAGCGTCACACTGCTCCAACCCCAGCGACGCCCTCCTCAGCGAAGGTGCGTGCAGGGCGCTCAAGAGACCAGGCCCCGACAGGGTCACGTCCTCCAAATGAAGAAGGTGAGAAAGATCAACGCGCTCGTCAATCGAGGGAGCCCAGAGCCATCGAAGCTGATGCATCTGAGCCAGGGCTTGCAGACCACTCGCCTCTGCAAGCGCGTCAAATCGCAGTCGCGTGATCGACGGGATTGCTTCACCAAGGTCGTGGAGGTCGAATGCTTGCGCCATCGTCAGATCGATCGCGACATCCGACCGCGCAGCCTCGATCACAAGGTCCATCGAAAGATCCGCCGAACCCGGACACCAGCCTTCGGGGGCATCCAGCGTCATATAGTCCAGCCCGTCTGCGCCCGTGGCTACAGAAACGAGATCACGCAATGGCCCCGACAGATGCATCCGCAATCCCTCCCGCACGAAGGCTTCCCTGCCTAACAACTCCACACCCTCAGTCGTCGAGCTCAGGACAGCCGAATAAGACCGAGGTGTCTCGCCTGCCAACGTTACGGGCTCAGGCGCCCGCTCGAAGGTTCCCGACCAAAAACCACCGTTTTCGGGGATTTTCGCGCTGACTGCATCCTGTAGCACTTGTCTCGCCTGCACCAGAAACGATCGTTTCCGGCGGGGACGTTGGGTGGTCGGGGAGTCTAAAGGACCCGGATTTGAAGCACCGCCTACGATTGCGATGCTCCTGAGCCGGTCTGCGTGCCTACTTGCGGAAGGTTACGGAGTACTCACCCGTCCAGCGACCAGTGGTGGCCGAGTAAACCGGCGCGCATGACCGGTGCACTGTCGTGGACTTTCCCTTTGCCTTTTCGACCTTGAGGCAGTGGTCCAGGCTCGTGGTCGTGAAGGTCTTGTAGCTGTAGGCCGCGTTAGCGGCGAGCGGAGCTGTGAGCACAAGGGCGGACGCGACGGTCAGGGTTGCGAGAGTCTTTGCGAGCTTCTTCATGCGCACATCTTATGAGCGTTGCTCGCTTGCATCGATGGGTCGAGGTGCCGCCGCAAACGATCGTTTACGGCGCGGCCGGCGCCGACGTCGAAAGGCGCATGTGGAGTTGCTCGCTTGATGGCGGTGTTCTGTGATCGTTCGGTGGCGCCGGTCAGCTCCCGATGACGAGTACGCTGGCGGCGGCTTCGACGACGTCGTCGGTGATTGTCTCGAGTTCGTTGATCTTGAGGATGCGGTTGATCTGGGGGAACAAGCGCTCGAGGAGGCGGAAGTTTCCGCGGGTGATGCGTTCGATGGCGGCGACGGCTTGGGCGTCGGTGAAGTCGTCTGGGTTGAGGGTGCGTCCGAGGCGTGTCCAGTGTCGGTCGAGGACGAAGAGGAGTTCGTCTCGGCCAAGGGCGCGGTAGCGGTGGGAGAACCCGAGGCGGCTGTAGAGCTGGGGGTAGTGGCGGAAGCGTTGGTCGATGCCGGGCATGCCGATCAAGATGATCGCGAGATGGGTACGGTCGTGTTCGTCGCGAAGCAGCTCGAGCGCGGTGGGCGTGAGGCGCTCGGCTTCGTCGACGATGAGCAGTTCGACCCACCGTGTGGTGTCGGCGGTGTTCACTCCGGTGACTTTCCCGATGGTGCGGAGGTGCTCGTCGATACAGATGCCGACTTTGACACGCCATCTGCTGATGTCTCCCATGAGGTCTCTGGGTCGCGGGAGGACCTCGGGTGTGTAGAACACGGTGCGGGAGCGATGCGCGAGCGCGTAGTGTTTCGCGTCGTCCTCGCTCCTCGGGCCCCACGCGGTGATGAAAGGCTGGAGGGTGTCCCAGTTGGCGTAGCGGCGGGCGGAGTTGGTCTTTCCGACTCCAGCGTCACCGTGGCAGATGCCGATGGTGCGTTCCTTCTTCACCGCGTTCGCGAACTCGGTGAAGCGGCGGTGTTCCTTCGTGACGATGAAGCTCTGGGTCATCACTCCTCCTCGTAGGTGCGGAGTCGTTTCTTGGGCGGGGTCGAGTCCGCGAGGTGGGGTTCTTCGCGGTGGGCGATGGTGGGGATGCGGTCGTTGATGGTGCGGCGGAGTTCGTGGCGGCGGGCGCGGCGGGCGGCTTCGATGTCTCGGAGGCTGAGGCGGGTGTTGGGGTGGGCTTCGTCGACGGCGACGCAGATGAAGGTGCCGTGGTCGTAGACGCGGATCTCGGAGAGGTCGCGGGGGTCGTAGCGGATGGTGACTGCGTGTCCGACGAACGGTGCGAGGGTGGTCGCGAGATAGCGCTGGCCTTGGAAGTGGATGCCGTCTCGTTGCACGGTCCGATGCGTGGGCACGGTGAGCAGCAGGCCGTCGAGCTCGTTGAGGGTGTCGGGCATGCGGGGTATCCAGCCGTCCGCGACCCATGCGTCGCGTGGGGAGATGCCGAGCGCCTGATGGGTGCGCTGGTTGTAGGTCGCGATGAAGGCGCCGATCGCTCGGTCCAGGCCCGGGAGGTCGAGCACGGGCTGCGGGTTGCGGTTCCCGGGGCCGAGGTGGCCGGGGAGGGTTGGGAGGACTTCGGTGTTGATGGTGCCGAAGAATCGCTCGATTTTGCCGCGCCCCTGGGGCCTGCCGACGGTCGAGAAGATGAGCCGTAGGTGCAGCTCGATGGCGGTGCGTTCGAGGTGGTGGCTGGTGAAGTCGGAGCCGTGGTCGACGTGCAGCACATCGGGGATTCCGCACATCGCCCACGCGGGGTCGGTCTTTCGCCAGATCGCCTGCCGCAACGCGAGCGCGGTGTTCAGTGACGAGGGCGCTCCGGTGAAGACCATGTATCCGCAGATCGCGCGGGAGTGATCATCCATGACGGTTGTCAGCCAGGGCCGGTCGGGCTTCCCGTTCGCGCCGATGATGAGGATGTCGAGTTCGGTATGGTCGGCCTGCCAGATCTGGTTCGGCCGTTGTGCGCGACGGCGGAACACCAGCTCGTGACGATCGCGGTAGGACGCGGGACCCTCCAACGCGAGGGTGACGAGTGCGGGGTCGAGGGCCTGCACGATTTCTCGGACGGTCGCGTAGCTCGGCGCCGGCCTACTCTCGCGTAGGCACTCTTCGACGATGAGTCGATGCAGCGTCGCGATTGACGGACGAGGCCGGGTCAGGGCGAGCCGCTCGATGGCGGCGACGGTTGCGGGGTCAGTGCGTCGGCTGCCCTTGTCTCTTCGTGCGGTGTCGTCGAGTCCTGCGAGCCCGTGTTTCTCGTAGAGCTGATGCCAGCGTTGGAGCGTCCGCGTGCCGATGCCGCTCTCGCGGGCGAGGGCCGCGAGGGGGATCTGATCTTCGACGTGAAGTCGGAGGATCCGCCACCGCTCGAGGCCGTCCATGAGCCGCTACATCGCTGCGCTCTCGCGGGCCGCATGGACCTGCTGATGGCGGTAGAGCGTCGCGCGACTCCACCCGACGAGACGAGCGGCGTCCTCGGCGGTGCGGCCGCGCGCTCGCGCATCCGCGGCAATCGCGAGCTTGTCCGCGATCACGACCGGGTCCGACAGAGGCCGGCCAAACCGGGTCCCGTTCGCTCGGGCGGCTGCGATGCCGGCGTTGACCCGTTCGACGATGAGCTCCCGCTCGTACTCCGCGAGCGTGGCCAACATGTTCAACATCAGCCGGCCCGTCGACGTCGACGGATCGATGCCATCCGAGATCGACCGCACCTGCACGCCGCGCTCGCGCAGCAGATTCACGGTGTTCAGCACGTCGATCAGGGAGCGGCCGAGGCGGTCGACTCGCCAGACGACGACGGTGTCGCCGTCTTCGGCGTACTCGAGGAGCTTCTTCATCCCGGTCCGCTCGATCGCGGTCTTGCTCCCCGAGGTGACATCCGCGAAGACGTCGCGCTTTTGCACCCCGGCAGCAACGAGCGCGTCGAGCTGCAGCTGCGCGTCCTGACTCGACGTACTCACGCGCGTGTATCCGAGAAGCCTCACGAGCCCATTCTGACTCGGAAACACCCTTTATGACCCCTGCTGAGACGAATTATGGCGAGACGCCTTTCTGAGACGACGCGCATCCCGAGATTTCGGGCAAAGGGGCGCTGTCGAGGGCCACTTGGTCCGGCGTCTCAGAAAGCTACTGGTTTTTGAGGCGCGCGCCGATCCTCCGCTGTTGGAGCGTGGGTGAAGGGTTCAATCGGTCTGAACGACCGGTAGCCCCGTCGCGGCTGCGGCGTCTGCGAGCGAGCCGAGGTTGCGTACTTGGGTGAAGCCTGCGTCCTCCATGAGGTCGACGGCGGCTGCGGCGCGTTGACCTGAACGGCAGTAGACGACGTAGTCGGCGTGGGGGTCCAGGTCAGGGATTGCCGTTTGCAGCTCGCCGGCGGTGACGTCGAGCAGGAGTGCCCCATCGAGATGCCCTTCGGCGTGTTCGGCGGGTGTGCGGACGTCGATGACGATCGCATCCGAGCTAACCGCAGGTTGGGCGGTGGTCGGCGCGGTGCAACTCGTGAGCGCGAAGGCGGCGACGAGTGCGGTGACTGTAACGAGGGCGAAGCGACGCATGGGGTCCTTTCGGGGGTTTGGGGTTAGAGGTTGCAGGAGCGGTCGGCGCAGTGATGTGTGGGGTGTCGGCTGAGACGGCGGTGGAGGTGGCAGCCCGCGCACCAGCCGAAGATCGCTTCCAGGGCTAGGAGGATGAAGCAGACACCGCACAGGGCGAGTACCCCCTGGAGGGGGATAGCGCCGGAGCCCAGCGCGACGCATGAGACTGTGGCGATGCCGACGGCTAGCCACCACGCGAAGGCCTTCTGCGGGGCGCCGACCCAGCGCGGGAAGTGGGAGCGGCTCGCGAGTCGTCCCAACGCCAGGGTGATCGACAACCGATCACTGACGAGGAGACGGGTCAGCATGTCGAGCAGGAAGAACATTCCGAACATCTGCAGCGGGCGAGTCGTCCCGAACGCGAGTGCGGCGGTGGCGGCGAGAAGTCCGAGCGTCAGCAGGAGACCGGCCGCGATCCGGACCGCACGTTCATCGATGACAGGCCCCTGGTAGCCCTCGATGAGGGCACCAACGCGCGGGAGGACGACAGCGGGGGTGACGGACATGAGCGATTCCCGGAGGGTCATAGAAGAGGTGCGAGGCGCAGGATCGTCGCTGTGAGCATGATGATGCCCACGCCCAGGACGAAGAAGCCGAAGCTTTTGCGGAGCGTGGGGGCGGACAACTTTCTGGCGAGCAGCATCCCGGCGACGGAGCCGACAACGGCGAAGGCGGTGAAAGGAAGAACGGTTTCCCATGGGATCGCGGTGGCGAACACCTGTGCGGCGAGTCCTGCGGTGGAGTTCAGTGCGATGACGAGGAGTGATGTGCTGGTGGCCGCGGCGATGGGCAGACCGAAGATCAGCAGCGCGGGGACGATGAGGAAACCACCTCCCGCCCCGAGCAGCCCCGTGAGGAACCCCACAGACACCCCCATGATCACGACGCGCAGGACATGAGAGCTGCGCGCGCGAGGTCGCTCGGGTGGGGCGGGTGTGCGACGGCCGCGGATCATCGCGAGTGCCGTGGCGATCATGATGCCGCTGAAGAGAATGGCGAGGAGGGAGTCGGGCACGAACCGCCCCAGAGATGCACCGCCGAGCCCGCCGAGCATCCCTGTCGCCCCGAACGCGACACCGACCCCCCATTTCACGGTCCCCGTTCGCGCGCGTATCAGGACGGCGATGGCGCTGGTCACTGCGACCACGAAGAGCGAAGACGCGATCGCCTCTCGCGTTCCCATGCCCAATATCAGGGTGAGGACGGGGACGGCGAGGATTGAGCCGCCTCCGCCGAGGAGCCCGAGCGCGACGCCGACCACGGTCGCGAGGATCATCGCGGTGATGATGGGCAAGGTCAGTCGGGCTCCTCGAGGGGTCAGGCGGCGTTCGCGGCGGGCTGCGCCGTTGCGGCGAGCCAGGCGCGGTAGCTGCCGTCGATCTCGATGACGTCGTGACCGGCTCGACGCAGGGCGCTGGCGACGACGCTGTTGCGGACGCCGCTCTGGCAGTAAGTGAGGATGACGCCCGAGCTGGGGAGCTCATCGGTGTGCCAGAGAGCGCGACCGCCGGAGAGTTGGGCGGCACCGGGGATGTGTCCCGCGTTGTATTCGGTGCGGTTGCGCACATCGAGCAGGAGGGCGTGCTCCACCTGGTCGATGTCCGTGGGGGCGATGGTCTTCGGCTGAACGAGCCGCAGTCCGTCGAGGGTGTCGGTGAAGCCGTGGACAGCGTCGATCCCCACCCGCAGCAGGTGGTCGCGGAACCGCCCGGCCGCGTCAGTCGAGTCGGCCAGAATGACGAGGGGGCGTGTTTCCGTCTCAGGGTCGTAGACCCAGGCGGCGTAGCTGGCGGCTTTCGCTTCGCCGGGGACGTTGAGCGCGCCGGGCACGGTGCCCTGGTGTACCTGCGCGTGGTGGCGGGTGTCGATGAGGATGACGCTGTCTTCCTCCAGCGCAGCGGACAGGTCGGAGGCGTCGATTTGCGGCAGCGGTGCGAGCTTGCCCAGCAGAGCGGGCCCGGTGCGGTTCTGCCGCTTCATCCGGGCGAAGTAGGCGTGCGCATCAGGTTGATCATCGAGGAGGGAGTTGATGAAGCCCTGCTCGTCGCCGGCGGCCAGGTACGGTGCCCACCAGGCAAAGCGTCGCTCGTATCCGACCGTGGAGGTGGGGACAGCGCCGAGGGCCTTGCCGCAGGCCGAGCCGGACCCGTGTGCGGGGAGCACCTGGACGTAGTCCGGGAGGGTGAGGAAACGGTCGCGAAGGCTGGCGAACAGATCGCGCGCGCCCTGGAAGCGGGTGTCGATACCGCCGGCGGCTTCATCCAGCAGGTCGGGGCGGCCGATGTCGCCGACGAAGACGAAGTCGCCGCTGAGGAAGTAGCCCGGGTCGGAGGTGGCGGCTCCATCGGTGACGAGGAAGGAAAGGTGCTCGGGGGTGTGGCCGGGGGTGTGCACTGCTTCGAGGGCGATGTTGCCGAGGGTGATGCGCTGACCGTGCACCATCCGGGTGGCGTCATCGAATCCGGAACCGTACTGCCAGTCGGGCCCGCCCTCGGCGGAGACGTACATCGTCGCTCCCGTGCGGGCAGCGAGTTCGCGGGTGCCGGAGAGGTAGTCGGCGTGGATGTGAGTCTCGGTGACGGCAGTGATGGTCATGCCATGCTTCGCGGCGAGGTCGAGATAGACCTGCACGTCGCGGCGGGGATCGACCACAATCGCTTCACCGTTCCGCTGGCAACCGATCAGGTAGCTGGCGTGCGCGAGGTCGTCGTCATACAAGCGTTCGAGGAGCACGGGGATCTGCTTTCGCGGGGTCAGTGCGCGCAGGTGCAGCGCTGGTCTTCGGGAACGTCGGCGAGGGCGTCGTCGATGTGTTGGCCGCAGCCGGCCCACGTGGGCTTGCCGCAGGAGGGGCAGGTGATTTGAGCGCACACGGTCAGGCAGCCGTCTCGGCAGCCGCGATCTGGCGGCGGACATCATCCATGTCCAGCTCGCGGGCTTTGGTGATCAGTTGCTCGAGCTGCGGGGCAGGCAGAGCACCGGGCTGCTTGTACACCAGCACGCCATCGCGGATCACCATCAGCGTCGGGATCGAGGTGATGCGGTGAGCCGAGGACAACTCAGCTTCCGCTTCGGTGTCCACTTTCGCGAACACGATGTCGGGGTGCTTCTCCGACGCCGCCTCGAATACCGGAGCGAACGAGCGGCACGGGCCGCACCAGGCCGCCCAGAAGTCGATGAGGACGATCCCGTCTGCCTGGACGGCCGGGCCGAAGGTCTCGTTCGTGAGCTCAGTGGTGGCCATCGTCGGTCACCGCCCGAACAGGCGCGAGAAGAACCCGCCCTGCTTCGACTGTGCAGCCTGCACCTCACCGCGCGTGTGGTTGCCATTGCACCACTGCGACGCGGGCACCGACGCGCGTACCGAAGACACGTGCTGGCCGCAGCCCGCCCACGTCGTCTTCCCACAGGTCCGGCACTTCGTAGCTCGACACATGTTCTCTCCCTTTCCGGTGATACCCCAGGGGGTATATCTGAACCTGGACGCCCAGGATACTCCGGGGGGTATAGTTGTTGTCAACTCGACGGAAGGAACCGCTCATGGGCAGTGACCCGCAAGGCCCTGACTCGCTGCTGCACGATCAGGAGGCGAAGCGAAAGGTGCTCAACCGTCTGAAGCGTGCGCAAGGACAGCTCGCCGCGGTGATCGGCGCCGTTGAAAACGACGCACACTGCCGCGACGTCGTTCAGCAGCTCTCCGCCGTCTCTAAAGCTCTGGATCGGGCCGGCTTCCTCGTCATCTCCACCGCTCTTCGCGACTGCATGACCACGCCGGAGGCGGATAACGTCACCAACCCCGACGAGCTGGAAAAGCTCTTCCTCTCCCTCGCCTGATGACCACGCGAAACACGCTCGTCATCCACGTCTTCGCCGAGGACGCCGCGGTTCTCACCGCCGCGCTGCGCGTTGCCCGAAACGCCGTTGACGATCTCAGTCCCGACGGCATCGTGCAGCTCGTCGTCCAGGGCGGCGCGGTGCGGGGCCTGGTCGCGGACGGTGCCTATCGAGACGATCTCGTCGCAACGATCCGCAGTGCGGGCGTACAGGTGCTGGCGTGTCAGAACAGCATGAGCCGAGAAGACGTGGACGCTGATTCTTTGCTCGAGGGGGTGTCAACCGTTGCCGCGGCCGTGGGCTACCTCGCTCAACAACAATGGGCAGGCGCCGCCTACGTACGACTGTGATGCATCCAGCACCTGTCACGCCATCCGCACGCACCGGTATCGCAGCTGTGACCTCTTCTGCGTGATGGCAACTAGTCCGAGAGCGACATTTCTGCGCAAAACTCTGAAGTCCCACCGACGAGCATCCCTCCAGCAAGGCGGCCCAGCCCCGACCTGAGCCCTGCGAGAACCGAGCTGCTGTAGACACGTCACGTAGCGAAGTCAGAACGCCGCCACGGAGCGCTGTTATTCACAA
>JAAIGE0100740426.1_pt1 | contig 19275 bp, 18 predicted proteins | sample 6487951 | NCBI WGS metagenome assembly JAAIGE01 (sample SAMN13974128, study PRJNA590717) | phyllosphere metagenome | biome: tomato field; feature: multiple bacterial spot infested tomato fields; material: tomato leaves; isolation source: leaves from tomato fields | host: Solanum lycopersicum ...
AAGAAGCCGCGACGTGTCGCGGCTTTTTGTTTGCCTGGTCATCGGGCTGCGCAGCTGGTAGGGCTGGTGTAGCGCACAGTGCGTGCTCTTCCGGAGTTGTTGACCACCACGTCAGCGAGTCGCCTGGCGTTGCTGCAGAGGCTGATGGTGATGTTCGTGCCGCTGCTGCGGCCGTTCGGCAGGAAGCGAACGATTGATCGTCCAGCTGTGCTGACGATATCGATGCCGCCGGTGGCGGAGTCTTGCTCCACTCTGACCACGGATGCAGCGTTTGGCGGATGCCCATCGCGCCCTGGATCCTTAAAGAGAATCCATCCCTGGCTCCAGATGCGATCTGTTCGGCAACGTGTGCCATCCATGGAGGGGCAAAGGCTGACAGGCCCGCCTTGGGTGACGGCAAGGCTTCTGGCCATTGCAAGGTGCGCAGTTAGCAGGTGCACGCGCGTGGTCGCTCGCTGCCACTCGATGAGGCTTTTGAAGCTCGGCATGCCGATGGCTGCGCCGATTCCGATGATCGCCATCACGATGAGCAACTGGACTGCGGTGTACCCTCTCGCGCTCGAATAGCCTGCTGCGTCCATTGCGCGTCTCCTTGAAGTGGAGCAAGCAGTCTCAACATTGGTTGCTTGCCAGGTAACCCTGTCTTTCCTTGCGTGGCTGTCAGGGTTCTACCGATGCTGGCCTCCGTAAATTCGTGCAGCCTCCCCCCCGAGATCCGCTCCATGACCGACCGTTTTCAGCTCGTATCCCCATACTCGCCAGCGGGCGACCAGCCTGCCGCCATCGACAAGTTGGTGACCAACTTCGAGGCTGGGCTGGCCAAACAGACGCTGTTGGGGGTGACCGGTTCGGGCAAGACCTACACCATTGCCAATGTGGTCCAGCAGGTGCAGAAGCCGACGCTGGTGATGGCGCCTAACAAGACGTTGGCGGCGCAGCTGTACGGCGAGTTCAAGTCGTTCTTCCCGCATAACGCGGTCGAGTACTTCGTCAGCTACTACGACTACTACCAGCCGGAGGCCTATGTGCCGTCGTCGGACACTTTCATCGAGAAGGACAGTTCGATCAATGAACACATCGAGCAGATGCGCTTGTCGGCGACCAAGACCTTGCTGTCTCGGCGCGATTCGCTGGTGGTGGCGACGGTGTCGGCAATCTACGGCCTCGGCGCGCCGGAGGACTATCTATCGCTGCGCCTGATCCTGTCGGTTGGGGAGCACATCGATCAGCGCCAATTGATCCGCCATCTCACCGATCTGCAATACACCCGCAACGAGTTCGAACTGACGCGCGGTGCCTTTCGCGTGCGCGGCGAGGTGTTGGATGTGTTCCCGGCCGAGTCGGATACCGAAGCCTTGCGCATAGAGTTGTTCGATGGCGACATCGAGCAGCTGACCTTGTTCGATCCACTCACTGGCGAAACCTTGCGCAAGTTGCAGCGCTACACCGTGTACCCGAAGACCCATTACGCCACCACGCGTGAGCGCACGTTGAGTGCGGTGGACACCATCAAGGAAGAGCTGAAAGAACGCCTGGAACAGCTCTACGCGCAGAACAAGCTGGTCGAGGCGCAACGTCTGGCGCAGCGCACGCAATTCGATCTGGAAATGATGGCCGAGGTGGGTTTTTGCAACGGTATCGAAAACTACTCGCGGCATCTCACCGGCAAGGCGCCCGGCGAGCCGCCGCCGACCCTGTTCGACTACCTGCCGCCGGACGCGCTGCTGGTCATCGATGAGTCGCATGTGACCATTCCGCAGATCGGTGCGATGTACAAGGGCGACCGTTCGCGCAAGGAAACGCTGGTGGAGTTCGGTTTTCGATTGCCGTCTGCCTTGGACAACCGCCCCTTGCGTTTCGAAGAGTGGGAGGCGCGTTCGCCACGCAGCATCTATGTCTCGGCAACGCCGGGGCCTTATGAGGTGCGCGAGTCTGCCGGCGAAGTCACGGAACTGGTGGTGCGCCCAACCGGTCTGATCGACCCGGTGGTGGAAATCCGTCCGGTTGGTACGCAGGTCGACGACCTCATGTCCGAGGTCCACGAGCGCATCAAGCTCGGCGATCGCGTGTTGGTGACCACGTTGACCAAGCGCATGGCCGAGAACCTCACCGAGTATCTGGGCGAGCACGGGATTCGGGTGCGCTACCTGCACTCGGATATCGACACCGTCGAGCGCGTGGAGATCATCCGCGACCTGCGCCTGGGCAAGTTCGATGTGCTCGTGGGCATCAACCTGCTGCGCGAGGGTTTGGACATGCCGGAAGTCTCGCTGGTGGCCATCCTGGATGCCGACAAGGAGGGCTTCCTGCGATCGACCGGATCGCTGATCCAGACCATTGGCCGTGCCGCACGCAATCTGCGCGGCAAGGCCATTCTGTATGCCGACAAGATAACGCGCTCGATGCAGGCGGCAATCGACGAGACCGATCGTCGCCGCGAGAAGCAGGTCGAGTACAACCTGGAACATGGCATCACACCGAAATCCGTCGAGCGGCCGATCGCCGACATCATGGAAGGCGCGCGCGACGATGCGGCCGAGAAGAAGTCGGGCAAGGGCCGTTCGAAATCGCGCCAGGTCGCAGAGGAGACGCCCGATTACCGTGCCATGAAGCCTGCGGAAATCGCTGGCAAGCTCAAGAGTCTGGAACAGAAGATGTACCAGCACGCCAAGGATCTGGAGTTCGAGGCCGCAGCCCAGATTCGCGACCAGATCCAGAAGTTGAAGGCTGCCAGCTTGGGATAGGGCGGATGGCTCGCCCTGCAGACACGATAGGACTTGTGGTCGGTAAAACCCTGCGCTAGAATGCGCGCCCTGCACAGCGCAATGCTGACGCAGGATTCGGGCGGTTAGCTCAGCGGTAGAGCACTACCTTGACATGGTAGGGGTCACAGGTTCGAACCCTGTACCGCCCACCACTCTAAGTCCAGATGGTACAGAGGCTTGAGTGGTTTCAAGATCGGCAGCGACGTCTGCCATTGACCCCCAAAGTGACCCAACGCAAAAGCTCTTGCAGCTTTGGCATGTGTCAGTTCGGGTCTGCGTTACTGGAATCACGGCCTTCCTGTGCTTTCATCTCTGCCCGCCTGCCTGCGCGTTGCGTGTCGATTGGCAATGTTGAAGCATGTCGCTCGCATATGGATGTTGGCTGTCTTCGGTCAAAACGTCCCCAGCCAGGTGCGCGGCGATGCGGAATCGTGCCGCGCCATTTGTCTGATCTGCCCGTTTCGGACGATGCGCGATGCCATGGGCGTATCGCCCCCCCAGATGGACGAACTCCCAATGCCGCTCTCTTCCTCCCAAGCGCACCGAAAGTGCCTCGAGTGTCGGAAATAAGTGTTCAGTGCGGCTGTTTTGCGGGTTAGCGCGGCCCACCGCCGCCCGGTTAGCCGATACCGCTTTCACCGTCACACGTCTTGCTTTAGCATCGCCACCGCGCTGACGGAAAGGAAGGCTGGCGATGGACGAATATCAGCACACCGTGCTGACCAGGGGCGGATATCGTGTTGTGGCGATTACGCGTGACGAGGTGTATGCACCCGACGCGGTCGTGGCATACGCCATCGTGACCGATGCGGGTACGCGGATCACGCCGGATTTGTCTCTGGACCAGGCCAAGGTCTGGATCGATTCGCTGGTGGAGAGCGAGAGCGGCGGACGCAAGTCCGAGCTTGTCGACCATAAGCCGGTCGTGCGTCGCTAGCCCGCCATCGTGATGCAAGCCTAAGGAGAAGGGCGCATGTCCAAACCCAAAATCATCGCAATTGCCACGCTGGTGGCGGTGCTAGTCGGATACTGCCTGTCTGGCTATCTCACCCTGCTGTTGCTGCGGCTCGACACCGGTCTGTACGGGTGGGACACCTACTACCGCTATTTCAGCGCGCTTGGGTTGCCCCAAGTGGCGCCTTACGCGACCAAGATCAAGATTGCGGGCGCGCTTGGATTTGGCCTGCCGGTGCTGGTCTGGGCGATTGCCGTTGTGCTCATCGTCAAGCCCAAGGCGCGCGCCCTGCACGGTGACGCGCGCTTCGCTGGCGCCGCCGACCTCTCCAAGCATGGGCTGTTCAAGCCCGCCGGAAACGGCATTGTCGTCGGCAAGTTCAATGGCAAGCTGGTGCGACTGAGCGGCCAGCAATTCGTGATTCTTGCTGCGCCGACGCGCTCGGGCAAGGGTGTCGGTGTCGTGATCCCGAACCTTTTGGAGTATCAAGAGTCGATCGTCGTCCTGGACATCAAGCAGGAGAACTTCGACCTGACCAGCGGGTGGCGCGCCAGTCAGGGCCATGAAGTCTTCCTGTTCAACCCGTTCGCCGAAGACCGTCGCACGCATCGCTGGAACCCGTTGACCTATGTGTCGAACGACCCCGCATTCCGCGTTTCGGATCTGATGAGCATCGCGGCGATGCTGTACCCGGACGGCTCCGACGACCAGAAGTTCTGGGTCAGCCAGGCGCGCAACGCGTTCATGGCATTCGCGCTGTACCTGTTCGAGAACTGGGACGAGGAGCTGTCGCTCGGTTTCCCGGGTGGGGCAGGGGCGCCCACGCTAGGCGGGATCTATCGCTTGTCCTCGGGCGACGGTACCGATCTCAAGAAATATCTGAAGTCGCTGTCCGAGCGGCGGTTCCTCAGCAGCAACGCCAAGTCGGCCTTTGCCAACATGCTCTCCCAGGCGGATGAGACCTTCGCCTCGATCATGGGCACCTTGAAGGAGCCGCTCAATGCATGGATCAATCCGGTGCTGGACGCCGCCACCAGTGCGGACGACTTCCTGCTCACGGACCTTCGCAAGAAGAAGATGACCATCTACATCGGCATCCAGCCCAACAAGCTGGCCGAAAGCCGCCTGATCATCAATCTGCTCTTCAGCCAGATCATCAACCTCAATACCCGCGAACTGCCCAAGTCCAACCCTGAGCTCAAATATCAGTGCCTGTTGCTGATGGACGAATTCACCTCGATCGGCAAGGTGGACATCATCGCGACCGCGGTAGCCTACATGGCCGGCTACAACATCCGCCTGCTGCCCATCATCCAGAGCATGGCGCAGTTGGACGCAACCTACGGCAAAGATCTGTCACGCACCATCATCACCAACCACGCCCTGCAGATCCTCTACGCGCCGCGCGAACAGCAGGACGCCAACGACTACTCCGAGATGCTGGGTTACACCACCATCAAGAAGAAGAATGTCACCCGAGGGCGGGAGACCACCCATAGCGTGTCAGAAGAGCGGCGGGCTCTGATGTTGCCCCAGGAGCTCAAGGCCATGGGCAACGAGAAGGAAGTGTTCCTGTACGAAGGGATCCCGCATCCGGTGAAGTGCGACAAGATTCGCTACTACGAGGATCGCTACTTCACTGCGCGCTTACTGCCAAAAACTGAAGTGAAAACGCTTACCATCAAAGTGTGATTGATGTCACATTTGCAGTGCGGTGCCTGGTGCGCAATTCTTGACGGATCTGCTTGTTAAGGGCAAAGTTAGCAAGAATCTGCGGTGTAGATAGATGGTCGTAGGGGAGCGGCGCCGGATGGGCCGTACTGGAGTAAGGCTATGGATGGTTTATCAGCGTATTCATTTTTCTCGGCAGCACGCACTCGCAACTGGGGCGACCCAGCGGGTGGTAGAGCCGCGAGAAACGCATCAATAACACGTTTCCTCCGGTACCCACTGGTGCGCGGAGGCTTAGTGCTGTCCGTCTTAAGCCCGAAATTTCATGAGTTGGAGAAGTCAGAGTGAATCCGATGTATGTGTCCAAGCTGTCGTTGGTGCTAGTGGCTGCAGCATTGGTAGGCGCGTGCGCGACCAAGCCTGCTCCTGACTTTGGTGGTCGTTGGAAGCACGTCAACCACTTTGACGAGGCGCCCACCGAAATTCCGCTCTACACCTCGTACACGTATCAGGCCACGCCCATGGACGGTACGCTGAAGACCATGCTGGAACGCTGGGCTGCGGATTCCAATATGCAGCTGTCCTACAACTTGCCATCGGACTACACCTTGATCGGGCCGGTTTCCGCAATCAGCACGACCAGCGTCCAACAGGCCGCAACCGAGCTGAGTGCCGTGTACGCAGCCCAAGGAGTTTCGGTGTCGGTTTCTGCCAACAAGTTGCTGGTCCAACCAGTGCCGGTGTCGTCTGGCGCCAAGCTCTAAGGACTGCCTCCTGCTCGATGCCTTTCAGGCATGGAGCCGGCGGTGTTCCTACCTTCTCAAGTACCCGCGACGCGTTGCGGCAATGGTTTCAGGCCTGACAAGGCCCCACGGTGACGGATCTAGACATGTTGCGTAAGAAGGTCAGTGAAAAGGACGGTTCCGCCCAAGTGGGTGCGGCCGTCCAAAAAGCGGTGAATTATGAGGTCAGCATTGCCGACCTCGCGCGCCGCAGCGAAAAGCGTGCCTGGATCGTGGCGACGCTGTCGATGCTGGTCACCGTCATGACGGCGGGTGGCTACTACTACATGCTGCCGTTGAAGGAGAAAGTGCCATATCTCGTCATGGCAGATGCGTATTCGGGTACTAGCACCATCGCCAAGCTTGAGCCCAACTTTGGTGGTCGAACAATCAGTACCAGCGAGGCGCTGGCGCGTAGCAATATCGCGCGTTTCATTATTGCGCGTGAGTCGTTTGATCTTTCCATTATTGGCCAGCGTGACTGGAACACAGTCTCGGCAATGGGGGCAACAAACGTCGTGAGTGAATATCGCGCGCTGCATTCTGCCAACAATCCGTCGAGGCCGCTGAATACGTACGGCAAGCTCCGTGCAATTCGCGTCAATATTTTGAGTATCACCTTGATTGGTGGCAATGGGAAGGCATATACCGGGGCAACCGTGCGCTTTCAGCGAACCGTTTATGACAAGAACTCCACGGTTTCGACGCTACTGGATAACAAAATTGCCACGATGGGGTTTGTCTACCAGGATAATCTTGAGATGAGCGATAGCCTGAGGGTTGAAAATCCCCTGGGTTTCCGGGTCACTGATTACCGCGTAGATAATGATTACTCCGCGCTGCCCGTTGCCCCAGCCGCTGGTGCGGTCATCAATGCTCAAACTCAGGCAGCAGTGCAGCAGCAGGCAATGCAGCAGCCGATGACTGGGATGACCGATCCAAATGCAGCAGGTGCCACCATTGCACCTCAGGGGGGCGTTCCGCTGCAACAAGGCATGCAGCAGCAAGGTGGCGCGCCTCAGCAACAGGCGCAGCCAGCATTTCCTGATCAAATGCAGCCGGCCGGTCAGCTGCAAGCGCAGCCTGCAATGCAACCCCAAGGGATGCCCAAGAATGTCAATGGAGCAAGTGGTCGATGAAACTTTTTAACCGATATAGGGTTGCGTTGTTGTCAGCGCTACCACTTGCGCTGTGTGCTTTGTCAGCAGCTGCTCAGGTGGTCCAGGAATATGAGTATGCACCGGACCGTATCTATCAGGTGCGCACAGGCCTTGGCATTACCACTCAAGTGGAGCTGAGTCCGAACGAAAAAATTCTTGATTACAGCACCGGTTTCACCGGCGGATGGGAGCTTACGCGGCGAGAGAATGTATTTTATCTCAAGCCTAAAAACGTCGATGTCGATACGAACATGATGATTCGTACCGCGACGCATTCTTATATTCTTGAGCTCAAGGTAGTGGCAACAGATTGGCAACGTCTTGAGCAGGCGAAGCAAGCGGGTGTCCAATATAAGGTTGTATTTACCTACCCGAAGGACACGAGCTTCAATAATGTCGAGGATGCGGATGCTTCGAAGAACGGCCCGCTGTTGAATGCCAAAATCTTGAAGGATCGCCGTTACTACTACGATTACGATTATGCGACACGAACCAAGAAATCCTGGTTGATTCCGAGTCGTGTCTACGATGATGGTAAATTCACTTATATCAATATGGATCTGACGCGTTTTCCGACTGGAAATTTTCCTGCGGTCTTCGCTCGCGAGAAAGAGCACTCCGAAGATTTTCTCGTTAATACGACGGTAGAGGGTAATACTCTGATCGTGCACGGAACCTACCCTTTCCTGGTGGTTCGTCATGGCGATAACGTCGTCGGTCTGCGAAGGAACAAGCAAAAGTGAACTCGAATATTCCAAACAGTCCTGATGAGCGCACCCAGAACCATGGCGGGGATGAGCAGCGCAACGGCGAGCACAACGAGCGCAACAATCCTTACTTCGCGCGCCAGCAGGCCAGTGCAGAACCGGACCTGGATGCCAATGAGCCGATCTTAAGATCGAGCGACATCAAGCGACTTAATCGCAAGGCCCTGGTGTTTCTCGCAGCCATTGCAGCTCTTTTGATTCTCGCAATCTTCTGGCTAGCGACACAAAGCGGGGAGGATTCCGCGCCTCCGAAGCCACGTACTGAGACGGTGGTGGCACCTGCGTTGCCGCAGAGCATGACGGCGCCAGTTGAGGAAGCGCCAGTCCCGCTAGCTCAGCAGCCCAGTTTGCCGCCACTGCCGCCAATGCCGACCGACAATAGTGAAGAGGTCAGCTCCGCACCGGAACGTCAGCGCGGCCCGACGCTGTTGGAGCGTCGCATCCTTGCTGAGTCTGCTGCAAATAGCGGCGGGGTTCCTGGTCAACTTGGGGCACAGCCTGCACCTGCTCAGGAAGATGGCCCGGTCACGCTGGCCAAGCCGATCAGCAACCCGGACGGTCTGTTGGTGCGCGGGACCTATATTCGCTGCATCCTGGAGACCCGCATCATCTCCGATTTCGGCGGCTACACCTCGTGCATCGTCACCGAGCCGGTCTACTCCATCAATGGGCATAACTTGCTTCTTCCGAAGGGGTCCAAGATGCTGGGTCAGTACAGCGCCGGTGAACCGACCTCTCATCGTCTCCAAGTCGTCTGGGACCGCGTCACTACGCCTACCGGTTTGGATGTCACGCTCATGGGTCCAGGCATCGATACGCTTGGAAGCTCCGGTCATCCGGGTAACTACAATGCGCATTGGGGTAACAAGATTGCTTCAGCCTTATTCATCAGTCTGCTGAGCGACGCATTCAAGTACGCAGCGGCCGAATATGGCCCCGAGACCACAACAATCGGCGTGGGCTCCGGCATCATTACCCAGCAGCCGTTCGAGAGTAATACCGCACGTAGCATGCAGCAGCTTGCGGAGCAGGCGGTTGAAAAATCAGGACGTCGTCCTGCCACACTGACGATCAACCAAGGAACGGTTTTGAACGTCTACGTTGCCAAGGACGTCGATTTCTCGGCTGTCCTGCCGAAGTGAATGAAATGGTTGCCATGACGATCGATGACTCCCCGACAGCGCGCATTTCGAACGACTTTCTGGACTACCAGTACTCCGTGCTGGGAATCCTGGACTATCTGAATTCGCCTGACGTGACCGAAATTTGCATCAATCGTCCTGGTGAGCTGTACCTGGAAACGATCCATGGATGGCAGCGGGTCGACGTGCCATCCCTCACCTACGACCGCGCTCGGCAGTTCTGCACGGCGGTCGTCAATGAGAGCAACACCGGGCAACGAATCACCGATGCCGACCCTGTGGTGTCGCTAACGTTTCCGACCGGGCAACGTGCGCAGTTCGTGATGCCGCCTGCGTGCGATGCGGGCAAGGTGTCCATCACGATCCGACTTCCTTCAAAGCATACAAAGTCGCTGGAGCAGTACAAGCACGACGGTTTCTTCGACGAAGTGCTCGAGCAATCGGCAGATGTAAGCGATCACGACCAAGAATTGCTTGAGCTGCGCCGCAAGCGCGATTACGCAGAGTTCTTCAAGAAGTGCGTGCTTTACAAGAAAAACGTGGTCGTTGCTGGGGCGACAGGCAGCGGCAAGACAACCTTCATGAAGGCGCTGGTCAACCATATTCCGAGCGAAGAGCGCCTGGTGACGATTGAGGACGCCCGGGAGCTATTCATTAGTCAGCCCAACGCTGTGCACCTGCTTTATTCCAAGGGCGGTCAAAGCGCCAGCAACGTGACTGCTAAGAGCTGCATGGAGGCCTGCCTGCGTATGAAGCCAGACCGTATCATCCTTGCCGAGTTGCGCGGCGATGAATCTTTCTACTTCATTCGTAACTGCGCGTCGGGCCATCCCGGCTCCATCACCAGTTGCCATGCCGGAAGTGTTGAGCAGACCTGGGACCAGCTTGCGTTGATGGTGAAGGCCTCCAACGAGGGCTCCGGTCTGGAGTTCGAGGTGATCAAACGTCTGTTAAGAATGACCATCGACATCGTGGTTCACATCAAGGCGCACGCTGGACGGCGCTTCATCACGGGTATCGATTTCGATCCTCTTCGCACGCTGCGCGGCGGCTAGGACATCGAGTTCGTCGTTGATCTTGACCTGGTTTTGGAAGGAGTACTGACATGTTGCCTGGCATGGAACTGATGGGGTGCACAGGACTCGCCGTCCCCGGCGAGGTAATGCAGCACGTTGTCCGTGTCGAGTCGTCGCGTAATCCCTACGCCATTGGTGTCGTTGGTGGACGCTTGGTGCGCGAGCCACGCGGTCTGGCTGAGGCGGTCGCCACCGCGAAGATGCTGGAGCAGAAGGGTTACAACTTCTCGCTGGGTCTAGGTCAGGTCAATCGGTACAACCTGCAGAAGTACGGTTTGGCTACCTATGAGATGGCATTCGACAAATGCCCCAACTTGGTCGCTGCCTCAAAGATTCTGGCCGAATGCCACTCGCGTTCTGGCGCCAATTGGGGAAAGTCGTTTAGCTGCTACTACTCTGGAAATTTTGAAACCGGCTTCAAGCATGGCTACGTGCAGAAGATCTATGCCTCCATTCGTCAGTCGGTCGCGTCTTCCGGCGCCGAGCCCATCGCGGTCGTGCCAACCCGCCAGGTGCAATTGAAGCCTGCAAATCCCCTGCGACAGGCTGCAGCCGAGTTGGCAGACGCGATTGTGGCTCGCCGCATTCAGGAATTTTCCGGGGCGAGCCACACGGCGGCTTCACCACAAGGGCCTATGCTATCTCAGCCTGCAACAGCGTATTCCTCGCCGAGTCGGGTAGCGTCTGTGGCTCCTGTAGCTGCTCCGGCAGAAAACGAGCTGTATGTGGTGAAGGCAACGGGGCAGGGGCGTGGGGTGGCGGTACCGGCTTCCGGTCCGCAGGCTTCGACGCCGAGTGACCAATCTGCACCCGTTTCTATGCAGCGAGCACCGCAAACAGTTCCGCAAGTGGATAGTGCATTCGTTTTTTAGGATGGAAATTGCCAAGGATATGGCTGCTGGACCCCCTCTGTTCCCAAGGAGTTAGACATGAAGTTTGAAATCGACAAAAAGACGATCGCCGATGCCAAAATGGTCGGCACCCAGGCAGTAAAGGCATTGCTATTCATTTCGTTGCTGATGGTGGCCGGCGGTGCATCCGCAGACGGCAATGGTCTTGCAGACACCGACACCCGCGTGTGTGGCTTTTTGAACAATGTGACCAAGCTGTTGAACATGGGCTCGATCGCAGTGGTCACCATCGCAGTCATCGTGGCTGGCTACCAGATCGCTTTCGCACACAAGCGCATCTCAGAAGTTTCGCCCATTCTCATCGGTGGCGTACTCATTGGCGCCGCTGGTCAGATCGCCAATATGATCTTGCAGAACAAAGAATCGAATTCTGGAGACTGTTCGGGAATCGGCGCTTCGCTAGTGCAGATCGCTCAGTACTATGCATAAAGACGTACTCTTCCGCGGATGCACCCGCCCCGCCATGTTTTTGGGGGTGCCTTACATCCCCTTCTTCATTGGTGCGGGCGGTGGCTTGCTGTTGGGGATGTACATCAATCTTTGGTACCTGCTGACCATTCCGGTCATCATCTTTGCCATGCAGCAGATGGCCAAGCGTGATGAGATGATTTTCAGGTTGCTGGGATTACGCTGGCTGTTCCGAATGCGTGCGCGAAACCTTCAGCGTTATTCAGGAATGTGGGTCTTTAGCCCAAATGAATATCGCAAGAATCCCCCGGGAAAATCGCGATGAGCACGTAGCCGTTTACCAACCCCACGCAGACAACCCGCGTGGGGTTGGTGTTTGCGATAGTCGCTTGGTGTGATGCTTCCTCTCTAAATTTGGTAAGACCATGTTCAGCCCAGACAGTCCGATCAGCGAGTTTGTTTCCATCTCGACGCATGTTGCGCCGTCCGTCGTCAAGACGACCGCCGGCGACTACCTGTTGATCTGGCATCTGGGCGGGTTGCCGTTCGTGGGGCGAGACGAGTTCGAGCTCGAGCAGCGGCATAACACGTTTAACCGTCTTTTGCAGACCCTCCGCGCCCCGGATTTCGCTAACGTTGCATTCTGGGTCCACGATGTACGGCGTCGGCGCAGAATCGGCACAGGCGGACGTTTCAAGCAGGCATTCAATCAAAATCTGTCTGACGAATATTACACGGCACTTTCATCGCAAAAGATCATGCAGAACGAGCTGTATTTCAGCATGATTTACCGGCCTGTAGTCACGGGGCGTCGCTTGGTGGAGAAATCCGCGAACCCGGATAAGATTCGCGCCGAGGAAGAACAGGCTGTCGCAAAGGTTGTCGAACTGGCTACTAACGTCGAAGCCGTGCTCAAGGACTATGCTCCGTACCGTCTCGGTATGTACGAGGCCAAAAATGGCGTGGTTTTCTCCGAGACATTGGAGTTTCTTGGCTACCTGTTGAACAGAATCGATGAGCCGGTGCCGGTCTTGCCAGCTCCGGTGCCCGCGTATTTGCCCGTCAGCAAGCACATGTTCGCCAACAAGACCGGCGATTTCGTCATTCGTACTCCAGACGGAATCAATCACTTTGGCGCCATCTTGAATATCAAGGAATATGCGGATGGAACCTATCCGGGCATTCTCAATGGCCTGAAGTACCTGGACTTCGAATACGTCATGACGCACTCGTTCAGCCCGGTCGGACGACACGATGCGCTGAAGGTGTTGGAACGTACCAAGGGGATGATGATTTCTTCAGGAGACAAGTCGTCGACCCAGATCCGCGATCTGGATGTCGCGATGGACGATGTCGCCTCAGGAAACTTCGTGCTCGGCGAATACCATTTCACCTTGGCGGTCTACGCCGACAGCCAGGAGAAGCTGGCTAGGCAGATCGCAACCACCCGAGCCGAATTGTCCAATGCAGGCTTCGTCTCGGCCAAGGAAGATCTTGCGATCGCCTCGTCATTTTATTCGCAGCTGCCAGGCAACTGGCGCTTCCGTACGCGCATCGCCAACCTGAGCTCGCTCAATTTCCTCGGCTTGTCGCCGCTGCACAATTTCGCCCAGGGCAAGCAGCACAATAACCCATGGGGTGACTGCGTCACTACCCTGCAGACAACCAATGGGCAGCCGTATTACTTCAACTTCCATGCGACGCATCCGTCTGAAAACTCCCTGGGAGAGAAGGCCATCGGTAACACGATGGTGATCGGTAAGTCGGGTACCGGTAAGACGGCGCTGATCAACTTCCTGTTGAGTCAGGTGCAGAAGTTCGACCCGATTCCGACCATCTTCTTCTTCGACAAGGACCGCGGCGCGGAGATTTTTGTGCGCGCGTGCGGTGGCAACTACCTGGCGCTGGAAAATGGTTCGCCGACTGGCTTCAATCCTTTCCAGTGCGAGCGCAATGAAGCCAACACCCAATTCCTGGCCGAGTTGATCAAGGTGCTGGGCGGCAAGGCCGAATACAGCGCCCGCGAGGAGGAAGACATCTATCGCGCGGTGGAGGGCATGCTGGACACGCCGATGCATCTGCGCAGCATGAGCAACTTCCGCAAGAGCCTGCCCAACATGGGCGACGACGGCCTGTACGCGCGCCTGCGTCGCTGGACGGCGGGCAATTCGCTGGGCTGGGTGTTCGACAATCCGGTGGACACGATCGACCTGACGCGGGCGTCGATCATCGGGTTCGACTATACCGACGTGATCGACAACGCCGAAGTGCGCGTGCCGGTGATCAACTACCTGCTGCACCGCCTGGAAGCGCTGATCGACGGCCGCCCGCTGATCTACGTGATGGACGAATTCTGGAAGATCCTGGACGGCGAAGGTGGCCTGAAGGAGTTCGCGAAGAACAAGCAGAAGACCATCCGTAAGCAGAATGGCTTGGGGATTTTCGCCACGCAGAGCCCCGAAGACGCGCTGGCCAGCGACATTGCCGCCGCATTGATCGAGCAGACGGCGACCATGATCCTGCTGCCGAACCCGAATGCCAGCCGCGACGATTACATGGAAGGGCTCAAGCTCACCGACGCCGAATACCAGGTGGTGGTGTCGCTGGATGAGCGCTCGCGCTGTTTCCTGGTCAAGCAGGGGCATGCCTCGGCGGTGTGCCAGCTCAACCTGCGCGGGATGGATGACGCCCTGTCGGTGATTTCCTCGTCCACCGACAATATCGAAATCATGCACCAGATCCTGGCGGGCAAGGCCGGCAAGCTTGGCGTCACCGTGGACCAACTGACCCCGGAGCAGTGGTTGGCCGATTTCTATGCCAACCGCAAGGGCTCGGGCAAGCGCAAGTCCGCCAAGGACAAGGAGGTCGAAGATGCATAGTCACCATCATCGGCAGCACACTTTCCACGTATCAACTTCATCTGTGTCAGGAGGCAAAAACATCATGGCAACCAAGTTCAGACATTTTTCTTGCGTGTTCATGGGGCTGGTGCTGTTCTGCATGGCCGGAGCCGCCAGCGCGCAGTGGGAAGTCGTCGACAAGGACCTCAACACCAAAGTAAAAGAGATCCAGAATTCACTGAAGCTAGGCAAAAAGCCCAAAGACAAGGACAGCGGGACAGAAGTCGACAAACCCAAGGAAGAGATCAAGGTGGTCCCGGATGACTACGGGATTGCCGATTGTTCAAGCACAACGGCGGGGACGCCGGTGGCGACCCAGCAGAAAGAAGGGTGCGAGCTGATTCAGCGCACGCGCAATTCGCAGTACAACTATATGGTGGCGATGTACGACATCACCAAAAAGCGTCTTGAGCGCTTGCGCAAGATTGAACAAGAGCGCGCAGAGATCAAAGACACTGAACTCGGTAAGTTGGAGGACAACACCAACAAGCTGATCGCACTGAAGACACTGATGGATATTGATCGCCAGCAAATGGAGTCGGCGATGTTTGCGTATCAAACGCGGCTGGGCTTCTTGACCAAGCAACAGGACGCGCAGGCGTGGGCGGCGATGCGTGGCAAGAAGGCGCCCTCCGGCGATCCCTCCAGTCAAGGAGGGATCGGCAGCTTCTTCGAGAGTTTGGGCAACACCTTGGGCGAGTTCGGCAAGTCGGTGGTCGCCGGGGTCGCCATGAAGGCGGCGTTGGATTCGGTCAGATCCGAGAAGCCCAGTGGAATGGATCGGTTGGAAATGGGCAAATGATGTGTGGGCACGCGCAGGATGGGCGTGCCGTAGCGGGGCTTGCGTGTAATCGAACCCGGAGCAGTGAGTGCTCCACGGCCTGGCCGTATAGTGGAATGTGGTGACATATGGATTTTCTGAACAGTCTTGGCAATTACGCGTTTTTCTCGCTGATCAACGATTTCCTGCGCGATGAGATCGATATTTTTCAGTGGACGCTATTACAACGCACCACGGCTTGGGTCGGGATGGTGGCCCTCACGCTGTTGACACTGTGGATTTTGATCCAGGGCTACCGCATCGTGACCGGCCAGTCGCGCGAGGCGGCGATGGGTCTGGTGGTGACGGCGCTGCGTGCGGCGCTGATCATTGCTGTGGCGACGAGCATGGCGCAAGGCTCGTCGAGGCTTTACTGGACGCTGACTGATGGTGTTAGCCAGGCCATCACCAAGGTGGTGACGGGGGACTCTAAGAGTCCCTACGATGCGATCGACAAGAACCTGGGATTGATGCAGATCGCGATGATGAGCATCGATCAGATCCAGACAGCAGGTAACGAGCAGCGCAATGACGAGAAGACGCGTGCGCGCTGGTTCACCGGGGTAGGCATGGCCGGTCCGGGCGTAGTGGGCGGCTCGCTGCTGCTGTTGAACAAGATCGGCATGGCGCTGTTTGTGGGGTTTGGTCCTTTGTTCATTATGTGCCTGCTGTTCCAGGCGACGAAGTCGCTGTTCAGTAAGTGGCTGTTATACGGCGTAGGCATGGTGTTCTCGTTGGCGGTGCTGAGCTTTATGGTGAGTCTGGCGACGAAGGTGGTAGGCGCGGTAGCTGTGGGGTTCCTGGTGAAGTACGCCCTTCCCGGAGGCACCAGTGAAGGCATCAGCAGCATGGCATTGCAACAAGGAGGGCTAGGTTTGGTCATGACAACCTTGATCGTCACCGCACCGCCGATGGCAGCCGCATTCTTCCAGGGCACGCTGGGTCAGTTCACGGCGTACTCGGCGCTGGGTCAGCTGGATCGAGCCAATCAGGAGCCGGGGGCGGGTAGGCCTTATCAGCCGGCGGAGCCTCAACGTGAAAATAGTCAAGTTAACGATAGGGTGCAACATACAGCGCAAGTTAATACTAGAGCAGGTGGTGAATTAAATGCTCCTGTGGCTAATGCTGGCTCACGTGGTGCTGCTAATAATAATCAGGGCTCCTAACTGATCCTTTGGAGGATTAATGCGCTATTTTATTTTTGTTTTTTTGTTTCTTGCGAACAATGCCTATGCACAAACGGCTTGCCCCAACGGTGTGGCTCCTGGAAGCCCACAATGTGGGCCAGATTCTGGTACATCGAGAGGTGAAATTCCGCTTCCCCCTCCTCAGCCTACAGGGGAGTGGATAAAGACTTGGGGGGCAATTGTCAACTCAAGAGAAACGTCTCAGGCATGGGCTTCATTGGAGCAAACGTCAAAAGAGTCTGCAGAAGAAGATGCTATAGATCAATGTAAATCTGCAGGCTTTAAGGGCTGCTACGTTACCTTTACTTATTTTAACCAGTGTGTTGCAATGGCATCCTCTGCATCTGGTACTTCAGAGAGCGGCGTCTCTTCAGCTGCCAATATTTCGATTGCATCGCGTAATGCACTTAACACGTGCCGAGAAAATGGTGGTGCCGGTTGTTCGGTGATATATAAAGACTGCACGAAGCCGCTTTTCAAAAAATACTAATTTTAATTGACATTAAAAATCCAATTTTAATTGGAAATTAAATTCCCATCATTTTGATTTTTCTATTTTGGGTTTATATGGTTAGGCTCTCGAGGCATATTAGGTTTACTGGAGTAGTGGTTGCGCTATTAACTCTTAGCTCTTGCAGTCAAGAAAACGCACCGCAAAGCCATTCGGCTGTCAGCGATGCAGTAATTGCTGGTCAAGATTTGAGTAAAACCCAGGTTTTAACTGAAGTTTCTAGCGAAGAAAAAAAATCATCAGTGGAATCTGTTGAGATTGCTAAACTGTCGACCGAATTCAAAGAGGGCATGTCCTACGGCGATCTCCGAAAAAAAGTTATCGGCGGTAACTGGAAACCAGTTGTCAGTGCTGAATGCAAAAAAAACGTGGTTGGCGATGACTTCGAAGGTGTGTGCTCCAAGGATCCAAAGCGATGTGCTATTTGCGATGAGTTGCCAGAGTTGAATATCTGTAGCGGCGACGGGCATTGTATAACGGAATTTTCCAGCGTCGACGGTCGTCAAGTGTTGAAGGTTTCCACGTACGGCGAAATTCAAGACGGGCTAGTAGAGGGTGATAAATCGAGGCTTTTCGTTTCTTGGTGGGATGTATCGACTAAAGCTGACTGATTGGATTGTCGTTAATTTCGCAGGAGGTGCTAGATATGAGTAGTCCCTTGGCAGACTTGATTCAGCGCGGTGAATCCGGGCGAACTAATTACAACGCCTATAACCGGGGTACTTACATCGGGGCGGATGGGCGTGAACACATTCGTGGGAGTACAGGGCCTGTAGATTTTTCGTCTATGACTGTCGGTGACGTCATGGATGCGCAAGCGTTGCCTAGGGGCGATCAAGAGCGACTTTTTGCAGTAGGGCGCTACCAGGTCATCCCTTCCACGATGAATGATGCGGTTAATAAGTTGGATCTGGAACGGTCTGAGGCGTTTACGCCAAAGGTCCAAGACCAAGTTTTTTCAGACTATCTGATTACCCATAAGAAGTCTGCAGTTCGAAACTATATTACTGACGCGCCCGGTTCATCGCTGGATGGTGCGCAAACTGCGCTCGCGCAAGAATGGGCAAGTATTGCTGACCCTGATACTGGTAAGAGTTATTACGACAAGCCGGGTGGCTCAAATCATGCTTCGATTACCAGTGCAGAGACAGAGAATGCGCTAAATGCGATGCGTCAGTCATATCGTCAGGCAATCGAAAGCGGCGTAGCGCCTGAGCAGGCATGGAAGCAAATCAATTCTCAGCCTCCCCAGCAGCTTGCACAAACCCAACAACACAAACGCGATGCCGCAAAGGACGGCAAATTGGAACAAGGCGAGCGCGGCGAACAAGTGAAGCAGTTGCAAGGCCAACTTGCGCAACTCGGCGCTGTTGGTCGCGATGGTAAACCGCTGCACGCGGATGGCGATTTCGGCGGCAACACCAAGCACGCTGTCGAGCAATTCCAGCGCGAGCACGGGTTGCAGATAGACGGCATCGCAGGTCAGCAGACCCAGGCCGCTTTGGCTAAGGCGTTGACCCAGGGGACATCCAAGCAACCTGAGCACACGGCCGCGCCTGCTGCGCCGGCACAGGCAGCCTCCAGCCGCTTGTTGTCTGACCCGCACCATCCCGACAACGCGATGTACAACGGCGCAGTGAGCAAGCTCGAGGCGCTGGGTGAACGTGGCGGCTTTGCCAACCGCAAGGAACTTGAGCAGGCAGCAGGCCAAATCGTATTCGAGTCCAAGGTCAGCGGCCTACAACGCATAGACCACGTGGTGCCCAACAAAAGCGGTGACGGCTTCTTCGCGGTACAGGGCGAGATGACCGACCCGGCGATGCAGCGGGTTTTTGTGGATCGCATGCAGGCGCAGAATCAGCCATTGGAAAACAGCAGCCGGCAAGCGGCTGAGGAAAGCCAGCGTCAGGCCGACCAGGTGCAGAACCAGGAAACTTCCTCGCGCTCGATGTCCATGTAATTCGGAAGTGTTGGTCGTTGCGCTTCCGCGATCTGCTAAATCGCCGAGGTGGTCAGCAATCTCCGCCTTGGCTCTATTTGCAAAGACTTACGTAATGAGATTGCGATTTTCCAGCGGAATCTGTTGCAGCGCACGACGGCGTGGGTGGGGGTGATGGCGCTCACGGCGCTGACGCTGTGGATTTTGATCCAGGGCTATCGGATCGTGACCGGGCAGTCGCGTGAGGCGGCGATGGGCCTGGTGGTGACCGCGCTGCGTGC
>JAAIGE0101294647.1_pt1 | contig 19219 bp, 18 predicted proteins | sample 6487951 | NCBI WGS metagenome assembly JAAIGE01 (sample SAMN13974128, study PRJNA590717) | phyllosphere metagenome | biome: tomato field; feature: multiple bacterial spot infested tomato fields; material: tomato leaves; isolation source: leaves from tomato fields | host: Solanum lycopersicum ...
GGTGCTTCAACGCTACAATCGCGTGAATCTAGTCGTGCCGGTAGGCGAGACGCACATGTATTACGCGGCACTGAACAGCAAGTCTTGCAGGCTCACCGTCCTCGGTGAGCATTACCGTCGCCTCGTGGAGGATAATAGGATCTGATGATTAAGATATTTCTGTCGCACCAGTCCGCAGATTCCCTGACAGCGAGCTACATCGCCCGCCGCCTGAAGGATAATCATCAGATTGAATCCTACCTCGATGTGATCGATCCCTACATCAATAGGCGTGGTGAGGACCTTGCGGCGCACATCCGAAATGAGATGGGTCGTTGCACTCAGCTGCTGGCGGTCGTATCGGAGTCGACCAAGGCGTCACAGTGGGTTCCGTGGGAAATCGGCGTAGCAACCGAGAAGGACTATCCCCTTGCCACGTTCTCAGCGGGCAACTTGCTGCCGCCTGAGTTTCTGCGCAAGTGGCCCTATTTGCGCACCGATGCGGACATCGATCTTTACGCCCGAACATCAAAGACCGCCCAGCAGACGTACATTCGCAAGCGGGGAATTACCTTTGATTCAGCGGCGAGGATAAGTTCTACCAGCGAGTTCTACACCGCGCTGCGTGCCGGGCTGGGGCAGTGACCTGCTTCGGGGTGACAGGGCATCAGCCGCGTCCGGACATCGACTGGAACTGGGTGAGGGTCGAGCTTCGATCGGTCCTTGGCCGTAGCGGATCGGATGGCGTTCTTTGGACGTGTCTGGCTACGGGCGCGGACACAATCGCGGCCGAGGAGGCACTCGCGTCGGGCCTGCGACTGAATGCCGTCATTCCGCACAGCGGCTATGAAGACTTGTTCTCGGGTGCCGACCGCCAGACCTATGCAGGCCTGCTCTGCATGAGTTCCGAGGTCGTGCGGATGGCACCTGTCGACGACAGGGAGGATGCTTATCTCGCGGCGGGCCTAAAGGTCGCGGACATGAGCGAACTCCTCCTCGTCGTGTGGGATGGAGCGCCGGCGGCGGGCAAGGGGGGCACTGGGGACGTCGCAAGGTATGCTATCAACCAGGACATGCCAGTGATCTGGCTGGATACCGCCAACTCGTGCCTGCGCGACATTTCCGAGGCCGGGATCTAACCTCCCCTCTGGCTGCTCGTTGCTTTCGATAGCCGACCGGCCGCTGCTGGCGATTGAAATTGGGCGTTGAACCACAGAAATGATTCGGCAGGCAACACAATGTGAACAGCAACCATCTCTTAGTCTGCGCTCCGAACGAGAAATTCGCCTATCGATCGGAAAAGTGCGATAACTGCGGTTATGTTTAGATGCTTGGCGCGGACGGACGGTGGATAGGCTGATCGTTGATGAGACGGGTCAGGCTTACTGCCAGATTTTCGAGATACTGGGCTATTCTGACTTCGGTGTAGGGGGCTAACCGCAGATAGACCCTTCGACCGTCAAAGCGGTCCTGCGATCGCCTGACGTATCCCACACCCTCTAGGATTTTGATGGCGCGGAGCGCTGTCGTCGCCGGGGCTCCAGATGCAATGCAGGCGGAGCTAATCGCCACTAGCCTATGATCTCGTCCAGCTACATATAGGTCGAGCAGGATAGTCCACTGTGTGTCATCTAGCCGGATAGCATCTAGCACGGCCCTTCGCGCTTCGCGCTCGGCAAGCAACCATTTCGCCGTTCTTAAATCAACGGTCCCGGTGAGCGGACGCCTATCAGGCGTATGTATTATTTCGCTTGGCAGTATAGCTGCGGCTTCATTCTCATCACCGATCTTCTCAAGAATTTGCGAGATGCGTTGAACTTCGATCTTCAAGGCATCGTAGCGGTTCTTGGGGTGTGATCTACCCGGCATTAAAAGACCTCGATAAATGATCCTCTTTTTGCAGCTCTCGCGTCGAGCACCGTGCCAAGTGTCATGATTAGCAGGATCGGAACGCCCCACAGGCTGGTCATTCTGTAGTAGACCTCGCTTAGGTGAGACGTGCTCAGGGCCGCTACTAGATGTGCGCTAACACCATTCAACTGCATGGCTGATGCCCATATCGGCCACCAGCGATTGGACTGAAAAGCGATGTAGACGAAACCGAACAGAAGCAGAGCGTCGCCAGCAAAAATGAGGATGTTAAGATGACGATAAGGCTCGGGGTCGCCGAGGCCCACGTATGTGAATATCGTTGCGATGATGGCGAACGATGCGCCAAATCGACCTGCCTTGCCACCCCAAGTCACCACATAAAGCAGGATGCAAATAAGCGCCGAATTGAAGGCGGTAGGTAGGTCGATCATCGGCTATTGCGCTATAGTTTACCCGGCTGAGGCCAGGGCAACCACATTTGCGCCATCCCCGTCCATACCGAGCCTTGGAGTGCCACGGGGGCAACCGAACATCCGTTCTTCAGACGCAGTTGAGCGCATCCTGACCCTGTGCGCCTTCTCGTGAGCATCAATCAAGCGCTCCCTGCCGACGATGATTGCGTCTGTGCAACGCCCCATATCGGCGAAGATGCTTTGTGCGCTACGCGGATCAAGGCCCATGCTTATGCCGACTTCAACGAGATTGGCAGAGGCCTGTAGCGCCTGAAGAAGGGCTTGGTCCAGCTTCGAATAGGACATATTCAAGTTGGCGGTCACTTGCTGCGCTTGCTCGGTCGATAGCGGAAGACGATAGTCACGTTTACGAGGCATGACGACTCCTTGGCGAGAAACTCGCTACAATATCGTGATGTTGGAAGTGCTCAGTGCAGGTAGGGCATGAGCCATAGCCAAGCGACAAGGAGGGATAGAATTGACCCTCCGATCAGTGTCGCAACGGCAGCAATGCGTTTCGCTTTCTCGATCGTACTCAGGTCATTGGAGGAGCCTCCCACCGGGGGAACTCGGAAGGGCGATGACGGTACCGCCTCCGTTGCCGGTAGCTCCACAATGTCCACATCGGCGGAAGTTTGAAGGTCTTCCGGTTGATATATCAAACGCTGATATGTTGGGTCTGCCTCCGCTTGAGCCAGTAAGCGGGCTGCGGAGAACCGATCATCAACGCCTAATATCCTGAGTGCATTACGTATCCTCTGATCCACTGAGTGTGCGGACACGTCGAGCTGACGAGCGATATGTTTGGTGTTGTAGCCCTGCGCTACCAGCCGCAGGCACGCCTTCTGCTTGTCAGTAAGTTTGCTGATATCCGACACGAATCTGATCCCCCAGTCTCGCTATAAGCGAATCTGCTCCGAGTTGGATGTTGAATTAACCCTACGGCGATCTGTTCCCCGACGTTGTCCGCGTTGCGGCTTTCGGTCAGGACCGGCTGAATTGCTGAGCCTGTCGGTTCATGAGGATGTGCCCGGAAACCCCTCCAAAAGCTTTGAAGCAACTAGCCATGAGAGGACAGCGATCGAAAACCCACTGACAATCCCGATCAGCGGGCTTGTACGCCGAGCGATGATTCTTGTGCTTACAAAAGACAGGATGAAGACGAGGATGACAGAAACCATGGCGCTCTTTTGCACTCCGCTCTCCTAACTGCAATGACGCCGATTTGAGCGTACTTGGTTTGCTAATCGCGGATTTCCAAACGGGCGGATTACAGGTGTTTGGGTCCTCGGTGGAAAAATGGCCGGATTGACGGTAGCCGTTGGCGCCCCGTGTTTGTGGGCACACCCCCAAACTTTGGTATCGATCGTCATGCTTTTCATGCAGGTATGGCGCAGGTCGAATTTCAAAGGTTTTTCCGGCCAAAGATCCTTAACTAGGAAAGGGTTCACATTCGGCTTTTGGTGCGGTTGGGTCTGATGTGGGGAATGCTGAAAATGCGACTGCAAACTGCTCGAAAGTTGGCAGGAAACCTCGCTTTTTGGGTGAGTCGTCAGTCGCTTTCGTAATGATGGGGTCACGTGTTCGAGTCACGTAAGCGGCACCACCGCTTCCAGAAGGAAGCTCATCAAAAACCTAGCGAAAGTGTCTTCCGGCTTATCGTCGGGATGGTGGCTTGTTTATGTGGCTCTGGGCTTGATACCATGGGTCGTCAGTGGGTAGACCGTGGGGCGGTGAAGATAGAAGGACGATATGCGCGGATATAGGGAACCTGGCTTTCAGGATCGGACGGCGGCGGCGAAGGACGCCAAGGCCAAGGCGCTGGAAAAGTTGCGCGCCAAGGCTCCGCTGAGCGAGGCGGAGCAGGCGGAGCGGCTCGCCAAGGCTGAGGCTAAAGAGCAAGCGGCGCGTGAAAAGCGTGAGGCGGTGCAGCGCGAGCGGGAAGCCGCCAAGGTCGCCAAGCGCGAGAAGGCTGAACAGGCAGCGGCAAAGAAGCCCGTCGTCCTGACCGAAGCGGAGCGCAAGGCTGCCCGCGATGCGCGCTATGCCGCTCGCAAGGCGCGAAAATAAGGTCGCTCTGCGACCCCATGTGAAGGATCGTTTCTGGACCAGATTATCAGCAGCTCCACCCGATCCTCACCCGATCCCATTGAACTCATCGATATCGCAGAGATACCCGGCGGCGGGCAGTTGCGGCTGCTGAAATCCGACGACGATTATTCCATCCACTTTGGGCAGGACGAGCTGATGGGCAGCTGCGACCATGTGTCGGAAGAGGCGCTGGCGACGCTGACCTGCGATCGGCTCGGCGGTCGCGATGGCGACGTGCTGATCGGCGGGCTGGGCATGGGTTTCACGCTGGGCGCGGCATTGTCGGCATGGTCGGAGCGATCCTCGATCACGGTGGCCGAACTGGTGCCGAAGGTTGTGACATGGGCTAGGGGGCCACTGGCGCATATCTTCCGTGGCCACCTGTCCGATCCGCGTCTGACCATCGATGTCAGCGACGTGCATGACGTCATTGCGGACGCAACCGATCGATTCGACGCCATCCTGCTCGATGTGGATAACGGCCCCGATGGCATGATCCAGCAGGAGAATGAGCGGCTCTATTGCAACTGGGGTCTGCGCTCGGCCCATGCCGCGTTGAAATGTGGGGGGATGCTGGCGATCTGGTCGGCTTACCCCGTGGCGGACTTTGGCGCGAAGCTGGAGGATGCCGGGTTTGACGTGGAAGAGGTGGCTACCCCTGCCTTTACGGGAAGCAAGGACGAGTTCCACTACATCTGGTTCGCGCGCAGGGCGGACTGAAGAGAGATAGATTGTTTCACAGAGCGTCGGTCAGGCTGAGCGAAATTCGTGCCTGATCTTTGAACTAGCGATTTATGCGTGCAAGGATCGCAGCGCGCAGGCGGCGCGCTTCGGTCGCGTCCATCGGCCCAAGCGCGCCGCGTGCATGATCGGGCAAGTGGTCGGACGCCTGTCCGGGTGGCGCGAAGAGATAGTGATCGAAGATCGCGCGCCACGCTGCCCGCTCGGCTTCGGGACGGCTGCGGATGCTGAGCAGCCCATGCAGCAGGCTCGCCATCGGCAGATCGATATGGGCAGGAACGCTATCCCACCAATAGTTCATCATGATGTTGAAGCTGTCCAGCGCTTCGACCTGATGCCACCAGAGCGCGGGGTAGAAGAGAACGTCGCCCGGCTCCAGTTCGGCGACCTCGCTTGCCGCCATAGCATCGACGAAACGGGGATAGCGGTCGAGATCGGGCGCGGATGGATCGACCATGCTGACCACCTGACCGCCCGGTGTCGGCTCCAGCGGGCCGGGATAGAGATTGCCGATCTGGACGGGCGGGAACAAGGTGAAACGCCGCCGCCCGACAAGGCAGCAGGCAAGATTATGCGATGCGTCATAATGGGTTGCCGCGACCGTGCGATTGCCGATCCAGAGACTCACGGTGGGCATCGCGTTCCCAAAGATGGAGGGCAGGTCATTCTCCGCTCGCAGCGAAGGGAAATAGCGATCCGCATCGGTCGATCCGACATAGACCGCTGGGCCATCCTCGTCGGCGAGGATCATATCCAGATAGTGCGAAAGGTCCGCACGGCCGCGTTCGAAATTGAAGCCCGTCAGCGTGTCGTTGTAGAAAAAACGTCCTGCATGGTCGTTGCCAGCAACGTAACCCGTGACGGGCGCGCCGCCATAATAGGAAAGCAGCCGGTCCATCGCATTCTGCATCGATGCCTTGCCCGCCTTGATCAGTGGCCAGTCTGCGGCCAAGCCAGCGATGACGGTCGGCAACTGGTCCGCCATAAGGTCGTCAAGCCATGTTTCCGACAGGCCCGCCGCATCCATCCGACGTGTCGATCGCGGCGCGCGCATTACGCGTCCAGCCGCTCGCGCTTGCGGGCAATGAGATGTTCGACATTATCGAGAGATGCGCGGATCGCAAAGGCGAGCGCGAGGAAGCCCTGCGCGTTCAGCTTATGCAGGGCTGCCGCATCCAAAGTCGCCAACCGCTCCGCATCGATGACAAAGCGATCGCCAATGCTGTACTGACGCGTCTCGTCGATCTGGATGTCCAGTGAGACGGGCCGCAACAAGCCCGCTTCCTCAAACGCCGCGAACATCGGTTGCGATAGAGCGTGCCCTTCATGAATGACGCGCAACGTCTCTGCGATATGGTCGAGATAAGGGCTGTTGCCGCCGTGAGGCAGGAAGAGCGGCTCGCCTGCGCCTCCATGCGCGACGCGCGGATCGTCCAGGTCGATATGGATCATTGCCTCTTCGCCGTCGTGGCGGGCATGGAGGCCGATCAGGAAAGGACCGCGGCGGTGGACTGCGGGGATATGGCGGCTCGCCCAGCCGTTATTGTCGAGGAATAGGTTTTCGTCACGATCGAAGCCCAGCAGCGCCGTCAGTTGCCAGCCGCCTTCCGCATCGCGCTGGATCAGGATCGGGAACTCCCGCTGCGCCGCCTCGATTTCAGTGGGGAAGATCAGCGTCTGATTGACCGCGTCACCGAACGCTGCCCCGCTTCGTCGATCGACGGTGAGGTCGGCATGTGCGACATTGTCGAGAATGATGGTGTTGGTCATGGTTCATCCGGCAGGCGAGGGGCTTTCGCCGCATTAAAGCAGGTCGCGCGAAGGCCGGGAACCGCCTTTTTCGCGGCCCCGGCCTTTGCCGATAGATGTAATTGTCTGGGACCGGGTGACCGGCCCCGCGACCTACCTCAGAAGCGGAAGCGTCCACCCAAAAGGAAGCGGCGATCCAGTTCCTGTGCGTACCACAGGTTGTTGGTGCTGCGACCATAGGTGCGGATGCTGCTCTGTGTCAGGTTGATGCCCTCGAACGAGACAGCGAACTGCTTCGAGATATCCCAGCTGACGTTGAAGTCGAGCTGACCGAAGGCCCGGACGAAGGTCGGATTGCGATCGACGCCGCCACGGTTGACCGTTTGCAGGAACTTGTCGCGCCAGTTGTAGGCGAGACGGGCAGAAATGCCATTCTTGTCGTAGATCAAAGTGGCGTTCGCGGTGTCGGACAAACCGACCAGCGCGAACTGATCGACGCTCGGATCAGCCCCGACATCGATGCCCACGTCGCCGCGAACCAGCGTGTAGGCCGCCGAAACACCGAACCCGGTTTCGCCGAAGAAGTGCTGCCCAGCCAATTCCACACCCCAGATCTTGCCCTGCCGGTTGTTGATCGGCTGCGTGACTTCGAACTGGAACAAAGGATCATTGGCGTCAGCAGCCAAATCGACGCGACCCAATACCTGATCCGCGAAGGCTTGGCTCAGCACGCCGTTGGTGACGTTCGCCTGGAACTGCTGCGACGCCTGCTGAATGTTGCCGCCAGCTTCCTGAAGCAGTGCCGTCATCGTGAACAGGTTCACGTCGCTCGTATCGTAGCGAAGCCGCTGCAACTCAGCGAGAGCGGTGCCAGATCGCGATCCGGGAGCGCCCGAGCTTGCATCACGCAAACCGAACAGGTTCCGCGTCGTCTGACCCACCCCGACGAAGTTCTGCACCCGCTTTTCAAAGATGCCGGCCGACAGGAAGCTCGACGGCTTGTAATACCATTCGAACGACAGATCGAGATTGTCCGACACCAGTGGTGCGAGGCGGGCATTGCCTTGCGAACCCGACGCAGAACCGCCCAACGCAATGGGACGGGGTGGCGTGTTGACGGAACTCGCCACGAACAGATTGCCATAGTCGGGACGCGCGATGGTCTTGCTGAACGAGAAGCGGCCGATGAAGTTCTTGGCGATCTCGACCTGAAAATCCATCGCGGGCAGGAAGTTATTATAGCTGCCACCATCGCTGAACGGCTCGACCTGGTTGGAAATGGACAGCACGAAATCATTGTCTGCTGTCCATGTAATGCCGGCCGGGACTGCAATAAGCGACGTGGACGTGACCTTGGTGCGCTCGTAGCGAGCGCCTGCAACCAAGGTTGCCTTGCGGCCTGCCAATTCACCCTTCCAAGTTACCTGACCATAAGCCGACCAGATATTTTCCTTCACCAGATTGTTTTCGTTGGCCGTGATGCCGACCGCGTTGCCGCGTGAAGCATAATAAGGCGATAGCTTGTTGTAGAGGTCGACGGCATTGCCGCGGAACGCGACCAATGTCGCACCTTCACCCTTGGCGTCGAACTTGTTGAACTTGCAGACAAGGCAATAGGTGCCGAGCACGCCCGGCGCCTGCGCCTGAATATCGCCGACATTGGTGATGCCCCAGTCGCCCAGCGTCTGCTGGGTCTGCGTGCGCTGCTGCCGCATCTTCGACGTGCGATAGTTGCCCCCGAAGTCGAGACGGCTGCCCAGATCATCCAGTTCCCAACCCAGGTCAGCCCGCACTTCGCTCAGGCGCTGGCGCTGGGACGAGGACACGGTACGGCCCATCTGCGAACCGATGTCGCCAAGATCAAGCTGCCCGTTCCCGTTGGGGCCGCGACCGGGTACCGCGTCGTTGATGGTGATCGACTGAACGGGGATTGTGCCTTTATAATCGGCTGACTGGGCTGCCACGACCGGCGCACCCAGACCGACGAGGGTCGAGCTGACGCCATTGGGGTTGTCCGGCGAGCTTTGTGCAAGACCGGTATGACCGTCGATCGACAGGGTCACGCGATCGGTGATTTCCCATTTCGCGTTGAGGCCATAGTCCTGAAGCCGATTGCGCACGCCGCGATTGGCCTGCTCGAACGCGGCATCCTTCACGCCCGCGATATTTTCTTGAAGGAAGGTCGTGGTCGCGACGACGGGATTGTCGTCGAACTCGACCTGCGCGAAGGGACGGTTGAACCAGTTGCCCTGGCTCGACCGCTGTTCGCGTTGCGTGTTCTGCGCGAAGAGGGCGTCAGCCGTAAAAGTCAGCGTTTCGATCGGGCGGAATTGCACCGATGCCGATCCGTTGATGCGTTCGCGCGAGCCTTCCGAATAGAAATAGCTGCTATCGTTCGGAACGGATATCAAAGTATTCGGATCGGTCGGCGCGTTGCGGATCTGCGTCGCGGCGTTGACGTAGGGACTGTCGGCTGCGATGAAATCGCTATAGCGCTTGATGTTCCAACCATTGACGGTGGCACCGCGCGATGTGAAATTCCGTTTCTGGTAGCTGCCGAAGACGGAAACGCCGAACATCTCATTGTCGTCGCGCCAAGTCAGCAATCCCGAAACTTCCGGCGTGATCTTGGCCGGGTCGCCTTCGGACTTATCGACACTGGTATCATACAGCGCCTTGACGCCGATCGTGCCGTTGAGGCCCGCCTCGCGTGCGTCCAGTGGCTTGCGGGTGATGACGTTGATGGCGGCACCAATGCCGCCTGAGGGAACGGATGCGCGGCCCGTCTTGTACACTTCCAGCGTGCTGACGCCTTCTGACGCAAGGTTTGCGAAGTCGAACGAGCGACTTGTGCCTGACGAATAGTCGGCGTTTGCATCACCGCCGACGCTGGTAACGTTTGCCGCAGGCAAAGCGCGACCGTTGAGCGTCACAAGATTGAAGCCGCCGCCGAAGCCGCGGACAGTGACCTGCGAACCTTCGCCATTCACACGGTCGATCGACACGCCGGTGATGCGCTGGAGCGATTCAGCAAGGTTTGTGTCGGGGAACTTGCCGATATCTTCGGCGGAAATGGCGTCCACGACGCCGTTCGAGTTGCGCTTGATGTCGATCGCGCGATCGAGCGACGCGCGAACGCCAGTGACGACGATGTCAGCCTCGGCGGCCTCAACCGCCGCGTCCTGCGCATACGCGATATGAGAAAATGATACGGTTGATAGCGCTATCATCGAACCGGATCGAAGTAGCGCGGATAATGGTTTTCCCACGAGACACCCTCCCTTAAACATCTGCAATCGCCCACTTGATGGGGCGTATCGGTCGTTTACTAACTTGAAAGTCAGCGTTGTCAATTGGCGCTGTAAAAAACGATATGACTGTCTCTTTTAGGCAATATGCTTTACACAACCGACTTTCAAATTTGCAAAAACTTCAAAGCATTTGGCATTTCTAATGCTTTGTATTTCAGTTGCTTAAGCAACAATGGCGGGGCAATAGCCGTTGAGAAAATCGCGATGAAGCGGCATCTCGCCAACGATGTGAGCGATCTCGCCCCGCATCTTCTCCAACTGCTTTCGCAACATGGCTTCCGGCATCGACGTGCCGATATGATGACAGCTGCGCGGCTGCATTCTTTGTCCAAGAAGAGCCATGGCCCAGCTGTCGACGCGGAAAAGCTCGTGCGGCAGTTGATAAGCGCGCGCATTGTCCTGCCACAAGTCGAGCCGTTCCTTGAGACTGGCCGGGATGTCCATCGTGCGGCACTGATTCCAGAAATCGGAATCGGTCCGCTCCGTGACATGGTAGTGAAGGATGATGAAGTCGCGGATGTTCTCATATTCCAGCCGCGACTTCATGTTGAACTGACGGATAAGGCTTTCATCGCAACCGTCGAAGGGAAAGTCTTCGATCAGCCGGGTGACCGCCGCCATCATCAGATGGATGCTGGTGGACTCCAGCGGTTCGATGAACCCGCCGGCAAGGCCAAAGCCGAGACAATTTTTGTGCCATGCCTTGCTGCGCATACCGGTCGGGAAGCGAAGCAGACGAGGCTCAATCAGCGGCTCGCCCTTGATTTCCGATAGCAGTCGCGCATGGGCTTCGTCGTCCGACATATGGTCGCTGCAAAAGACGATCCCGTTTCCCGAGCGATGCTGAAGCGGAATGTGCCAGCGCCATCCGGCTTCGTGGGCGATCACAGACGTGTAGGGTTTGCCGGGGCCATCGGAAGTTGTTTGAACCGCGACCGCGCTGTTGGTGCGGATCCACTGACCCCAATCCTCGAAACCGACGCCTAGCGCTTCGCCCAGCAGCAGCGAACGAAAGCCCGTGCAGTCGATGAAGAGGTCGCCTTCGACCCGCTCGCCGCTTTGAAGCGTCAGCGTATCGATAAAGCCGCCGGTCGGATTGAGATCGACGGACTGGATCTTGCCCTCGATCCGCCGGACGCCCGCAGGTTCGGCAAGTTCACGCAGGAAGCGCGCATAGGCGCTCGCATCGATATGATAGGCATAGCTTGGCTGCACCGGCGTATCAAGCGCCATGCGGCCTGCTTCTCCCGCAACCCACTCCAGACAATATTCGCCCAGATCCCCGCCAAAGCCGAGCGATCGGGCGTGCAGCCAGAAATGGTGGAAATCTGCCATCCAGCTCCAGCGCAGTCCGATCGTGCCGAAGGGATGAATATATCGGTCACCGATCTGACCCCAGTTCTGGAACTGGATGCCCAGCTTTATGGTCGCCTGTGTCGCGGCCATGAAGCGATCTTCCTTGACCTTCATCAACTCATGGAAGCCGCGGAAGGTAGGGACCGTGGATTCGCCAACACCGATCGTGCCGATCTCCTCCGACTCGATCAGGGTCACGTCGATCAACGGCCCGAGATGGCGTATCAAAGCGGTAGCCGTAACCCAGCCGGCGGTGCCGCCGCCCGCCACAACGACCCGCTTCACCGATCGATTGGTCACATTATTGGCCTGATTCTGCATGGTCATGCACGCAGCGCTTATGAGGCAGCGCAGGTATCAGCGACCCGGCACAGCGGCGCTCCGCCGGAACGAATAATTCGATGCAAAAAAGCGACGCTCACGCCATCGAAATTCATGTCCCCTCCTTGCGATCCCATGATCGTCGCCGTCGCCTTTTTTAAGCTTCACGGTCTTCACCCACGACCAGAATGGCATGTTCGCATCGCAGGACAAGAGTTTTTTGTATGAGAAATAGGTTGTTTGAAGGCGTGACATGGGCGCATCACATCGTGGTTTGCTGCGCGCAATGCATAGAGCATTTCGTTACCGTTTATGGCGGCTCCCCGCGGAAGCCCCGCGCGCCATGACGATGCTGCCGTGTTGAATTATTGACTGGATGTCGCTTCTTGGTCTGCCTGCCGCCTATGGTCGCGGTAGCAATAGGCGGCTCGGCGTCTGTACCGCAAAGTCTTTGTCGCCAAGCGCCGCAGGGCTTAGGGCAAGGTCATGACAGTATTGAACGAAGAGCCGGGGCGTCCGGCGGCTACGCTGATCGTCATCTCCGATAAACCCAATGGCTCGCCGGAGATATTGATGGTCGAGCGGGCATTGACGATGGCGTTTGCGCCGGGCGCGCTCGTTTTTCCCGGCGGGGGCGTCGATGCAGCGGACGTAGCTATGGCGGCCCGTTTGGGCGCGCGCGATGTGGAAGAGAGTGCGGCCCGCATCGCTGCCATCCGCGAAACGGTCGAGGAATCTGGGCTTGCGATCGGCATCCGCAATGCCAATGCCACGATAGCCTTGCGATTGCGGGACGGGCTGGCCAACGGACATGCCTTTGCCGATCTGCTGGATCAGCACGGGCTGACCCTCGATCTGGAGGCGCTGACCCCCTTCGCACGCTGGCATCCGGCACCGTCCGACAATGTCCGGCGCATTTACGATACGCGGTTCTATCTCGCCAAAGCACCGGCAGCCCAACTCGCGAGCGTCGATACGACGGAAAATGTCAGCCTTTTCTGGGCAACGGCGAGGGCGGTTCTGGAGTGCGCCAAAGCAGGTAAGGGGCGGCTCGTTTACCCGACCCGCCGTAACCTCGAGCGACTGGCACAATATGCCGATCACGCTGCGCTGGTTGCACATGCCAGAGAGACGCCGGTCGAGAAAATTCGTCCGTGGATCGAGGATCGCAATGGCGAGCCGCATCTCTGCATCCCCGAGCATCTGGGCTATCCCATAACGGCGGAACCGATGGAGCGCGCCGTGCGTGGTTAGCGGATGCGCCGTTTCCATGTGACCCTTCGCCGTCTGCTCCTGCTATGCGCGATCCTTTTCCTGCTGCTCATGATTTATGCAGCGTTGCGGCAGCGGCCTCAGGATCTGCCATGGACCCCGCCCGATCTGTCACAGCCGATCGGCATGTTTACCGGGAGGAAGCTGGCTGCGCTGACCGGCGATGCGGCAGGGTGCCGCGCAATGCTCGATCGCGCCGGTGTCGCCTATGTCGCGACGAAGCCGGGTGGGGAGGGGCAATGCGCCTATGCCGACGCGGTGCGGCTGCGGTCGGGCGCGGGAGCCATCGCGCTTTCCCCCGCAGCGGTTGCGCCGTCCTGCCCGGTCGTGGCGGCGCTGAAGCTATGGGAATGGCAGGTCGTGCAACCCGCCGCGCAGCGCATCTATGGCGAGCCAATCACGCATATAAGGCATCTTGGTAGTTATAGTTGCCGCCGCATGTACGGGCGCAGTCAGGGCGACTTCAGCGAACATGCGACGGCCGATGCGATCGACATTTCAGCTTTCGTCCTGAAAGATGGACGCCAGGTCAGCCTGCTCAAGGACTGGAAAGGTGAGGGCATGGACGCGGAGTTTTTGCGCACCGTGCGGGACGGAGCCTGCGATCTCTTTTCGACCGTTCTCTCGCCCGATTATAATGCTGCACACCGTGACCACCTCCACCTGGATCAGGCGGAGCGCGGCGCGACGGGTTGGCGCGCCTGCCGATAGCGCTTACTGGCCGAAGCCGCTGTCACGCGCCATCGCCACAGCCTCACGCGCGGCGGCGAGTAACGCACCGCTTTTCGCCTCGCATTCGCGCTGCTCATAGTCGGCGTTGGAGTCGGCAACGATGCCCGCACCTGCCTGGATATGCATCACGCCATCCTTGAGCACCGCGGTGCGCAGAACGATGCAGCTGTCCATGTTGCCGTCCGGCCCGAAATAGCCGACGCCTCCGGCATAGGCACCACGCGTTTCCGGTTCGAGTTCGGCGATGATCTCGCACGCGCGAACCTTGGGAGCACCAGAGACGGTTCCCGCAGGGAAACCGGCGAACAACGCGTCAAGCGCGTCCTTACCCGGTGCGATGCGACCGACCACATTCGATACGATGTGCATGACGTGGCTGTAGAACTCGACCGTGTAACTGTCCGTCACCGTGACCGATCCGGCGGCGGCGACACGGCCCACATCGTTGCGGCCGAGATCGAGCAGCATTAGATGTTCGGCCCGCTCCTTGGGATCGGCGAGCAGGCTTTCGCGATTGGCTGCATCCTCTACGGCGGACTTCCCGCGCGGGCGGGTGCCGGCGATCGGGCGAATCGTCACTTCTCCGTCTCGCGCACGAACGAGAATCTCGGGCGACGAGCCGATCAGCGCGAAGCCGGGCAGGTCGAGATAGTAGAGGAAAGGAGACGGATTGATCCGGCGGAGCGCCCGGTACAATGCGATGGGCGGCAGAGTGAACGGGCTGGTGAAGCGCTGCGCCAGCACGACCTGAAAAATATCGCCTGCGACGATATAGTCCTTCGCGTGATCGACCATCTGCGCATAGCGGCCCGGCTCCAACACAGGGGCAACAGCGATATCGGCGACTTCGGCGGGTGCGGGGAGCTCAGGCAGGGGCGCGGCCAGGCGCGCGGCGGTGGCGTCGATGCGCTCCAGCGCGTCGGCAATGGCGCGATCCGCGTCGGTAAAGCTGCCTTTCCACACTGGCGCGACCAGATAGAGCGCGTCGGCAAGTCGATCGAAGATGAGGATGACCGTCGGTCGCACGAACAGCATGTCGGGCAGGTCGATCGGATTGGGCGCGGGGCGGGGCAGCTTTTCCACCAGCCCGACCGTCTCATAGCCAAAATAGCCGACGAGGCAGGCCAGAGCGGCTGGCAGCGCGGAGTCCATGGCAGCGCGGCACTCGGCGACGAGGTCACGCAATGCCGAGATGGCGTCAGCATCCTGCGCCTCGAAGGCGGATCGATCGGTCGCCCATGTCCGGTTGATTTCCGCCGATCGGCCCTGCGCACGGAAGACGAGGTCGGGGGCAAGGCCGATCAGGCTGTAGCGGCCACGGACTGCGCCGCCCTCGACCGATTCCAGCAGATAATCGCCGCGATCCGGCTCGAACAGCTTGAGCGCGGCAGAGATCGGCGTGTCGGTATCGGCGATCTGCCGCCGCCATACCAGTGCCGACTCTCCGCGCGCGAGCGCCTCGCGCGCGGTCGCTATGCCGTCCCCACCCGCTCGCGTCACTTATTGCGCGCTTTCGTTATTGGCGGTGAGAGCCTTTTGCGCCTGTGCCACCGCGCCGGGGGTGCGCTTGACGCCGAGCTGCTTTTCCACCGCATGGGTGAATTGCTGGCCATATTCCTGACCCACGACGTCCGACAACTGGCCGCTCACCTGCTTCAACAGATCAGGCTGACCCTTGGCGTCGCCGCGATCGATCTTGTTCAGCTGCACGACGAAATAGCCGCGATCCTGACCGATGGGCAGCGTCTTCACGCTGTTCGCCGCCATGGAGAAGAGGATGGCGACTTCGGCGGGGGGGCGCTGCTGACCACGCATGATGTCGGCGCGGCGACCGCCCAGCGTCTGCGGCGCGGGCAGCTTTACGCCAGCGGCAGCGATCGCGTCGGCGAGTTTGGTGCCCTTGGCAACCTTGACGCGGATCTGTTCGGCCAAAGCCTTCGCCTTTTCGTTGCCTGCGTTCAGCTTGTATTGCGCCAGCACCAGCTGCTTTACTTCGGCGAGCGGGGGCGGGGCTGCGGCGACAACATCACCCGGCGCTGCGAGCGCATAGCGCTTGTCGGGGGTGATCGGGATCAGTTGCGCGTCATCATCCGCACTCATGCCAAAGACAGGAGCGAGCAGCGGCTTGATGTCGGCGGGCGCATCATAGACCGAATCCTTCACCTGCTTGCCCGTGGCGAGCAGCAGCGGGCTGGTTTCGAGCTTCAGGCCATTGTCCTTCACGACTTCTTCGAAGGTGCCGCCATCGGCGACCTGATCCTCGATCTTGCCCGTGAAGTCGGTCAGCAGCTGCTTTTCCTTTTGCGTGCGAAGCTGGGCAACGATTTCGTCGCGTGCGGCGGCCAAAGGACGGGCGGCGGTTTGCTTGACGTCGCTGACGCGCAGCAGCAGCCAGCCGAGCGATCCACGCACCGGGCCGACCAGTTCGCCTTGCTTGGCGGTGAAAACGGCGTCGGCGACGGGCTTGCCCGCCGAAGCCGAAAGGGCTTCACGGCTTTGGTCGGCGAGCGTCGAAGTCGCCAGACCCGCACCCTGCGCCGCCGTCGCCAGCGACTTGCCGCCCTTCACTTGATCGGCGATCGCCTTCGCACCCGCCTGCGTCGGCAGCACCAGCTGTTCGACGGTGCGGCTTTCCTTCGCGGCGTAGGCGGCCTTGTTCTGATTGTAATAGGCAGAAATTTCCGCGTCGCTGGGCTGCGCGGCCTGCGCGAAACGCTCCGCATCGATGATGGCGTAGCGGATGCGGCGCTGCTCGGGGATCATATAGCGCGCGCTATATTTCTTGTAGAAATCGGCCAGCTGCGCGTCGGTCGGGTTCTTGTCGTCGAGGAAGGCAATCGCCGGGATCGCGGCAACCGTGCCCTGCCGCCCTTCGAGCAGCAGCGAGGCATAAGGCGTCACGAGACTTTCCGACAGGCGCACGCCAAGGCCGATCGGCGCCAGCATCTGGCGCTGGAGAATTTCGCGGCTGATGTCGTCGCGCAGCGCCTGTTCGGTCAGCCGCTCGCGGATCAGCAACTGCCGGAATGCGTCCTGGCTGAAATTGCCCGCTGCATCCTGAAACGCCGGAATCTGCGCGATTTGTGCATCGACCAGACGCTTGCTGATATGCACACCCTCATCGTCGGCGAAGGCGCGCAATGTCAACGCACCGACCAGCTGCTCATAGATTTGCGTGCCGCCGCCCTGCGCGAAGAAGTCGGTGATCTGGAGGCCGGGGTTGGACTTGCGCGCATTTTCGAACACGCGCTGGATACGGTCCCGAAGCTCGGTTTCGGTAAGCTTGTAGCCGCCCGCCTTCGCTGCCGTGCCGCCACCGCCAAGGCTGGACCCGAACTTGCCGCTGCTCAGATCGCCCATGACGAACGCCGCGGCGATGACGCCGAGAAACAGGATGGCGAACACGGCGCCGAATTTCGAATGGATGAAGCGACGAAAGACAGTCAGCATGAAAATGTCCGAGCAGCAGCGTAAAGGCGGCCCGCTTTAGGGGGGGACGCGCCCCTTTGTCCATAGCGCGCGATTATGGCGCAATCTCTGGACAAATGGCCGCGCGCCGTTCATCGGCTTAATCCAAGTCCCGTCCTGTTCCGGGGAGAGACGGCAGTCATGCCGGCATGGAACGCGATGCGGGCGACGTGCAGCAATAAGAAAGAGGGACAGGTCGGATGAGCAGGCGAAAGCTGGTTGTCGGCAACTGGAAAATGAACGGGATGCGCGCGCATCTCAATGAAGTGGAGGCGATCGGCCGCGTGGCGGCAGCGCATCCGGCGGTCGAGGTCGGTTTGTGCCTGCCCGCGACCCTGATCATGGCGGGGTATGAGCGGCGCGGCGCGGCTTTCATCGGTGCGCAGAATTGCCATATGGATATCAGCGGCGCCTACACCGGATCGCTATCGGCAGAAATGCTGATGGAAGCGGGTGCGACCTGGGTGATCGCCGGACACAGCGAACGGCGCGAGGCGCGCGGCGAAACCAACGCTGATATCGCGGCCAAATCCGCCGCCGCGCACAAGGCGGGAATGAAGGTCATCCTCTGTGTTGGCGAGACGATGGACGTGCGCGACGCCGGGCGGGCCGAAGAAGTCGTGTCGGCGCAGTTGCTGGCGTCCTTGCCGGAAGGCGCGGCGGCCGATTGGCTGGCGATCGCCTATGAACCGATCTGGGCGATCGGCACCGGCCGCATCCCCACGATGGAGGCGGTCGAATCCATGCACGCCGCGCTGCGCTCCGCGCTGGCGAGTCGGATCGGCGCGGAGGCGGATGCCGTTCGCATTCTCTACGGCGGATCGATGAACGGCGAGAATGCCGCCGAACTGTTGGCCGTCCCCGACGTCGATGGCGGCCTTGTCGGTGGCGCGAGCCTGAGCGCCGCGAAATTCGAACCGATCATCGCAGCGGCGGATCAGCGTATGGCTGCGGCGGCCTGAAGAACGGGCGAGGGCGGGCAGGGCGAAACCTCACAGGTTGCCCCCGACCGCCTTCGTCGCTATGTGCGCGGCAACACATCTATTTCACCGGACAAATCGTCGCATGTTCACTTTCCTCCTCGTCGTGCAGGCCATCATCGCGGCTCTGCTGGTCACCGTCATCCTGATGCAGAAGTCGGAAGGCGGCGGTCTAGGCGTGGGGGGCAGCCCTTCGGGCTTCATGTCGGCGCGCGGAGCGGCGGACTTTCTGACGCGCTCGACCACGATCCTGGCGACGATCTTCGTCGGCCTGTCGATCATCATGGCGGTCATGGCGTCGGTGCGCCATGCCCCCACCACGATCGACACATCGCTGGTGCGTCAGGTGCCAGCCAGCCAGCCGACTCCGGCTGCACCCGCTGCGGGCAATGGCGCGGCACCTGCCGCTCCCGCGTCGAACGGCGCAAATCCGCTCGCAAACTAAACCGTCAGTCGATTTTTCGATCTTTTTTAAGCGCGCGTGGATTCGCGCGCTTGCCCTTTGTTGTTCCGAAAGGCTAAGCCTCTCCTCCCATGACGCGGTATATTTTCATCACCGGCGGCGTGGTTTCCTCGCTTGGAAAGGGCCTTATGGCCGCATCCCTTGCAGCACTGCTGCAAGCGCGGGGTTTCCGTGTGCGAATCCGGAAGTTCGACCCCTATCTGAACGTCGATCCGGGCACGATGTCGCCTTACCAGCATGGCGAAGTCTATGTGACGGATGACGGGGCGGAAACCGACCTCGACCGGATCGTGGCCGCCATCGATGGCGCAGGGTATCCGGTCACCGCGCGATCCGCCGCTTCACCGGCGGCGCGCCGATCCAGGCAGGCCGGATCCACCTCGACATGCCGCCGCTGGTCGAGAACGGCAACACCGTGCCGCTCGCCATCAC
>JAAIGE0100061610.1_pt1 | contig 19211 bp, 19 predicted proteins | sample 6487951 | NCBI WGS metagenome assembly JAAIGE01 (sample SAMN13974128, study PRJNA590717) | phyllosphere metagenome | biome: tomato field; feature: multiple bacterial spot infested tomato fields; material: tomato leaves; isolation source: leaves from tomato fields | host: Solanum lycopersicum ...
CGCAGCCGGAAACCCGGCGCCAATTTGCCGGCAGGCCTCGCCGCCGGGAAACGCGCGATCCTGCTGCGTCCCCGGCACCCGGGCCGCGGCGGCACGGGCCGACTGAACGGCTCAGGCATTTCCGGCACGCGCCTTGCAAGACTGTTCGGGCAGTCCCCCTTGTAACCGTTGCCTGGAACCGCGCCCCATGTCCCACTCCGTCACCTCGATCCTTTCGCAGATCCGCAGCTACCAGTCGCAGGTCAGCCCGCCGGTGGCCAGCCCGGTTTCGGAGATGCCCCGTTCCGATGCGATCACGAACCTCGGCAATGGCACCGCAGCGGCCGGGGTGAGCTTCACCGACACCCTGCGCGGCGCGCTGTCATCGGTGAACCAGGCACAGCAGACCTCCGGCACCCTCGCCCGCGACTTTGAACTGGGCGTGCCGGGCGCCGACCTGGCCAAGGTCATGATCGCTTCCCAGCAATCGCAGATCGCCTTCCGCGCCACCGTGGAAGTCCGCAACCGTCTCGTCCAGGCCTACCAGGACGTGATGAACATGCCGCTGTAAGGATAGAACCGCATGGCCCTGTCGCTCTCCAAGGAATCCCTGAACGCCGAAAAGGCGGGCCAGTGGTTCGATCGGCTGCAAAGCCTGCAGATCACCCGTCGGCTCGGACTGATGGCGATGATCGCCGTGGCCGTAGCCGCCGGGCTGTTCGTGTTCTTCTGGTCGCAGAAGCCCGGCATGGTCCCGCTGTATACCGGCCTGGACCAGAAGGCCACCGCTGAAGCGACCGACCTGCTGCGTGCCGCCCAGATTCCGTTCCAGCTGGACCCGGCCACCGGTGGCATCACCGTGCCGGAAAAGAACCTGCACGACGCCCGTCTGAAACTGGCCGGCTCCGGCCTGACCGACAGCGGCAAACTCGGCTTCGAGCTGATGGAACGCGACCCGGGCTTCGGCGTCAGCCAGTTCGTGGAAAGCGCGCGCTACCAGCATGCGCTGGAGACCGAGCTGTCGCGCACCATCAACACGCTGCGCCCGGTGCGCGATTCGCGCGTGCACCTGGCCATTCCCAAGCCCAGCGCCTTCACCCGCCAGCGCGACGTCGCCAGCGCCTCGGTGACGCTGGAACTGCGCGGTGGCCAGCAGCTGGAACGCAGCCAGGTCGACGCCATCGTGCACATGGTCGCAGCCAGCATCCCGGACCTGGCACCGGAACGCGTGACCGTGGTCGACCAGAGCGGCCGCATGCTCAGCGTCAGCGACCCGAACAGCGAGGCCGCAGTCAACGCCGCCCAGTTCGAGCAGGTGCGCCGCCAGGAAACCTCGTTCAACCAGCGCATCCGCGAACTGCTGGAGCCGATGACCGGCCCTGGCCGTGTCAACCCGGAAGTCAGCGTGGACATGGACTTCTCGGTGACCGAGGAGGCGCGCGAACTGTACAACGGCGAGCCGCAGAAGCTGCGCAGCGAGCAGATGAGCGAGAACAGCACCACCACGCCGGGTCCGCAGGGCGTGCCGGGCGCCACCAGCAACAGCCCCCCGGGCCAGGCCGCTGCGCCGGCAACCGCACAGACCCCGACCGAAAGCAGCAAGAACGCGACCCGCAACTACGAGCTGGACCGCACCCTGCAGCACACCCGCCAGCCGGCCGGCCGCATCAAGCGCGTGTCGGTGGCGGTGCTGGTGGACAACGTGCCGCGCGCCGGTGCCAACGGCAAGGTCGCACCGCAGCCGCTGTCGGCGGCCGAGCTGACCCGCGTCGAAGCCCTGGTCAAGCAGGCGGTCGGCTTCAATGCCGAGCGCGGCGACACCGTGTCGGTGATGAACGCCCCGTTCGTGCGGGATACCACGCCGGTGGAAGGTCCCGCCTGGTGGGAGCTGCCGTGGGTGCACGATGCCGGCCGCATGCTGCTGGGTGCCGTCGTGGTGCTGGCGCTGCTGTTCGGCGTGCTGCGCCCGGCGCTGCGCGCGATCACCGGCCAAAAGAAGAACGACGAGCAGGCACTGGAGCCGCATACCGCGGACGTGCAGCTGGTGGATGACGATGGCATGCCGCTGCCGGCGTTGGGCGCCGACCGCGCGAGCCTGGGCGGGCCGGATGCGCTGGCCCTGCCGGTGGATTCATATGAGGAACGACTGCGGATGGCGCGTGAAGCCGTGAAGACCGACTCCAAGCGCGTGGCCCAGGTGGTCAAGGGCTGGGTGGCCAATGACTGAGGCACAATTGACCGGCGTACAGCGCGCGGCCGTGCTGCTGCTGTCCCTGGGTGAGCTGGATGCAGCCGAAGTGCTGCGCCACATGGAACCCAAGGAAGTGCAGAAGATCGGCATCGCCATGGCCACCATGACCGACATCACCCGCGAGCAGGTGGAACGGGTGATGGACCAGTTCGGCCAGGAGCTGGGCTCGAAGACCTCGCTGGGCGTGGGCTCGGACGACTACATCCGCAACATGCTGGTGCAGGCGCTGGGCAGCGAAAAGGCCGGCAACCTGATCGATCGCATCCTGCTCGGCCGCAACACCACCGGCCTGGACGCGCTGAAGTGGATGGACCCGCGCGCGGTGGCCGATCTGGTGCGCAACGAGCACCCGCAGATCATCGCCATCGTCATGGCCCATCTGGAAACCGACCAGGCTGCTGACGCGCTGAAGCTGCTGCCCGACCGCACCCGCGTGGACGTGCTGCTGCGCATCGCCACCCTCGACGGCATCCCGCCGAACGCACTCAATGAGCTCAACGAGATCATGGAGCGCCAGTTCGCCGGCAACCAGAACCTGAAGTCGTCCAACATCGGCGGCGTGCAGTGCGCGGCCAACATCCTCAACTTCATGGACAGCGGCCAGGACCAGGCCATCCTGGGCGAGATCGCCCGCATCGACGCGCCGCTGAGCAACCGCATCCAGGACCTGATGTTCGTGTTCGACGACCTGGTCGACCTGGACGACCGCGAAATGCAGCTGGTGCTGCGCGAAGTGAGCGGCGAGCGCCTGGGCCTGGCCCTGCGTGGCGCCGATATCAAGGTGCGCGACAAGATCACCCGCAACATGTCGCAGCGTGCGGCCGAGATCCTGCTGGAAGACATGGAAGCACGCGGTCCGGTGCGCCTGTCCGACGTGGAAGGCGCGCAGCGCGAGATCCTGGCCATCGTCAAGCGCATGGCCGATGAAGGCACGGTCACCATCGGCGGCAGTGCGGAGGCCATGCTGTGAGCAACGTCGTGCGCTGGCTTGCCCCGGACCTGCTGGCCCCGCCCGAACCGGCGCTGGACCAGGAGGACGCGTTCGAACTCACCGAGCCGGATCCGGAGCACGAGCCGGAACCGCCGCTGCACCTGCCCACCCTGGAAGAAATCCAGGCGATCCAGGACAGTGCCGAGAAGGAAGGCTTCCAGCACGGCCATGCCGATGGCTACGGCCAGGGCCAAGCCGAGGTGCGTCGCCTCGCCGCGCAGATCGAGGGCATCCTCGACAACTTCAGCCGCCCGTTGGTGCGACTGGAAAACGAAGTGGTCGGTGCGCTGGGCGAGCTGGCGGTACGCATCGCCGGCGCGCTGGTCGGCCGTGCCTACGAGACCGATCCGGCACTGTTGGCGCAACTGGTTGGTGAGGCCATCGACGCGGTCGGTGGCAGCACCCGCGAAGTGGAAGTGCGCCTGCACCCGGACGACATCGCCGCGCTCGCTCCCCTCCTGAACCTGTCGTCGCAGCAGCGCCTGGTACCCGATACCAGCCTCAGCCGTGGCGACCTGCGCGTGCATGCCGAAGCGGTGCGCATCGACGGCACTCTCGAAGCCCGCCTGCGCGGTGCGCTGGACGCTGTGATCCGCCAGACTGGAGCAGGTGCATGACGCCCGAAGCGCAACCGAACCCGCCGCCGGCCGATTGGGCCGTGGCCCGCAACCTGCGCCTGGCCCGTCGCCTGGACGGCCTGCGCGTGGACACCGGGCACGGGCGTGGCCTGATCCGCGAGGGCGTGCTGCGCCGCGCAGTCGGCCTGACCCTGGAAGCGGTCGGCTGCGAGGCCCCGCTCGGCGCCAGCTGCAAGGTGGAAGTGGTCGACGGTGGCTGGGTCGATGCCGAAGTGGTCGGCTTCGCCGGCGAGCGCACCTACCTGATGCCCAGCGCCGAACTGCATGGCCTGCTGCCCAACGCACGGGTGGTGCCGTCGGCTCGGCGTGGCGGCGTGGAAGTGGGCGAAGGCCTGCTCGGCCGCGTCATCGACAGCGATGGCGTGCCGCTGGACGGCAAGGGCCCGATCCGCGCCGAAGGCCATGTCGGCATGGCCGGCGTGTCGATCAATCCGCTGGCGCGCGAACCGATCACCCAACCGCTGGACGTGGGCGTGCGCGCGATCAACGCGCTGTTGCCAATCGGCCGAGGCCAGCGTGTCGGCCTGTTCGCCGGCTCCGGCGTCGGCAAGTCGACCCTGCTGGGCATGATGACCCGATACACCGCCGCCGACGTGATCGTGGTCGGCCTGATCGGTGAACGTGGCCGCGAAGTACGCGATTTCGTCGAAACCACCCTGGGCGAAGAAGGCCTGCGCCGCGCCGTGGTGGTCGCCAGCCCGGCTGACCGGCCGCCGTTGGCGCGCCTGCATGGTGCCTACCGCGCCACCGCCATCGCCGAGTGGTTCCGCGACCAGGGCCTGAATGTACTGCTGCTGATGGATTCGCTGACCCGCTTCGCGCAGGCGCAGCGCGAGATCGGCCTGTCGGTCGGTGAACCGCCGACCACCCGCGGCTATCCGCCGTCGGTGTTCGCCAAGCTGCCGGCGCTGGTCGAGCGCGCCGGCAACGGTGCCAAGGGCCGTGGCTCGATCACCGCGTTCTACACCGTGCTGACCGAAGGCGATGATCCTCAGGATCCAATCGCCGATGCGGCGCGCGCCATTCTTGACGGCCACATCCTGCTGTCCCGTCGCGTGGCAGACAGTGGCCTGTACCCGGCCATTGACGTCGAATCGTCGGTCAGCCGCGTGGTCACGGAAATCGCCGACGAGCCGTGGCGCCTGCGCATCCGGAAGTTGAAGCGACTGGTCTCGGCCTATTCGGCCAATCGTGACCTGATCGCCATCGGTGCCTACCAGCGCGGCAACGACGCGGCCACCGACGAAGCCCTGGAACGCTGGCCGGAAATCATGGAATTCCTCGGCCAGGACGTTGCCAAGGCCGCAGATCTCCCGCACAGCCAGGCGGCGCTGCAGCACCTGGTGGAACAAGAGAGTTAAGCCATGAACCAGTCCAAGCGCATCGACCCCCTGCTCAAGCGGGCACAGGAACACGAGGATGCCGTCGCTCGCGACCTGGCCGAACGCCAGACCGTGCTCGACACGCATCTGTCGCGACTGGATGAACTGCGCCGCTATGCCGAGGAGTATGCGAACGCGCAGATGGCGGCGACCAGCCCGGCACAGCTGCTGAACCGTCGCGCCTTCCTCGATCGCCTGGACAGCGCGGTCGAACAGCAGCAGGCAACGGTCAATGGCAACCGCGAGAAGGTGGAAGCCGAGCGCGCCCGGTTGATCCTGGCCAGCCGGGACAAGGCCGTGCTGGAACAGCTGGCGGCCAGCTACCGCGCGCAGGAGAAGGTGGTGACCGACCGCCGCGACCAGCGCGAGATGGACGACATCGGCGCACGCCGTGCACGCCTGGTGCAGGCCGAGGACCAGGAAGACGGTGAGCAGGGAGGTCGCACGTGATGCCCGCACCGCTCGCCAGCAGCGCCAACGCGCAGGCACAGAACACCGGCAATGGCAGCACGCGCGCGCCGCGCAATGACAGCGGCAAGGGCTTCGGCCAGCTGTTGCAGGATGGGACGTCGGGCCCGGACACGTCCACGGCCGCCCGTACCTCATCGCCATCGTCGACCACGCCCATGCCGTCTGCGACCTCTGATGGCAACGGGCGGACACCCGCTGAACACAAGCCGGGCAGCGACGCTGCAACCGAAGACGCCACGGCATCGGCACCCGCAGGGACAACCACTGCAGGCGCCGAAAAGGGCAAAGCAGCCGCGACCGAGGATGCGCCGTGGCCACCCCTTGGCCTGGCCGGGCTGGTGCTGGCGGTGCCGACGCTGGCCGATCCGGCTGCAGTGCCGGCAACAACGGCCACGCCTGTGCTCGCCGACGATGCTGTTGCCCTGCCCGCCGCTGCCGGCGCAGCGTTGCCGGCGGCTGCGGCGACGGCACCCACGGCCATCGCCACTGGATCGCCAGACGGCAAGCCTCTGGCGCCCAGCGCCGACGACGCCACCACTCTGCCGTTGCCGGAGATGATCCTGCCGGCGGGCAAGCGCGGCGACCGAGGCGAAGGCAGCGACGTGGCCGCCATCGGTGACCGTACCCCTGCCCCCCTGCTGCATGCACCGGCAACTGCAGCCGTGCAGGATCTGAAGGCCGCGCTGGCCACCGGCAACGCCATCTTCAACGGCGAACCGACGCCGAAGCCGGTGCTCGGTGACGATGGCTTCGACCAGGCCATCGGCGCCCGCCTGGGCTGGTTGGCCGACCAGAAGATCGGCCACGCCCACATCCGACTGAGCCCGGATGACATGGGCCCGGTCGACGTGCGCCTGCAGTTGAACGGCGACAAGGTGCACGCCAGCTTCAGCAGCCCGCACGTGGATGTGCGCCAGGCACTGGAAAGCAGCCTGCCGCGCCTGCGTGAACTGCTGGGCGAGCAGGGTTTCCAGCTGGCCCACGCCGATGTTGGTCATCAGGCCCCCGGCGGTGACGGCAATGCGTCGGGCCAGGCCGGAAGCGGTGGCATGGCGGGTGACGGAGAACCGTCGCCGGGCGACGCCAGCGTGTCGTCCGCGCAGTTGTTCCGCCAGCGCGGGCTGCTGGACGCGTACGCCTGACAGGCGTGCCAACCAAGGTTTGCACCCACCAGAGCGGAGCGGTCGGCACCCACCAGAACACCGAGGCAATAGAGCCGCACCTGCCAGTATCGCGTTGGTGGGTGCGGAGCTTGCTCCGCACGGCCCCACCGGCACCCCGACGGAATTCCGTCGCAAGCCTACCCTCCAGCTACGGCACGCCCCTTGCATATCCCGGTGAAGCAACCCTCAGGAGCTTCACCCCGTGGCCGCAGCCGCTGACAAAACCAAGAAGACCGCCGAGAAGGACAAGGCCGCCAAGCCGCGTAGTCCGATCCTGATCACCGCACTGGTGGCCGTACTGGCCGCCGCTGCCGCCGGTGGCGGCGTGTGGTTCTTCACCCAGTCCAAGCACGAAGACAAGGCCGCACCGGCGCCGAAGAAGGCCGCTGCTCCGGCACCGGCGCAGTACTTCGCATTGGATCCGGCCTTCGTGGTCAATCTCAACGGCCCGGTCGACGGCCCGCGCTACCTGCAGCTGGAAGTGCAGCTGATGACCCGCGACCCGGCCGCGCTGGAAGCGATCAAGACCCACGCCCCCGCCATCCGCGCGCGCCTGCTGATGCTGTTCTCGCAGGTCAGCCCGGACCAGATCGCCGATATCGCCGGCAAGCAGAAGCTGCAGGCCGCCTCGCTGGCCGAAGTGCAGAAAGTGCTCAAGGCCGAGACCGGCAGCAACGGTGCCGACGATCTGCTGTTCACCAGCTTCGTGACCCAGTAAGGGCCCTCCGATGAATGATCTGCTGTCCCAGGACGAGATCGATGCCCTGCTCCACGGCGTGGACAGTGGCGCGGTCGAGACCGATGCGGAACCGCCTTCGGGCGAAGCACGTTCCTACGACTTCGCAAGCCAGGACCGGATCATCCGCGGTCGCATGCCGACCCTGGAAATGGTCCACGAGCGCTTCGCGCGCCTGTGGCGGATCGGCCTGTTCAACCTGATCCGCCGCTCGGCCGAACTGTCGGTGCGCGGCATCGAACTGATCAAGTTCAACGACTACATGCACTCGCTGTATGTGCCGACCAACCTGAACCTGATCCGATTCAAGCCGCTGCGTGGCACTGGCCTGATCGTGTTCGAGCCGACCCTGGTGTTCGCCATCGTCGATAACTTCTTCGGCGGCGACGGGCGCTACCCGACCCGTATCGAAGGCCGCGAGTTCACCGCCACCGAAATGCGGGTGATCCACCTGCTGCTGAAGCAGACCTTCGCCGACCTGCGCGAGGCCTGGGCACCGGTGATGGATGTCGAGTTCGAATACATCAACTCGGAGATCAACCCGCACTTCGCCAACATCGTGACGCCGCGAGAGTACGTGGTGGTGTGCCGCCTGCATGTCGAGCTCGACGGCGGTGGCGGCGACATCCACGTGACCCTGCCGTATTCGATGCTGGAGCCGATCCGCGAGCTCCTCGACGCCGGCATCCAGAGTGACCGCAACGACCGCGACGAGAGCTGGGGCCAGACCCTGCGCGAGCAGCTCAACATCGCCGAGGTGACCCTGTCCAGCGTACTGGCCAGCAAGCGCATGACCCTGCGCGACCTGACCCGCCTGAAGGTCGGCGACATCCTGCCGATCGAGCTGAGCCCGCAGGTGCCGTTGTGCGTGGAGAACATCCCCGTGTTCACCGGCGAGTTCGGCGTCGCCAACGGCATGAACGCCGTGAAGATCACCGCTACCCATCCGCCCGGCACCCGTCCGCGCGTACCCGTCATCCAGGAAGACCCGCAATGAACGATATCGACGCCCTCGAACCGACCCCGGCCCAGTTCAGCAGCCTGCAGGCCGATGAAGCGAACGGTCCGGACCTGAACCTGGACGTGATCCTCGACGTGCCGGTGACCCTGTCGCTGGAAGTCGGTCGTGCCCGCCTGCCGATCCGCAATCTGCTGCAGCTCAACCAGGGCTCGGTGGTGGAACTTGAACGCGGTGCCGGCGAGTCACTGGACGTGTTCGTCAACGGCACCCTGATCGCCCACGGCGAGGTGGTGGTGATCAACGACCGCTTCGGCGTGCGCCTGACCGACGTGGTCAGCCCGAGCGAGCGGATCCGGAGACTGCGTTGAGCCTGCTGGCCTCCACCCTGTTGGCGGTCGGCAAGACCGCCGCACCGATCGGCCCGCAGGTCGGCCAGCACGCGGCCGCCGCACCGAGCCTGTTCGGTGCGGTGCTGGCGCTGCTGGCGGTACTGGCCCTGGTCGTCGGCCTGGGCTGGCTGCTCAAGCGCCTGCCCGGCAGCGGCTTCCGCCCGGCCGAAGGCATGAAGCTGGTGGCCAGTCTCAGTGTCGGCGCCAAGGAGCGCGTGGTGGTGGTGGAGGTCAATGGCCAGCAGCTGCTGCTGGGCGTTACCGCCGGCGGCATCAACACCCTGCACACCCTGCCCGAACCGCTGCCACCGCCGGCACCGGTGCGCGTGCCGGACTTCAAGAACCTGCCGAATTTCGCCCAGCTGCTGCAGCAGCGGCTGCGCAAGGATCCCTGACATGCGTGTCACCCGTACCCGTCTTGCCACCCTGATGCCGTGGCTGCTGTTGCTCGCCCTGTGCCTGTTGCCGGCGCTGGCGTTCGCCGCACCCGGCGCGCCGACCACCCCGCTGCCAGACGTCAACGTCGGCAAGATCGGCGGTGCACCGGTCAGCCTGCCGCTGCAGACCCTGCTGCTGATGACCGCGATCACCCTGATCCCGTCGATGCTGCTGGTACTGACCTCGTTCACCCGCATCATCATCGTGCTGGGCCTGCTGCGCCAGGCACTGGGCACCGGACAGACGCCGTCCAACCAGGTGCTGCTGGGCCTGGCCCTGTTCCTCACCGCGATGATCATGCTGCCAACCTGGGACAAGGCCTGGAGCACCGGCATGGCGCCCTACCTCAATGGCGAGATCGACTTCCAGACCGCCTGGACGCTGACCACCTCGCCGCTGCGCGCCTTCATGCTGGCGCAGATCCGCGAGACCGACCTGATGACCTTCGCCGGCATCGCCGGGCATGGCACCTACGCCAGCCCCGATGCGATCCCGTTCCCGGTGCTGGTCGCATCGTTCGTTACCAGTGAACTGAAGACCGCCTTCGAGATCGGCTTCCTGATCTTCATCCCGTTCGTGATCATCGATCTGGTCGTGGCCAGCGTGCTGATGTCGATGGGCATGATGATGCTGTCGCCGATGCTGGTGTCGGCACCGTTCAAGATCCTGTTGTTCGTGCTGGTGGATGGCTGGGTGCTGACCGTGGGTACACTGGCGGCGAGCTTCAATCCGGCCTGACCGGGATGCAGTCGAGCATGGCTCGACTCTACATAAGCGTTGCCGGGCATGGCCCGGCGCTACCGATGGAAATACGATGTCTCCCGAACTTGCCTTGACCGAACTGCGTGGCGGCCTGATCACCGTGTTGTGGGTGGCCGGCCCGCTGCTGCTCACCGTGCTGGTGGTGGGCGTGGTGGTGGGCGTGGTGCAGGCTGCGACCCAGCTCAACGAACCGACCATCGCCTTCGTCGCCAAGGCAGCCGCGCTGACCGCAGTGCTGTTCGCACTGGGCAGCCTGCTGATCGGCCACCTGGTCGAATTCACCACGCTGCTGTTCCAGCGCATCCCGCACCTGATCGGCTAGGACACGCGCTTCGATGGACGCCGCCACCCAGATGGCCGCCGATGGGCTGAACGCCTTCGGCATGATCGGCACCGTGCTGTGGACCATGCTGCGCATCGGCGCGGTCGCCATGGCCATGCCGATGGTCGGCACCCGCGCCGTCCCGGCCCGGGTGCGCGTGGTGCTGGCCGGCACCCTGGCCATCGCATTGGCACCGTTGCTGCCGCCGGTACCGGACTGGACCGGTTTCGATGCCGCCACGGTACTGACCATCGCCCGCGAGCTGGCCATCGGCGTATCCATCGGCTTCCTGCTGCGGCTGGTGTTCGAGGCCGGCGCGATGGCCGGCGAACTGATTGCCCAGGGCACCGGCCTGGCCTTCGCACAGATGAGTGATCCGCTGCGTGGCGGCACCTCAGGCGTGATCGGGCAGTGGTTCTATCTGCTGTTCGGCCTGCTGTTCTTCACCGCCAATGGCCATCTGGCGCTGATCTCGCTGGTGGTGGACAGCTACCGGGCACTGCCGATCGGTGCGCCACTGCCCGATCCGCATGCCTTCTTCAGCATCGCGCCGACCTTCCTGCTGACCGTGCTGCGCGGTGCGCTGACTTTGGCGATCCCGCTGACCGTGGCAATGCTGGCGGTGAACCTGGCGTTCGGCGTGCTGGCGCGCGCCGCGCCGGCGCTGAACCCGATCCAGCTCGGCCTGCCGGTCTCACTGCTGCTGGGCCTGTTCCTGCTGGCCCTGCTGGCAGGCGAAATGGGCCCGCCGGTACAGCGCCTGTTCGACGCCGCCTTCCAGGCTGCGGACGCGGTCACACACTGACCCGATCATCACGTTTTACTGCTTGCCCTTCCCCCGGGTCTGCGCGTTAGAGTGAATACGCGGCAACCGGGGGGATGCCGCACGTGGCCGGCGCCCTGCGTCGGCCGGCCTCATGCATGCCCCACCGTAGTTTCCGTCGACAGGCAGGTCCGGGAGACTGACGAATGCTGGTAGGCACGTACAACCCGTGGCTGGTAGTGATCTCGCTGCTGGTCGCCGTGATGGCCTCATACACCGCGCTGGCGATGGCCGGGCGCACGGTTACCGCACCCGGCAAGGGCGCGGCCTGGTGGTGGCGCATCGGTGGCGGCTTCGCCATGGGCCTGGGCATCTGGTCGATGCACTTCATCGGCATGCTTGCCTTCGACCTGCCCATTCCGCTCGGCTACGACCTGCCGATCACCCTGCTTTCCCTTGCACTGGCCATCGCCTCGTCGGTGTTCGCGCTGTGGCTGGTCTCGTTGCGCACCCTGCCGCACCCGCGGCTGGCCGGTGGCGCCCTGCTGATGGGCACCGGTATCGCCGGCATGCATTACGTTGGCATGGCCGCAATGCGCATGCAGCCGGGCATCGACTACGACCCGGGCTGGCTGCTGTTTTCGCTGATGGTGGCAGTCGCTGCTTCGTGGACGGCCCTGTATGTGGCGTTCCGCCTGCGTGCGCAGCGCACCCGTGTCGGCGACCGGCTGGCAGCGGCGGGCCTGCTCGGGCTGGCCATCGTCGGCATGCACTACACCGGCATGGCCGCCGCACGCTTTCCGGAAGGCAGCATCTGCGGCGCAGCCGTCGGCGATGGACTACAGAGCGAATGGCTGGCCATGCTGGTGGTGATGCTCACCGTGGCGATCCTGGCCGTGGTGCTGGTGGTGTCCTGGCTGGACCAGCGGGTGGAGGCGCAGCTGCTGCGCCTGCGCAATTCCCTGTTGAGCACCTCGCTGACCGACGCGCAGCAGGAACTGACCCAGGCCGCACTGCACGACCCACTCACCCGCCTGCCCAACCGCCTGCTGCTGCAGCGTCGCATCGTCCAGGCACTGGCCGAGGCCGAACAGGGCGGCAGCCGTTTCGCTGTGATGTTCATGGACCTGGATGGCTTCAAGCAGGTCAACGATGCCTATGGCCACCAGGCCGGTGATGCACTGCTGGTGGCGGTGGCCGAACGCACGCGCCAACTGCTTCGGCCCAACGACATGCTGGCCCGTCTGGGCGGCGACGAGTTCGTATTGGTGGTGCGCATCGAGCACGACGAGGATCTTCCGACCCTGGCCCGGCGCATCCTGCAGGCGGTCGGCAGCGGGCCCCTGCTGCCGGACAACGAACTGCAGGTGACCGCCAGCATCGGCGTGGCGATCTGCCCGGACCACGCCGCCAGCGAGCGGCAACTGATGGCCTTCGCCGATGCCGCGATGTACCAGGCCAAGGAATCGGGGCGCAACGCCTTCGTGCTGTTCGCCGACTGGATGAATGACAGCGCCGAGCAACAGTTCAGATTGCTTGCCGACCTGCGCCGGGCAATCGGCAGCGAACAGCTGTTCCTCAATTACCAACCCAAGATCCGCGTGGCCACACAGAAAGTGGCCGGCGCCGAGGCACTGATCCGTTGGCGGCACTCGGAACATGGCCTGATCCCGCCGGATCGGTTCATCCGCCTGGCCGAGCGCAGCGGCGCGATCAATGAAATCGGCCGCTGGGCGCTGGACCAGGCCTGCCAGCAGTTGCGCCGCTGGCACGACGCCGGCCATGAAGGCTGGTCGATGTCGGTGAACCTGTCGCCGGTGCAGTTCAGCTCACCGCACCTGCTGCATGACGTGCGCGACGTCCTTGAGCGCTACAGCATCACCCCACGCTACCTGGTGCTGGAGATCACCGAGAGCACCGTGATGCGCGATACCGATACCAGCCTGCGCCTGCTGCAGGCGCTGTCGGCACTGGGCGTGGGCATCTCCATCGATGACTTCGGCACCGGCTATTCCAGCCTGCTGTACCTGAAGCGGCTGCCAGCCACCGAGATCAAGATCGACCACGCCTTCGTGCGCGATCTGGAGCACAGCGCCGAGGATGTGGTGATCGTCTCGGCGATCGTGGCGCTGGGCCATGCGCTGGACATGGACATCGTGGCCGAAGGCGTGGAAACCGCCGCCCAGCGCGCCTACCTGGAACGGCTGGGCTGCGATTACCTGCAGGGCTACCTGCTCGGTCGCCCGGTCGATGCCCCCCGCTTCATGCAACTGCACGACCTGCCCCGGCCTCGTGTGGAACTGGCACAGAGCCCGCCACCGGGCGACAGTGCTCCCCTGTAGCCGAGCCCGCGCCCGGCTCCCCCCCGGGCATGACCCGGCGCTGCCGGTGCCTGCTCTGGTAGGTGCCAACCTTGGTTGGCACATGAACCCGTCACGGCACGGTTCTTGCTCGCACCCCGGCATCTCCTGCCGCAGTGCCCGTGATGTCCGAAGACGAATCCGCCGGCGAAAAGACCGAACAACCCACCGAAAAACGCCTGCGCGATGCCCGTGAACAGGGCAACCTGCCGCGCTCGCGCGAACTCGGCACCGCCGCCGTGTTCGGCGCCGGCGTACTGGCGGTGATGGCCATGAGCGGCTCGATTGGCCGCGGCGCCAGCGCCTGGATGAAGCATGCGCTCAGCCCCGAACAGAGCCTGCGGCAGAACCCGAAGGAACTGTTCGGCCACTTCGGCGACCTGCTGCTGCAGTTCATGCTGGTGATCGCGCCGCTGGTGCTGGTCTGCCTGCTGGCCAGCTTCGTCGCGCCACTGGTGATGGGTGGCCTGCGCTGGTCGCAGAAGGCGATGCTGCCGGACATCAACCGCATGAACCCGATGAGCGGGCTCAAGCGCCTGTACGGCCCGGAGGCCATCGCCGAGTTCACCAAGTCGCTGTTGCGCGTGGCTTTTGTCGGGGTCGCCGCCGGGCTGGTGGTATGGACCGGCTTCGACACCCTGCGCGGTCTGATCCACCACCCGCTGGAGACCGCCATCACCGACGGCCTCGGCTTCACCCTGCGCCTGCTGCTGGCTACCGCCGGCGCCATGCTGGTGCTGGCGGCCATCGACGCCCCGTACCAGCGCTGGAACTGGATGCGCAAGTTGAAGATGACCCGCGAAGAGCTGCGCCGCGAAATGAAGGAAAGCGAGGGCAGCCCGGAGGTGAAGGGCCGCATCCGCCAGCTGCAGCAGCAGATGGCCAACCGCCGGATGATGGAGGCGGTACCCACTGCCGACGTGGTGGTGGTCAATCCGACCCACTATGCGGTGGCCCTGAAGTACGAGGGCGGCGCCATGAACGCCCCCAAGGTGGTCGCCCTGGGCGTGGACGAGACCGCCCTGCGCATCCGTGAAGTGGCCGATGGCAACAAGGTCGCCATCGTCTCGGCGCCGCCTTTGGCACGCGCCTTGTATCGGGAAGGCCAACTCGGAAAGGAAATCCCCGTGAGACTGTATTCGGCCGTGGCCCAGGTCCTGTCCTACGTCTACCAGCTGCGCGCCTGGCGCACTGGCCCGATGCCGGACAGCCCGCACATCCAGGTGGATGAATTCGGCAAGGGAGGCCGCCCGTGAGCGCCCAGCCCTCCCCCGGCTTCAACACCCGCCGCGCCCTGGAGATGATCCGCCAGGGCCTTGGCGCGCCACTGATCGTGCTGGCACTGCTGGCCATGGTCGTGGTGCCGCTGGCCGCACCGGTGCTCGATGCGCTGTTCACCTTCAACATCGCCATCTCGCTGATGGTGCTGCTGGCGGTGGTCTATGTGAAGCGCCCGCTGGACTTCACCATCTTCCCGATCGTGCTGCTGGTCACCACCATGCTGCGGCTGGCCCTGAACGTGGCCTCCACCCGCGTGATCCTGCTCAACGGCCAGAACGGCCACGACGCGGCCGGCAAGGTCATTGCCGCCTTCGGCGAGTTCGTGATCGGTGGCAACTACGCAGTCGGCATCGTGGTGTTCGCGATCCTGACCATCATCAACTTCGTGGTCATCACCAAGGGTGCCGGCCGCGTCTCGGAAGTTACCGCGCGCTTCATCCTCGACGCCATGCCCGGCAAGCAGATGGCGATCGACGCCGACCTCAACGCCGGTTTGCTGACGCGTGAAGAAGCCAAACTGCGCCGCGAGGAAGTGCGCGAGGAAGCCGACTTCTACGGTGCGATGGACGGTGCCAGCAAGTTCATCCGTGGTGATGCCATCGCCGGCATCCTGATCCTGTTCATCAACATGCTGGGCGGCCTGGCCGTGGGCGTGCTGCAGCATGGCATGCCTTTCGGCGATGCCGCTGCCACCTATACCCTGCTGTCAATCGGCGACGGCCTGGTGGCGCAGCTGCCGGCCCTGCTGGTCTCCAGTGCGGTGGCGATGCTGGTCACCCGTGCTTCGCGCTCGCAGGACATGGCCCAGGCGATGAGCGGCCAGGTGTTCGGCCAGTACCGCGCGCTTGCGATCACCGCCGGCATCCTCGGTGTGGTCGGCCTGGTGCCGGGCATGCCCAACGTCGCTTTCCTGACGCTGGCCGCGATCCTGGGTTTCATCGCCTGGAAGCTGTACCGCAAGAGCAAGCTGCCGGCTGCCGATGCCTCCGCCGGCAACAGTGACGCCGCCGCACTCACTGCGCTGGGCCGTCCGGCCGCACCCGCGCCCACCGCCGAACTGAGCTGGGACGAGCTGCGCCCGGTCGATCCGCTGGGCCTGGAGGTCGGCTACCGCCTGATCCCGCTGGTGGACAGCAACCAGGGCGGCGAACTGATGGCGCGGATCAAGGGCGTGCGCCGCAAGCTGACCCAGGATGTCGGCTTCCTGATTCCGTCGGTGCACATCCGCGACAACCTGGAACTGCCGGCCAATGGCTACCGCGTGCTGGTGCACGGCGTGCCGGTGGCCACCGCCGAGATCCATCCGGACCGCGAGCTGGCACTGGACCCGGGCAGCGCGCTCGGTGCGCTGGAAGGTATCGCCGGCAAGGACCCCGCCTTCGGCCTGGACGCGACCTGGATCCAGCCGCACCAGCGCGCCCAGGCCGAGACGCTCGGCTACACCGTGGTCGATCCGGCCACCGTGGTCGCTACCCACCTCTCGCACCTGATCCGCGAACACGCGCCGGAACTGCTCGGCCACGAAGAAGTGCAGCACCTGCTGGCCAACCTGGCCAAGAGTGCGCCCAAGCTCGTCGAAGATCTGACGCCGAAGGCACTGCCGCTGTCGGCGGTGGTACGGGTGCTGCAGAACCTGCTGGTCGAGCGCATTCCGATCCGCCAGCTGCGCAAGATCGCCGAAGCGCTGGTCGAACACGCGCCCAGCAGCCAGGACCCGGCCGTGCTGACTGCCGCCGTGCGCACCGCACTGGGCCGCTTCATCGTGCAGGAGATCGCCGGAATGTCGGCCGAGCTGCCGGTGTTCACGCTCAACCCACAATTGGAACGTGTCTTGCAGGAGTCCACGCAGGGCAATGGCGCCGCGCTGGAACCCGGACTCGCTGAGCGACTGCACCAGAGCCTGGCCGAATGTGTCAGCAAGCAGGAAGCCCGCAACGAGCCCGCGGTCGTGCTGGTACCCGGCCCGGTGCGCGCCGCGCTGGCCCGCCTGGTCCGCCACAGCGTTCCGTCGCTGTCGGTCCTGGCCTACAGCGAGGTGCCGGAGGACAAGCGCCTGAAGCTGGTCGGAACGATCAGCTGACGCCGCCCTCCGATGCGCCAGAAAACAGACACCACTTTCGAACCAACGCAACAGACAGATACCAAGGGGAACCCGTACCGTGCAGACCACCGACCACCCGAGTTCTCCGACCGCCACCCCGCCGTCTTCGTCCCGTGACCACAGCATGAAAATCAAACGATTCGTTGCCGCCGACATGCGCTCGGCCATGAACCTGGTGCGCAAGGAACATGGTCCTGACGCCGTGATCCTGTCCAACCGCCGGATCGAGGAAGGCATCGAGATCGTTGCCGCCGCCAACTACGACGAGAGCGCCGTGCAGCGTGCACTGGAAGCCTCGCGTCGTGACATCGCCCCGCCGCCGGCACCAAAGCCGCGCAATGCCGCCGACGCGGTGATCGCTGCAGTGACCCGTCGCCGCAGTGCCACCCCGGCACCGGAACCGGTGGCTGCGACCACCTCGGCCGTTGCCGCGCTGGCCCGCGCCGCCGTTGGTGCCACCGGCCGGACCCTGGACAGCGCCGACGAGATCGTACCGACCCGCGGCAGCACCGGCTTCGCCGCCACCCTGGCGCGTGCTGCCGTCAACGAACCGGCGCGTGCGGAACAGGCCTTCGGCCCGTTCGCAGACGCCGTCGCCGGCGCTGTCGCTGCACCCGCCGTGATCATCCCGGCCAACCGTGCGCGCTTCCAGATCGATCCGCCGCATGCCGAGCATCAGCAAAGCCCGGCCCCGGCCGTGGCGGTGCAGCCGCCGCCGCTGCCGCTGCCGGCCAGCGTTGTGGCCGACGCGCAGTCGCAGACCTTCGCCGACGAACCGTCGATGGCGGACGCAACCATCGACACCGCCCCGGAACCGACCCTTGCACCAGCCCCGGTGCTGACCGTGGTCGCCCAGGACGATGCCGAGATCCGACAGCTGCGCCAGGAAGTGGCCGGCATGCGCCAGGTGATCGAGCGCGAGATGAACCGCTTCACCGACGAGCGCCTGCGTGGCTGCCCGGTGCGCGCCACTGCACTGGACCTGATGGACGAGTACGGCTTCGACGCCGGCCTGGCCCGCGACGTGGCCATGCAGATCCCGCTGGAGACCGATGCGCACCGCGGCCGCGGCCTGATGCTCGGGCTGATCTCGCGCAAGCTGCCGATCGCCCCGGTCGATCCGCTGGAGGAAGGCGGCGTGATCGCCCTGGTCGGCCCGACCGGCGCCGGCAAGACCACCACCATCGCCAAGCTGGCCTCGCGCTTCGCCGAGAAGCACGCCCCGCGCGATGTCGCCCTGGTCACCACCGACACCACCCGCATCGGTGCGCGTGAGCAGCTGTACGGCTACGGCCGCCAGCTCGGCATCGCGGTGCACGAGGCCAACAGCGGCACCGACCTGGACCAGCTGCTGGAACGCTTGAAGGACTACAAGCTGGTACTGATCGACACCGCCGGCCTGGGCCCGCGCGACCGCGCCCTGGCCGCCCAGCTGCAGTGGCTGCGTGCCGCCCGCCAGGTACGCACCCTGCTGGTGCTGCCGGCCAACACCAGCTTCGGCGACATGGACGAGGTGGTCCGCCGCTTCGGCGCGGCCAACCTGCAGGGCCTGGTGCTGAGCAAGCTGGACGAGACCGGCCGCTTCGGCAACGCCCTGTCGGTGGCCGTGGACCACGCCCTGCCGATCACCTGGGTGACCGACGGCCAGGACGTTCCGGAGGACCTGCACCGGGCCAGTGCAGCCAATCTCGTACTTCGCCTTGAAGATTTGCGCCGCGCGGCCGATATGCCCTGCAACCCGGAGTTGAACCATGCCGTCGCGTGAGTACGCCAAGCTGACCAAGACCTTCCCGCTGTCGGCCACCCGCAGCGAGCCGCTCGGCCCTGTGCGCACCATTGCGGTCACTGGCGGCAAGGGCGGCGTGGGCAAGACGAATGTGTCCGCCAACCTGGCCGTGGCGCTGGCCGGCATGGGCAAGCGCACGCTGCTGCTGGACGCCGACCTCGGCCTGGCCAACATCGACGTGATCCTGGGACTGAACCCCACCTTTACCCTGGCCGACTTGGTCGCCGCAAGGGCAAGCCCGAGCAGGACATGATCTATCGCGTCGGCGATCTCGAACTCGACCGGCTTTCACACGACGTGCGCCGTAACGGCAAGGAGATCCTGCTGCAGCCGCGTGAGTTCCGCCTGCTGGAATATCTGATGAAGAATGCCGGCCAGGTGGTGACCCGCACCATGCTCTTGGAAAATGTCTGGGATTATCATTTCGATCCCCAGAC
>JAAIGE0100517860.1_pt1 | contig 19194 bp, 17 predicted proteins | sample 6487951 | NCBI WGS metagenome assembly JAAIGE01 (sample SAMN13974128, study PRJNA590717) | phyllosphere metagenome | biome: tomato field; feature: multiple bacterial spot infested tomato fields; material: tomato leaves; isolation source: leaves from tomato fields | host: Solanum lycopersicum ...
GCCCTCACTCCGGCTTGAATCCGTGGGCCGCCGTCATGGGCCATCCTTGGCCCAGGACGGCTAACCCGGCGTCCTGCCGGGTTACCCACGAATTCAAGCCTGCGTTCGGCCAGCGTGGTTTAACGGGGCGCCTAAGATCAAGATCAAAAGCAGATCAAGAGCGGCTCGCTTCGCATCGTGGTTACCGTCGATCACTTCAGAGTTGTGTAGATACCTATGGCTATCGCAGGCAAGCCAGCTCCCACATCTTTATCTGCGTTATGCCTGTTCCAGCTGCGCCAGCCGCTCTTCCAGTGCGGCAATCCGCGCTTCCAGCTCTTCAATACGCTCCACTGAGACAGCGCCCGCGCTACGCTCCACTGGGTTCCCCCTTGCGGTCATAATCGCTTCAATATCCGCAGGGTCCCCCAGCGCATGGGTGTACCGGTCTTCACGCTGCCCCGCCTGGCGCGGCACCAGCAGCGCCAATCCCCGTGCAATCAGGCGTTCCAGTTGATGCACAACCTGTTCGGCATCCTCAAAGTCATGCATGCGCCCACTGCGGGTGAGCAACTCGTTGACGGTCTGCGGCCCCCGCAAAAACAGCAGCCCGGTCAGGATCACCTGGGCCGGCACCAGTTCCAGGGCCTTGTCCACACGGTGTTCCCAGCGGTCGGCGCGGCTGCCCATTACCAGGCGCGTGAAGCCTTGGCCCTCCAGCACGCGCAGGCTCTGCCCGACCTGGCCTTGGCTGAGGTTCATCACCGGCTCGCGGCTGGTCTTCTGGTTGCAGGCCAGCACCAGGGCGTTGAGGGTGAGGGGGTAGGTTTCCGGGTTGGTCGCCTGTTTTTCGATCAGGCAGCCCAGGACGCGGATTTCCGTGCTGTTCAGGCGCGGCTCAGGGGTGTCGGTATCGTGCTCGGCGGTCATCGCGCTTTCCCTATGCAGTGAAGCCCCTTAGCCTAAGCTTGAAAAAATAAAAGACAAGCGCCAGGCATGGCTATAATCGCGGCTGGTTCCAACCCCGCCATTACCGTGAGACTGTCATGACTATTTCCCTGTACGCCGCTTCCATCCCGGTCTTCAAGCAAATGCTCAACGCCCTCAGCGATGTGCTGAACAAAGCCGAAGCCCACGCCAGCGCCAAGAACATCGAGCCTAACGCCTTGTTGCAAGCGCGCCTGTTCCCGGACATGTTCCCGTTGGTGCGCCAGGTGCAGATCGCCGTGGACTTCGCCAAAGGTGTGTCGGCACGCCTGGCCGAGATCGAAGTACCCAAGTACGAAGACAGCGAAGTCACCTTTGCCGACCTGCAAGCGCTGATTGCCAAGGTCCTGGCCTTTGTCGACACCATCAAGCCCGAGCAGATCGACGGCAAGGAAGGCATCGAGATCGTCACTCGCCCCGGCACCCCGAAAGAGAAGCGCTTCAGCGGCCAGTCCTACCTGCTGACCTACGGCCTGCCGCAGTTCTTCTTCCACGTCACCACCGCTTATGCGCTGCTGCGTCATAACGGCGTGGAAGTGGGCAAGCGCGATTATATGGGCGCGTTCTAAACTCAAGGTTCAAAAAAACCTGGGGTTGTTCTTTCACGAACAGCCTCAGGTTTTTTTATGCATGGTTGTTTTATACCAAACTCATCATTTGTTACGCATTTCGACGCAACCAATATCCAGATAGATCTCACTCACGGGCGCCTATAGAACTTTCTAGTAAAGAACCTGGAGCCTACAAACGACATGCATCTTTCTCCCACCGCAGCCACGTCGATTACCAACAACGCTTATTCCGAGCCAGCATTGGATACGACGAAGAATCAAGATGGCTCTTCCTCGAATTTGGTTGCGGTGAGCCGCACCCGCCGAGAGGTGCCGGGTAATGAAACGTCCTCCCACACCTCTGCGCGGGATCAAGCCAACAGTGAACTGGCAGCCCGTTATAGTGAGGCGTTGGAGGGCCGGACACGTGATGAAGAAACGATCATTCCGAATATTCCGGAGGCTTCATCGTTCGGCCAGTGGCGAGCGCAGCTACGTCATACCCTTAACGACAAGGACTTTTTAACCTGGCTTAAGTCGGAGGGTTATGATCCATCCTCACTCAAGATTAGTTCTGACGGCGGGCTGAGTGTCAGAAAAAATGGCGTGCTTACCTTATTTACCTTAAAAGACAACTCACCTTGGGCAACCTTTGCCGGACCGATTCTGGCCGCGCTAAAAGCTTATGCGCCCGATGGGATCAGCTACTCGGACCTGCAGGCCGAAAGTGCGCCGCTCAAGCAGGTAGCCCAATTCTATGGCGAGACGATTCATAACGACTTCACCGAAGATCAACGACGTGTCCGAGAGTTGCAAAGCAATAATGGGTTTGCCACCTCAGGGGTGGGTGAGGCGCGTACTGAAGAAGCGCTGGTGGCGCAAAAACAGCAGCTTGCCAACAAACGTGACCTGGATACTTTCAGGGATGCTTTGACCACAGCATATGTGGGAGCGGACGAGTATTTGGATAACCAAGCCTCATTGCATGACTACACTCATCGCCTTCTTCCCGACCCGCCAGTTTATGATCGTGAAGCTGGACTGCGATCCTATCTGCAATCGCAACAAATCAAGCTGGATCCTGACTCCGGCTTTCGTCTGGATAACCAACCAATGGCAGGGCGGCAGGTGAACCTCTTGCAGTTCATGACGGGTAATGGTTGGGAGCACCCCGCTGATAAAGCCGACATTAAAAACATGACCCTTGAGTTGTTACGCCCTGTCGAGTACCGACAATTGCATGGCGATTTGGGGGGCGGGTTATCGTGGCCAACGCCACTGGATACGTCGCAACAGCAGGCGATCTACGACGCTGTTTCCTATAACGCAATGGCGTTGCCTGAGTTCGACTCGTTAACATTGAGCCAGAACGCTTTCGGTTATTTGACGCAAGGTATCCAGTGGTCTGAAGCAGAGCTGAAAGATCCCCGGCAAGCGATCCTCAGGCTTTTGCAAAGCCCCGCCGCGCGTGCCATGGGCGAAGCCTTGCGTACTAAGTTTGACGGCGCAGGCAGTGCTGAGGATTGGGCGCTTTCGGCTCTGCAGATAGGTCTCAACCAGGATGCATTGTTCAAGACTGACGAAAAGAACAAGGTGGCCGGGTTTGATTTGTCGGCGCGCGAGAATTGGGGTAAGCCGCTGTCTTTTGTCCTTGAGGGGCTAACCGAGCATCTGCGCAAGTCCTATGGCCACAACGCTGCGTTGGCAGCCTACCTGCTGTTGTCGCACCACGCTCCGGAGTTACTGGTCAAAAACATCCCTGACAGTGTGACTTACGGTTCCCCGGCCTGGGTCAGCTTGAAAGCCATCGTTGCCAAATCCGAGATGCGCAATCCGGGGGCGGCGGCGACTAAAACTTATGAGCAGCTGCTCAAAGACGATCTGGACCCCATTACCGACGCTGAAAAAAAAGTGCAAGCGCTGGCTGGGAGGGAAGGCCTGATTCACTGGGCCGTGGCGGATGGAGCCATTGAAAAACGGGTAGATAACAATTACACGGATGAAGAAGTAGAACGTGCTGTGACCCTCGCCAGTGAGCGTTTCGACACCTTGATACGAGCTTCAGAAGCTCAACGCACCGAATTAGCCACGCGTCAGGCACTGGCGCTCAATGCGCTGAAGGAGAAATTTCCCGTAGAAGAATACGGGGTGATAGATTTTGAGAAGAAAACAATCTACCCAAAAGTACGGGATCGTGATTTACAAGGCCCTTACTCGATACTGGATATCTTTTTGCAGCCGCAGCAGCATGTGGAGTGGTATTCCAATGACCCTACCGTTCCTATTGAAAAAATATCCCATGAGCTCAAGTTTATGCCGTCGCCCAATGAGCTGTTTGAAAAGCAGGCTGTCGATTATTACGACGGCCTTAAAGGCGCCATGAAGGTTACCGTACAACACCAACTATCACTGCTGCCTGAGGAGGATAAGGAGGCGCTGCAGTATGGTGAGCTGAAAATTTATGGGGAAGAGAAGGTGACTCGAACCATTACCGATACAGGCACTGGAATTCATCGCCGTGTCAAAAAAGTTGAAGACGCCAAAAGCAGCTCCGTATTGATCGAAACCCTGCATAAAGGCCGTAAACGAGTGTATGAATTCAACCCATCGACAGAGGGGTGGAGGCATCGAGCAGATTTGACTGATGGTGTGAAGGTTGGGCTACAGGGCGACTGGGCTGAAATGGCTACGGGTGAGGAAGGGGTGAGAGCTATATCAAACACCCAAGTGAGTGAAATGACAGCCGACAACTCGACAGACACCAAGGAACGAGAACCCAAGCCTCAAACTTCAACAACCCTACACACCTTCACCTCGGCGAGAACGCAGCACATAGCCGATGCCGTTACGCGCCATTTTTTCAGTGATAAAGAGCGTGAACAGTTGGCCAGCGGAGCCAGAGGCGTTACCACATTCGATAGTGAAGTGACGGAGTTCGAAAAAATACAAGCTGTTACCCGTGCGCTGATACCAGGTGCAGCGGCGCTACACAGTTTTCAGCAGGGCAGAGTCGGTGAAGGGCTTAAGTTTCTTGCATTCGATATATTCGGCTTCGTTGTCGCCGGTGCCGGAGCCCTCGGTAAGATTTCCAAAATAGCGAAGGTGGGCGCAACGCTAGGGAAAGGAGGCGTTGGAGGCAGGCTGGGTCGGGCATTTGTCAGAGCTGCCAATCCGTTTGCAGGGGGGGCTGCCATTGGAACCAGAGGCCTTACAACGTTCTCCTCGTTCGCGGGCAAAGGGAGCCTTACCTGGAAAGTGATTTCGGCTAATTTCAGTGTGGATAGGGTGTATCAGTACAAGCCCAAAGACGTGATAGAAGGCACTTATCAGGGCGCCGATACATCAAAGGTCCTGGCTCAGTTAGATGAAATCACTGGTAAGTGGTATCGAGTCGATCCGAAAACGAACAAGCGATATGGGACACCTCTTCAGGGGTTCACTGCGCAAAACTCCCCGACTTAACCTCAATACTTTCTAACCCTCGTCATAGAAAGGCCCGAGTCGGCTCAGCAGTGAACCGCTCGGGCTTTTCTTCTTTCATTCAAGCTGTTTGTTCTTCCTTGCCCAAACACGCCGCCGCCGTAAACAGTACATCGGTAGACGAGTTGAGTGCGGTTTCCGCCGAGTCCTGCAGCACGCCGATGATGAAACCGACGGCCACTACCTGCATGGCGATTTCACTGGGGATGCCGAACAGGCTGCACGCCAGGGGAATCAGCAGCAGCGAACCACCCGCCACGCCAGATGCGCCGCAGGCACACACCGCGGCAACCACGCTGAGCAGTACGGCGGTCGGCATGTCCACGGCGATGCCCAGGGTGTGCACGGCGGCCAGGGTCAGCACGGTGATGGTGATGGCGGCGCCGGCCATGTTGATGGTGGCACCGAGCGGGATCGACACCGAGTAGGTGTCTTCATGCAGGCCCAGGCGTTTGCTCAACGCCAGGTTGACCGGAATGTTCGCCGCCGAGCTGCGGGTGAAGAACGCGGTGATGCCGCTTTCGCGCAGGCACATCAGCACCAGCGGATAGGGGTTGCGGCGCAGTTTCCAGAACACGATGGCCGGGTTGATCACCAGCGCCACGAACAACATGCAGCCGATCAGCACCACCAGCAGGTGGGCGTAGCCGAGCAGGGCGCCGAAACCCGAGGTGGCCAGGGTGGAGGCTACCAGGCCAAAGATGCCCAGCGGCGCGAAGCGGATCACCACGCGCACGATCAAGGTGACGCCGTTGGACAAGTCGTCCAATACCGTACGGGTGGTTTCACCGGCATGGCGAATGGCGATGCCCATGCCAATGGCCCAGGCCAGGATGCCGATAAAGTTGGCGTTCATCAGCGCGCTGACGGGGTTATCCACCACACTGAGCGCCAGGCTTTGCAACACTTCGCCAATGCCTCCAGGAGCGCTCACCGTGGCGTCATGGGTCGCCAATACCAGGAATGACGGAAACATCATGCTGGCGACCACCGCAACCACGGCGGCGGCAAAGGTGCCGAGCAGGTACAGGAACAGGATCGGGCGGATATGGGTTTCCTGGCCATGCTTATGGTTGGCAATCGAGGCCATGACCAGCACAAACACCAGGATCGGCGCGACGGCTTTAAGGGCCGTGACAAACACCTTGCCGATAAAGCCAGTGGCGCGCGCGGCCTCGGGTAACAGCAGGGCCAGCACGATCCCGGCGATCAGGCCGATGACAATTTGGGTGACCAGGCTGACGCGCATTAAACGTTGCAACAGGGAGGGGGCAGCAGTCATAAAGAGTTGTCTCTAGTTTTTTTAGTAGGGCACAGCATTGCAGGCAGAAAGCACTGTAGGAAGTAGGCGCGAAGTCTAGCATGCTGTGGGAAGCGTCTTGTTTGCTGCGGCATTCCGTCACCCGTTTCAGTCGGACTTGGTCAAATCCAGACATGTTCTGTTAAGATTCCGCCTCTCATCTTTCCTCTCCGTCAGCGGGCCCTTAGGGCTGTCGTTGATGTCGTCGTTTCTGGAGTTTTCATGTTGTTTCCTATCCTGCTGCTGTCAGCCGCCGGTTTTACCGTGCTGACCACAGAATTCGTCATCGTCGGCCTGTTGCCGTCGATTGCTCGGGACCTGAACGTCAGCGTGTCCCAGGCCGGGCTGCTGGTGACGCTGTTCGCGTTCACCGTGGCCGCGTTCGGCCCGTTCCTCACCGCCTACTGCGCGCGCTTCCCACGCAAGCGCCTGTTTATCAGCATCCTGATCATGTTCGCGGCGGCCAATACCGTGGCGGCATTGGCGCCGAATATCTGGGTGATGGCCATGGCCCGTTTGATCCCCGCCCTGGGCTTGCCAGTGTTCTGGGCCCTGGCCAGCGAAACGGCGGTAGACATTGTCGGTCCTGAGTTCGCCGGGCGTGCGATTGAAAAAATTGGCTTCGGCATTGTGTGCGCCACCGTGTTTGGTATTCCGGTGGGCACGCTGATTTCCGATATGTTCGGCTGGCGCACCGCGTTTGCGGTGCTCGCGGTGATCGCCCTGGCCAAGGCGTTACTGCTGTATATCTACCTGCCGGCTACCCAGGCCAAGCACCAGCAGGCCAGCTTGCGCTCACAATTCAAGATCCTGCGCAGCCCGGTGATGCAGGGGCATATCCTGCTGTCGATCCTGGTGTTCAGTGGCATGTTCACCGCCTATACCTACCTGGCAGATATTCTTGAGCGCCTGGCCGGCTTCGACGGCACGTTGGTGGGCTGGTGCCTGATGGGCTTTGGCGCGGTCGGGTTGATCGGTAATTCCCTGGGCGGACGTGCCGTGGATCGCCACCCATTGATCGCGTCCATGGTGTTCTGCGGGTTTATGATCGCGGGCATGGTGGCGGTGGTGCCGGCGATTCACTCGACCATCGGCCTGGCCGCGGCGATGGCGGTGTGGGGCGTGACCCAGGCGGCGATGTTCCTGGTCAGCCATGTGCGCTTGATGAAGGCTGCGCCCCATGCGCCAGCGTTTGCGGCGTCGCTGAACATTGCCGGGGCCAACCTCGGCATTGGCCTGGGTGCGATGGTGGGCGGGCATGTCATCGACACCCTCGGCCTGGGCAGCCTGGGGTTTGCCGCTTCGGGGTTTATCTTGGTGTCGATCCTGCTCGCATTGTGGCTGATGACCGCCAAACCCACGGCGCTCAATGCCTGAGTGATCAGGGCAGGGCGGTAAACAACTCCCGCCGGGCACCCTCGGTAATCGCCACAATGCCGGGGTGCTTGACCTTGCGCTCCACCGAGATCGCATAAAACGACTCGGTCACTGCATCGGTCTGGCCGATCAGCGCCACGCCATATTGGCGCACCACCTCGTCGGCGATCACGCTGGGCGCGATAAAGATCCCGCTGCCCGATTGCCCGAAGGCCTGCATCAAGGCGCTGTCGTCGAATTCGCCAATGATGCGCGGTTGAATCTGTTGTTCGGCAAACCAGCGCTGCAAACGGCTGCGCACCACGGTCTCTGCCCCTGGAATCAACAGCGGCGCACCCTGCAAACACTGTGGGAAATCGCCGCCATATTGGTCAGCCAACGCCTGGGTGGCGAAAAAACTGATGCCGCATTCTCCCAGCTTCTGGCTGTAGCCCTTGATGTCCAAGTGCGTGGGCATGGGGCTGTCGGAAATCACCAGGTCCAGGCGCTGGATCGCCAGGTCGGCCAGTAAACGTTCGAGTTTATCTTCACGGCAGGTGATGCGGATCGGTTCGCTCAACTCCATGGTCGGCGCGATCAACCGGTACACGATGGACTTGGGCACCACATCCGCTACCCCAACGCGGAACGGAATCTGCTGCTCGTCAGGCTGGGCGCGCAGCATCGCCTCCAGTTCATTGCCGGTCTGGAACATCTGCTCGGCGTACGGCAGCGCCTGGCGCCCGGCTTCGGTCAGTTCAAGCTGGCGCCCGACCCGCTGAAACAGGGCAATACCGAAGGTCTGCTCCAACAGGCTGATCTGCCCGCTGATGGTCTGCGGCGTGAGGTTCAACTGCTCGCAGGCGCGCACGATGCTGCCGGTCTTGGCCACCACCCAGAAGTAATGCAGTTGTCGATAATTGAGCATCGCGACCTACACTTCGTAAAAATCGAAGTATACGCGAGAAAAATACGAATTTTCCTGAACTGTTCGCCTGCATAGAATGCCTCGCTATCGAGGGGTCACTATTTGGACCCAATGGTTCTAACGAGGAATACATCATGAAACTCAATTCCCTGGGCGCGGCGTCGTTGCTTGCGCTTTCATTGATAGTGGTCAGCGGCTGTGATCAAGTCGAGAAAAGTGCGCAGCAAGTGTTGGGCAAAGCCACCGAGTCGGCCAAGCAGGCCATCGACGACACCCACAAGGCCGCCGAGCAGGCATTGAGTGAAGCAACCCAGGGCTTGATCAGCCCTGAGAAGCAGGAAAAAGACGCCGAAAACGACGCTGAATCCGACACCAAAGAAACCTAATTCCCCAGCACTACCACGTCAGGACTGACCTATGGATTACCTTTTACAACTGGCCGCCAGCCCCACCGCCTGGGTCGCACTGGCGACCTTGATCGTCATGGAAATCGTGCTGGGCATCGATAACCTGATCTTTATCTCGATCCTCACCAACAAATTGCCGGAGAAGCATCGGGCCAAGGCGCGGCGCATTGGTATCAGCATGGCGTTGATCTTGCGCCTGGGCCTGTTGAGCACCATCGCGTTCATCGTGCAGTTGACGACGCCGGTGTTCGAAGTGTTCGGCCAGGCGTTCTCGTGGAAGGACATGATCCTGATCGCCGGTGGCCTGTTCCTGGTGTGGAAGGCAACCACCGAGATCCATCACAGCATGGACCCCGAGCCTGAGGAGAAGGCCACCGTCAGCAACACCGTGACCATCGGCTTTGCCGCTGCCATCGGCCAGATCCTGATGCTCGACCTGGTGTTCTCCATCGACAGCATCATCACCGCCGTGGGCATGACCGAGCACTTGCCGATCATGATCATTGCCGTGGTGGTCTCGGTGATCGTGATGCTGGTGGCCGCTGAACCGTTGGCCAAGTTCATCAACGACAACCCGACCGTGGTGATGCTGGCCCTGGGCTTCTTGATCATGATCGGCATGACGCTGATCGCCGAAGGCTTCGGTGCCCACGTGCCAAAAGGCTACGTGTATGCGGCCATGGCCTTCTCGGCGGCCATTGAGTGCTTGAACATCGCCCGGCGTAACCGGCACGCACGTTTGCTCGCTGCGCGCCAGTAATCGCTGAACAAACAGGCCGGCTGTGCTCACAAGAGCCCAGCCGGCCTTTTGCTGTCTGCTAGAATCGGCCCACTTGATAGCTTGAGGTCCCCCATGAACGAGCCGATTCGCCTTACCCAGTACAGCCACGGTGCGGGTTGCGGTTGCAAGATTTCGCCCCAGGTGCTGGAAGTGATCCTTGCGGGCAGCGGTGCACAGAACCTCGACCCCAACCTGTGGGTGGGTAATGCCTCCCGCGACGATGCGGCGGTATACGCCATCGACGACGAGCGCGGCGTGGTGTCCACCACCGACTTTTTCATGCCGATTGTCGACGACCCGTTCGACTTCGGCCGCATTGCCGCCACCAATGCCATCAGCGACATCTACGCCATGGGCGGCGACCCCTTGATGGCCATCGCCATTCTCGGTTGGCCGGTCAACGTGCTCGCCCCGGAGATTGCCCGCGAAGTGATTCGCGGCGGTCGGGCGGTGTGCGACGCCGCTGGCATTCCGCTTGCGGGCGGGCATTCCATCGACGCGCCGGAGCCGATCTTCGGCCTGGCCGTGACCGGCATTGTGCAAAAGCGCCATATGAAGCGTAACGACACGGCCACTGCCGGTTGCCGCCTGTACCTGACCAAGCCCTTGGGCATCGGCATCCTCACCACCGCCGAGAAGAAGGGCAAGCTGCGCGAGGCGGATATTGGCCTGGCGCGTGACTGGATGTGTACCCTCAACAAGCCGGGCAGCCGTTTCGGCAAGTTGGCCGGTGTGACGGCCATGACCGATGTCACCGGTTTCGGCCTGCTTGGCCACCTGGTGGAAATGGCCGACGGCAGTGGCCTGACGGCCCGCATCGACTATGCAAAAGTCCCACGCCTGCCGGGGGTTGAGTATTACCTGGACCAGGGCTGTGTGCCCGGTGGCACCTTGCGCAACTTCGAGAGCTACGCCAGCAAGCTGGGGCGCGTGCAGGAGCTGCACAAGCGCGTGCTGTGCGACCCGCAAACCAGCGGTGGGCTGCTGATCGCCGTTACCCCCGAAGGTGATGCCGAGTTTCACGCCGTGGCCGCCGAGCTGGGCCTGGCCCTTGAGCCTATCGGTGAACTGCTGGAGCGACAGACCAACGCGGTTGAGGTGATTTGATGGCGACGGACATCACCGATTACCGCGACATTTTCCTTAATGACCGGCCGATGATGGATACCCGCGCGCCGGTCGAATTCACCAAGGGCGCGTTCCCCGGGGTGATCAACCTGCCGCTGATGACCGACGATGAGCGCCAGCGGGTTGGCACCTGTTACAAGCAGCAAGGCCAGCAAGCGGCAATCGTACTGGGGCATGAACTGGTGTCCGGGGCGATCAAGGCCGAACGCATCGAACAGTGGGCGCAGTTTGCCCAGGCTAACCCCAATGGCTACCTGTACTGCTTTCGGGGTGGGCTGCGTTCGCAGATCGTGCAGCAATGGTTGAAAACCGAAGCGGGCATCGAATACCCCCGCGTGGGCGGTGGCTACAAGGCCATGCGCACCTTCCTGCTGGAGACCCTGGAGCAGGCGACCGTCCAGTGTGACTTCGTACTGCTGGGCGGCATGACCGGCACCGGCAAGACCGAAGTGCTCGGCCAACTGCGCAATGCCTTGGACCTGGAAGGCCACGCCAACCATCGCGGCTCCAGCTTCGGCAAGCGCGCCACGGCGCAACCCTCCAATATCGACTTCGAAAACCGCCTGGCCGTGGATGTGCTGAAGAAGCGCGCAGGCGGTATCGAGCAGTTTGTGGTCGAGGACGAGAGCCGTATGATCGGCAGTTGTGCGCTGCCATTGCCGCTGCACAAGGGGATGCAGACGTTTCCGATGGTGTGGCTGGAGGACAGCGTCGAAGGCCGTGTGGAACGTATCCTGAAGGATTACGTGGTCGACCTGTGCGCCGAGTTCATTGGCGTGTTTGGTGATGCCGGCCAGGGGTTGTTCGCCGAGCGTCTGACCCAAAGCCTGGCCAATATTCACAAGCGCCTGGGGGGCGAGCGTTTCCAGCGGTTGCAGGCGGTATTGCAGGACGCCTTGGCCGAACAGGCACGCAGCGGCGCAGTAGACCTGCACCGGGTATGGATTGAAGGCTTGCTGCGTGAGTATTACGACCCGATGTATGCGTTCCAGCGCGAGAGCAAGGGCGCGCGTATCGAGTTTGCCGGGGAGCAGGGGGCGGTGGTGGAGTATTTGCGTGAGCGGGCAGCTCGGGTGGGATGACCTTTGGGGCGCCATCGCAGGCAAGCCAGCTCCCACCTTTTGAAGTGTGAATACATACAAAGGTGGGAGCTGGCTTGCCTGCGATGAGGCCATCAGCCCCACTGAAAATCTAAAGAATCACCGCCCCAATCAACCCACACACCACCCCCACCAGCATGGTCAACCCGGCCACCGTCACCAGCACCCGCGTATCGAAATCCTTGCGCAGCATCAACAGTGACGGCAGGCTCACGCTCGGCAGGGTCATCAGCAAGGCCACGGCCGGGCCGGTGCCCATGCCCAGGGCCATCATGGTTTGTACGATGGGAATCTCTGCCGCTGTCGGAATCACGAACAGCGTGCCCACAATCGCCAGCGGCACCAGCCACACCAGGCTGTCGGCCATCGCCCCGTCCACATGGGGGAACAGCCATACCCGCGCCGCGCCGAGGATCAGCACCGCCAGGATATACACCGGGATAGTGCTCCAGAACAGCTGCCATAGCGTGCGTAACCAGCGGCTCAGGAACGGTTGCGATTCCACCGTGCTGACGTCGGCAACGGCCTCCAGTGCGGCTTCCGGCACTTGGTCCGGGCGCGCAATGCGCTGTGCCACCAGGGACACGCCCACCACCAGCACAATCCCCGCCACCAGCCGCAACGCGGTGAAACCCCAGCCCAGCACAAAACCCATGAACACCAGGGTGGCCGGGTTCAATACCGGGTTGGCAATCCAGAACGCCAGTGCCGCGCCGACCGACACCTGCTGGCGGCGCATGCCCGCCGCCACCGGGGCCGCGCAGCAGCTGCACATCATCCCCGGCAGGGCGAACAGCCCACCGCGCAGGGTCGAGCCCAGCCCGGCGCGGCCAAACAGGCGCAGCAGCCAGTCGCGGGGGATCAACACTTGCAGCAACGAGCCGAGGATCACCGCCAGTACGGCGGCTTTCCAGATGGCCAGGAAATACACCTGGGCATAAGCCAGCGCCGCCGCCAGGGGCGAGCTTTGCTGGTCATTGAGAATCGAGGCGCCAATGCTGTGGTTATCGGCCGCTACAAACGCCTTGAGGTAGTAGGGCGACCACTTCACATAATAGAGGCCGATGCAGGCCACCAACAGAAATAGGGCAGGTTTGCACCAGAACGCCCAGCCGCGGCTGGGCTGGGTGGAAGCGAGGTTGGGCATGGAGAGGATCCGCAGGTGAGTCGATAGGTTGGCATCATACGCCCCTGCGGCCCAAGCTTCAGATATCTGCGCTGACCTGGGTCGGGTCCGGGCAGTTTTCCCCCCCGTTATTCAGCCCTTGCTTGTAGTTGCGGCTGAGCAGCGAAGCCTTGCCGTTGTGCCAGGTCAGTGTCAGCACGTACAGGGAGTCATAGTCATTTCCGGACCAATCATCGGTAATGGTGTGTTTTTCACCGGCTGCTTCGCTGGCGACTTTGTTGATCAGTTCCGGCAAGTAACCGTGGGACCAAGCCGTATAGATCGTCGCGTTGCGGTACTTGTCCTCGACCAGTTCTTCGGCCAGGGCGCTGGTGTCATTCGCTGAAAATTCGATGTTCACCGGCAGGCCAAGCTTGATCGCGCTGGGGCTGATGGTGATCAAGGGGCGAATGTAGCTGTAGGAGTTGTCCAGTTCGCCTTCCTCGACGTTACGCGTCGGGTTGGCAGCGAACACATAGTTGGCTTTGCCGAACTTTTCCGGCAACAGGGTCGCCAGGTTCATGGCGCGGTTCAGGCCCTGGCAATTGAGTTGGCCCAGGCCACCGGCCGGTTTTTCGCCATGGCGCAGGAATACCAGGGTTTGCACGCCATCGACCGGTTGCGCGCGGCTTTCACGGGCGTCCAGGGCGGTGACGATGGCGGCGCTGACCAGCAGCAGCGGCAACACCATGTAGGAATAACGTTTGATTCGTGGCACAAGGCGCAGAGGCTTGATCGTCATGATAGGTTCGAGTCTTCGTGCGTCGGGTTAAGGCGGACAAGCCCGGCCCCAGTGACGCATCAGCGTCCTGCGGTGTTCCCTGTCGATAGAGCAAAGCGCCTCCTTTCATTGTTCGGGCGCTCTTTAAGAGTGCATTCGGGCGCTTTGGTTCGCCCACGCGGGATTCTATCCGGCAAATGTTGCGCAACGATGACCCATGCACGACGGCAGGCAGATGACTATCATGGGGACTTTCCGTCCAGGGGGTTCTCGATGAACGCACTCGCCGCTTTCCCGATCAACAGCAAATGGCCTGCCCAGCACCCGGAACGCCTGCAGCTGTATTCGTTGCCCACGCCCAACGGCGTCAAGGTATCGATCATGCTCGAAGAACTGGGCCTGCCTTACGAGGCGCACAAGGTCAGCTTCGACACCCAGGACCAGTTGTCACCCGAGTTCCTGTCCCTGAACCCCAACAACAAGATCCCCGCGATCATCGACCCCAACGGCCCGAGCGGGCAGCCGCTGGCGCTGTTCGAGTCCGGTGCGATCCTTATTTACCTGGCGGAAAAAACCAGCCAGTTGCTTTCCGAAGACCCGGCCACCCGCTATGAAACCCTGCAATGGTTGATGTTCCAGATGGGCGGCATTGGCCCGATGTTTGGCCAACTGGGGTTCTTCAACAAATTCGCCGGCAAGGCGTATGAAGACAAGCGCCCGCGTGACCGCTACGCCGCCGAATCGCGGCGCTTGCTGGGCGTGCTGGAAAAGCGCCTGCTGGGCCGCACCTGGATCATGGGCGACGAGTACAGCATCGCCGACATTGCGACCTTTCCGTGGGTTCGCAACCTGATTGGGTTCTACGAGTCCGGTGACCTGGTGGGCATTACCGATTTCCCTAACGTACTGCGCGCGTTGGACGGCTTTGTCGCACGTCCGGCGGTGATCCGTGGCCTGAACATTCCGAGCTGAAGCATGCCGACTTTCGATTTTCAACAACTGGATGTCTTCAGCAGCGTGCCGCTCAAAGGCAACCCCTTGGCCGTTGTGTTGGGCGCGGATAGCTTCACCGACCAGCAGATGGCGGACTTCGCCAATTGGACCAACCTCAGCGAAACCACGTTTTTACTGACACCGCGCGACCCACGTGCTGACTATCGGGTGAGAATCTTCACCACCCTCAAAGAGCTGCCGTTCGCCGGGCACCCTACCTTGGGCAGTTGCCACGCCTGGTTGCAGGCTGGCGGTGTGCCACGTGGCGAGGAGATTATCCAGGAGTGCGAAATCGGCTTGGTGCGTATTCGCCGTCAGGGTGATGAACTGGCGTTTATCGCGCCGCCGTTGCTGCGTGCCGGCCCGGTGGAGGCGCCGTTGCTGGAGCGCGTGCGCCTGGCATTGGGCCTGGCGCCCGAGGCTATCTTGCGCAGCCAGTGGGTCGACAATGGTGCCGGTTGGCTGGCGGTGATGCTGGCTGAGCGTGATGCCGTGCTGGGCCTGCGCCCAGACTACGCGCAGCTACAAGGGTTGGCCGTAGGGGTGATCGCCCCCTGTGACCCCACGCGTGACGCGGTGGACGCGCAATTTGAAGTGCGCGCTTTTGTCGCTGGCGATGGCGCCGCCGAAGACCCGGCCACTGGCAGCTTGAATGCCGGCGTGGCCCAATGGCTCCTCGCTGAAGGCCTGGCGCCCAACCGTTACGTGGTCAGCCAAGGCACGGCGATAGGGCGAGCGGGGCGTATTTATATCGAGCGCCAGGGCGATGAAATCTGGGTGGGCGGCGCGGTGGCGTTGTGCATCGAGGGGCGTCTACAGCTGTAGATCAATGAATTGTTACGCGCCTGGCAATACACTATTAGCCCCTCGGCGTTTGTGTTGCCAGGACTTGGGGGCATAAGCTTTCGCCCCAAAGTGTTCAGCCATTTTTCAGGATTGCCATGACCAGCCAGTTCCCCCAAGCCCGCCCACGCCGCCTGCGCCGCTCCCCGGAGCTGCGTGGCCTGTTCCAGGAAAGCGAATTCACCCTCAACGACCTGGTACTGCCGATTTTTGTCGAAGAAGAAATCGACGACTTCGTGCCCATCACCAGCATGCCGGGTGTGTTGCGCATCCCCGAGAAAAAACTCGCCGGTGAGATCGAGCGTTACGCCCGCGCCGGCATCAAGTCGGTGATGACCTTCGGCGTGTCCCACCACCTCGACGCCAGCGGCAGCGACACCTGGAAAGAACGCGGCCTGGTTTCGCGCATGTCCTCGATCATCAAGGACGCCGTGCCGGAAATGATCGTGATGTCCGACACCTGCTTCTGCGAATACACCGACCACGGCCACTGCGGCGTAATGCACGGTGCCCATGTCGACAACGACGCGACCTTGGTCAACCTCGGCAAACAAGCCGTGGCCGCCGCCCGCGCCGGCGCCGACGTGATCGCTCCGTCAGCGGCGATGGACGGCCAGGTCCAGGCCATCCGCCGTGCCTTGGATGACGCGGGCTTCACCCACATCCCGATCATGGCCTACTCCACCAAATTCGCCTCGGCCCTCTACGGCCCCTTCCGCGAAGCCGGCGGCAGCGCGCTCAAGGGCGACCGCAAAAGCTACCAGATGAACCCGATGAACCGCCGCGAAGCCGTGCGCGAATCACTGCTGGACGAACAGGAAGGCGCCGATGCGCTGATGGTCAAGCCAGCCGGTGCCTACCTCGACATCATCCGCGACATCCGCGAGGCCTCGCGCCTGCCGGTGGCGGCGTACCAGGTGAGCGGTGAGTACGCGATGATCAAGTTCGGCGCACAGGCCGGGGCGATTGATGAGGACCGGGTGGTGCGCGAGACGTTGGGGTCGATCAAGCGAGCGGGGGCGGATTTGATATTTACTTATTTTGCGATGGATTTGGCGTTGGGGGGGATTTAAGAGCGTCGCTGAACCTTTGGCGAGCGAGCTTGCTTGCGTGGGGCTGCATAGCAGCCCCGTATCTCGGCAAGAAAATTATTTAATGGCGTTCTTTAGTACTAACGCAACATGGTTTAACCACGTTTCCCCATCACTCCATTCATTAGGGTAATAGTAATAACAGCCGATATCAGAGAGTAAAAAGTCTTGAAGATCTTGCTCTGTTTTTTTGGCCGACACTAGTTTTTCTAGCTCTGATAGCACTATTGTTATCGTCTCTTCAGACGACTCCGAAATAAAAAAATCAATTACGTCGTTTGCGCTTTTATGATCATCAACCCAATCTTGATTGAAGTACCCTGCAAGAAATTGCTGCAGCTCGGGGTAGTCCTTATTCATGGGTTTGGAAACCCTGTGTGAATTCGATATCCAGTATGCATTTTTTGGTCTCTGCGAATAATTAAGTAAATTTCTTTTCCGGGTACAGGTGTCGTAGTGTTCTTTTTGAAACTTGTGCCGATTGGCTCTGGGGATAGTTGAGTGATGACTATCTGCTGGTTGTTTCCTTCTAGGAAGTCTTTGATTTTGTCTTGATTGTTATCCAATACCTTTGAAACGGCCAGTTCAGCTGTTGCGCGATCATGAAACGTAGAAGCTGCCGGGATATGTGGTTCCTGTCTCAAGCGGTCCAGCAGCTGTTGATCAGTTCTACCGACATGCTTTTGCATAAGATGTCCTCCTGCCGCCTCATGTGCGGCTAAACCTCCTCCTGGAACGATTACGCTATACGGCCCTTCAGGACAGCTTGTTTTTTTACAGCTCAGTCCCAGCGGGTCTACCCAACCTGTCGGATTGGGCACATACCGGTACCCATTGATCCCACCCGCCAACTTCACCGGATCCGGTGTCAGGTAACGACCAATATCCGGATTGTAGTAGCGATGGCGGTTGTAGTGCAGGCCGCTTTCCGCATCGAAATACTGCCCTTGAAAGCGCAGCGGATTGTCGATTTTGCCCACGTCGAGCCGGGCTATCTGGCCGTAAGCGCGGTAGTGGGCGGACCAGACGATTTCGCCTTCGGGGCTGGTCAGTTCCTGCGGGGTGCCGAGGTGGTCGAGTTGGTAGTGGTAGGGCGTTGTGGCCTGTGGGCCGAAGCCTTCCAGCAGCGCCAGTGGGCGGAAGCTGTCGGGTTCGTAGAGGTAGCTGCGATGGCGTTCTGCATGATGTTCGGCAATCAGCTTGTCGCCTTGCCAGAAAAACTCGGTGGTTATGTCATCCACGGTCTTGCTGATGCGCCGTCCAAACGGGTCGTAGCGATAGCGGGCGGTCTGGCCGTTGGGTTGGGTGACGCTGATGAGCCGATGCTGGCAGTCGTAGCGGTACTCAGTGACGAGTTGCTGGCCCTTGCCGCGCCGCTCACGAATCAAGTTGCCGAAGGCGTCGTAGTCGTAATGGCGGTCGCCCTGGATCATCAGGCGGTTGGCTGCGACGATGTCGGGGCCGGGGCGGTCTTGCATGAGCAGGTTGCCGGCGGGGTTGTGGCCGAAGCGTTCCTGTACGTCTTGCGAGTGATCGGCGCGGGTCAGGCGGGCGAGGGGGTCGTAGTGGTAGCGGTGTTCGCCTTTGCGGGTGTCGAGCAGGCGGGTGAGGTTGCCGCTTTTGTCGTAGTCGTATTGGCGTTGTCGTAGCGGTACTTGAGCTGGGTGCCGTCGGCGTTGAGACGGCGGCTGATCAGGTGTAGGCCGTCGGCGTATTCGTAGCGGGTGACGTGGCCGAGTTCATCGCGTTCGGCGATGATTTTGCCGTAGGGGTTGTAGCTGAATTCGCGTGTGGCGCCGCCTGGCAAGACGAGGCGAATCAGCCGACCGACGCTGTCCCATTCATAAACGGTCTGCGCGCCGTGTTCATCCTCACGGGCAATCTGTCGACCCAGATCGTCATAGCGATAACGCTTGATCCCACCCTGGGGCAATTGCTCTTCAAGCAACTGCCCGCGCTCGTTCCACACCAGCCGATGGCAACTGCTGTCGGGGTACCAAACCCCGGTCAGTTGCCCCTGTTTGTTGTAGCTGTAGTCAGTCGAATGGCCATCGGGATCAGTCTTGCGAATGACATCGCCCTGGTCATTACGCTCATATTTCCAGACCGCTTCACCACGCCGTACAACCCGTACGAACCCATTGTCATGCTCGTAGGAAGTCGGCTCATCATCCCCCGGAAACAGCGCCACCAAACGTCCAGCGTCGTCATATTGATAGGCCGTCACCGCGCCCATCGGGTCTTGCTCGACGGTCAGCCGGCCTTTGTCATCGTAAGATTTGTAATGCTGAGCGCCGTCCGGATCGATGCGCTGCACCAGCCGCGCACGGTCATCATGGACATACACTTCCTGGCTACCATCGGCGTTATGCACCGTGACACGC
>JAAIGE0100086622.1_pt1 | contig 19166 bp, 9 predicted proteins | sample 6487951 | NCBI WGS metagenome assembly JAAIGE01 (sample SAMN13974128, study PRJNA590717) | phyllosphere metagenome | biome: tomato field; feature: multiple bacterial spot infested tomato fields; material: tomato leaves; isolation source: leaves from tomato fields | host: Solanum lycopersicum ...
AGTAATGGAAATTACCCATGCGTTCTTACCGCTTCTGAAAAAACAACCAAAGGCGTATCTGCTGAATGTCTGTAGCACCACGGCTTATCAAACGGTTCCGTACTTAACGGTATACGCCGCCTCCAAAGCGTTCATTCTTTCGTTCACCCGGGGCTTACGCCATGAACTGCGAGGCTCTTCGGTACAGGTTACGATGCTTAGCCCAGGGAGCACGGATACGGGCTTTGTGGATCGGGCCCGGATGGGTGAATCGCTCAGGGAAACGGCGGCAAAGGTCCATATGACCCCTCAGGTAGTGGCGGGGCTTGCGGTTCGGGCTTTGTTCGCCGGAAAAGCCGAAGTGATTCCGGGTTTCGTTAACCAGGTGGGAGCCTGGTTACCAAAGGTGGTGCCGATGCGGTGGATTGAACGGGTGATTGGCGGGATTTATCAGCCGAAGCGTACGGTATCGGAAAAGGTACGTACATTCCAGCCTTAGGGCGTAGCGTATGCAGGGATCCCTTGTACCGCGTATAGAAATCGAGCCTACAATCCCCCTCAGGAACCGTAGGCTCGATTTTTATTTATAACCAGATTGTCAGACCCTGGCTACCCAATTATTTCCCAAACTCCACCCAATCCAGCGAGAACAGATTATCGTTCGGTTTGTCTTTCTTCACAAACACAAAGTACAGATCGTGTTTACCGCCCGGATTCAGGATGGGGCTTACGACTTCCTGGAAGGTATTCCAGTTGCCCGTGGCCTTGTAATTGAGCGTACTGATCACCTGTCCTTTCGGCGAATCCACGTGTACTTCAATCATGGCATCCTTGTCCTTAGACGCATACCGGTACGTCAGTTGCTTAATTCCCGTCAGATCGATATTCTTCAGCACGAAGTACGAGCGGTTATGAATCGAACCCAGTCGCTTACCCTGACGGTTGATATTGCTTACCATATCCACGCCAGTCGCATCTACCCGGTTCGGCCGCAGTACCAGCGTTTCGCTCGACGTCAGCGGTTTGATGGAACCTCCTTTGTCGGTATACGAAGCCGTTAGAATGTAGCGACCTTCCTGGGGCTTGCCTACGTGTTCTTTCAACGTCGCCGTACCCTTCTCCGGTAAGCGTACATCGGGTTGCTGATTCGACAGCGACAGTACGTACTTCACAATTTCCGTAGCTTCTTCGCGGGCCAGCTGCGGGTGGGCGTTCATGGCGTGCTCGCCCCAGACGCCACCGCCACCCGTGATGACTTTGTTCGCCAGTCGGGTCAGGGCACCTTTATCACCCCTGTACCGCTTGGAAACTTCCATGAAAGCCGGGCCTACCGATTTTTTATTGATCTGGTGACAGGCTTTGCAGTCGCTTCCTTCCATGAGTGATTTACCCAGGTTGAACGTACCCGTAATCTGCTGGTGACCCATTTGGGATTCGTTGCCACCCGCTACTTTCGGAATGTAGTTTAGCGATACTTTCACCTTCTTCTTGTCAATAACCTTATCTTCGTTGTCCTTTACGTTCACCTCATACTTGAGGGGCGTTTGCGAGGGGAAGAAGAAGCTACTGTTTCCGCCCGGCGTCGCAATAGCAACCTGCGGCAGCGTGTTTCCAACCTTTACTTCCAGCGTATCGTAACTGCTCAAACCCGTTGGATCGGTTACTTTCAGAACGGTTTGATAGATGCCATCTTTTTCGAAAATGTGCGTCGGATTGGCTTCCCGCGAGGCTACTGATTTGCCTTCAAACTGCCATTCGTAGGTAAGCTTGTCTTCCTCGTCGAAATCGTAGCTTTTCGCACTGCTGAAGGCCACTTTTAACGGAGCCAGTCCAATCGTATCCTTCGCCGTAACCTTAGCAACCGGAGCCCGGTTACCGGCGTTGTATTCGATTTTCACCAGACGGGCATCTTCATTATCGATTCCGTACACGGAACCGTACTCCAGCATATAGATTGCTCCTTCAGGACCTATTTCCATATCTACCGGACGGCGGAAATCTCCCCGCGTCGGCATGAATGCCTCCAGTCGTTTGTAGTTATAATTTTCATCCAGACGAACCGCAAATACCCAGTTCCGCATCCAGTCGTAGAAGAAAACTGCCTTGTCGTAATAGGCAGGCAATTTTACGTCCGAAGCCAGATTGGGATCGAAATGGTAAACCGGTCCACCCATGGCACAACGGCCGCTTTCACCGAGTTCAGGAAATTCCGCCGAACGGTTGTAGGGATACCAGATCATGGCTTTCTGAGCCGGAGGTAAGGTTTTTGCTCCCGTATTGTAAGGCGAATTGTTGGTCGGTCCGTTGACATCAAAGTCCTTCCCAACGGCTTTCGTTTCGAAGTTATACTCCTTGTAAGGTTTGTTATCGCCTACGAAATACGGCCAGCCAAAGTTTCCGGGTTTCTTGGCCTGATTGAACTCATCGTAGCCGCGAGGGCCCTGCGGACCATCTACGCCGGAATCCGGACCGATTTCACCCCAGTATACATAACCCGTCAGCGGATCAACGGAGATACGGTACGGGTTACGGCAACCCATGACGTAGATTTCCGGACGCGTACCGGGCGTACCTTTCGCAAACAGGTTACCTTCAGGAATGGTATACGAGCCATCGGCTTCCACGTGAATGCGAAGAATCTTACCCCGCAAGTCGTTCGGGTTACCAGCCGACCGTTCCGCGTCAAAGGTCAGGCGATTGGGTCGCTGATCAATCGGAGCAAAACCGCTGGACTCAAAAGGTACAGTATTGTCACCCGTTGAAATGAACAGATTGCCTTTGGCGTCCCAGGCCATCGAGCCACCCGTGTGGGCACTTACTTCCAGATCAATCGGGAATTCGATAATAGATTTTTCAGAAGCTACGTCCAGCACCCCATCATCCCCCATCACGAAGCGGGCAATGCGTTGCTTGGTTTGTTCACCATCCTGAATAGTATAGAAGAAGTACAGGTAGTGGTTTTGCTTGAAGTTGGGATCAATCGTCATCCCCAGCAGACCGTTCAGATACTTTTCCACCGCCTTCACCGGGAAGTCGTACACCAGACGGGTTTGCTGTGTTTTTGGATCGTATTGGTAAAACTTACCCGCCCGTTCCACAAAAAACACGCGGCCATCGGGAGCTACCGCCAGCTCCATGGGTTCGTTCAAATCGTTGGAAAGTACCGTTTTAACGAAGCGATTTTCCTCGGGTGTTTTGACGGAATACGCTTTCGCGAAGTCCAGTTTTCCGTCGCCCATAGCGTACTGAATACCGCCGAGCAAATGTTTCAGAAACAGCGGTTCGCTGAAGCTTTCGTTGGTATGGCCACCCGCCGTATAGAAGGCCCGTCCACCGTCGTAATCGTGGTACCAGGCGAAGGGGTGATTACTCCCATTCGTACCGCCTTCATAGCTATCCTCATCCAGATTCATGAGAACCTTCACATCGGGATTGATATTCTTGAAGTTGTATAACTCATCGTAACGCTCCCAGCGATCAGGCAGGAAGCTCGTCGAAGGGTGCTTTTTGTCGAGTACATCAATGCCCGCATTCTGCTGACGCGGGTGGCTGGCGAAGTACGCTCCGGCCAGCTTGTTGTACCAGGGCCAGTTGTACTCGGTATCCGTAGCGGCGTGAATCCCTACGTAACCGCCGCCCGCCTGAATGTAACGTTCAAAGGCGACCTGTTGATCGGGATCGAGGACGTTACCCGTGGTGCTCAGGAAAATGACGGCCTGATACTTTTTCAGATTGTCTTCCGTAAACAGAGCGGCATTTTTCGTCGTATCGACATCGAAGCCATTCTCCTGCCCTAACTTTTGCAGGGCCGCAATACCGCTCGGAATCGAGGTGTGATAAAAAGCAGCCGTTTTGGAGAAGACCAGAATACGAGGTTTGGGCTTCTCAACACCGACCGGTGCAGAGGCAGAGGTAGTAGCGGGAGCCGCAGCCTGGGTGGTCTGGGCTGGTTTCTGACTGGTTTTACAACCATAAAAACCTCCGGCTGTCAACAGTAAGCCCAGGGCCAGGGGTTGAAGCGATGAATAACGCATGAGATGGAGTGAGAAAAAAGTAATAACGGACGATGCCGGGTTATAGGTGTATTGGTTTCGTATAACGGACTAACTTACGCAATCCGGGTTAAATGGCTAATTAGTTGCGACTAGTCCGCGTTTTCCTTCGACTCTTTGAATGACCCAGGCCCCTACTTTCAATCCCTGCTCCCGACCGTGCGTGATAGCGTCCATGAAATGGATGCCTCCGTACAGACGGGACAGACCCGCTTCATCAGCAGCCTGCTGAAAGGATTGATACGAACGGGCCTTCAAACCAAAGGGTTCTTCCACAGTATCGGTGTACGCAAAGTGATCCCCGAAATAATGCGTCAGTACCGTAGCCGCCGCCGAAGAAATCGTGGAATGACCACTCAGGTATTCGGGAAAAGGCGGGGTTTGCAGGAAGGGTCGCCAGTGCGGATCCATAAGCTTGCGAATAGCCGTTTCGGGGCGAATCCGGTTGCTGCGGTACTTTTCATCCCAGCAACAGATGAATCCGTCCGTTAGCGTAATCGCCACAACAGTATGAATCTTCAACGCCTGGGCAAAACTTACCTTGGCTTTCTGACAGGCGATACCCGTAATGCCCAGCCAGTGAGCCCCCGGCGATATTTTCTTCATACCCACCATCAAATGGCCATTGTCTTCCAACGCAAAGGGGTTGCAATCCCAGAAAGCTGCAATTTGCTTATGATCTTCCAGTAGTTTATCATCATAATTGATCTGCATCATCCGATAAAACGCCGACTTCGGATCGGTCGAATACGGGGTCGGCGGAGCAGGTTTGAACTGCGAACAGGTGTCCAGCGTAAACGAACGGACAGTAGCAAAGTACGGCTCGACCGGAGCGAAATAACCCGGTGGTGTGGGATACCAGAAGCCGTCGCCCGTGCGGGTCTGATACCGGGGATAATTGCTGATCCGGTTGTACCGATCGGCTTTAGCGTAGGCCAGGATTTGTTTGCTAATGGCCTGAGCGTAGGCTTTCGACCCGTTTAGTACTTCGTCCGAATAACCAGCCGTCCGGCAGGAATCCAGGAAATGGGTTTCGTACTGAGCCAGTCGTTTCCCCGAAGGCTGCATTTTCTGAGCCGTCTCCATCATGGCTAGTAAGGCCGTCAGAGATACGGAATGTTCGGGGATCTCGCCGGGTTTCTGAATGACGGGGAAGCCGTTCAAAACGCTGTGCATACTTCGCATTGAAGAATCATGCTGAGCCAGTACCTCGTATCCCGACAGGCAGGCATACGAGAAAAATCGAGCCGCCAGCGGTGGATTCGTCACATCGTGAATCATCGTCTCCGTCATCTCCTCGATAACGTGGGTAATCTGGGCAGGGGCTAATTCCGCTTCCTTTTTTTTCGTACAGGACCAGCCCACCAGGAAGCACAGTATAAACCAGTATTTCATCGCCGTTGGTACGCTTGCAAGCCTTTTTGATTGATTCCAATGAGTAGTTGATTGCCCCAAGGCAGTACACTTCGTACGTCGCCGCGTAAGGCAAAGCCGGATTGTTGCTGCGGAATGTACTGAAATTGTCCCTTGCCATTTCCTTTCAGCAAAACGCCGTAATTGGCATCGCAGTTACCAAAACGCAGCCGGGCTTTATTCACATTACCGCAAAGCAGCAAATCCTTTTTGCCATCCTGGTCAAAGTCCAGACTGGTAATCGTGAATACGGGAGCCATTTGAGCCTGAATGGGCAAGGCCTGCTCCTGAAAACCACCTTTAGCGGTACGTACGAACAAAGTGGTTTGCAGCGTATTAGCCGATAGTTTCGTACTTCCCTCTAATTCTTCCAGTGTGAAAATATCCGTAAGTGTGGTTTCGGCGTAGCTTTTATAATCCGGGAAACGGGTCCGCATCATACTGATCTGGTCGAGCAATTCATCGCGGGTTACGTAGGGATAGCTTTTGCCCTGGATGTAAAAACTAAGGATCGGATCGATGGATCCGTTGTCGTCAAAATCCTTGTAGACCAGTTCAGCGGGTTCGCGGTCGGAAACTTTGCATTGCGTATTAAGTCCCTGATTACCAACGAGTAGATCCATTCGGCCATCACCGTTAAGGTCTTCTACCAGAAGTTTATTCCACCAACCCCGGTAGGCTTTCGGGAAATAGGTACTCGTCTGATCCGTCCAGGTGCTGCCACCGCTTACAAAGGCCGTAACGGGCATCCACTCACCTACCAAAACCAAATCCGGTTTCTGGTCCTGATTCAAATCCAGCCAGGCGGCATCACTGACCATACCCATGCGAGCCAGTGCCGGAGCCAGCTTTGCAGTTTGATCGCTAAAGTGCCCCTTACCATCGTTGATGAGCAGGAAACTTGGCGGCGTTTCAGGGTATCGACCGGGAATTACCCGCCCACCTACGAATAAATCCAGAGCCCCATCGCCGTTGAGATCGGCCGCCCGTACGCAGCTTTTGCTGCCCGGAAGCGTGGGTAAAGCCCCCGTCGCTTTCGTGAAATTTCCCTTGCCGTCGTTCAGATACAGTCGGTCCTGTAAACGTGGATCTTCCGGCATCAGGTCACCGTATCCGCCGCTAGCCAGGTATAAATCGGGAAAGCCGTCGCGATTAGCATCGAAAAACAGGGCATCCGCGTCTTCACCCACAGTATCGAAGCTTTGTTTCTTACTGAGTTTCCCGTTCGCCTGTTGCAGAAACAATACGCCCGCCTGCCCATTACCCCCGCCCACAAACAGGTCTTCCTTGCCGTCTCCGTTTACGTCGGCTTTTGCCAGACAAGGCCCGGAAAAAGACAGCGGATTAACCAATAAAGGCTGTCGTTTGAAATCATTCACTGAGGTAGATGCCGATTGAAATGCTACAGGTACGGGTACGGATTGATACCAGCCTGGAGCCATAGTACGGGATGTAGCTAACGAAGCATCCGCCTGTTTGAGCGTCAGTAGCTGGTCAGCTTTCAGATCCGTTTTAGTTTCCTGCGAACCATCGGGCCAGGTAATCGTCAGCGAATCAATCTGAGTAGCTGTTTGCAGACCAAAGTGCAGTACGGGAGATACGCTCGACTGATACCCCCGCGTGGGCATTTGATCGAGGTACTGTCGTTGTCCCTTCGCAGTAATCATGACCTTCGCTCCGATTCCCTGGGTATTGCCCGGCTTGCCTTGAAGTTTTAAGTTCAGAAAATGGTGTTTCCGATCCGACTGGTTTTCGTATAGACTCGCCGTATGGTTGATGTTGTTAATGACCAAGTCCAGATCACCGTCATTGTCAAGATCCGAAAAGGCGGCTCCGTTACTGTTCAGTGGCTGATTGACACCCCAGGTCGTACTGACGTTTGAGAACGTCAGGTTGCCATTATTTTTAAACAGGTAATTGCTTACGTTGGAAGCCGGAATTTGCTGAACCAGATTCAGTACGTCCTGACGGTGAATATTCCCCTGACGATTCTTCATGAAATCACCCATGTACTTCGAAAAATCCAGGTTCGTATAGTCGCGGGGAAAACCATTGGTCACGAACAAATCTTTCCAGCCATCATTATCGTAATCGGCAAAGAGGGAAGCCCAGCTCCAGTCGGTATTCGACAGTCCCGAAAGCTGACCAATTTCGCTAAAGGTCCCGTTTCCGTTGTTGAGCTGAAGCATGTTCCGCATGTACTGATAGTAAAAACCGGAACGCAGATTCAGGTCGAATTTCTCGTAGTTATCCGGAGCCATCAGTAGCTTTTGCCGTTTGTTGTCTTCGGGCAGCATGTCCAGCGTATAAATATCCGGGAAACCATCATTGTTGATGTCGGCTATATCGTTGCCCATCGAAAAATGGGACGTATGTTGCAGTTGCTTCTGAATCTGATTGGTAAAGGTGCCGTTGTGATTGTTGGTATACAGAAAATCGGGAATGGTATAGTCATTGCCAATGTACAGATCGAGCCAGCCATCGCCGTTAATGTCGGCAACGCCCGCTCCTAATCCATAAGACAGGGCCGTACTCTGGATACCCGCTTTGGCGGTTATATCGACAAAATGATTGGTATCGTTCCGGTACAGCCGTGAACCCGCCGATGCGTCTTCTTTTTTCAGTAAATCAGTCGTAGCTGCTTCGTCAAGTACGGGTAAGGATTTGGGGTTATGATTAAGCAGAAACAGATCCAGGTCGCCGTCCTTGTCGTAATCGAAAAATACGCCCTGTGTACTCGTGGCGGGGCTATCCAGTCCATATTCACGGGCTGATTCCTTAAACTGTGGAATTCCACTGCCGTCTACGCCCTGATTAATGAATAGCTGATTGGTCCGATTCTCGGGAGCGACGCTGCCCGAATAACATACGTAAATATCAAGTTTGCCATCGCCGTTGACATCGGCCATGGTGACCCCAGTTTTCCAGGGACCTGGACGTCCAGCGGCTCCGGAAGCGTCCGTAATATCTTTAAACTGTAGCTTCCCCTGATTCAGGTACAGTTTGTTGGGGGTCATATTGGCCGTGAAGTAAATATCTTCCAGGCCATCGTTGTTTAAATCGCCAACGGCTACCCCCCCACCGTTGTAGAAGTATTCATACATTAAAATATTGGTATTCAGTCCTTCGGTTAAGGTATTACTAAAATCAACGTGGGTTTGATCGGGGGTTAATTCTTTAAATAAAGTAGGGCCTGTATCGGTCTGAGTTACTTCCTTCTCGCTTTTCTGCTGACAAGCCAGCAGAAACACCAAAAGGCTAAGCGGTATAATTCGATTCATGAGGGGATTTATGGTTTGGGGGCCATACAAAAAACGTCCGGGGATGGACCGCTTTCCGGGTTTATACAGAGCCTATTTTATGAAAATAATCTACGCCTGTTGAGACGTAGATTATTTTCGGAATACTCCTCTATCCTGGTAAATTACTAGTAACCAGGATTTTGGACTAGCTTACTATTCCGGTTAATTTCATCGCGGCTAATGGGGATGAAGTACATCTTATCGAGCCACTTCCGGTTTTCAATACCTGGATCTACGTTAGTTACCTGGTATTTGTAGTTGTAATTGTTAGGATCGTACTTATAGACGCTCACGGTTTTCCCGGCCTTGAGCGTACCCGTAATCTGAATGATCTGAGCCTGCTCGCCTAAAGTTGCCGGAGCAATCATCCAGCGACGGGCATCGTGATAGCGTTGTTCTTCGTAAGCCATCTCCACGCGACGCTCGTTGCGGTAACGTTCCCGCAGGGCACTACCTGTTTCGGTAATGGCAGGCATACCCGCCCGGAAACGTACTTTGTTGAGATACGTCTTGGCCTCTGCGTCTTCGCCTAATTCAATACAAGCCTCGACGTAGTTGAGCAGTGACTCCGTATAACGGATCAACGGCCAGGGAATTTGCTGACGCGTGTTCTGATCTACGATTGCCGGATTCGGGTCAATGAACTTCCGCATGTAGTAGCCCGTACGCGATCCGTTCCAGTCTTCCACAGAGCTTTGACGTGTATCCAAGCCAGCCGCAGATACTACAGCTCCACTGGCGTTCGTTACCTGATATTGTCCGGTCTGAATCTGGTTGTTGGGATCTTTACCCGCTACATCCGAAGGCCGGGGCTTCCAGGTTGCTCCATCATACAGGATCGTACCGTAGAAGCGGGGGTCACGGTTTTGATAAGGAGTAGTCGCTTTCGAAGGATCGCTCCAGTCAAATTTGCTACCATCCATCATTTCGTAATCATCGACCAAGTTCTGAAGCGGAGCGTTACCAGCCCAGTTGTGGTAGCCATTCGGGCCATTGTTACGACCAACCCAGGCACCCGTTTCTTCTTTAAGGTCAATGAAATAACGACCCATAATCAGATCCTTCTCTCCTCCATTCTTAGCCGTTGATACGTTGATGTAGTTGGTAGTCCCCTGATCTTTGGAGACGGGAGCTGACAGATTCAATTCGTAACCATACGAAGTCAGATTCAACACTGCTTTCGCGGCTGCTTTAGCTTTCTGCCAGCGATCGGTCCGGCTGCCACTAACGTAACCCAGGATTTCAGGGTTAGAAAAACCGGCGATGGTAGCCGATTTCGCTTTTGCCGTAGGTACATCATGTAAATCACTGGCGGCGTAAAGCAGTACCCGAGACTTTAGAGCCAGGGCAGCGGCTTCGTTCGCACGACCGGGAAGCATTGACTTTCCTTTCAGAGCCGTCGCTGCATCGTCGAGATCCTTCGTAATGAAGTTGATACACTCTTCATACGTGTTCCGGGTTACGGTATAGTCAGCTTCTCCTAATTTGTAAGCACGATCAATGATCGGAACACCCCCGTAGTAACGGGTTAGTTGCTGATAATAATACGCCCGCATAAACTTGGCTTCACCCAGCAACCGGGTCGCCAGAGTAGCATCGTTAAACTGAGGCGTAGTCAGGTTTTCAATCGCCAGGTTACAGGCCCGAATACGGGTATACATGGCCCCCCATTCGTAGGTATTATTCACCCAGCCAATATCAGCCGGATTGGAACGGGATTCCGTGAACGTATTAATGCCGCGACCGGGGTGGGTAAACAGAGCTTCATCGGTAAGTGAAGCCAGCATCTGTTCATCAAGACCTCCCTGCCCAAGGCCGTTATAAATTTCCGTAACGAATGCTTCGGCCAGCGGACCATCCTGCCAAACTGTTGACAAAACTACCTCTCCCAGCGGCTGTTTATTGACAAAGTCTCCATTACAGGAAGCCATCATAGCCAGCACTGCAACGAAACCCAGGGTTTGAATCGATTTTCTCATAGTCTTATTTCGTTTCGATGCCAGGTACTGGTGCTCCGTTGAAGCACCAGTACCCTAGCTTACTTAGAATGTGATGGATAAGCCCGTATTGATGATACGAGCCGGTGGGTAGTACTGACCCGTCGTATTCTCTGCTTCTGGATCATATACTTTCAGCTTGTCGACCGTAAAGAGGTTCAGTCCGTTTACGTAGAAGCGTACGGCATTCATTCCAATCTGCTTGCTGATCGTTGAAGGCAGGGTATAGCCTAACTCCAGGTTTTTCAGACGGATGTAATCGGAGCTACGCAGCCAGTACGTATTGTCATACGAATAATACTGGTTGCTACGATCGGCAATCCGGGGGTGTTTGTCACTCGGATTATCTACCGTCCAACGGTGTTGGTATACGTCCAGGAGGTAATTACCGATACTTCCGGATTCACCCGTACTTACGTAGAGCTGAGCACCCGTAGCATACTGGAATAACACCGTCAGATCAAAGTTTTTGTAGCTAAATGATCCGTTTAAGCCTCCTTGCAACGTAGGAATGGTGTTCTTATTACCCCGTACGCGGTCATCCGGATTAATTTTTCCATTACCGTCGAAGTCTTTGTACTTCATGTCTCCGGGACGTACCGTATTCGTAATAGCCGAGTAATCTACTTTAGCCAGCGTAGCGTCGATATCCGCCTGATCTTTGAATACACCATCATATTCGTAGAAGAGGAAGGCATTCAACGGTTTGCCCGTCGTACGCTGCCAGACAGGAGCTCCCGGAGCTTCATCCCAGAAGAGGACTTTGTTTTTCGCATAACCTCCATTGAAGCTGATGTTATAGCGGAAGTCACCTTTCTGTCCGACGTGTCCTACCTTGAATTCGAAACCGGTGTTCTGCATTTTACCGATGTTTTCGGCAGGCAGGTTCATACCGGTCGTTTGGGGAACCGAAGCGTTTTTCCGCCACAGGATACTTGTCCGTTTGTTATAGAAGTACTCGAACTCAAAGTTGATTTTTCCGTTGAATAACTGACCTTCCAGACCGATGTTTGAGTTATTGGCGACCTCCCAGGTAATGTTCGGGTTTGGAACGCGGGACTCATACAGCGTTTTCTGTAACTGGTTGTTCACTACATACGTACCAAAACCTGCCGTTGAGAAATACTGATACTCCTGAAGAGCACCATTGTAGTAGATCTGATCGTTACCCATCTGGCCATAAGAAGCCCGCAGTTTCAGGTAATTCACGAAGTTGACGTTATTCTTGAAGAAGTTCTCTTCTGAAATCTGCCAACCCGCCATGATACCCGGGAAGAATCCGTAACGGGTTTGTTCGGGGAACATGTACGAACCATCATACCGCCATAGGAATTCGGCCAGATACTTCTCTTTATAGTTGTAGGCAACCCGTCCGAAGTAGTTCAAACGAGCCCGTTCCCAGGCACCCCCGTTGTTGGTACGCTCCAGATCACCGCCGGCAAAAAGCTGATCGATTGCCGTAGAGATGAAGTAACGACGATACGCACTGAAGTTGTCGTTGCGGATGGTTTCCTTGTTTACCCCGGCCAATACGGTCACGGCATGATCCCCAAATTTGCGTTCGTAGGTTCCGATTCCACCCAACAGAATATTCAGCTGATCTTCATTGCCCTGCGACAGACGAGGTTCGGCAGGACCGCGTTTTCCACGTACTAAGACTGGCGTTACTCCATCGCTTTCGAACGCTCCCTGGTGCGTATAGAGATACCAGGGCGTTTCCCAGCGTTTGGTTTGCCGGATATACTTGTCAATGGCAGCCGTTCCCGTAAATTTCAGGCCTTCTACACCAGGGATTTTAATGTCGATCGAACCATTGGTTTGCCAGTAGTAACGCGTATCCCGGTCATAACCTGTCTGATTCGTAGTGATTACCACGGGGTTTTCACCATTCTCAATATCTGGACCAGGCATGCCATTCGGCCAGAAAGCCGGTTGCGTAGGCAGACCCCGCATCAGCATTCGGAAAACCGTACCGGCTGATTTGGTTGGGAAACGACGGCTTTCCTGACGAGCAATGCTACCCAGGTTGACGTGTACGTACTTGTTAATATTGGCATCCAGATTTAGACGCAGATCGTACTGCTTGTAACCCGTCGCTGAATTTTTGTAGTACGCATCCTGGTTTTGATACCCGATCGAAGTCAGATACTTCACGTTTTCGGTTCCTCCGCTCAACTGAACGTTGTGGCGAGATTGGGGAGACCAGGTCTTCAATGCATCTCTGAACCAATCCGTGTTGGGGTGAAACCAGGGATCCGAACCATCGGCAAATTTCTGGAAATCTTCCGGCTTATAAGGAGCTGCTTTTACAGATCCATCCGGACGGGTGTAACTTCCCGTCGAACGGAAGGCATCGGTAGCGTTACGCCATTCGTTGGCGGGCAAGTTGAACACTTCCAGTTCATTCCGCATCTCGGCAAACTGCGAAGCATTCGCCAGTTTAGGAATAACGGTTGGCTGAGAGAAACCCTGGTTAAACGAATACGATAACTCAGGCTTGCCTGATTTACCGCGTTTGGTCGTAATCAGGATAACCCCGTTCGCAGCCCGGGCTCCATAAATCGCAGCCGAAGCATCTTTCAAAACGGAAATCGTTTCGATATCGGCTGGGTTGATCCGGTCAAAACCGCCCGCCCGTGCCGGAATCCCATCGACTACAATCAGAGCGTCGCTATTTCCCAGCGTGTTTGTACCCCGAATCCGGATTCCAGCTCCATCGTAGCCAGGCTCACCACTTCGTTGCACTGCAATTACACCAGGCATCCGACCTGCAATGGAGTTAGTCAGGTTGACCGCAGGTGATTTCACCAGATCCGTACCTTTAACAGTCGTTACTGCACCCGTTACCGTCTCCTTTTTCTGCTCACCGTATCCCACAACGACGACTTCCGAAAGTGCCTGCGTATCGCTTTGTAAGCGTACGTCAATCGTCGTTTTATCGCCTACTGGGATTTCCTGCTTGATAAAGCCTACGTAACTGAAAATCAGTACCGATTCCGAGTTTGGCACCGTCAGCTGATACGATCCGTCCGCTTTACTGGTCGTTCCGATCGTAGTTCCCTTTACCTGGACGCTTACGCCTACCAGCGGCAATCCGTCGTCACCCAGAATAACCCCTTTCACGGTAACATCTACCGGAGCAACGGGCATTTCTGTTTCTTCCACTTTGTTCTCGGCAGGCGTTGATGCACTGGCTACGAGTCCTAAAGCGGGTTTGCGTTTTAGGATGATTTGTTCACCCATTACCTGATAGGTCAGTGACAGCGGATTCAGTAATTCCTGCAAAGCTGAGCCAATCGTCTGGTTATGCAGGGTGAGGTTTACTTTACGGTCTGCCTCGACTAATTCCGGACTGTATAAAAAGTGAACTTTTGCAATTTTGGCCAGTCTGGAAAGTACGCTTTCCAGATCCTGATTTTTAACAGCGATAGTGACCCGTTGGTTAAGGACTTCCTGCCCCGAGCTCTCGTGAGCATGACTTGCACCTACAAACACTACTGCCATGAAAAACTGTACAAGACTGACTTTCATAAGGTCGTACAGCAGTTTGTTTGAGTGGAAAAATTTTTGCATAAATTTGAAAGGTTTAATAACCATTAGACAAAGAATCCCCTGTTCCTCCTTTTTGGGAGGATGACTGTTTTGCAAGAGTAAAGGGGAGGGTACGGGCCTCCGATGCGGGAACATCGGGGGCTTTTTTCATAAAGGAGTTAGTGTGCTACATAGGCTTTGTTCGGATCAAGGGATAACGTAGAATTAATGGCAACCTTTACTATGAATTGTTACTTCTCCATTCTGGTACTCGTAGGTAGATTCTATCCCGGCACAGATCAGCGTTAGTTTCTCCAGCACCGGCTTATCTCCCAGCTCCGCTGATAAGGTACAATGCCTCATCAATTCAGAATCATACTTGATTTTTACTCCGTAATTTTTTTCCAGTACCTGAAATACTTTGCTAATGGGCGTACGAACGAAGGTAAAGGGCTCTTTTTCAAGTACGGTCAGTTCGGGCAATGGACTTCCACTAACCGACAGCTTTTGGTTCTGACGTTCAAACGTAGCTTGCTGATTGGGTCGCACAAGTTGAGCACTTACTTCCTGCTGAGCTTTCTTGAATACGGCAACTGTACCCGTTTTTACGGTCACTTTTACCTGGTCAGCGGCTTCGAAGGCCCGTATGGTAAAGCTTGTTCCGGTAACCCGGGTGATTACTTCATTCGCTTCTACGAAGAAGGGTTGTTTGGGATTCTTCTTGATCTCGAAGAAAGCCTCTCCTATCAATACTACTTCCCGTTTATCAGCCTTGAACTTTCTGGGAAAAGCAATTTGGCTTTGAGCTTGTAACACGACTGAACTTCCGTCGGGCAATAAAACCAAACGACTTTGCTGACTTTCATTGATAACCTCATCCCAGTGTTTGGAATCTTTTATTAAAGATTTACTCTGGCTCAGCGGAAGCTGATGCAGGGTAGCCTGATTTTTCCAGATCAGCCACCCTCCGAGTCCGGCAGCCAACACTAACACGGCAGCCATGCCTCCACCCCACCGCCAAAAGCTACGCTTTGTTGGTAATGGTTTCGTATGCTCAAGAATACGCCGTGAGCGTTCGCGTATATACTCTTCTGACAAAATCACTTCTGGCTCAACCAGTGTCAGTAACAATTCCTTAGCTTCCAGGATGGCTTCTTCCGCCTGCGGATACTCACGTAAGAATTGGTTCCAGTAATCGGTTTCTGCCGGGGAAGATTTACCATACACCCACGCTCGAAACGAGGGGTTTTCTAAGAAATCTTCCGCCTTGAAATGATTATAGCTATCCATGGAATAATTAAAGTAGGAGAAGGCCTCCATCCTGATTAGGAAAAACGAATAGCGTTATACCCTCTCAGAATAGGAATTTTTTAATTTTTTTTATTGGAGAATGCATACTCAGTTCTCTCCTTCTTTTTTCATGAAGGAGGGTACGGCTGAACAGCCAAGAGTACTTACAGTAAAAGGGCAGAGAAAATGCTGGTAATGAGAGAAGTAACAAAGGATTTTTTCCAGTGATGCCGTAAAAAAGTCATGGCCTTCTGTAAATGGTTGGATACGGACTGGCGGTTGATGCCCATGATGTCAGCAATTTCCTGAATCTCACAATCCTGGTAGTATTTTAAAAACAGGGCCTCGCGTTGGCGTTCGGGTAATTGAGCCATCAATCCCGAAATCTGCTGCTTTACTTCCGTATCAGAGTCTAAGTGCAGAAGCATGTCCTGCACACAGGGCACATAGAGCTCGCTTCCTTCGTCATCCGTTTCGGGCAATTCCGTAAAACGGTGTTGCTGCTTGAGTTCGAAAAGAATGCGGTTACGGAACGCTTTAAATAAATAATTACGAACGTTCGCAGGGGTGTCGCTTAAGTCCTGTTTATGCTCCCAGAGGTAGATGAACAGGTCCTGAATGACATCTTCAATGAAAGGCTGGTCCCGGCAAAAGCGGGTTCCGTACTGAACAAGCGAGCGATAGTTAGAAACAATGAGTTCTTGAAAAGCTAAAGGATCACCTGTAATAAATTTTCTCCACAAGTATAATTCTTCTGTCGGAGAGTTTGTAGCTATACGTTTCATACATAGAATTCAGAAGTAATTAAAGTCAAATATATGCTTTTGCCACTATAGTATAATTTTATATTCAGATAATCTTATTGAAATTTTTTAACAACTCTGTGGAAGGATAATTTAGGCTCGTTAAAAGTTAAAAAAGGCCTATACTCTCCAGTATAGGCCTTTTTATCAGAGATACTTTAATTAGTAGATTATCCTACCAGTTCCATTAAATCCTGATCGTGGATCATTTTACGTTCATCGGCCATTAACAAAAAGCGTTCGTAAAGTTTATCCAAATCCAGTTTTTCAAATTTAAAGCCAAGCAATTGCAGACGGTGACGCAGGGCAGCCCGGCCGCTACGAGCCGTCAGAATAATTTCCGAGCTAGGTACTCCTACGTCTTCGGGATTAATAATTTCGTAATTCGATGAATTCTTTAAATGTCCATCCTGGTGAATACCTGACGAGTGAGCAAACGCGTTGCGTCCTACAATCGCTTTGTTCGCCTGAACGGGCATCCGCATCATTCCGGATACAAGTTTCGACAAAGGATACAGATGCGAAGAATCAATTCCTGTTTCAAAGCCCAGGTCTTTATGTACTTTCAAGGCCATGGCGATTTCTTCGAGCGAAGTGTTACCCGCCCGTTCGCCAATGCCATTGATGGTTACCTCCACCTGCCGGGCACCCGCCCGGATTCCGGCCAGCGTGTTCGCCGTTGCCAGTCCCAGATCGTTGTGGCAGTGCATAGAAATCGTGGCTTTGTGAATGTTAGAAACATTCTCAAAAAGGTAGGAAATGCGGTTGTACATCTGTTCGGGCAACAGATAACCGGTCGTATCAGGCAAGTTTACAACCGTAGCTCCCGCCGCAATCACGCCTTCGGTCAGGCGAGCCAGGAATTCCAGATCGGCACGTCCTGAGTCTTCGGCGTAAAATTCTACGTCTTCAACAAATTTCTTAGCGTACTTCACGGCACGTACACCGCGTTCGAGAATCTGATCACGGGTGGAATTGAACTTATGAAGAATGTGTACGTCGGAGGAACCAATCCCGGTATGAATCCGGGGGCGTTTGGCGTATCGGAGAGCCTCAGCCGCTACTTCAATATCTTTCTCAACGGCCCGGGTGAGTCCACAAACCGTAGGCTCGGTTACAGCCTTACAGATTTCCTCCACTGACCGAAAGTCCCCAGGGCTGGAAATGGGAAAACCAGCCTCAATAACATCTACTCCGAGCAGCTCAAGTTCCTTGGCAATTACTACTTTTTCTTCCGTAGTTAATTGGCATCCGGGCACTTGCTCGCCGTCACGCAGCGTGGTGTCGAAGATTTGAATTCTTTGGCTCATAAGTAAACAGTGTGATCGTGAATGAACTCCTTGGTTAGGCATTCTCTACTAAGTAGTGGGGACTCCTTAGCAAAGTCTGATTGGAAATCGCAAACAAAAAAACCCTTTCTCAAGTACTTGAGAAAGGGTTCAGTATGGTTACAACCAACTCCCGTTCTCAAAGCGTACGGCCGAGAATAAGAAGAGAAAGGTTGAGTGTCTTGGCAAACATAACACAGGCGGTTTCCATTGTGAGGACAAAAATAGCCGGAATTTTGATTCAGGCAAATAATTTGGTGTTTGATACCCCTGCTTTTTAAGCCTTTTCGCTTCCGTAATCGGTAATTGCCCGGTTTAGATTCGCTTGAGCAGTTCGGCTCCCATGGCTTCCGTACCCAGGATTTTGGCCCGGTCGGTCTGAGCATCAGCGATGTCGCCCGTCCGGAAACCATCTTTGAGCACACCGTCTACGGCAGCAATGATGGCTTCGCTTTCTTCCTTCATCCCAAACGAAATATCCAGCATCAGGGCCGCCGACAATACTGAAGCCAGCGGGTTGGCCACGCCTTTACCCGTAATATCGTGGGCTGAACCGTGAATGGGTTCGTATAAACCTACGGTATCACCGATGGAAGCTGAAGCCAGCATACCCATGGAACCCGCAATCTGACTGGCTTCATCCGTGAGGATATCGCCGAATAAATTAGCCGTCAGTACCACGTCAAACCGGCGGGGATCTTTAATCAGCAACATCGCCGCTGAATCGACAAATTGATGCTCTACCGTTACGTCTGGATATTCTTTGGCAATTTCCTGAACCACTTCCCGCCAGAGGCGGCTGGTTTCCAGTACGTTGGCTTTATCTACCGAGCAAAGTTTTTTATTGCGGGTACGAGCCGCTTCGAAAGCCTTACGGGCAATGCGTTCGACTTCGTATTTACTGTATTTGGCAATATCGTACGCCGTAGCTCCTTCATCCTGACGACCTTTTTCACCGAAGTAAATGTCACCCGTCAGTTCCCGGAAAAACAGGATGTCTGCTCCACGAAGAATCTCGGCCTTGATGCTGGAAGCTTCCAGTAATTCATCGAATAACTTGATGGGTCGTAGGTTCGCATACAAACCCAGGGCTTTGCGGATACCCAGCAATCCCTGCTCAGGGCGTACCTTAGCCGAAGGATCGTTGTCGTATTTAGGGTGCCCTACAGCTCCGAAAAGGATCGCGTCGGAAGCTTTGGATTTTTCGATGGTTTCCTCGGGTAGCGGCTGTCCGGTTGCTTCGATAGCGGCGTGACCGATGAGGGCGTAGTCGAAGGTAAATGCATGACCAAATTTCTGGCCAATGGCTTCGACGATTTGTTTCGATACTTCGGTCACTTCCTGACCAATCCCATCACCGGGAATTACGAGAATATGTTTACTTGCCATGTAAAGGTTTAATTAACTACAGAGTACCTCAGAGTTACGCTAAGTAATTGCTTAAAGTACAACTCGCCGAATTCCATTTTTC